>Ga0247822_10001271_pt1 | contig 15271 bp, 10 predicted proteins | sample 13C_Cellulose_Da_FD_192423 | JGI IMG/M metagenome (GOLD analysis project Ga0247822, IMG submission 192423) | Soil microbial communities from agricultural site in Penn Yan, New York, United States - 13C_Cellulose_Day30 | ecosystem: Environmental > Terrestrial > Soil > Agricultural land | place...
TTCCAAGACTGGTCGCGAGGTCGTGCGCAGCTCTGGGAGCAGTTTGCCTTTGCCACGCTGTGCCGCAAGTGGAGGTGCGACGGAGCGCATCATCCGATCAACACGAGCCCGATGTACAATGGCGGCGTGCGCAAGGTGGTGACGCTGCACGACCTGAATTTCCTGCGGCACCCGGAGTGGTATTCCTTCAAGTTTCGCACGATCTATTCGCTCTGCGCACTGCCGGGATTGCGAAGCGCGGATCGCATCGTGACCATTTCGAATTACGTGCTGGGCCATGCGCGCGAGTTTCTCCAGGTGCCGGAAGATCGGCTGCGGATGATTTACAATGGCTCCAAGAGTCTGGCGCTGGATGGGGCACCGGTCTCGCCGACGGGTGACTATTTGCTGTGTGTGGGCTCGATCCCGCCGCACAAGAATCTGATCCGACTGATCGAGGCCTACCAACAGGTGCGAGTGGATTTTCCCGAACTGGAGTTGCGCGTGGTGGGACGCCCAGTGGCGCAGGCCGGGCGGGATGAAAAGCTGGCAGAACTGCTGAAAGCTCCGGGGGTCAATGTGCTGGGCTATCTCTCGGAGGAGGATCTGGCGCGGGCGTATGCGGGGGCGAAGGTTTTTTGCTATCCGTCGTTGGAGGAAGGCTTTGGCCTGCCTCTGCTGGAAGCGATGTCGGTGGATGCGCCGGTCGTGACGTCTAATGTCTCCTGCCTACCCGAGATCGCGGGCGACTCGGCGGTGCTCGTCGATCCGTATCGCGTGGAGGCCATCGCCGACGGCATCCGCGAGGTGCTGCGCTGGTCGCCGGAAGAGCGGGCGCTCCGAACGGCCAAAGGTCGCGAAAGGGCGGCGAAGTTTTCCTGGAGCGCGGCGGCGGACGCCTATCTGGCCCTCTACCGGGAGATGCTGTCATGAGCCTGACGCGGATTCTCATGGTGTGCGAGCCGGGGGAGTACGGCGTATTGATTTATCTGCGGAAGCTCATCGGATATCTCCAGCAGCATCACCCCGAGGTGGCACTGGATTATCTTTACTCCTCCCGGCGGGGGAGTGAACCCCAGCGCGAGCTGATCGCGTCGGTGGAAGCCCGGGGCGGACGTGTGCTGGACCTCAAGGTGGGCAACGGTCCGGAGCCGGGAGATGCTCAAGCGCTCCGGCAAACCGGAAAAGTCATCGCGGAGACGAAGCCGAGTCTCGTACATGCCCATAGCTCCAAGGCGGGAATATTAGCACGGGCGCAGGCTTTGCGGCCGGGGTTTCCGCCGGTGATTTACTCGCCCCATGGCTACTACGGCATGGCGGCGAGGGGTGGAATGAAGACGCGGGTCTTTAATGCGCTGGAAACGATCTTTGGTCGGATCGGGTACACGCATAATGTCTCGGAGTATGAGCGGGGATTCGGGATCGAAACCTTAAAGCTGCCGCCGGAGCGCTTGTTCACTGTCGTGTCGGGGATTAATCGGAGCATGTTCCATCCCGTCGATGGCGGGAGAAAGGCGGAGCTGAGGCGCAAGCTGGGCCTGCCGGAAACGGGAAAGCTGCTCGTGACGGTGGGGCGCGAGGGTTATGAAAAAAACCAGACTGCCATCTATCAGGCGCTGCCCAAGGTATTAGGAAAGCCGGATCGCTACTTCGCGCACGCGGGGTGGGGATCGGAGGAGTTGCGGCAGGAACTTGACCCGCAGACGCGGGAAAAGGTGTTTACATTCACCTATCTCGATCAGCCGCAGGAACTGCTCCAGTCCGCTGATGGCTTTATCATGACAAGCCGAAGCGAGGCGTTCGGGCTGGCGGCCTTTGAGGCGATATGCTGCGGGTTGCCGGTGATCGCGACGGCGACGACGGGATTGCTAACATTGAGCGACCTCAAGGCGGCCTCAGTCCGCTGGCTACCTAATCCGGCGGAGGCCGGTGCGATCACCGACGAGGTGGTCGCGGCCATCGAAGATTGGGCCCAGGCACCGGCCAACGACCCGTCGGCGCAGGTGGCGGAGGCGGCTAGGCTGTTCGACGAGACGGTGCAGTTTGATAAGTTGTTCCAACTCTATCAAAAGCTAGCGCGATAGAGAGCGGGTGTCAGATGATGTCGAGTTCGTCGCGCGAGGGGAGGGGCGGGAATTGCTGTCCCGGATGCGTCTGGTACCAGTAGGCGACGGAGGCGAGGTCGTCCCGGAGAGGCAGATAGCGACCCAGGCAGCGCCAGCCGAGAGCCTGGATGGTGACGCGGAGATCCTTCTCGAAGCGAATCGGATCCATAATATGCCAACGGTAGAGGCCGAAACGCTGCTGTGACTGATAGAGGCCGTCGGGCCGGATCACTTGCGGGAGGCCGGCGTACGGCGTGGTGAATTCCTGATACTGCTGGGTCTCCTTGTTTTCAAAGTTATAGGATCCGCAGAAGTAATCCTCGGTGCCGGTGCCGCAGATGGTCGGAAATTCCCTGTCACCGTCCAGGTAAAACTTGATCTCGCCCTCGCCCCACCAGCCGTTGTTATTCACGCCCCAGGCCATGTAGGTGCCGACGTACTGGCCCTGCCCCTCGACGCCGTCGATGATCGTGTAAGGTTCCAGGTGGCCGACGGGATTTATCCGGCGGAACTGGGCGTGAAAGTAACCGGCATTCTCCGCGACTTCTTCGAGGGAGTAGTTGATCTGATAGAAAAGGCGCATGTCCTCGTCGCCGATGTTTTCAAAAGTGATGCGGCATTTTTTCCGGAAGGGCATCGGCCAGTAGCAGTTAAAAGCGCTGCCGGGATTGACGCAGACGGCGAGGGAGGAGATCTGGCAAAACTTGCCCCATCCGCAGGCAAAGAAATCGCCGACGGGACACTCGATGGAGGGATATTCGCAATCATCCCAATAGACGCGGATGATCGAGTGACGCCACGTGCCGGTGGGGGTCATCCAGATCTGCTGGATGACGCCGGGTCCCTCCACGTCCATGATCGTCGAGACGGTGCCGGCCTTGATCAGGATGCAGGGCCGGACTTTCCAACCGGGCCCCATGCCGCGCGAGGACTGGTTGTTTTCCCAATGCTGGCCGATGCGCAGAACCTCCGGCTGAGGAGTGTCCGCGGCCTCCGCCATCCCTCCGCGCCCCTTCTCACCATAGACATTCTCGGGAGAGACCGAGCGGCTTTTGGCATGGCTCAGGAGGTGGAGACTGCCGAGTGAGGGGAGGATCGGGGAGGCGCTCATACGCTGCTATCAATGCTCTCGAGGGGAGAAAAAAACAATAGACATTCTTACGGAGAATTTGTCCTATCTTCGGATCGATGAAAGACATCAAACGGTTCTTTCCTGTATCGCCGCTGTCCGACCGCCGGATTCAGATCGCTGGCCTCGGTGTTCGTGAGGGCATGCCGGGAGGCTTTGTCAGTCGCCCGCGTGGGACGGGAGATTATCTAATGATGTACTTTCATACGCCGGCGCAGATTCAAAGCAGGCGCGGCGAGGAGGAGGTGCCCACGGACTCGTTCTATATGTGGGCTCCGGGTGAGCACCAGTTTTACGGCTGCGCTGAGGAGTTCACCCACTCCTGGCTGCACTGTGACGGAGATCGGGTCAGGAGGTTCTACCAGACGGTTTTTCTCAAGGGAGGGAGCCTGGTCCCGATGCCGTCACCGCGCTCGTTTCTTAGCTTTCTGGAGGGAGTCTATGAAGAGATCCTCGGTAATAGTATGGCAGACGATATCATCGTGGAAAATCTGCTGACGAACTGGATGCGGGATCTCAATCGTCACGCCAGCGGACGCATGGAGTACCTGCCGGAGCGGCTTCGGCTGGTGCGTGATTTTATCAACGAACACTATACCGAGGAACTCACCCTGGGCCAGCTCGCCCGGCTGGCGAACTGGTCGGTAGCGCATTTCTCCGAGGAGTTTCGTCGGCACTTGGGAGATTCGCCGATCAACTATGTGATCCGGCAACGCATGCAACACGCGGTGTACCTGCTGCAAGATATCCATCTTAGCGTGACCGAGGTGGCGGCTCGGGTCGGTTACGAGAATCTCTATCATTTCTCGAAGATCTTCAAACGAAGCCTCGGGGAGTCCCCGCGTGCCTACCGTCGCCGCCATGGCTTTGGCGCGTCCTAACTATTAGCTAATAAATCGAGCAGCCTAGGAGGCTTTCGCGAGGCGTGGTTTGCCAAAGCTGTCGCGCATGATCAACTCCGAGGGGATCTCGCGAACCTCGGCGGGCCGGTCGAAGTTCTCGCGCCGACTTTCCAGGAGCTCGAAGATGGCGCGAGCCGTGGCATTACGATCCGTGCGGATCGTGGTGAGGCCGAGGCGGGCGGACTCGGCGATATCGTCCACTCCGGTGACGGAGATGTCGCGCGGGATCTGGAGGCCGCTGGAGCGCGCGCCCTGGACCACACCGCAGGCGATGATGTCATCGCAGCAGACCACGGCGGTGGGCAGCTTGCCCTGGCTATGCCAGGCGCGGAAGGCATTGATGCCGCCCTGCGCACCGTCTTCACCGAAATGAATAAGATCCTCGTTCAGCTTGCGGCCTTTGGATTTATGAAAATCCGCGTAGGCGCGGAAGCGGGCTGTTTTCCGACAAAAAGCGAAGGACTGGCCGACATAGCCGATCTCGGAATGCCCGAGCGCGTCCAGTTGATTCATGATCCGCAGGACGCTGTCGTAAAGCTGATAGCGCACAAAATCGAACCCGGGGATCGGCGTTCCGTGGAGGAAGACCATTGGGATCTCGCGAGCCTTGAGCTGCTCGAATAGCTGGGGATTCGCGTGATAGTGCGCCTGATCGAGGATCAGGCCGTCCGTCTCGCCGGCGGTCCACTGCATGATGAGATTGGCCTCGCGGTCCTTGTCGTGGTTCGAAAGCCCGAGCAGGATCATCGTTCCCAAGGCATTGGCGTGACTGTTCAGCACCTCCACGAGCTCGGCGTAGTAGGGATTCTGCAGGTGAGGCAGAAGCAGGCCCCAGCGTCCCGTGCGACCGAGCTTCATCATACGCGCGCCATTGTGCGGGGTGTAGCCGATTTCCTTGGCGGCTTTCAGGATCTTTTCCTGGGTCTTCGCATTGATGCCCGGCTTGTTGTTAAAGGCCCGGGAGATGGTGCCGCGCGAGATTCCGGTGACACGAGCGAGGTCGAAGATGTTGGGGCGAGAACGTTTTTTCATGTTACCTCCCTCGGGGCCAAGGGAATGCTAGGGTCGTGGATGATAATTTATTCCGGCGGCGGGTGATAACAAGGAATAATCGGCGTCCCGCCATGGAACTCACCCCTTTTTCAAGGCGCGATATTGGCGGGGAGAGTGGCCGACGATCTTGCGGAAGATGCGGGAGAAATAGAAGGCGTCCTCGAAGCCCATCCGTCGGGCGATCTCGGAGATCGTCCCGGTCGTCGTATCGAGGAGGAAGCAGGCGCGCTGGAGTCGCAGGCGCATGTGATAGTTCACCGGTGAGTATCCGGTAAGCCGCCGGAAGATGGCGGAGTAGTGAGGGACGGAGACGGCGGCGAGGGACGCGAGTTCGGCGAGCTGCGGAGAGAGGGTGAGGTGGTCGGACATCCAGCGGATGGTGGCAAAGACGCGGTGTTCGGCCTCCTCGCTATCGGCCTCGGCGGGTGGCTGGGCGGCGTGGCTGAGGGCGGCTCGTATTAGATTGGCTGCGATGATTTGGTCGGTCTGGGTGTAGCCGGCCTCGATCACGCAACCAGCCTCCTCCAGAGATCGGCACACAAGGGACGAGGTCGTCTCGGAGAGGGAACGAATGCCGCCTCCGGGCGAGATGGTGAGATGACGATGCCAAAGCTCGACCTCGGCTCCTTCGAAATGCGCCCAGACGATCGTCCAAGGCTGCTGCGGAGAGGCCCCATACGAGTAGGGTTGATGGGCGGGTAGCCACACGAGGTCGTTGGGCGAGACGGGTTGGCGTTCCTGATCGCCGAGCTTAATCCAGCCGGCGCCGTGGGTGCAAAGAATGACGAGAGTGGTGGAGACGCCGTGCTCGCGCTGGACGGTGTGCCACTGGGCATTGGGGAAAAAGCCAGCGTCCGTGACTCGCAGTCCCTGGAGAAGTGGATGGGCTGCATTTGCGTCCAACACGCTGCGCGGCAAGCGAATGAGGCGCTGGCCCTGAAAGCCCTCGGGAATTGTTGGAATCATTGATTCATCCATGTTTTTCCCGATTTCATCCATTCTCTTCATGTTTGCATCATTATATCGTCTCCTTATGCGCAAACTCTCCCCGGTGCAAGTCTCCCGCGAGTCGATGTGTCTGCCGACCTTCCTGCCGGATCCACCGGACAAAAATCCGATGTTTCTGGAAAAGCGGGTCTATCAAGGCTCGAGCGGGAAAGTTTATCCCTTGCCTCTTATCTGCCGCATCTCCGAGGTATCGAAGCCGGTCGAGTGGGATGCCGTACAGCTGGAGAATGAATATCTAAGAGTCGTGATCCTGCCGGAGCTGGGCGGCCGCATCCATGTGATGCAGGACAAGACGACCGGCGCGCACCTTATTTACAATCAACCAGTGATCAAACCGGCACTGGTTGGTTTGGCTGGCCCGTGGCTGAGTGGGGGCATCGAGTTTAACTGGCCGCAGCATCATCGTCCGTCGACTTTCATGCCGACCGATGTGGAGATCGAGCAGGAGGAGGATGGCGCTATTACGGTGTGGCTCAGCGAGCATGATCCGATGGAGCGGATGAAGGGTATGCACGGTGTGCGGTTGTCACCCGGCAGCGCCTGCTTGGAAGTGGTGGGAAGAGTCTATAACCGGACGCCGTTCGTGCAGACTTTTCTCTGGTGGGCGAATGTCGCGGTGAGCGTGCATGAGGGTTACCAGTCCTTCTTTCCGCCGGATGTCTCCTATGTGGCGGATCACGCCAAGCGGGCGGTGAGCGATTATCCTCTCAGCCAGGGACACTACTATGGGGTGGACTATGGCGCGAGAGGGCGGGAGGGTGTGCCGGATCACGAGCGACCGACGAAGTACGAAGCTCCGGCCTCCGGAAAAGGTAATATCCCCGGCTCTGCCGCCAATGACCTTTCCTGGTACGCGAATATTCCCGTGCCGACCTCCTATATGTGCATGGGCACGGAGGAGGACTTCTTTGGCGGATATGATCACAAGAATCAGACCGGCCTCATCCATGTGGCGAATCACCACATCGCACCTGGGAAGAAGCAATGGACCTGGGGCAATCATGAATTTGGATACGCGTGGGATCGCAATCTGACCGAAGATCACGGAGGCGGGGAGTTTCCTCCCTATATCGAGCTGATGGCGGGAGTCTATACGGACAATCAGCCTGATTTTTCCTTCCTCCAGCCGGGCGAGACCAAGACGTGGAGTCAATACTGGTATCCAATCTGGAAAATCGGCGCGGTGCAGCAGGCCAATGAGCAAGCTGCGGTGAGCCTGAGTCAGCGTGGACGAACCTGGAAGCTGGGGGTGTCCGTCTCCCGGGCATTGTCCAATGCGCGGATCTTTCTGACCGATGGGGAGAAGGTGGTTTTCGAGGATCTGGCGGACATCGCTCCTGGGCGCCCGTATCTTCAGGAGGTGACATCGAGCAAGAAGGGACTGACCTTCAAGGTCGAGGATGCCGATGGGGTGGAAGTCATTTGCTATCGAGCCTGCGAGACGCCTCGGTCCGAGACGCCTGTTCCGGCGACAGAGCCCGAGCCCCCAGCCTCGATCACGAGCGCGGACGAGCTCTTCTTTATCGGGCAACATCTTAGTCAATACCGACATGCCACACGAGGGCCGGAGGCGTATTGGCGGGAGGCGCTTCGCCGGGACGCTGGCGATGCCCGGTGTAATAATGCGATGGGCCTCTGGCATCTGCGACGGGGCGAGTTTGGCGAGGCCGAGAGCTTTTTGAGGAAAGCCGTGGCTCGCATGACCCAGCGCAATCCGAATCCCTATGATGGGGAGGCTTATTATCATCTCGGCCTTTGCCTGGCCTATCAACGCCGGACGAAGGAAGCATACGATGCTTTTTATAAGAGTGTGTGGAATCAAGCCTGGCAGGCGGCGGGTTATCATGCACTGGCCGAAATCGATGCCCAGCGGGGCGACTGGGCGCTCGCGCTCGATCATCTGGAGCGGTCGTTGCGCCTAAACACCGAGAACCTCAAGGCGCGCAACTTACTCGTCATTGTCCTGCAGCGCCTGGAAAGCCCGGACCGAGCGCGGGAGATTTTGGATCAGACGCTGGCGCTAGACCCACCGGACTGGTGGGCGCGGTACCTGAAGACAGGCTCGCTGGCGTGCGGGGCGCAGGTGCGGCTGGATCTGGCACTGGACTATGCGCGCGCGGGACTGTGGAGAGAGGCGCTGGAAATCCTCCAGGGTGACTATCCGCTCGAGCCGGGAGCGGGACCACTAATCGCCTACTACCAAGGGTGGATCGAAGATCGCCGTGGCCATGAGGGCGTGGCGGCGGAGTGCTTCCGCACGGCGGCGAAAATTCCGTCGGACTACTGCTTCCCGGCGCGTCTGGAGGAGATTGAGGTCCTCGAGTGTGCATTGCGGTATAATGCCGAGGATGCGCGAGCGGCTCTGTACTTAGGGAACCTATTCTACGACCGCCGCCGCCACCGCGAAGCTATCGAGCTCTGGGAGCGCTCAGTGGCTTTCTGGCCGGAGCATGCCGTGACGTGGCGCAATCTGGGGATCGGGTACTTTAACATTCTCAAAAAACCGGTGAAAGCGCGCAGAGCTTATGATCGGGCGGTAAGGGCGGATCCTTCCGATGCGCGACTCTTTTTCGAACGCGATCAGCTCTGGAAGAGAATGGGCGTGCCACCTAGTGAGAGGCTGAAGGGGTTTGAAAAGCGGTCGTCTCTAGTTCGTGAGCGGGACGACCTGAGCGTCGAGCTTTGCGAGTTGTATAATCAGACTGGTCAACCAGCAAAGGCGCAGGAGGTTCTCGCGGGTCGAAATTTTCAGCCGTGGGAAGGTGGGGAAGGCTTAGCACTCGGCCAGCACGTCCGGACGGCGCTAGCGTTGGGGTGCGCCGCGCTGAAAGCTGGTGAGGCGAAGGAGGCCGTCCGCTATTTCCAAAGTGCACTCAACACGCCCCGCAATCTCGGAGAGGCGCGTCACATTCTGGTCAATCAAAGCGATATCCACTACTGGCTCGGATGCGCGTATCGGAAGGCCGGGGATCGTGCGCGGGCCAGAGAGCATTGGAAGATGGCGTCTGATTTCCGAGGAGATTTCCAGGGGATGAGCGTTCGGAGTTTTTCGGAGATGACTTATTTCTCAGGCTTGGCAATGGGGGAACTCGGGCAGAAGGAGCGCGGCCGGGAGTTGTTCCATCAGTTGTTGACGTATGCCCGGAAGTTAAGGAAAGAAGAGGCGAAGATTGACTACTTTGCGACCTCGTTGCCGACGTTGCTGCTCTTCGATGATGATCTGAATGCGCGGCAGCTAACGTCCAGCCTGCTGTTGGAAGGGCTGGCTCGTCTCGGGTTGGGACAGCAGGCTCGGGGGCGGCGGCTGCTCCAGGAGGTGCTCGAGCGGGATCCTCATCACGGACTCGCTCGGGATATTCTCACCTGACCTTGCTATGAAAAAAGCCGCTCGTGATCGAGCGGCTTCCTCCGGGAAGTCATCCATATAGACTGATCTTACGAGGCGAGGGCCTGAGCGCAATCGCGATAGGCCTTTTCCAAAGCCTCCAAAGGGTCGCCCTTTGGTACGAACTCGTGAGAGATCATTCCCTCGTAGCCAGTCGCAGCGATCGCGCGATAGATGGCGGGGTAGTAGATTTCCTGGGTTTCATCGGGCTGGCTGCGACCCGGATTGCCGGCGGTGTGATAGTGGGCGAACCAGCGATGATGCTCCTGGATCGTGCGAATGATATCCCCCTCCATGACCTGAAGGTGATAGATATCGTAAAGTAGCTTCATCGCGGGAGAGTTAACTGCTTCGCAAACGTCGATGCCAAAGCTGGTGCGATCCGCCTGATAGTCCACGTGATCGACTTTGCTGTTGAGCATTTCGAGAGTGAGGGTGACTCCGGCATTCTCTGCGATGGGGGCAACGCGGGAGAGGGTCTCCGCGCAGATATTTTTTCCGGTATCATCGTCCTGACCTTCGCGATTGCCGCTGAAACAGATGACATGCGAGATACCCCATTTCTCCGCCTTGGCGATGCTTTCTCGAAGCTCCGCCTCCACTGCGACGGCGTTCTCGCGGCGGTTCAGACCGAAGGTATTGTGACCACGGATCGCGGCGATGCGCAGACCATGTTTTTGGACGAGAGGCCAGAGTTCTTCGTCGATGAGATCAACGCCGACAAATCCGATCGCGGCGGCCCGAGCGAGCAGGGTTTCCGGCTCGATGCCGCGGTTCGTGTAGCACCACCAGGAGAATGCTTGAGAGAGTTTATTCATGAGTTGGTTTTCCAGTTGAAGAGGATGCCCATCGTTTTGGCGCGTTCGCGATTGGCGGTTTCGTAGGCGCGCTCGTGATCTTCGGGGCGAAAGATATGGGTATTCAGGCCGTCGAGCGAGAATCGACCGTCGGCGACGAGGTTGAAGAAGAGTTGCGTGATCGTGCGATTATTCCACTCCTCCGTCACGAGACAGTCGTGCGCACCGACGATGGTGAGGCCGCGGCTCACCACGTCAAAGGTGAGACTCTGGTTTCCCGGCTGGCCGGTGTCGCCGATCAGAACGACTTTGCCCAACGTCTCAGTCAAGCCTAAGGCGGCATTGAGCACCTGGGGATGCCCGGTCGAGTCGACGACGATGTTGGGCAGGCGGTTATTGTTGCAAAGGAGAATAGTTTCACGAGCCTCTCCGATGGGAGAGGAGATGACACTCGTCGCACCGCCGCGGGTGGCGAGGGCGAGACGGTCGGGCACGGAATCAACCACGGTGATCGAGGCGGCGCCAGCGGCCTTGGCCCAGCGCAGGGACATTTGTCCGATGGGACCGGCTCCGATGATCATGACGCGGTCGCCGAGTTTGTAACTGGCGGCGCGAGCACCCTGGAAGCCGATCTTAGCCAAGGCAAACCAAGGAGCCAAGTCTTCGGGAATGCCGGCTGGAAGGGGGAAGCAACTTTTTTCGTCGACATTAGCACGGGAACGATGACCGCCCCGCAGGACGACTTTGTCACCGGCTTTAAACTGCTCGCCGTCGCTTTCGACGGTGCCGACGGCGCAGTAGCCGGGATAGAACGGATACTTCACCCACTGGTCCCAATGGGTGCCCGGATCGAAGAGGCGGTTAAAGACGATGTTCTCAGTGCCGGTGCTCATCAGAGAGTATTCCGTGCGGACGCGGATCTCACCCGGATCGGGCGCCGGAAGGGAGAACTCTTCGATGGTGACCTTTTGTTTTTCGGTGAAGACGATGCGACGAGGAGGAGACGAGGTGTTCATAGGCAACAGTGGTGAGTCTTCGTCCGACGGCCTGTTTCTCTCAATTAGAAATAATGGCTATGTTTTGTGTTTTTCGGTCGTGAAGATGCTAAGCCAGCTTTATAATGGGACTTGAAAATCACTTGGTATGTTGAATTCGGCTATCTGGAAGCGCTCCTTACTGGAAAGAAAGATGAGCAAACCGTTCGTATTTCTTACGGGCATGCGCGTCTCCATGGAGCTTAATACGTATTGCGAACGTCACGCTCACGTGGGTTTGGAGATCGTCTATCATGAAACGGGAAGAGGAGTTTCCGAATTGGACAACGAGAGTGTCGCCTTCGACGAGGGAAGTGTGCTGATGTATGGACCGGGTCGAGTTCACGACCAGTCGGCGGAGACGCCCACGACGGATCTCTGTGTTCATATCATGGTCCCCAAAGTATTAGGAGATCGCCTCGCCAAGACGCTTTATGTGCCGATGGTGGGCGAGTCGAGTCTGGCCGATGAAATTCGGAGCCTGACCGTCGTGCCGACTCCATCGGACGACATCGGGCAGCGCATCCTGGACTGCCGGGTGACGGCCCTCCTGCTATCCCTGGTCCAGATGGCGAGCAGCACGAACGAGGCTGACTCAAACACCGCTGGGCAGGGCCACGTGCGTCGAGCCGAGGAATTTATGCGCAAGCACTACGCGCAGATAGAATCCATCGGCGAAGTCGCGCACCATGTCGGCGTGAGTCACGACTACCTAAGACATGTCTTCAAGGCGCAACGCGGGAGGTCCATCGTTCACTATCTCAATGAAATACGGGTGGCCCAGGCCAAGCTGCTGCTCGTACACTCACCCTTGCCGCTCAAACAGATCGCGACCGCGTGCGGGTTCAAGGACGAGTATTATTTTTCCGCCGTTTTCCGCAAGACCGCTGCCATCTCGCCCGGGGCATACCGGACGAGTCAGGACGGGCCTATGATTTTCAATGGGCGGTGACTATTTAAGGATGCCGCGGAGAGTGGCCTCGTCGATCTCGTGTCGGGGATCGAATTTCTCGCTGGCCATGTAGGCGAGCAAGCTGCGCCGGAACTGCCGGGCCGCCGGGCGTAGATAAAGGCTGAACACCAGATCCATGGCACAGACCATGATTTTACCTTTTCCCACCCGGGCTTCGAAGAGAAGTCCCAGTCGGCGGTTCGTATACCAGTCGTCGATGACCTGCACGATGGGTCGCAGTCCGGGAGGGAATTCGTTCATGACAAAGGGGCGGGCTTTGTCGAGGAGTTCCCACCATTGCCAGTTCGTATGCTCTTCCGTAGGAAACTCGGTTAACGTCTCGTGCGCCGGGTCGCAAAGGAGTCCCAAGGTGTGGGGAAGCTGCTGTGAGGTCCAGGCGGTATTCCAAAAGACCGAAGAAAAGCCAAGACCGACATCGCCACCGATCTGTGTGACCGGTGGGATGAAAAGGACCTTTCCACCTTTAGAGGCTTCTTCCAGAGCCAGTCCCAGGGACTCTGTGATCTGAATCGAGGCGGGAGGTGCGGCGATGCTTAGGTCCGGGTAGATCCAGATTTCCCAGTCATTCTGAATCGAGGTGTTTTCTAGTGAAACCTGAAGGCGATACTTGGCTGGGCTCGGCAGATCGGTTAGCTCGATCTTGAGCGAGCCGAGCGCGAGGCCATTTCCGATGGGTATGTCTTTGGCGGGAAACTGCCCGCTACGATGGGTGGCGCCTTTTTCGTCGCGAAGTTGCCAGGTCGTGGTCTGCACTGGAAGAGCCTGCGCGCCGAAATGCGCGATCTCGATGTCGGCGTCAAGGGTGTCGCCGAGCGTGAATACACGCTGGCGCAGTCGGGCGAGGAGGACGGTGGCGTCATTAAATCGGCGGAACTCCTCGGGCGTGACATAGCCCTTGGATTCCCAGAAGGGATTGAGCCAGCCGACCAGTGCGGTGCCCTGACCGGGGAAATCATTAGCCGAGAGGATCTGATACCCGCCGAAACCGCTGGTGCGCAGGGAGGATTCGAGTTCCTCGCGATAGCAAAGGATCTGGAGTTTTCCCGAGGCATAGAGGAACTGCGCAGCCTGGTCTCCCATGTGATTTTCCTCCAGCGTCTCGCGGAATGTCTCGAAGTTCTTCGCCTTGAGATGACCTGTGTACTTAGCGATCTCGCTGAAGTCCGGATAGACACAGCGCTCGCCGATCTCATGGCTAATGATGGGGCGGGGTGTGTGGTCCACGTACACGCGATAGTCGGCCATGGTGGAGGGCGCGATGGCGTCGAGGCGGTTGCGAGCGCCTTCCATCCACTGCTGGATGCGGGGTTCCGGAATGTTGTCGAATTGGTTTTGCGCGAGAGCCGGCCAGCCAGCGCCGCTGGTATGCAGGCGGCGTGTTTCTTCCTTGAGCCAATAATCCACCCAGGTGCCGAGGTACTCGACGTAGTTGCCACCAGGCTCGTTGCCATAGGCGAGGAAGGTGAAGGAGGGATGATTGCCGTATGCTTTGATAATCTCGTGGCCTTCGCGGTACAGCCATTCGTCGACGGGGCGGCCTTCGCCGAGCTTGGTAGAAAACTGCGCCCATGACGAGCACTCCACCTGGAGGTAGATACCAAGAGCGTCCGCCGCCTGGAAGGCAGCCTCCGGCGGGCACCAGGAGTGGAAGCGCACATGGTTAAGCCCGTAGCTTTGGCAGATCTCGAAGATCCGCTGCCACTCCGCGACATCGGTGGGTGGATAACCGGTCTTAGGGAATACGGCGCACTCGACCGTTCCCCGCAGAAAGATTTTTCGCCCGTTGATCGTCATCTGGGTGCCGTCCACGCCCATTTCGCGCAGGCCGATGGTGAGGGAACGAGTATCGTCGGCGCGATCTCCCTCCAGCTTTAGAGTTAGGGAATGAAGGGCGGGATCAAACTCATCCCAGAGTTTAGCATCTGCGGGAAGTTGGTGATGAAGGGTGATCTTCGCTCCCGCCTCATCCCAGTGGACAGCATGCGCCGCGCCTTCGATGGTTAGGGTGCCGGATCCAGTGGCGCCACCGGAGTTTCCCAGGCTAATGTCGAGGCGAACGTTTCTGGTGGCGATGTCCGGGTAGGCCTGGATCTCCTCGATCCACACGGGACTGACGGCTTGGAGAGACACCTCGCCGACGATGCCATTCCAGTTGGTCTGGGTGTGGTCGGTGACACTGTGGGAATTCGCGCCCACGTCCACGTGCAGGCGGTTGTCCACGCGAATCGTTAGTTGATGATCGCCGGTTGGAACCTGGAGCCCGAGATCATAGCGATGAGGGGCGGCGAGGGTGTCCTGCGAGCCGATTTCAACACCGTCCAGCCACACCGTCGTCTGGATGTGTGGCCGCTCCAGATGAAGGAAAATGCGGCGACCCGACCACTCCGCGGGGATGGTGACCTGGCGTTGATACCAAGCCGCGCCGACATAGTGTGTTTCGGGTTGTAGCCAAAATGGCATGCGAAGTTTTCCGTCCTTTAGGTGAGCAGCATAGCGCGCTTCCTTGGTCCAGGAGTCACCCAGCAACTGAATGGTCCACTCGGTGGCGAGCGTTACTTCATCACCGAAGCCCTGCGCCTGAAGACTGCCGGGTAATTGGATGGTGTGTTCGAGCGAGGTCGGGGGAGCGTCTGCGACGGAGTCGGGGGAGGTGGCCAGACGGAATTGCCACGTGCCGCTGAGATCGATTTTATCCATGACTATATTGCTAAGAAGGTGAGGGGACTATCGGACGCGATCCATATGGTAACCGAGAAACACATAGGCCTGCTGCCGGACGGCGGGTGGGAAGTTGTGTTTATCGGCGAAGATCACTCCGAGGAAATCTTCCTTCGCGAAAGTGGCGGTGGCCTTGGCGTGGATACGGCGCACGCCATCCATGGGAAACATGGTGTCCTCCGTGCCGC
>Ga0247822_10001272_pt1 | contig 15251 bp, 12 predicted proteins | sample 13C_Cellulose_Da_FD_192423 | JGI IMG/M metagenome (GOLD analysis project Ga0247822, IMG submission 192423) | Soil microbial communities from agricultural site in Penn Yan, New York, United States - 13C_Cellulose_Day30 | ecosystem: Environmental > Terrestrial > Soil > Agricultural land | place...
GCTGTCGTTGGCGAGCAGGTCGGCGATCGCGATCACCAGCGCGGTGTCCTCGGCGGTGGTCGCGGCGTCGTCGGCGGCGACCGGCGCGTCGTTGACCGGGGTCACGGTCACCGCCACGGTGGCGCTGTCGGCGAGCGTGCCGTCGGTGATCGTGTAAGTGAAGCTGGCCGGGCCGTGGTAGTCGGCGGCCGGCACGAAGCGGACGTCGGTGCCGACCACGGTGGCGGTGCCGTTGACCGCCGTGCCCACGGTGTCGAAGGTCGGGGTGGTGCCGTCGACGTCGCTGTCGTTGGCGAGCAGCGTGGCGATCGGGATCAGCACCGCGGTGTCCTCGGCGGTGGTCGCGGTGTCGTCGGTGGCGGCCGGCGGGTCGTTGACCGGCGCGACGGTGATGGCGACGTGGCCGACGTCGGTGAGCGCGCCGTCGGACACGGTGTAGTCGAAGCCGGCGGCGCCGTTGAAGTTGGCGGTCGGCGTGAACCGCGCGACGGTGCCGGCGATCACCACCGTGCCGCCGGTCGGGTTGTTGACCTGGGTCACCGACAGGGTCTGGCCGTCGGCGTCGGTGTCGTTGGCGAGCAGGGTCGCCAGCGGGATCTCGAGGACCACGTCCTCGTCGGTGGCGGCGGTGTCGTCGACGGCGACCGGGGCGTCGTTGACGCCGCCGACGGTGACCGTGACCGCGACCGTCGCGGTGGCGGTGCCGTCGCTGACCGTGTAGTCGAACGAGGCCGGCCCCTCGTAGTCCTCGTCGGGGGTGAAGGTCACGTCGCTGCCGGTGATCGCGACCGTGCCGTGGGTGGCGTTGTCGACCGCGGTGACGGTCAGGCTGTCACCGTCGACGTCGGTGTCGTTGGCGAGCAGGGTCGCCTGGGCGACGACCAGCGCGGTGTCCTCGGGGGTGGCGAACGAATCGGCCTCGCCGACCGGGGCGTCGTTGACCGGGGTGACCGTGACCGTGACCGTCGCCGACGCCTGCAGCACGCCGTCGGAGGCGGTGACGGTGAACGAGTCGGCGCCGTGGTAGTCGGCCTCGGGCGTGTAGGTGAACGAGGTCCCGGTCAGCGTCACCGTGCCGTGCTGGGCGCCGGCGACCGCGAGCTGCACGGCGTCGCCGTCGGGATCGGTGGCCTGGACCTGCCGCGTGACCGCTGTGTCCTCCGCGGTGGTCACCTCCAGACCGGCGACCGACGGCGGGCCATTGCCGGCCTGGTTGTCGCCGCAGGCGACCAGCCCGACCAGTGCCACGAGCAAAACGGATATCGACTTCCCCAGAGAAGACATCGGGCGGTGGTGTCTCAGAACTGGCGTCAAGAAGCCAGCGCCGGATGACGAAACCCGAGCCAACCGCGACGACGCTCACGGTTCTGTGCCGAAGTGTGCCACCCGGTCACTGCCGCGAAACCGACGAGCGCGGTGATCAGCTCGCGCGCTCGACGTGCGTGGCCAGGAAGCCGGCGACCTGGTCGCGCAGGTCGGCGATCGTCCGGCCGGCGACCGGGATCGGATCGCCGATGTGCACGTCGACCCGCCGGCCGGGCACGGCGGCGCCGGCGCCGCGCGGCAGGATGTCGATCGTGCCGCGGATCGCCACCGGCACGATCGCCGCGCCGGTCGCCAGCGCGACATGAAAGCCGCCCTTCTTGAGCGGCCCGACCCGACCGTCGCGCGACCGCGTCCCCTCGGGAGCGATCCAGATGCTCACGCCGTCGCGGACCAGCGCGGCCGCGCGCGCCAGCGCGACGCGGGCCCGCATCGGATCCCGGCGGTCGACCTCGACGAACTCGGCGGCGCGCAGCGCGGCGCCCCAGATCGGGATGCGGAACAGCTCGGCCTTGGCCAGCATGCGGACGGTCGGCGACGGCAGCGCGGCGTAGAGGACGGGGATGTCGAGCAGGCTCTGGTGGTTCGACATGTAGACGTAGGTCTCCCGAGGTGAGACCGCCGCGCCGCCGGTGATCCGGAGGTCGATGGCGAGGATGTCGATCACCCGGGCGGCGAAGCGCCGCACGCGGGCGTCGATGGTGCGGCGGTCCAGCCGCCCGCGCGCCAGCTCGACCGCCGACGGTGCCGTCACCATGGCCAGCTCGGCCACCACCCGCGCGCTGTGCACCAACCCCATCGCCGGCGACTCTACCTCGAACGTGGCGCGCGGCCGGCGAGGCCACCTTGCCGTCGCCGCGTGTGCGCATGAGTGCGCGCGAAACGATACACGACAGCCTCGCGATGCTCGCTGTGCGATCGATCGCGCGTGCTAGATTGGCCTCAGTGCGCCAGGGGTACAGAGCACGCCTCGCTCCGATCCTGGCCGTGGGCCTGCTGAGCGCCGCGCTCGCCGCCTCGACGTCACCCGCGCGGGCCGATGTGATCGACGACGAGGTCGAGCAGCTCGCGCGCGCTCCCGGCTACAAGCGCCGGCTGGCCGCCGTGCTCGCGCTGTCGAAGTCGCACGAGGGCCGCGCCGTGCTGGCGCTGGCGCGCGCGCTCGATCAGGACCCCGAGGCGCAGATCCGCCGGGTCGCGGCGCTGGCCCTGGCCAAGTCGGTCGACGAGACCACACCGGTCGCGGCCCGCGACGTCGCGTTCGGCGCGCTCGATCGCGCGATCGCCCGCGATCGCGACAGCAAGGTGCGCGAGATCGCGACGCGGACCCTGCAGAAGCTCGAGCCGCTGCGCACGCCGGCGCCGAGCGGCGACGGCCCCGCGGTCTTCGTCCACGTCGGCGACGCCGGCGATCTGTCGAGCCAGACGCCGCGCGACACCCTGGTCAAGCTGAGCAAGACCGTGCGCCAGGTGGTCGCCCGCCGCGCCCCCGACGTCGCCACCGAGTGGCCGGGCAAGCTGCCGACCTCGCGCCAGCTCGCCGCCGCCGGCACGCGGGCGTTCATGGTCGCCGCCACGGTGTCGGCGGTCGACATCACGAAGGACGGCGGCAAGGCGACGATCGCGTGCACGGTGTCGGTGCGGATCGCGCCGTGGAACGGCACCGACGGCGCCGAGAAGTGGGTCGCCCACAAGGCCGCGTCGGCGTCGGGCTCGGGCAAGGCGATGACCGGCAGCTCGCCGCCTCAGGTCGCCGGCGGCATCCGCGACTGCGTCCTCGCCGTCGGCGAGGAGCTCACCGCCAAGCAGGTGGTCCCGTTCCTCAAGCGGTTGCTTGCGGACGGCTGACCAGCTTGCGCACGTCGAGCGCCATCAGGCCGAAGATCACGAACGCGATCACGATCGGCACCCACAGCGGCTGCAGGAACAGGCCGACCGCGCGCAGCAGCGACACCAGCACGACCATGCCGAGCCGGACCCGCGCGTACTGGCGGCGGCGCGCGGCGCCGAGGAACGGCAGCACCACGTCGAACGGGACGTAGAGGAAGACCGCCTCGTTCCACCGCAGCCCGGGGATGGTCGACAGGATCGCCGCGGTCCAGATGATCGTCCCGAGCAGGAACAGCGGCACGGTGACGATCGCCACCGCCGCCCGCTCGCCGCGGCCGAGCAGCTTGGCGGCGACCAGCGGCGCCGCGAACAGGAGGCCGATCAGCAGCGCCCACGGCCGGCCGGTCGGGCCGTCGTCGGGGATCGCCGGGCCCTGGCGCTCGTAGAGCAGCTTGGGCTCGACCTCGAAGCGCTTGTGGACCTCGTCCATCAGCACGTACGGGTGGAACATCGCCTGGTACAGCGTCGGGTGGACATCGAGCGCGCGGCCGACGGCGAAGTCGGCGAACGCGATCAGCGGCGGCAGCTCGGCCAGACCGCGCCGGCCCATCTGCCGGAACGTCGACGGGAACTTCGCGTCGGCGCCGGCGCGCAGCTTGCCGCCGGTGGCCTCGTCGATGATGTCGCGCAGCCGGGTCGTGCAGTTGTCGGCGAAGTGGTCGTAGTAGTAATAGCGGTTGGCTTCCTTGATGTCGTCGAGCAGCTTGGCCTCGACCGCGCGCGCCTGCGCGGGCGGCAGCGGCAGGACCTGGGACCACACCGTGCGGTCCTCCCCGCGCACGTAGAAGCTCATCATCGCGTCGAGCCAGACCGGCTCGACCCAGAACTTCTGCTTGCCGCGGATGAAGTTCCACACCAGGCCCGAGTCGCCGAACTCGGTGACGCCGTAGTTGAAGCAGACCGACCCGCGCTGCGGGTCGTGGTAGTCGAGGCACAGCGCGGTGTGGCCGAACTTCTCGAAGATCACCTCGCCGCGGCCGATGGTGAGCAGGATGATCGCCGGCGGGGTCGCCTCGGGCACGAGGTCGCGGTCGTGGACCTCACCCCAGCGGTTCTTCTGCGCCGCCGCGGTGCCGGCCGCGCCGAGCAGCGCGGCGAGCGCCACCACCATCGCGACCGCGACCGCCGCCGGGCGCCTCATGGCTTCGGCCTGGCGAACGCCGACGCCTCGACCGCGGGATCGAGCTCGACCTCGAGCACCTTGAGCGACGAGCTCTCGCCGCCGCCCGACGCGTCGCGCTGGTGGGCGATCTTGATCCCACCGACGTCCTTGTAGTCGCCGTACTGCTCGAGGGTCTGGACGGCGCCGTCCGAGTAGGCCAGCTGCACGAGCAGCTTGGTCTTGGGGTCGAGGTACAGGGTGGCGCTGTAGGTGCCGTCGCCCGACGTGACCTCGACGACGTCGCAGGTCACCGTGCCCACCTTGGCCGCCGGCAGCGCCCGCACCTTGGCGCCGGGCTCGCGGTGGCGCAGCAGCACGAACTCGGGATCGACCCAGCGCTGGCGGGCGAGCTGGGGCAGCTGGGCGGCCGGGATGTCCTCGATGCCGGCCGGCCCCTGGGTCCAGCCCTTGTCGCCCACCACCGCGAAGACCACGCGGAACTGCTTGGCGAGCTGGATGTCCATGCGCATCTTGTCGGGCATCACCAGCAGGCGGTCGAAGGTGACGTCGACCTTCTGGCCCTGGGCGGCCAGCGTGCCCTCGGAGCTGAGGCGCAGCGCCTTGAGCTTGGCCAGGCGGGCGCCGCCCTTGGCGGCCAGCGCGGCGTCGAGGATCTTGAGGCCGGCGGCGGCGGTCTTGGGATCGACCGGAACGTCGGCGCGGGCCGGCTGCGGGCCGATCGGCGCGTCGAACTTGACCCGCTCGTACTTGAGGCCGGCGCGGTCGAGCTGCGGCGCGATCTGGTTGCCGTCGCCGACCAGCACCACCGCGAACGCGTTGGGCGACAGCACGCTCGCCGCGGCGTCGGCGGCGTCGCCGCGGCTGACCTTGCCGACCAGGACCGGGAAGTCGGACACGTAGGCCTGCGACAGATCGTGGAGCTCGGCGGTCACCAGCTGGCTGGCCAGATCGGAGGCGCCGGCCACCCGCATCGCGTAGCTGCCGGCCAGGTTGGCGATCGCCGCCGCGACCTCGTCGTCGGTCGGGCCGGACGCGTGCATCTTGCGGATCTCGCCGAGCACCAGCTCGAGCGTCTTCACGGTCTCGGCGGTGCGGGTGAACGTGGTGGCGACGAAGCCGCCGCGATCGAGGTTGCGATCGAAGGTCGACGACGCGCCGTAGGTCTTGCCGCCCTCGCTGCGCACGACCTTCATCAGGCGCGAGTTGAACGCCCCGCCGCCGAGCGCGTAGTTCCACACCAGCGACGGGAAGAACCGGACGTCGTCGTGGCGCAGGCCGTACTGGGCGACCCGGATCTGGGTCTGGGTCTGGCCGGGCTTGTCGACCAGCCGGATGCGCGGGCCGGTCAGCGGCGGCTCGGCGTACTTGGGCCGGGCCGGGACCGGCGCCTTCTTCCAGGCGGCGAACGCGCGGCCGAGGTCGGCCTTGAGCCGGGCCGGATCGACCGCGCCCGACACCGCCAGGATCGCGTTGTTGGGCGTGTACCAGGTCTTGTGCCAGGCCACGACGTCGGCGCGGGTGAGCTGGCGGACGTGATCGGCGCCCAGCACCCAGCCGCGCACGTGGTCGTTGCCCCACAGGAGGTTGGTGACCTGCGCGCCGGCCATCGCGCCGGCGTCGTCGAGCCGGCGCATCACGTCGGCGAGCAGGGACTCCTTGGCCTTGGTCAGCTCGACGTCGGCGAAGCGCGGCGCGGTCATCATCTCGGACAGGAGGTCGAGGCAGACCTTCTGGTCCTTGGTCAGGACCGAGCAGGTCACCCAGGTCGCCTCGTGGCCGGCGTCGGCGGTGATGGCGCCGCCGGCGAAGTCGATCGCATTGGCGATGGCCAGCGCGTCGCGCTTCTTGGTGCCCTTGGGCAGGACGTTGGCGGTCAGCTCGGCGACGCCGAGGCGGGCCAGCGGCTCGTCGGCGCGGCCGGCCTTGATCGCGAGCTGCATCTGCACCACCGGCAGGCGGTCGTTGGGGACGACGATCACCTCGAGGCCGTTGGGCAGGGCGAAGCGCTCGACCTTGGGCAGCTGCACCGGCCGCGGCGGCAGCACGCCGGGCGGCTGGATCAGATCCTTGCGCCCGGTCCACGGATCGCGGGCGGCGACCGGCGCCGGCGTGGTCGGCGGCTTGGCGACGTTGGAGTCGCCGTCGCCGGGCAGGCTGGGGATCACGTCGCGGGCGCCGCGCGGACCGCACGCGGTCACGACGATGGCGGCGGCGGCGAGCGACGCGGTGAGGATGGCAGCGAGACGGCGCGAGCTCATGGCGCACCCATCGGCGGCACGACCACGACGGTCGCCCGCTCGGGCTTGAGGTAGGTCCTGGCGACCCGGGCGAGATCGGCCGGGGTCACCTTCTCGAGGGCGTCGAGATCGCGCACCCACTGGGTCGGATCCCCGGTGAGGATCCACGACTGGCCGACCTGCTCGGCGATGCCGAGCGGGCTGTCGAGCCCGAACACGAACGCCGACTGGACGATGTTCTTGGCCTTGCGCAGCTCGGCGGCGGTCACCGGCTTCTTGGCCAGCTTGGCGATCTCGTCGAACAGCGCGGCCTCGACCGCGTCGCCCTGGGCGCGATCGCGGTAGACGCCGAGGGCGAGGAACAGCCCCGGGTGCTCGCGCACCAGGATCGGCGCCGCCGCCTCGACGCCGAGCGGCGCCTTGGTCTTGGGATCGATCGCCTTGATGCGCTGGCGCAGCCGGGCCGACTCGCCGCCGCCCATCACGATCGACAGCAGCTGGAGGGCGTAGACGTCCTGGGCCTTGGCCTCGGGGATCTTCCAGCCGGCGAACACGATGCCGATGCGGCCGGCCTCGACGACCTCGCGGCGCTTGGCGGTCTGGTCCGGCTCGGGCGTCTGCTCGGCCGGGCGCGGCGGCGCCGGCGCGGCAGGGATCTTGCCGAAGTGCTTCTCGGCCAGCTCCTTGACCTCGTCGAGGGTGACCGCGCCGACCACGACCAGCAGGGCGTTGCCCGGCTGGTAGTAGGCGTCGTAGAACGTCTTCAGATCGGTGGCGGTGGTGGCGTCGAGGTCGGCGATCGTCCCGCCCGCGGTCCAGGCATAGGGATGCTTGGTGTAGGCGATATCGAGGAAGCGCAGCAGACCCTTGGCGATCGGGTCGTTCTCGGTCTGCCGGATCTCCTCCTTCACCACCTCGCGCTCGGTCGCGATCATGTCGTCGCGGAACAGCAGCGAGCGCATGCGCTCGGCCTCGAGCTGGAGCACGAAGTCGAGGTAGGTCGACGGCACGACCTGGACGTACGCGGTCGCGTCCTCGGAGGTGTGGGCGTTGTAGGTCCCGCCGACGCCGGCGACGAAGCGGGCGTGCTCCTCGGGGCGGACCCGCTGGGTGCCCTTGAACATCATGTGCTCGAACATGTGGGCCGATCCGCGCCGGGTGCGCGGCTCGTCCTTGGCGCCGGCCCGGTACCAGACCTCGACCGCGACCACCGGGGCGGCGTCGTGGCGGAGGAAGGCGACCTCGAGGCCGTTCTCGAGCTTGAACCGCTCGATCGCCGGGAGCGCGAGCGAGCCCTTCGACGCGGGCTTGGCCGGCGTGGCCTTGGCCGGCGCGGGCTTGGGCGCAGGGCGACCGGCCGGTTGCGAAGCCGCTCCCGTGGCGGCGCCGAGGAGGCAGACCGCGAGCGCGGCCCCCAGGATCCTGTGATTCATCGGAAACCCTTGTGTACGTGGCAGCGACGCAGAAAGAAGACTTCGGCTCGCTGGGGCTCGCTTAGCGCGCGGAACCTACCGCGGCCACTCGATCGAGTCGAGCAGCGTGGCGCTGTCTGGAGATGTGTGGTAGAGGCGCCATGACCATGACCCCGAGGGGACGGGGCATCGGTAATTTCCTCAATAGTTCTGCCTCACGATTCTACAGAGACTGTATTTTTTTCTCTTGACTGGAACGTTGTCGCTCACCACAATCCTGTGTCAGCGGCAACAAACATTTCGCGGACGAGGCTGAGGGCCGCGAAGAAACAGAGGATGGAAGTGGCACGAGCAGGAGCTGCAGCGCAAACCACTACTCATGAAGAAGGAGGGGCCCGAGTGCTGGACGTCACCGGAGTGAAAGTGTTCTCAGCGACGAAGGCCAAGGAGCGCGAGCTGCTCGGTGAGATCATCACCGACTGGATTCGCTCTCATCAGGACGTGGACATCATCGACAAGATCGTCACGCAGTCCTCGGACTCCGAGTTCCACTGCCTGACCATCACGCTGTTCTACCGGCACAAGTCGTAACCACTGGTGACCGTCCGCCGGCCCTCCGGCATGACGCCCGCGCCGCGCCCCTGTTTTGGCCAACGGGGGCGTTAGCGTTTTCGGGGTCCGCGCCCCCGCGGCCCCCAGCATCATTGTTGATCGCTCGCTGCGCTCGCTCGGGGGCCCGATCTTCGTCTCGTCACTTGTCTTCCGTCCTCTGATCGGATACCCCTCTCCCTCCCATGGAGAACGCGTTCGGTAAGCCGGTCGAAGTCGAGGTCCGCGACAGCCTCGAGAAGGCGATGAAGATCCTCAAGCAGAAGATGTCCAAGGAGGGCATCCTGCAGGAGCTCAAGCGCCGCCGCTTCTACGAGAAGCCGTCGGTGAAGAAGAAGCGGAAGACCCGCGAGGCGCGCAAGCGGCTGCGCCGCGAGATGAAGCGCAAGTCGACCGGGCCGACGGGCCCCGGTCGCATGTGATTCGGATCTGGTAGCTGGAACCGCGACGGCGCCTGCCGCCTCGCGGTACGTACGCTCCATGGACTGGGTCGAGATCATCGTCCCCGCCGCGGCCGCCGAGGTCGAGGAGATCGCCGCGTTGCTCGCCGACGCGTGCGAGCCCGCCCGCGAGGGCACCGAGATCCGCGGCGACGAGGTCGTCATCTGGGCGCCGCTGGCCTCGAGCGAGGCGGCGCTGGCCGAGGTCCGCGCCGCGGTCGCGGCCTACGCCGAGGCCGGGCTCGGCGTCGATCCGGCGTCGGTGCGCTCGCAGCCGGCCTTGCCCGAGGCCGAGTGGCGCGACGCGTGGAAGAAGTACTTCCACGTCACCCGCCTCACCCCGCGCATCGTGGTGGTGCCGAGCTGGGAGAAGGACGGCTTCCGCGCCGCCGACGGCGACGTGGTGATCGACCTCGATCCCGGCATGGCGTTCGGCACCGGCACCCACGCGTCGACCCGGCTGTGCCTGGCCGAGCTCGACGCCCTCGCCGCCGCCGGCGCCGCGCCCGAGCGCGTCCTCGACGTCGGCGCCGGCTCGGGCATCCTCGCCATCGCCGCGGTCAAGCTGTGGCCGGGCAGCCGGGCGGTCGCGATCGACAACGATCCGATCGCGGTCACCGCGTGCGCCGAGAACGCCGCGCTCAACGGCGTCGCCGATCGCATCGCGTCGTCGCTGACCCCGGTCGGCGAGCTGACCGAGGCGTTCCCGCTGGTCATCGCCAACATCCAGGCCCACGTGCTGCGCGAGCTGGCCGACGCCATCACCGCCCGCGTCGCCGCCGGCGGCACGCTGGTGCTGTCGGGGCTGCTCAGCCCGCAGGCGCCCGCGGTCGCCGACGAGTACGTCGCGCGCGGCCTGAGCCTGGTCGCGGTGCGGCCGAGCGGCGACGACGCGGCGTGGTCGAGCGCCGTGCTCCGACGGGCCTGATGGCGGCCAGCCTGCTGGTGGCGCCGGCGCGGCTGGCGGCCGGTCGGCTCGAGGTCACCGGCGACGATCACGCCTACCTGTTCCGGGTCCGGCGCCTGGCCGTCGGCGATCCGGTCCGGGTCTTCGACGGCGCCGGGCGCGAGGCGGCCGCGGTGGTGCTCGCGGTGACCGCGACGAGCGCCACGCTCGAGGTCGGCGCCCCCGAGGTCCGCACCGCGGCCGGCCCGCGCATCACCGTGGTGCAGGCGGTGATCAAGGGCGAGCGGATGGACTGGTGCCTCGAGAAGCTGGTCGAGGTCGGGGCCGACGCCATCGTGCCGTGCGAGACCGCGCGCACGGTGGTGCGGCTCGACGACGACCGGCGCGCCCGGCGCGGCGACCGCTACCAGGCCATCGCCCGCGAGGCGGCGCGGCAGTGCGGCCGGGCCGACGTCCCGGCGATCGCGCCCATCGCCGTCGGCGTCGGGGTGGTCGACCGCGTCGTCGCCGACGTCCGCCTGGTCGCCCACCCCGGGGCGCACGATCGCCCGCTGCTCGACGCGGTGCCTGCGAGCGCGACCGAGATCGCGATCCTCATCGGCCCCGAAGGCGGCCTGACCACCGACGAGGTCGAGGCCGCGATCCAGGCGGGGTTCGTGCCCGTGTCGCTCGGACCTCACGTCCTGCGCGCCGAGACCGCCGGCGTGGCGGCGGTCGCAGCGATCAGGGCGAAGTTTGCCCAGGCCCCCCCGGCCGCCGTATAAGGTCTCATGTCCGAGGCGGAGCCCGCCATCCTGGGCGCGGTCGGCGCGCCGGCCCCGCCGACCGCCGACACCGCGCGCGAGGCGACGCCGCGCCCGGTCCGTCCGGCGACGCGCCGCGGCGACGCGCCGACCGTGTACGTCGCCGGCTTCTGGCACCGCCTGGCCGCCGGCGCGGTCGACGCCGGCATCGTCCTCCCGGTCGCGCTGCTGCTGACCCTCCTCACCAACCTGATCGCCGGCATCCACCTGCCGCCGGGCAAGATCAGCCAGCCCGAGTTCTGGCTCGATCTGGTCCTGACCAGCGACCCGGCGGTGGTCACCGCGATCGTGATCGTGCTCGCGGTCGCGTCGATCTACGGCTTCGTGTTCACCGCCACCGCCGGCCAGACCCTGGGCATGCGCGTGCTCAAGCTCAGGGTGATCGACGTCTACGGCGACCCACCGTCGTATCTGCGGGTCGGCCTGAGGACCGCGGGGTACCTGGCCGGCCTGGCCACCCTGCTGCTCGGGTTCGTGTGGATCGGCTTTGACGCCGAGAAGCGGGGACTGCACGATTGGATCGCGGGGACCTACGTCATCCGCGCCACGTGATCCGCACGATGCCTTCCCGCCTGAGCTCCCTGCTGGTCCGCGACGGGCTCGTCGGGGTCAAGCGCATGGAGAAGGCGTTCCAGCGCCAGGTGATCTACGGCGGCAGCCTCGACACCACGCTGCTGGAGATGGGCCTGGTCCCCGAGGACCGGCTGACCCAGTACCTGGCCCTGGCGTCGGGCCTCCCGCCCGCGACCCGGCAGGAGGCCAACGTCTTCGACGTCGAGGCGGTCCGCCTGTGCCCGCAGGACCTGGCGATCCGCTACCGGGTGGTGCCGCTGTGCCTCGAGAACGGCTCGCTGCGCGTGCTGGTCCACGACCCGGTCGACATGGGCCTGCTCGAGGAGCTGGCCGACCAGCTCGACGTGCCGGTGCAGCCGCTGATCGCTCCCGAGTACCGCTGGCACGTGGTGTTCACCCGCAACTACGGCGGCCAGCCCACGGCGCGCTTCTCGACCTTGGCCCGCACCGCCGACGCGTCGCCGATCACGTCGCCGGTCGGCCGCGCCCGCACGGTGATCGTCGAGCCCGAGGAGCACCAGGTCGTCGACGTGCCGCTCAAGCCGGTCGGGCCCGAGGCGGTGACGATGCGGATGCCGGCGATGACCGAGGACGCGGTCGCCCCGGCCCCCGTCGACCCGGCGGCCAGCGGCGAGCTCCGCCGCCCGCGCACCACCCAGACCATCGCGGTGGCGCCGCCGCCGCGCGCGGCGACCGACGCCGCGCCGCCGCCGGCGCTCGAGCTGACCGCCGAGGAGCGCACCACCGGCGAGCTCGCGGTGCCGGTGATCGCCGCCCGCCGCACCGCCGAGCTGTCGACGCCGGCGATGCAGGCCCACTTCGAGGCGACCGAGGCCCAGCGGGTGGAGGCCGTCGAGCGGCGCCGCGACTCGGGGCCGCACCGCGAGGCGTCGGGGCCGACCAGCGACGGCGTGCCGACCCGCCCGCTGGCCAGCGGCAACACCCCCGATCCGGCGCGGTCGGGTCCGGTGCGCCGGCTGCCCACGACCCCGTCGGTGGCCGACGTCCCCGACGACGACAGCCCGATCGGCGCGCCGGCCGCGCGCGCGGTCATGAGCGGCGCCGCCGACCGCGACAAGGTGTTCTTCGCGCTGCTGCGCGGGCTGCGCAGCCGGACCCGGTGGGCCGGGCTGTTGACCGTGCAGGGCGGCGCGGCGATCGGCCGGGTCGCGCTGGCCGAGCACGGCCTCGACGTCACCGCCATGCCGTCGGTCCTGATCCCGCTCGATCTGCCGTCGCCGTTCCAGGCCACCGCGGGCGCGCGCCACCCGTACGTCGGCCCGATCGCCACCGGCACGCCCGACCTCGACGTCATGGTCGCGCGCATGGGCGGCGTGGTGCCGCCGGCGGCGCTGGTCCTGCCCATCCTGCTCCGCGATCGCTGCGTCGCGCTCGCCGTCGCCCACCGCGGCCGCGAGCCGCTCACCCTCGCCGACGTCACCGAGCTGCTGCCGCTCGGCACCGCGGTCGCCGAGAACCTCGGCCGCCTGATCGTCCGCCAGAAGTCGGCCGGGTTCCGCGTGCCGACCACACCCGGCCACGGCGTGCCGGTCACCGAGGTGCCCGCCGACGACGTCGCCACCAAGAAGGCCCAGCGCGCGCCGACCAAGGGCTGGGCGGTGCCGCCGGTGGCGGCCGACGCCAGCCTGCCGACCATCCCGGCGACCGCGGGGGTGACGGCGGCGCTCGAGCCCGCGCTCGGGGTCGCCGGCACGATCGAGCTGCCGGCGCCGACGCCGATCGCCGCGCTGCTCGACGACGTCGAGGGTGACGACGACGCCCGGGTCGAGGCCGCGCTCGCCGACGCCGTCCGCCGCGCCGGCGAGGTCGTCGCGCTGCTGCCGGCGCGCTTCCCGGGCCGGCTGCGCGTCGATCGCTACCAGGTCAGCGGCCGCGCGCTGCGCCCCGGCCAGTACGGCGGCCTGCTCGAGCTGGTCGTCCGGCTCGGCTCCATGACCAGCGACCTCCTGCTCGAGAAGATGGGCGACCCGCGGCGCGACGTCCGCTTCTACGCCACCGTGTGCGCGACGGCGATCCGGCCGCGCAGCGCGGTCTACGCCCTGGTCGAGCGCCTGTTCGACGCCGACTACGGCGTGCGCGCCTGCGCGATCGAGGCGCTGTCGGGCTACCCGCTGCGCGACCTCGATCTCGGCATGATCCGCGCCCGCCACGCGCTGCACAGCGAGGACCTCGAGCGGGTCGGCGCCGCCGCCAACGCGATCGCCGAGCTGGCCGACACCCACGCCATCCCCGACCTGATCGACATCGTCGGCAAGGAGGCGCGGCGGGCCCAGCACGCTCGCCACGCGCTGGTCGCCCTGACCCGCCAGGACCACGGCACCTCGGAGCGCAAGTGGCGCAAGTGGTGGGACGAGCACAAGTTCCGCCACCGCATCGAGTGGCTCATCGACGCCCTCAGCCACAAGGACGGCGCCCTGCGCGGCGGCGCCGCCGAGGACCTGCGCCGCCTGACCGGCGAGAACTTCGGCGTCTCGCCCGACGGCGGCCGCCGCGACCGCGACGCCGCCCGCGAGCGCTGGGTGACCTGGTGGAACGAGACCGGCCGCCGCCGCTTCCTGCGCGACGACGACGAGAAGCTGCGCGCCACCGCGACCCTGCCGGTGCTGCAGCGCCGCGACTAGGCGCGCGCACCAGACGGTCAAGTTACGGCCGGGACCGTTTCCAGCTCGGCGAGGTCGGCGGCGGTGAACGGCTCGATCGGCAGCATCCCGGCGCCCTTCTTGAAGTTCATGCAGCACTTGAACTTCGCCATCGCATCGGACGGATCGAGCGCGGCGAAGTTCAGGCGGTCAACGGTCCGTCGGGGAGCGACGAGCGAGAGTACGGCGAACTGGCGGACGTGCCCCGAGGATGAGTCAAGGAGGTCCGTCTTCACGGTGACGAGGACCCAGTCGACTGGAAGCGCGGCGAACACCTCGCGAGTCGCCCGGAGCGCCGCACCGCAGACGTAGTCCTGGTAGATCTCGTTCCCGCGTGTCTTGGGCATCTTCTTCGAGGAGAGCTTTCCGCGCGCCGTTATGGATTCCTCAGCGTCTGGAACGACATCCTTCTCCAAAACCACGAGATCGAGCCGAACGGCGTCGCGCCGAAGCACTTGGACGCGAACGTCCACGCCGCCCGAGTCTCGCAGCTCGTCGAACACGTCCATGTCCTCGAGCGCTTGCGCATAGCTATCGAGGTCGCCTTCGAGGACCCGGGAAGCGAGGTGCCGGGCATCTTCCAGCTCGTTGCAGGCACGGACGTGCGCTTCCATCGCACCCTTGGTTTCGTGTGCGTCCTCCGACTCGGCCTGCTTCGCCGTCTCGGTCAACTCCGCTCGCCGCTTCTTCGCGCCACCGAACATCCTCGCGAACAGTCCGGGCCTGTATGTATCGAGGGCGACTTTGGCCGCCTGGGTCCTCTTCGTGACCGCCGCGGGCCGCACTGGGTCCGGCATGACCGCGATGCGGCTCCACTCGATGGTGGGGCCGCATTCACGATGGACAGTCGTGAGGGCAGCGATCTGGGCTTGGTACCGATCCACGATCTGCTGGGCGAGTTCCTGCTCCGAACGACGAGCGGCCTCCTTCGCCTCTCTGGCCGCTTCGCGGAGCTGGCGGCGCTCCTCTCGAATGCTCCGTCGAATCGAGGCCTGAAGGCCCCGCATCGTTCCCTTCCAACCCATTCGACGATGATGCCATAGCCGCACCTCGAGCCTCGTCGCCGAATCCAGACAGCACAAGAGTGTCGAAAGCCGCCGAGGGCGTTCAGCTCGCGCGTGCGAGTCGTCGGGCAGACGCCATGGCGGCCAACGACGACAAGATCCTCGACGAGCGCGTAGCCGCGTTCGAACAGCGCCGGTATGGCGCACGGCGTCTAGCGCCAATGCCGATCGAATAGGCGCAACCGATCAGGATCGCATGAGATTCCGTTC
>Ga0247822_10001274_pt1 | contig 15245 bp, 9 predicted proteins | sample 13C_Cellulose_Da_FD_192423 | JGI IMG/M metagenome (GOLD analysis project Ga0247822, IMG submission 192423) | Soil microbial communities from agricultural site in Penn Yan, New York, United States - 13C_Cellulose_Day30 | ecosystem: Environmental > Terrestrial > Soil > Agricultural land | place...
AGCTGGAAGACTTCGCTCTGGGGTTCGTCGGACGAAGACAACTTTGACCGCCGCATTACCTGGCACCACAACTATTGGCACCATGTGAATTCGCGCTTGCCGCTGTTCCGTTTCGGCAAAGGCCACATCTACAACAACTACTACCACAACGTGGATACCTCGGCGATCAACTCGCGCATGGGGGCGATTATTCGCGTTGAGCGCAATGTGTTTGAAAACACCAAAAATCCGGTGATGTCGCGCGATAGTATCGCTATAGGTTATTGGGAATTGATCAATAACCAATTGCGCGATGGCATTGTCTGGGAAGAAAAAGAAGGTGATGCGAATATCCTCGCCGATCAATTGCTGGCCGATAGCGCCTCAACTGGCACCCTGACGTTGCCGACCGGTTATCTCTATCAACCGAGCCTGATTCCGGTGGAAGATGTTCCCGCGCATGTGCAGCAATACGCCGGTACCGGCAAGATCACCACTCCACCTGCTGTGCTTGCCTGTGTCCGTCCGGATTGGGATATAGAACCACCGCCACCGCCAACGGACGAACCGGTGACTGCTGATCCATCGTCAGTCAGCTGGAACCTGTTCAATGGTAGTGTCAGTCCGTTCGATGCCAATGCGATCAACCTTGCCGATGGTGTGACCAGCGCGCCCTTTGTTATCCAGGGCAGTGCGAGTGATTTCACACCTACCGGCGCGGGTGCAGTTGTGTTTGATTCCACTTCACTTGGTACCAAAAACAATCGCGCGCGCGCGAGTAACGTCGGCCGCAACGATGGGGTTTATCCAAAATACTTTACCCTGATCGCCGGCATTAAAGGTTTCAGTCCACCGGCAAATGCACGGGTGTTGGAGCTGGAAACGGCATTTGGTGGTACGGCAGATACAGCTGCCAGTCGCCTGAAAGTTGTCTTGCGTTCCGATGGCACCAATCAGGGGGTGCAATTTGAAGGTTCACCTGCGCCTAATACCGCTTACGGTTTGGTGATGAATGAATACCGCATTTACCACTTTACCGTGGCGCTCTCCAGCGCGACCACCGGCTGGGCGCGCGCCTATCTGGATGGCTCCAACACGCCGATCCTGAATCAGGAAGAAGTGCAATTTGCCAGCACCACTGCGACTAACAATTACCTGCAAATCGGTGATGGCGGCAGTAATAGCTACAAGGCGCTGATTGATTGGATCGTTTGGACCGATGCCGGTGCTTACACTCCGGCGCAACTTGCAGGTTTGCTGCCGGCAAATATTGGTTGTGTGAAAGGTTATGGCAGTTCGGAGAATCTGCTGGATTGTGATTTCAGCGCAGTTGATGGCAGCTCTTCATCAGCAGCTTCATCGTCTACCAGCAGTGATCCTGCAACCGGTTCTTCGACTTCAGCTGCATCTTCAACGGGCGGTGTGGTTGAGACTTCATCCGGTGCTTCAACTTCAGCTTCAGCAGCTACCTCATCAAGCGCCTCCAGCGCGCCGGTTATCCCGACCTTTGCTTGCGGTTCCGAGCCGGGTTTGTATTTCTGTGATGATTTCGCCAATGGCTCAGGCAAGTGGGATTTGCTTTCTATCGCCGGTGCGAACGGCAGCTTCGACATTTTGGAAGAACCGGTGGATAACAATGTGCTGCGCTATACCGCCGCTACAACAGGCGGTGTCGGCGGGGTATTGGCGTTGATCAAGCCGGAGGAGTTTGCCGGTGTGAGTTCGGCCGATTACTACGTGGAAGCGCGCATCCGTCCGCGTCTCAACTCCAGTGGCACTGCCCAGCGCAGCATCTATCTGATGGCACGCTATCAGGACGTCAACAACTGGTACGGCGTGGGTATGATCGCCCATGAAACCAACCAACCGCGTGTAGAAATCGTTGAGCGCAACTCGAGCGGTAGTCCTGCTAGTACCGGTGCTATGCGCTATAACACCGCTATTAACCTTGGAACTGCGGGTGCCACCAACGGCGAATGGTACAAGCTGAGGCTGGAATTGATCGGCACTGAGATGAAGCTGTATTTGAATGACTTGGCAGTGGCGAGCTTTAGCGATGCGAGCCTGACCCAGCGCGGTTTGATCGGGATTTTCACCAGCAACCGCTCGTTTGAAATCGACGATATCAAAGTCGGCAATGCCAACGATAAACCGCCGGTGCCTGCGCAGCTGACCATTGCGCCAACTGCCAGTTACAACGCAGAGGTAGGTGATGCTGCGCGGGTAATTACGGTTACGGCGAAAAATACCCAGAATGCGGATGACACTTTTACTGTGGAATCGAGCAATCCGGCGGTGGTCAGCACCAGTGTGAATGGTTATGAGGTGAGCTTGAATCCGGTGGGAGTGGGCACTGCCACTATCACTTTTACCAGCGGTGCTGATCCCGACCTGACCCGCACCGTCACAGCAACCATCGCACCGCAATTTGTGATGCCAACGGCGACCTACAACCTGAGCGGTCTGGTTACTCCGGCTACTAGCGAAGCTGGCGTTTATGCCGATACCAGCCTGAGTCTGACTTTCGATTCGCCGCCGCTACTGGGGTCAACTGGCAGCATCCGTATTTTCAAAAGCAGCGATGATTCGCTGGTCGATACCATCAAGCTGACCGAGCACAAAGACAGCATCGGCTACGTTACTTATCGCACCTTGAATACGCGCCCGATCAGTATTTCCGGCAACACCGCCACCATCGCCCTGCAGGGCAAAAAGCTGGAGTACAACACTAGTTATTATGTGGCAGTCAGCGGCTCGGCCTTTACCGGTGCGACCCTGGCGACCTTGCCGTTTGAGGGCATCGGTAAAAATGCTGGTTGGAGTTTCACTACCAAACCGGCACCGGCGACAGGTTTGAGCTCGCTCACGGTGGATGACAATGGCTCCACCGCTGACTTCCGCACCCTGCAAGGCGCGCTGAATTACGTGATGCAGAATTTAGGCAAATCCGATCCGGTATCAATCACGGTGAAAAATGGCACCTATCCCGAACTGCTTTACCTGCGCAATAAAGACAATGTCACTATCACCGGTGAGAGCCGCGCTGGCGTGGTTATCCAATACCAAAACTCCGAAGGGCTCAATTCCGGCTCGGCCGGGCGCCCGGTCTTTTTGGTGGAACTGGCAGATATGCTGACGTTGGAAAACCTGACCCTGAAAAATACCACTATCAAAACCAGTAGTGGTGGTCAGGCAGAGACGATTTACTTCAACTCCACCGGCCGTCTGGTCGCCAAAAATGCCGATTTTATCAGCGAGCAGGACACTCTCCAGCTCAAGGGTTACAGCTGGTTCTATCGCACACTTGTCGCAGGTAATGTGGACTTTATCTGGGGTAACAACAATGTTTCGCTGTTTGAAGAGAGTGAGATTCGCTCACTCGGTGATAGTAGCAACGCCAGTAATGGCGGTTATGTCGTGCAGGCGCGCACCCTCACGGCAGCGGATAAAGGGTTTGTGTTCCTCAACAGCAATCTGACTCAAGGCGCTGGCCCGGTTGGGCATACGATTCCGGCTGGTGCGACCTATCTGGCACGCAGCCCGGGCGGTACTACTACCTGGGATAACGTGGTGTTTATCAACAGCCGTATGGATACCCATATCAATGCGGCCGGTTGGGCGGGTGCGGGGGTTAACGGCCAGCCGGCACCAAATCCGGTCACGCCGACAGCGACTACCGGCTGGCGCGAATTCGCCACTATGGATGCCAGCGGCAATAGCATTAGCCTCGCAAGCCGTGTAGGTGGTCGCGAATTGTCATTGGGTGAAGTCGCGAGCGATTACTGCAACCGCGCGCAGATTTTTGCCGCATACAACAGCGGCGCCGGTTGGAATCCGCTGCCGGGCGATAGCACCGATTGCGTTAACTTTGGCCACTCAAGTTCATCGGGCAGTTCGGGCTCGGCTAGTAGCATTAGCAGTGACGCTACTTCCAGCACAAGCTCATCTGACGCAAGCAGCAACTCAAGCTCAGCGGCCAGTTCAACGCCGGTGGGCGATGGCTCATCCAGTTCAGCATCAAGCGCCGCAACAGTAACCCGCAGTTGGGGGTTTGATTCAGCTGCTTACGCCACTGCAGATACCAGCTTATTCGCTGCTGCTTACAACGCGGCAGCGGATAACAATATCAAGGCAACGGGCGGTGACTTCACTGTTGATGGGCTGGTTTTTAACTCCACCGCCGCCAATGTTTTGCGTTATCGCGCCGCCGGTTCAGCGAACAACAATACGGCCAATGCGATGTGGAATACCAACGGCTCCTTCTTCACCAGTAACGCCACGTTGATTCCGGCGGTGGGTGAAGATTTGCCATCCAACGTGCGCACTTATATTGCTGTGCCGGTGGAAGCGGGCAAGGCCTTGAGCTTGACTGTTGATTATCGCCAGACCGGTGCCAACACCGTAACGGCAGGCAAGATCGCGCTGGTTGGAAGTGATGGCAAAGTGCTGGCAGTGAAAGATGCGAGCTTCGCCAGTGCTAGTGCGGGCGATTCCATCACGCTGACACTGGATACCAGCCACGCACAGACCGCCATAAAAATTATCTACGGTCGTGAAGGCCTGAGTTCTGGCGGGATCAATATCCTGGAATTGGAGCGCGTGCAGTAATCCCGCGTATTTCGGCAGTTAACACGATAAAACCCCCGCAGCTACGGCTGCGGGGGTTTTTGTTTTTTTGGTTAGTATTTGTTAAATAACTTATTGATTCCTTTGAAATTATTGCCCAAACAGCGCCAAACCCGTTAAGGTACGGGCTTGGCATATTAATGAACTGGAGGCTGCAATGATTGGCGGAATCAAGGCGTTTTTTAAATTGGAATCGGCTAGTAGCTTGTTGCTTATCGCAGCGGCGATTCTGGCGCTTATTGCAGCGAACTCGGGATTAAAGTCTTGGTACGACCAGCTGCTGGCGGTGCAGGTCGTGGTTGCTATTGATGAATTTTCTATCGCCAAACCCCTGTTGCTGTGGATTAACGATGGCTTGATGGCGCTGTTTTTCCTGCTGGTCGGGTTGGAGTTGAAGCGCGAAGTTTTGGTCGGCGAACTGAACCAACTGTCTAAAATCGCCTTGCCCGGTATTGCGGCCGTGGGTGGGATGCTGGCGCCAGCGCTGGTGTATGCCTTCATCAACCGACACGATCCGATTGCATTGCACGGTTGGGCGATTCCCACTGCCACCGACATCGCCTTCGCGCTCGGCATTTTGGGTTTGCTCGGTTCGCGAGTGCCTGCGAGCCTGAAAATCTTTCTCGTCTCCCTCGCGATTTTTGACGATATAGGCGCGATCATTATTATCGCGCTCTTCTATACCGCTGACCTTTCGCTCATGGCGTTCAGCTTTGCCGCCTGCGGTATCGCGGTGCTGGTGTTGATGAATTATCTGGGGGTAGTGCGCAAGACTACCTATCTCGCGATCGGGATAGTGGTGTGGGTAAGCCTGCTGAAGTCTGGTGTACATGCCACCTTGGCAGGCGTTGCTATCGCCCTGTGTATTCCGTTCAAAGGTGTGGATGCGAATGGCAAAGTGCGCCAGCCGATGCAGGATCTTGAGCACGGCCTGCACAGTCCGGTGGTATTTGTGATATTGCCTGTCTTCGCGTTTGCCAACGCCGGTCTCTCGTTGGCCGGGTTGAGTTTCAACGATCTGCTATCGCCCATTTCCCTCGGCATTTTGCTCGGCCTGTTCATCGGTAAACAAATCGGGGTGATGTTATTCACCTGGCTCGCGGTGGTGCTCAAGATCGGCAAATTGCCCGCCGATGTCACCTGGTCGCAGGTCTACGGTGTAGCGGTGATTTGCGGAGTGGGTTTTACCATGAGTTTGTTTATCGGCTCGCTCGCATTCCAGAATGTCGCGGACAACACCGGCATGAACGACCGCCTCGGTATCCTGAGCGGTTCATTCCTGTCGGCGGTGCTGGGTTACGTCTGGCTCAGGTACATCGCCAAAACCAAACCCGGTGTGCTTACCGACAAACCCTCACCCTGATTATTTTCCGGTTGGGCGATGGAATAGCACTGACAAGCGACGCGCGCAGTGGTAATAATCGATGAACACCAGCCCTTAGCCATTTAGGAGATCGCATGGAGATACTGCTGATTATTGCATTGCCCCTGCTGGGCGCAGCCTTGCCGCTGCTTACCGAGCGGTTCGGGCGCAACATCTGTGCAATATCGGCGGCGCTGGGCCCCGCTTTGTCGTTGATCCTGCTGCTGCACTACATCCCCGATCTGCTGCAAAACCGCATGTTTTTCCTGCATCAACCCTGGCTGCCGCAACTGGGCATGGACTTCAGTTTGCGCATGGACGGACTGGGGATGATTTTCGCGCTGATGATCCTGGTGATCGGACTTCTGGTAATCCTTTACGCCCGCTATTACATCGCCAAAGAAGATTCCCTCGGCCGCCTTTACGCCTTGCTGCAACTGTTCATGATGGCGATGCTCGGCATAGTGCTGGCGGATAATTTGCTGCTGTTAGTGGTGTTCTGGGAATTGACCAGCCTGATGTCGTTCCTGCTGATTGGCTATTGGTCGCACCGCAGTGACGCGCGCAAAGGTGCGCGTATGGCGCTGGCGATTACCGGTGCGGGTGGCCTGTGTCTGCTCGCAGGCGCGATCATGCTGGGGCAGATTGTGGGTTCCTACAATTTGGGGATTGTCCTCAACTCGGCCGGAATTATTCAGGCGCATGAATCTTATCCGATTGTGCTGTGCCTGATCCTAATTGGCGCCTTCACTAAATCGGCGCAATTTCCCTTCTACTTCTGGCTGCCCCATGCGATGGCGGCGCCCACACCGGCCTCGGCTTATTTGCATTCGGCGACTATGGTCAAAGCGGGCGTGTTTTTACTGGCGCGTTTGTACCCGGCGCTGTCCGGTTCGGACTTGTGGTTTTATCTGGTGACCTTCACCGGTTTGGTGACGCTGGTATTCGGTGCCTACAACGCGATGTTCAAGCACGACCTTAAAGGCCTATTGGCTTACTCGACCATCAGCCATCTCGGCCTGATCACCATGTTGTTTGGTTTCAGTAGTGATCTCGCAACTATCGCCGCGCTCTTCCACATCATCAACCACGCGACTTTTAAGGCTTCGCTGTTTATGGCGGCCGGGATCATCGACCACGAAACCGGCACGCGCGATATGCGCAAGATCTTCGGGTTAGCGCGCTTTATGCCGGTCACCGCAACTGTGGCGATGGTGGCCGCTGCTGCCATGGCCGGAGTGCCGCTGCTCAATGGTTTCCTGAGTAAGGAGATGTTTTTCTCGGAGACGCTGAAGCTCGATCAGCTCGGCAACTTCAGCTATATATTCCCGCTGTTAGCGACATTTGCCGGTATTTTCGCAGTAGCTTATTCCTATCGTTTTATCCACGATGTGTTCTTTAACGGCGAGCCAAACAAAGACCTGCCGATCTACCCGCCGCACGAAGCACCGCTCTATATGATCCTGCCGATGGCGGTCTTGTGCCTGCTGTGTTTGGCGCTGGGGATGATGCCCAATTTGCTGGTGTCGCCGCTGTTACACGCGGCAGCTTATGCGGTATTGGGTACCGATATCCCGCGCTATCACCTCGCGATTTGGCACGGTTTCAACCTGCCGCTGCTGATGAGTTTCGTCGCACTCGGCGGCGGTTTGTTGCTCTACTATCAACGTAAAGGCTTGTTTGCGTTCTATGAACGCGGCTATCGCGTGGACGAGAAAGTGGTGTTTGAAAAGCGTATCCAGCGGCTGGTACGTTTCGCCCAGCGCTGTACCGATGCAGTCGAAAACGGTTCCTTACAGCGCTCAGTGGCGGTGATTGTGGGCGTGACTCTGGCGATGGCAGCGGTGGAGTTCTGGCCGCTTGGCAAGATTATCGGTACAGTTCCCTTTACTCCCATCGATGGCATCAGCGTGATTATGGCGGCGATTATGATTGTCGCCGCCGTGGTCACTGTGTCCAGCCATCACAATCGCTACGCCGCCTTGCTGGCCCTGAGTGCGGTTGGGCTGGTGGTATCGCTCACCTTTGTGCATTTCTCCGCGCCCGATCTGGCACTTACACAAATCTCGGTGGAAGTGGTCACTATTATCCTGTTGATGCTGGCGCTCTATTTCCTGCCCCAGCTTACGCCCTATGAATCCAGCTGGCCGCGCGCGATCCGCGATATGGTGCTGGCAGGCGGAACCGGGATTGCAGTCGGTCTGTTTACCCTCGCGATCCTCACGCGTCCGTATGACACCAGCCTCGCCGATTTCTTTATCGCCAACAGCGTCAGCGGCGGTGGCGGCACCAATGTGGTCAATGTGATTCTGGTGGATTTCCGTGGCTTTGATACTTTCGGTGAAATCACTGTTTTGGCGATTGCCGGTCTAGGTGTGTACCTGATGCTGCAAGGGCTGGAGTTGCCGGTGCCACACGCTGACCGCCACGGTCGCAAATGGACGCGCGATCCTTACCCGATCATTATCACCGTGCTTTCGCGCATGTTTTTCCCGCTCGCGCTCATGGTGTCGGTGTTTATTTTCCTGCGCGGCCACAACCAACCGGGCGGAGGCTTTATCGCCGGTTTGATCGCCGCTATCGCCTTGATCCTGCAATACATTTGCAGCGGCACCGAGTGGGTGAACCGGCGCTTCCCAGCCGATTACGGGCGCATGAGTGTGCTCGGCATTCTGGTCGCGGTCTTTACTGGCCTGGGCAGTTTGGTGTTTGGCTATCCGTTCCTGACCACCGCGTTTACCCACGTGCATATCCCGTTAATTGGCGATATAGAGTTGGCCACGGCGCTGATTTTTGATGTGGGCGTATTCGTCACGGTAGTGGGCGCGACCCTGTTGATGCTGTCGCAGCTCGGCAATCTTGCCCACACCGTCGGGCCCACTCCCGAAGAGCTACATGCCATGCCTGACGAATCATCTCCAACGCCTGCCGCGTTACAGCCAAGGGAGCCCAACTGATGGAAGCGCTCGTTGCCATAGTCATAGCGGTGCTGGTGAGTTGCGGTGTGTATCTGTTGCTGCGCGCCCGTACTTTTCCGGTGATCCTCGGCCTGACGCTGATCTCCTACGCGGTGAACCTGTTTATCTTTGTGATGGGCCGGTTGCGTTCCGGCGCACCGGCGGTGATCGGCTCGTCGGAAACCTACGCCGATCCCATCCCGCAAGCGCTGGTGTTAACCGCTATCGTAATTGGTTTTGCGATGACCGCCTTCCTGCTGGTGTTGTCCCTGCGTGCCCGCGCCGAACTGGGTAACGACCATGTGGACGGCGGTGCTGCCATCGGTGAAAAGCCATCCAAACCCGTGCGCCCATTAGAGGAGGACGAGGTTTGAACCACGCTATTCTGCTGCCCATTATCCTGCCGCTGGTTACAGCGATCCTGTTAATTTTGCTGTCCGGCCGGCGCCGGATAATCCGCACTATAAGCCTGCTATCTACCATTGCCTTGGTCGCGGTCAGCATCGTCTTGTTGATGCAGGCCAACGACGGCCAGATCCGCCTTTACGCTCCTGGTAACTGGGCGCCGCCATTCGGCATAATCCTGGTTTTGGATCGCCTGAGCGCAATGATGCTCGCGGTCACCGCCGTGCTCGCATTCTTCAGCATCGCCTACGCCGTGCGCGGTCACGATGCACCGGGCGATCGCCTCCACGGCATGGTGCACTTCCTGCTCGTGGGGTTGAACGGCGCCTTCCTGACCGGCGATTTGTTCAACCTGTTTGTGTTCTTCGAGATCTTGCTGATCTCCTCCTACGGCCTGCTGCTGCACGGTCGCGGGGTAGAGCGGGCGCGCTCCGGCCTGCATTATGTGATCGTCAACTTGATCGGTTCAGCGCTGTTTTTGCTGGGGGTGTCCGCGCTTTACGGCATCACCGGTTCGCTCAATATGGCCGATCTGGGCGATAAGATGTCCAAACTCGACCCCGCCGATGCACCCCTTGCCGCCACCGCCGGAATCCTGTTGTTAGTAGTGTTCGGCCTCAAAGCGGCCATGGCGCCGTTCTACTTCTGGCTGCCACGCGCCTATGCTGCCGCCAGTGCGCCAGTCGCCGCTATGTTTGCGATTATGACCAAAGTGGGTGTCTACGCGATCATCCGCGTTTACACGCAGATCTTCGGTGATAATGCCGGCGAACTGGCCAATTTTGCATGGTTCTGGCTCTGGCCGATTGCGCTGGTGACGCTGGTAATGGGCTTGCTCGGCGCTTTGTCGGCGCGCGAATTACGCGTGCAGATCGCCTATTTAGTGATTGTGTCGGTGGGCACTTTGCTCGCCGGTATCGCGCTCAATCGCGAGGCCGGTTTGGCCGCGAGCCTTTACTATCTGGTTCATTCCACGTTGATTTGCGGCGCCATGTTCCTCCTCGCCGACCTGATCCTGCGCCAGCGCGGCGAGCTGCTCGACCACATCGCCGAAGGCCCGCGTCTGCGCCAATCGGCATTATTGGGAACCCTGTTTTTTATCGGCGCCATGGCCATCGCGGGCTTGCCGCCGTTCAGCGGATTCATCGGCAAGCTGCTGTTGCTCAGCGCCGCCGGCGCTAATGACGATACGCTGGTGCTCTGGTTGATCGTATTGGGCGGCAGTCTGATTACACTCATCGCCCTCAGCCGCTCCGGCTCCATGTTTTTCTGGCAGACCACAGACCAGATTGAGTCCGCCCCGGCCGCTGACAAAGGCGCGTTGCTGGCGGTAGTCGGTTTGCTCTGCTGCGTTGGTGCAGTAACCGTAGCGGCCAGCCCGGTATTGGAATACACCCAGGCGGTAGCGCGCCAACTGCTGGAGCCCGGAGCTTATTTCCAGGCAATGCAGCAATTCCGTGTGCGATAGGGGAGACAAGATGAATCCAGATTTGAATCAAACTCCAGCTCCAGTTTCAACGACAGCATCAACTACAACGCTGGACGAGCTCAAACCGCGCCGCTGGTTTCCGCACAAAATGCTTAGCGTCTATATGGTGATCGTGTGGCTGCTGCTCAATAACAGTATCGCCCCCGGGCAGATCCTGCTCGGCGCCTTTCTCGCGTGGCTGATTCCCTGGGCGACGCAAGCGTTTTGGCCGGAAGCATTGCATATCCGCAAGCCGCTGCTGGTAATAAAAATGGGCGCGATTATTTTTTACGACATCATCATCGCCAACTTGAATCTCGCCGTGCGCATCCTCGGCCCGGTCGATAAATTGCAGCCGGCGTTTGTCAAAGTGCCGCTCGATATCGACCACGATTTCACCATCGCCTTGCTCGCCAGCATCATCTCGCTCACCCCCGGCACTGTGTCTGCCGACTTAAGTAAAGATGGCCGCTATTTACTGCTGCACTGCTTGCACGTAATTGATGTGGACGCGGAAATCCGTCTGGTAAAACAACGCTACGAAGCGCCGCTCAAGGAGATATTCGAATGCTAACCACTGCTGTAGGTATCGCCATGTTTATGTTCAGCATCGCTATCGCGTTAAATATGCGTCGGCTCGTGATCGGCCCGTCGCTGCCCGACCGCATAGTTGCGCTCGACACCATGTACATCAACACCATTGCGCTGCTGGTGTTGTTCGGTATTTACGAAGGCAGCATGTTGTATTTCGAAGCCGCGCTGCTGATCGCGATCATGGGTTTTATCGGCACGGTCGCGCTTTCCAAATATTTATTGCGCGGCGATATCATCGAATAGGAACCGATTATGTGGGCTGAATATCTCATCAGTTTTTTTATCCTCACCGGCGCCGCTTTTGCACTCATCAGCTCAGTCGGCCTCACACGCCTGCCGGATTTCTACATGCGCCTGCACGGCCCCGCCAAAGCAACAACACTCGGCGTCGGCGGCGTCATCACCGGCTCAGTCATTTTCTTCTCCACCCGCGGCGACGGCATCAGCCTGCATGAATCCCTGATCGCTTTATTCTTGTTTATCACCGCACCCGTAAGCGCCCACATCGCCGCCAAAGCCGCACTGCATTTAAAACTGGACGCAGTGGAGCGCACGCGCAATAAACCGTGGCAACAAAAAACCGGCGAGTAATTTTTGCTGTAATTTGTTAATAGGCAAGCTTTTCAATAGACAGGAGTCGTGTAATGAATATCCACGAAAAACTCAATTACGTAGAATTCGCCGCGCATGATTTGCATGCGACCAAAACATTTTTCGCTGCGGTATTTGGTTGGGATTTTGTAGATTACGGCCCTGAATACACTGCCTTCTCCAATCAAGGATTGGATGGCGGATTTTATAAAGCGCCGCTGAATAATAAAGAGTTGAGTAACAAATCAGAAACTGGTGGTGCGTTGTTAGTTTTCTACAGCGAAAATATTCAAGCCACTTTGAAAAAAGTTACTGATAACAAGGGCGCTATCATCCGTCCAATTTTTGAATTCCCCGGCGGATTTCGTTTTCACTTCACTGAGCCGAGCGGCAATGAATTTGCGGTTTGGTCGGAAACGAAAAACTAAATTTTTAGTTGGCTCAGTCGCAGATATTATTGTTGTGCTCAGAAAGCGAAACAAAAAAACCGCAGGCCATTCGCATGGCCTGCGGTTCTGTCATCGTGAGCGTTACGGATTAGAACTTGTAGTTCAGGCTCAGAGTGTAGTTGCGCGGTGTGCCGTAACGATATGAGCTGAAATATCCCACTTGTGAGTAATATTTTTCATCGGTTACGTTAGCCGCGTTGAACTGGGCACTCAGGTCGTCGGTGAAAGCGTAGCGAGTCATCAAGCTAACGAGTGAGTAAGCGTCCTGCGTGAGTCTGCCAGCTTGACCAACGGGATTAATACCCTCTGAGTAAGTTTCGTTCTGCCAGTTAACACCGCCACCGACCATTAACTTATCCAACACACCGCCAAACTGGTAAGAGGTAAACAGCTTGAGTGATTTGGTTGCGTTGTCGGTGTTCAGGTCGTTGCCGTTCGCGTCTTCAATAGTGAATTGTGCGTAGCCCGCGCTGATGTTCCAGCCGTCGATTGGTTGACCAACTACTTCAATTTCAAAACCTTTACTTTGCGCGCCTTCAGCACCAATGTAGGCATACATTTGCTCTGGTGTACCAACGTAAGTGGTATCGAGCTGCGCTAAGTTGTCTTGCTGGATATCAAAGTAGGCAATGGTGGTTTGCAGGCGATCATCGAGGAAACGGCTCTTCAAACCAATCTCTGCGCTTTCACCGACCAGTGGGTCAATGAAATTACGATTTGCATCGCGATAGTTTTGCGGCTTGAAGATTTCGGTGTAGCTTGCATAGATACGATGAGTGTCAGTCAGATCGTAAAGTGCGCCCGCGTAAGGAATAAATTCATCGTCATTCCCGTAATTCACGATACCGCTCCAATCAAAACCGGTACGTTCCCAAGTCGCTACACGTCCGCCGAGAATAAACTTCAGCTTGTCGGTCGCAGACAGGCGGGTCGCTGCGTAATAGCCGCGTTGTTCGGTTTCAATATCTTGTGATTGGGTGCGTACATCTGACCAAGCCGGCTCATCTAGATCGAGGCTGTCCCACTCGTAGAAGTTGTCCACAGAAACGCGATCATAACCGCCGCTCATATCACCGCCCAATGGCAATTGGGTGAAGGTTTCTGCCGATTGATCAGCGCGCAGGGCGCCCGCCACAAACTCGTGGGTTTGGTTAAACAAGTTGAAATCACCTTTCAACTGGATATCAAAACTGTCTTGCTTGGATTCGCCGTCGCTGCGGTAGCGTTGTGCATCCAAGCCAGCGCCGGTGGTTTTATTGAGTGAGCCGTAAACGTACAGTAAGCGCGCTTCTGTTTCGTAGTGCAATTTGTTGTAGTTAGCGAGCAATTCCCAACCATTACCAAAAGTATGATTGATGCTGGCGAAGTAGTTGGTGTTGGTTGATTCCCAACGGTTCCAATCTCTGGAAGTGGTTTTGGATACGTCCCAATCAGGACGTGTGCCATCGGAGAAGAAGCCTGGCAAAACACCCCACACGGTCGCTTTCGGGTCATTGTTCTGATAGCTGGCGCCTACACGGACCAAGGTGGAGTCGGTCAAGTCAGCTTCTACTACGCCGTAGAAAGTGCTCTTGTCGTCTTCGTAATAATCAACGAAAGATTCGCCCTGCAAAACACGGCCAACCACACGGCCACGAACAGTGCCGCTTTCATTCAGACCGGTACCAACATCGGCGGCCAGTGCTTTTTTCTGCCAGCTGCCAGTAGATACGTCTACGAAGCCGGTCAAATCCGCACTGTTGGCATGTTTGCGTACCAGATTGATAGAAGCCGAAGGATCACCTACGGCAGTCATCAAACCGGTTGCGCCACGTACAAACTCGATACGGTCATAGATAACGGTATCAGCAACGGTTTCGCCTGAGTCGCCACCCAAGCTCCAGGAGGTAGGTACGCCGTCGATTTGGTAGCTATCGATAGCAAAACCGCGCGAATAAAAGCCGTTACGCACGTTGTCGGTCTCTTCAGCAGTCACACCGACGGCGTTATTTACAGCTTCCAGAATGCTGGTGATGTTCTGGTCCTGCATACGTTCGAAGGTCAGCACAGAAACTGATTGTGGCGTTTCAGCAATGGTCAGTCCAAGGCCGGTTGCGGTATCCAGCGCCTTGGTTTGCTCAACAGCGTACTTGCCGGTAACCACAACTTCTTCAACTTTTTTGGCGCCGGTATCACTCTGAGCCAGAGCAGCGAGCGGGTTGATGCTGAGCAATATTGCAGCAGAAAGGGGTAAGAGTTTGAATTTCACGAAAGCGCTCCACATAAGGATAAATGACAAAAGTGGCGCGCATTATAATACTAATAGCAATTATTATCATTAGTGAATAATTGTGTTTTAACTGGCGCAATTTGAGCGATCTACAGTTCTGGGAGGCACAAGCTAAGCTGGTAATCGAGTTAGGCGACGGTTTCAAAACAAACCAACACTCTGTCCAGTGTAATGCGCTCGTGTTGATATTGGCGATGCGCCGCTGAACACTTATGCCGCGGGTATTGATGTGAAAATACGAATGAATAAAAGAGCACGGTTACATTTCGGATGATAAAAATATGTAATCGTTTTCTGCAGCGTTTTTAGTATTTTTGTCACAATAAATCGTTTAAAACAGGAAAATCAGCGTTGACGCTTTTGTTGACGAAGTGCAGTATGGTTCCCCTCGACAACATGTACATGGCGTACGCCGCAGGCATAGCTGCAAGGCAAAATCCTGCCGGGTCTCTGGAAAATAACAATAAAGCCGGTGCCCGGGATGAGTTGTAAAGTTGTTCATCCCCCCAATTTTTTAAAAGCGTTTCCCTTTCTAACGAGTGCT
>Ga0247822_10001275_pt1 | contig 15243 bp, 15 predicted proteins | sample 13C_Cellulose_Da_FD_192423 | JGI IMG/M metagenome (GOLD analysis project Ga0247822, IMG submission 192423) | Soil microbial communities from agricultural site in Penn Yan, New York, United States - 13C_Cellulose_Day30 | ecosystem: Environmental > Terrestrial > Soil > Agricultural land | place...
GCCGTTCTCAGCCTCGCCTGCGCCATCATTGTCGCGCTCTGGAGCATCCGCCGCCCCAATCAGAAGAGCTGAGCCGCGAAAGCATTTTCTGCCAACTGTTGAGCTAGATGTCCGCAATGGGTCGTGAACCGAAGTTCGGCTAAGGGTGGAAAGCAGACGTTGCTCTCGGAGGACCGGGAGGGGAGCGGGGCTAGCGTTGAGCCGGCGGAGGTCCTTTAGCCGGGTCGAACTGTTGGGCAACTTGGTCAATCTGCACGTTGGCCCCATGCGCGATCCTAAGTCCGTCTGCGGTTCGCTGAAGCACAAGGCTCATCCGGTCTTTTGACGGTGGCACGGCATTGCCGTCCGGTGTGGTGAACGCCCCCATATTCCATCGCGCCACGACAGCCAGCGCGTCCGCTCCAATGGGCACGACACTCTCGACTTGTTCCAGTGTCAGGGGCACGTCCTTGAACATCATCTCCAGGTAGATCCTGTGGGCCAACTCTGCCTGCGCTTTGCCCTGCCAATGCATGCCGACGATATTAACCCAGTGAACGTCATCCGTTGCCAAGCGGAACATTCGAGCGGCGTCGCCCGCGTTCCAGGCGGCCTGATACTCGACGAGCAAGGCCGACACTGCTGTGGCATCACTTGGCGAAGCTGCAACCCTGGAGGTCGAAGCGACCAAGGAGCCGAATGTAGCGAACGCGACGAAGTTTCGGCGATCCATGACCCTGCCCTGAAGATTGTTCTAAGAACGACGATACCTCAGAGCCGCGCCCGTTCAAAGTCCGCAACGGGTCGCGAAGCGAAGTTCGCTTAAGGGTGGGAAGCGGACGTTGCTTCTGCCTCACTCCTTCAACCGAAGAAGCGTTCCGCCAGCAGCGCCGCTGCAATGGCAATCATCGCACCGCCTGAGAAGCGGCTGACGGTGCGGGCCGCCTTGGGGCGTGTGCTCAATACAGCTTTCGAACCGTAGCCGACGATCAGATAGACGACGGCGCAACTGAGAATGTGGACCGAGCCCAAGGCCATGATCTGTGCCGGAACCGGCCAAGCGGCGCTGGGGTCCGTAAACTGGGGCAATAGGGCGAGAAACAGCAGGATCACCTTGGGATTCAGGCCGCTTACGCAAAAGCCCTTGAAACTCCAACTCGACCAGAAGCCGGCGGCCTGCTCGTCTCCGGCGCTCGGAACGGCGGGGTTCATCAGCATGCCGAAGCCGAGCCACAGCAGATAACCCGCCCCGGCGACGGTCAGCGCCGACATGGCGACGGGGACGCTTGCCACCAGAGCCGCGACACCGGCCGCGACGACCAGGGTGGCCGCCAGATGGCCCAGCAGCAGGCCGACGACGGCGGGCAGGACGCGATGGCGCAACCCGGCCGTGATGGCGTAGGCCCAGTCCGCGCCGGGCGTGATCACGAACAGGAGGGACACCGCCCAGAAGGCGGCGAGGGTCGCGATCATCATGACTGGGGCGCCGGGACGATGCTCTGCTGCGCGGCGGCGCAGAGGATCAGCTCATCGCTGCGCCGGACGTGAACATCGATGCGCGTGACGATCATCGACCGACCGGCGCGAAGAACTTCACCGGTTGCAATTACCGCCTCGCCCGCAGCGGGGCGCAGGAAGTTGATCTTGTATTCGAGCGTTAGAACCTCGGACCCTTCCGGGGCCATGGTCATCGCCGCGTAGCCCCCGGCCGTATCGGCTAAGGCGCCGATGGCGCCGCCGTGGAAGAAGCCTTGCTGCTGGGTGACGGCCTCGCCGAAGGGCAGTTCGATAACGCAACGCCCCGGGCCAAGGTCCAGCAGGCGTGCGCCAAGGCCTTTCAGAAGGCCCTGCTGGGCGAAGCTCTTTCGGATCGCCGTCAGGCGTTCGTCGGCCAGGGAATTCTGCATGTCTCGCTCGATCTTGGGTGTCCGCCGCAGCGGGAAGATAGAGCGCAATTGATAGCTTGAGGCAGCTGATATCGGGTTGTGATTTCACCCCTTAATGTCGTGTTTTATGATATCCAAGGCCGTTATTTCCAATAATCTTGGTTCTGGATTGCGATGAAAATCGACGCCATCGACAAACGCATTCTCCGCATCCTGCAGACGAGGGCGCGCGTTCCCAACAACGAGTTGGCCGCCGAGGTCGGGCTGTCGTCGTCGCCCTGCCTTCGCAGGGTTCGCCTGTTGGAAGAGAGCGGCGTGATCCAGGGCTACTCAGCCTTGCTGGACGCGGCGAAGATTGGGATGGGTCTGACGGTCTATGCGCGCGTCTTTCTGACGGGGCAGGACAGCGATCAGGTCGCGCACTTCATTTCAGAGGTCAGAAAATTGAAGCAGGTGGTCGAGTGCCACCTGATGGCGGGTGACTGTGACTTTCTGCTGAAGGTCGTGGCCGAGGACCTCTACGCCTATCGGCAGTTCCAGGCGGGCAAGTTGGCGCGCATCCGGGGCGTGCAGAATGTGAAGACCGACATCCCTATGGAAGAGATCAAACTGACGCGGGAATTGCCGTTGGCACCCGATCTCTAAGGCGCGATTCACCCAGCGCCAAAGGTCCGCAACGGGTCGGGAGCGGACCTCGAGCCAAACAGCCTGTGAACGTCTGCTTCCTAGCGGTCACTCAATATCCGCAGATGGCGCAACTCCGCCATCTTTTCGTCGCGCCTAGCTTGCGATAAGCAGTCAAAAGGTCTTGCGCAGGCGTAGCGAGTAGAAGGTCCGCGGGTCGATGTTGCGCGTCTCCACGTAGGCGATAGGCCTGGTCGCACGGTCGGCATAGGCGGTCCGCGTCTGGTGATATTCATCCCAGAGGGTGATCTGGGCGCGGATGGCCAGGGTAGGCGACGGTTTATATTCGACCCAGCCCTCCAGAAAGTCACGACCACGCCATGAGAACTGCACGTCCGGATCGTAGTTGGTCCGCCCCAGAAGCGGGACCCAGGCGAGGTTCCACTGAAGGTTCCACGACTTGATGACCTGGGCCAAGATGATGACCGCGTGGGTTTTCGGGACGTTGGAGATCGGACGTGTCTTGCCGCTGGTCGGGTCCGTGACCTCGGTGTGGTTCCAGGTGTTGCGCGCGCTGATCCGGCCGCCGCTGAAGCCGAACCGGTCCAGCGGCGCCTGAATATTCACCGCCAGGCGGTCGAGCGTGCCGTCGCCGATATTGCCGCTGGCCGACAAGCCGTCATCCAGCGGGATGACATCGATGGCGTCGGTGATTTGGTCGTGGCGCAACGTGACGCTCACAACCCCGTCGCCCCAGAAGCGGCGTTCATAGGCCAGTTCGCCGATCCAGCGCTGTTCAGGTTCAAGATCGATGTTGCCGCCGAGGACATTTTCGTTCTGCAACTCGGTCGAGGCGGCGAAGGCGTTGAAATCCAGCTGGCCCACTTCGCGCTCGAAGCGCAGACGGAACTGGTTGGCGGCGCCGGGGGTCCAGGTCGCCAGCAGGCGCGGCTTGATGAAGCTGAAGGTCTTCTCGCTGTCGGCGTCGCCTGACTGGCTGATGGTCGAACCCTCCAGGCGCAAACTGCTTTCGACGGAGAGATTGCCGCCTATCCGCCAGATGCCCTTGCCGAAGATCTCTCCCCGCGTCTCTTCCACCTTCACCGAGGCGGAGGGTAGAGGCACCGGCGCGCCGCCGACGCTGAAGGCCTGATCGGTTTCCAGCATGTTGTAGGCGACTTCGCCGCCAGACTCCCAGGCCAGACTCACTGACTGCTCGAAACGGACCTGACTGCGCAGGATGGTCTCTGACGCCCTGCTGTCGGAGGCGAAACTCTGTTCCGGGCTCCCGACACCAGACAGGGTGGTGCGACTGGCTGAGACGCCGTTGTTGTCGCTGAACTCGTGAATGAATCGGGTCTCGGAGGTCAGGCGACTGCCGAGCGGCCGGGTGAAGACTGCGCCGAACTCGCCGCTCGAACTGTCCTCCTGATATCGGGACTCGCGTCGCACGGTTGGCGAGGTTTGCAGGGTTAGGTTTTCATAGTCGTTGACACCGTAGCGGGCGGTCAGGTCGATCAGTCCCCCCAGGAAGGGGCTGGAGTAGTTCAATCGCAGGGCGTTGCCGCCGCTCTTCTGATCGTTGGAGAAGGCTTCGCTGCGCAGCAATGCCCCGGCGCCGTCGCGGCGCACAACAGGGCCGACCCCGTTGGAATCGTTGACGTCGAACCCATCAGAAAGCGTGAACCCCCAGGTGCGTTCGCCGTTCCGGGCCGTGAACTGCCACGTGCCGCCGTAGGTGTCGTTGCCGCCTTCGTACAGGACGGCATTGCCGGTGAAGATCGACTGGCGGCTGGACTGATCGCGAGTGATGACGTTGGCGACGATCGAGAAGCCTTGCATGTCGATGCCAGGCGCGCCGCCGCGAACCAACTCGATACGTTCGACTTGGCCGGCCAGGGTGCGCGACAATACGCTGGAGCCGGTGTCGTTCTTCGAAGCCGGGCGCGCGCCGTTGATAAGGACGTTGCCGACCGCGCCCTGGAAACCGCGGCTCCCGTCTCCGTCGATTACGCTGAATCCGGGCACTCGGCTGACCATGTCCAGGGCCGTGACCGGTTGTTGGCTGGCGAAGAAATCAGGCGTGAAGACCAGCACGCCCTGCTGGGCGCTTTCAGTCTGTGACGCCGGAGGCGGCGGCGGGGTCTGCGCCAGCGCCGGCGTAGCCAACGCCAGAGACAGAGGGGGCAGTACGAGCAGGCTGGCGTCGAGAATGCGCATCGGGGGCTCTTCAAGGTGGCTGGTAATGTCCGCCGCGATAGAAGAGATTGACGTTCTGGGAGCGAGGGCGGGGGCCCGATCTTGAACCGATGATTTTCCGATGAACGACCTGTCAGCTCTGCTTCGCAGGCCGATCGAACTGGTGTCCGAACCGTCGTTTCCTCTGGGGGAAGGCGTAGTTCATCCCGCCTCTCTCGAGGTGGTCTGGCCCGATGGAAGTTGCAAGCTGGAGCCCCGCGTCATGCAGGTTCTGGTCGCGCTAAGCCGTGAGCGCGGTAGTCCGATGAGTCGGGAAGAACTGTCCCGCCTTTGCTGGGATGGACGTGTCGTCGGCGACGACGCCTTGGTGCGATGCATCGGCAAACTGCGGAAGACCTTCCTGCGGGATCCGGCCGTAGAGATCGAAAACATCGCCAGGGTTGGCTATCGCCTGCGGGTGCTCTCCCTCGCAACGGAGACCCAAGCGCTGACCTCAACGTCTTCGCCACGATCGGGGCGGCGCTCGCTGCGCTGGATTCTCGCGGGTGGTGGCGCCGTGGCCATCGCCGCCCTGGGCGTCAGCGCATTTGTTCTGACGAAGTCGCCAGGTGCGCTTGCGGCCGAGGCCGTGCGCCCGCTGACCTCCGACCCGGGCGTCGAGACTCATCCCGCGCTTTCGCCAGACGGCCGCATGATCGCCTATGCCGGCGGCGCCGGTTTCGGAACACAAAGAGACATCTTCCTTCGCGGTGTCGCCGACGGCACGCCGATCCGACTAACCAATACGGCGGAAGATGAAATGGCGCCCGCCTGGTCGCCCGACGGGCGGCGTATCGCCTTCGTGCGCCGCATTCCCGGCGCACCTTGCGAGATTCTGGTCGCGCCGGTGCCCCAGGGCGAGTCGCGCGTCGTCGGCCGTTGCTCGGTGGAAACCATGACCCGTCTGGCCTGGACGCGCGGCGGCGAAATCTTGCTGTCCGACCGACCGACGCGCGAGGCCGTGCGCCGTATCCGCGCCCTGTCTCCCGACACCGGCCGCATGCGCGAGGTCACCGCGCCGCCCGCCACCAGCCTGGGGGATCTCGACCCGGTCGTCACCCACGGCGGCGACCACATGGTTTTCAGACGAGCCTTCTCCTATGGCGTCGCGGATCTCTACGCCGCCGAAGTGTCGGGCGCCGGGCTGAGGCCGCTGACCCGCGACGGTTGGAAGGCCATGGGTTACGCCTTTACCGCAGATGACCGTACCTTGGTCTTCTCCAGCAACCGGGGCGGAGATGCCGGTCTTTGGTCGGTAGACTTCAAGCGGCCGGCGGCACCCGTCCGTCTGAGCCTGGGTCTGCTCGAGTTCGGCCGCCTGTCCGCCGACAGGACCGGGCTGCTGGCGGCCGAGGCCGGCGATTATCGATCCAACCTGTTCGCCTGGCGCGCGGGCGGGGCGCCGGTCGCCCTGACGAACGGCAACACAAGCGACTGGGACCCTGACCTGTCTGCGACCGGCCAGCTGACCTTTGTCTCGGATCAGAACGGCGGCTCGGAAATCTGGACCAAGGATGGTGACGGCCAGCCGACGCGCCTGACCGACCTGAAGGCCAGCAGCGTCTTCTCGCCCAGATGGTCGCCGGACGGTCGGAGCATCGCCTTCGTCGCGGCGCGGGACGGCCGCACGGATGTCTATCTCATCAACGCCGGAGGCTCCGGCCTTCGCAGTCTCACTTCGGACGGGGCAGCGCGTGACGAACTGGCGTGGGACGGCAATGGCGATCTGCTCGTTCCCACGCTACGCGAGGGCGGCTGGCGCATTGAACGGATCGAAACCCGAGGACGGGTCACTGTCGTGCCGGGCAGCTCCGGGGTTCTGACGATCAAGAGCGCCGGCGCTCAAGGTCTATATGCGGTCAAGAAGGATGATGACCGACTATGGCGTCTGAACGCCGGGGGGGTTGTCCTGACCTCGCCCTTGATCCGCATGGACCCGGAAGCAGCATGGACGCCGACAGCCGTCGGCGTTTACCATCTGACGGGCATGCCAGGCGGCGAGGCTGTTTTGCGCTTGACCTCTTGGTCCGGTATGAGCCGGGATGTTCAGTCGCTCGGGACCTTCGGCCTGAAGCACAGTCTGGCTGTCTCTGCGACCCAGGACATCGTCGCCGCCCGCATGGTTCGCGATGAAGCCGACCTCCGGGCCATTCGGCTCACGCGTCGTTAGCGCTGCTTGCTGTGAGTCGTTCGCGGAACTTGGCAGACTAACTGTTGAGCGTCCGCTTTCGGGTTCAGTATCAATGTCCGCTCCTGGCGTGTGAGAGACTAACCGAATTGGCGGAGCATTTTGGCGCCGGCTGTCTATCTGGCGTCGCCGGGGCCTGTGTCGAAGAGTGGCGCATCGCGAACGCAGCGCAGCCACGAAGCTGAAGCGGTCGGTCTTGGCCACCAGGTCGGATTGGCCCTTGAGCACACGCAAATCGATCGCGAGCGGGGAGGTCGTCATGCGTGCTGAAAGGCTTGGAACCCTGGGTCACAGGGACAGGGGCAGGTGAGTGTTCTGTGGAAGGGGCATTCCCTTCCGCGTCAGAAATTGCGGCCCAATGTTCGTTGATCCATGATTGCTTAAGCAAGGCAATTCTACCTGTGGGCGATCCTTCCGATCGCTGTGAGTAGACGCTATGAAGCTTCTTTCCCTTGCCTCGCTTCTTCTCGGACTAGCAACCGTAGCCATCGCCAGCGTCGCTAGCGCTCAGACTGCGACGGACGCAGGCGAATGGCGTGTGACCATCAGCCCCTATGTCTGGGCCACGTCGCTGGACGGTCATGTCGCCCTGGCAGGCCAAAAGGCGCCGGTGGATGTGCCGTTTTCCGACGCCTTCGAGCAGTTGGAGAGCGTGGTCATGGGCGACGTCGAGGTGCGCAATAACCGCTGGGGCGCCTACGTCGACTATCAGTACGCCAAGACCAGCGAGGGCGTGTCCCTGATGGGCATCCCGGCCCAGCTCGGCACCCGCACCACGACCGTCTCAGGCGGGGTCATCTTCCGCCTGATTGAAGATGACCTAGGCGGCCGCACCGCCTTCGGCGACCCGCGCAGCTTCCGTGTCGAGCCGATCGTCGGCGCTCGATGGAGTAAGCTGCAGGCCGATCTAGCGACGCCGCTTGGCGCTACACAAAAGAGCGCCGAATGGACAGACCTGCTTCTAGGTTTGCGCGTAGAGGGTGACGTCTCCCACCGCTGGACCCTGCGTGCTCAAGTCGACGCAGGAGGTCTGGGCGACGACGATCGCCACAGCCTGTCGTGGCAGGCGCTGGCCTCCTACCGTACGCCTCTGGGCGACGGCGCGGTGGCGATCAACGCGGGCTATCGCCTGTTGCACCAAGGCTACGAACAGGACGATTTTACCGGCCAGCGCTTCGACTGGAAGGTTTCCCGCCACGGCCCCGTCCTCGGCCTGTCTTTGACCTACTGACCTGACCCAAGCAAGGAAACCAGATGCGTAATGGAATGAAGAAGGGCACCGCCGCCCTGGTCGCCGCCCTAGCGATGGCCGTTCCGGCCGCCGAAGCCTGCACCCGTCTTGTTTATCATGGCCACGACGGCGCCGTGATCACCGCCCGGTCGATGGACTGGAAAGACGAGATCATGACCAACCTCTGGATCTTCCCGCGCGGCATGGCCCGCGACGGTTCCGGCGGTCCCAACTCGCTGAAGTGGACTTCGAAGTACGGCAGCGTCGTCGCCAGCGGCTATGACATCTCGACCGTCGACGGGGTCAACGAAATGGGCCTGGTCGCCAACGTTCTGTGGCTGGTGGAGTCACAATACCCGACTTACGATCCGAACAAGCCCGGCCTAAGCATCGCCGCCTGGGCACAATACGCCCTCGACAACTACGCCACCGTGGCTGAGGCTGTGGAAGCGCTGCGCCACGAACCCTTTGTCCTGATCACTGACAACGTGCCCGGCCAGCAGCGTCTGACCACGCTGCACCTGTCCCTGTCCGATTCCAGCGGCGACAGCGCCATCTTCGAATACATCGACGGCAAACTGGTGGTGCATCACAGTCGCGACTATCAGGTCATGACCAACTCACCGACCTTCGATCAGCAACTGGCTCTGAACGCCTACTGGCAGGACATCGGCGGCACGACCTTCCTGCCGGGCACGAACCGAGCAGCTGATCGCTTTGCCCGCGCCGCCTTCTACGTCAACGCCATCCCCAAGTTCGAAGATCAGAACATGGCCTTGGCCAGCGTGTTCAGCGTGATCCGCAACGTCTCGGTGCCGTTCGGTATTTCGACGCCGGACCAGCCGAACATCTCCTCGACCCGCTGGCGCACGGTCGTTGATCACAAGCGCAAGCTCTACTTCTTCGAGTCGGCCCTGACGCCGAACACCTTCTGGGTAGATCTGCAGAAGATCGACTTCTCACCGCGCGCCAAGGTCAAACGCCTCGAACTGGGGCAGAACCAGATCAACACCCACGCCGGTGACGCCACCGCCACCTTCACCAACGCCGCGCCCTTCCCCTTCCTCGGCCCGCAATAGGCCAATCGAACCGCTGGTCGTCAGGCTTTCAAGCGCGGCGACCGGCGTCTTCCTTCACAATGGATCGAAGCTCATGAGCGTGCTTCTCCCAACCAACCAAGACCATTGCGGCCATGGCCTTCCTCCTCGAGATCGATTTGTCGTTTCCTGACAAAAAGTCGTCTTCCCGGCGATGCACCAATGTCTGGAGTTGGCGCATGTCGGTCGCAATGGGTGATCGGATCTGGCCTTGCCATATTGCGGATATTTAATGGCGAAGGCTGCATCTGTCCGCGCGGTTAGCGGGCTCTTTCTCTTGCTGTGCCGAGTGGCGCCGGGGAGGCCAAGTTGACGAAATCCAGTTTTCATTCTGGCGGTTGCATCTCCGCTGTCGTCCTGACAGCTATCGCCTTCTTCGCTGCTCCGGCTCTGGCTCAGGATCCCGAGCGTATGGACAGGATCGTGAACACGTCCGCCGAGGCGAACGCATTTTCGGGGGCTGTTTTGGTGGCGCGCGACGGCGAGATCTTGCTCGACAGGGGCTATGGCTTCGCCAATCGCGAATGGCTCATACCCAATGACGGGGACACCAAGTTCCGGTTGGGTTCGATCACGAAGCAATTCACCGCCGTCGCCATTATGATCCTTAACGAGCGCGGCCTGGTCGATCTGGATGCGCCCGTTAAGGTCTGGCTGCCGGATGCGCCTGCCGCCTGGGATCAGGTTACGGTGAGGCGGCTGCTCGCCCACACCGCCGGCGTGCCGAACTTCACCAGCTTTGACGACTTCCAGGCGCGCAAGGCGCTGCCGGATACGGTCGATGGCTTGATCGTTCGCTTCCGGGATCGTCCGCTCGACTTCCGGCCTGGCGAAGGGCGGAAGTACTCCAACTCAGGCTATGTCCTGCTGACCGCTATCATCGAGAAGGCGAGCGGCCAGTCCTATGCAGATTTCCTCGCCGAAAACCTTCTGCAGCCGCTGGGCATGACCGATACCGGTTATGACGCCAATGCAGACATCCTGATGCGTCGCGCCTCAGGGTACACGCCGAGCGCCCACGGCGTCGTCAACGCCGCCTACTGGGATATGAGCATTCCGCAGGGCGCAGGCGGCCTCTACTCCACCACACGAGACCTCCTGAAGTGGCAACAGGGATTGTATGGTGGCCGACTGTTGCGGCCTGCGTCTCTCGAGCTCCTCACGACGCCTGTTTGCGATCAGTACGCCTTCGGCGTGTTCGCCGCCCAAGCGGAAGGGAATACGACCATCGCCCACTCGGGCGGGCTCGACGGCTTCAATACCTATATGGCCTATGATCCGGCCCGCCGGATGACGGTGATTGTCTTGGGCAACCTGAACGGACCCGCGCCGGATGCTCTGGGAGCTGCCTTGCTGGTGCTGGCTCGGGAAGGTGCGGCTTCCCAAGACCCTGGCGCGGCTCCGAGGTCAGCGGCCCTTCAGGCCTATGCTGGGGCATATGATCTGTCGCCGACTTCATCCATCGCCATATCCGTCGTGAACGGCCGACTGTTGAGCCAGATCACCGGTGAGGAGGCCGTCACGCTTGATCCGAGATCGGGTGATGTCTTCTCTCTGAGAGCAAATGACGCCCGTCTGACCTTCACGCGCGACGCTTCGGGGGCCGTTGCAGGCTTGGTGATGTACCGTGATGGCTTGGATCGTTTGGCCCCGAAGAGCTAGCTTGGAAGAAGGTCGTGTTCGCGCCGAGCCGCCAATGTCCGGTCATGGCGCGCTGCTGACCCTTAGCGCCCCGACAGCCAGGAAGTCCGCTAAGGGTGGAAAGCAGACATCAGGACAGCTACGATTTAGCGTAACGGGAGACATTCATGGTCCGCGCTTTTCTGATCATCGCCTTCTGGACTTTGGCTGCCTACGCGGCCTCAGCGAATGACCGGCAGTCCACCTGCAATCAGCCCACTACTAATGATTGGCTCAATGGCAACCTTCAAAGCGATTGGACAGGCTGGACGGACGTAGACGCCTCCCTCGTGCAGCAGGTGTCCAAGGACCTCTCGCCTGCTATTGCCCTACTCGCGACAGAGGGTGCTGTTCCGCTCACTGCGGAAGAGGTGCGGCGTTTCACTGGCGATTCAGCCCATCTCGGCGGGTCTGGCGCGACGCCCTACCTAATCCGTGCAGTATATCCGACAGCAAATCCCAGCATCAGCGTGGGCTGGTATGGCAACGATCTCTATGTCTTCGCCGGTGGGCTCGGCTGCGCGCCGTATGAGGAGCACCCTATCATCGCCTATCTGGATAGGTCCCCAGCGCGCGTGTTTGTATCAGCGTCCGCTGCACTTTGATTTTGCGGTGGCCGATGACTGCAATGGGTCGTTAGCGGAAATCAACCTCACTCGGGTAAGGAGCGGACGGGTCGGAACCGGATGGGCGATACTCATCGGCAAGCGGCCACCCGGCAAGTTGGAGCAGGACCGCTCCTGCCGCGCCCAGCTCCCCGTTTGGCGACGCTAGTTGGTGCCACATCCGATATGCACCTCGGTCACTGACTTCCATGATGGAATTGGAACTGTCGACCGGACCGTAGCAGCCATATGACGGGACACGCAGGAGCGGCTCAACAACTGCCTCAAGACGCGCCTGCTCCGCAGGCGACAAAAGCTTCTCTACAACGCATCCTTTCTCCTCCGTGCAGGGCCGGAGCCATTTGCCTGTGAGATGGAGGCGGCCGCCCTCGACTTCGGTCACCCTGACTGTAGTGGCCAAACCACCATTGGCCAGTAGCGTGAAACGGAGTGTCGCTTCTTGGGCCGCGTTTGACGGAGCCAATGGGCTCTCATGCAGCGCCTGAAGTTGACGCCCAAACCAAAAAGCCTCGTCTGGTTCGAGAATTGGTCGCCAGTGAGCGGGGATGTCCCCGTGCTTAGGACACTCGCCAACACTGGTCTTTAAGACCGCAGGGAAGAACGGGGTGTCAGCAAGACTAGCGTATACAGCCGTCATGCTCCCGACCAATGACGCAGCGATGAGTAGAAAGGCGTCTCGTCGAAACATCGCGGTTCTCCTGGATCAACCATCAACGTGAAGCCGCCATTGTTCAAGCTCCTTAAATGTCCGAAACGGGTCGTTTTCGCTCCTGGGCTCCGGCGCCGAAAGCGGACCTTGGCCCGCAGGCCGAAATCGGTCTGCGTCAAAGTCAGCTAAGGGTGGAAAGCGGACGCTGCCGAACCGCGATCTCGGCATCACCGCTGCTTCGCGGTGAACAGCATGAGCGAGGAATCGCTATTGCGGTGCCGACCCCCAATCGCATAGCGTTGCTCCATGAAATATGGGCGCCACATTTGGACGGTCGCGCGAGTCTTGTTCGGGCTCTTCTTCATCTATGCGCCGATCATGGTCATCGTGAAATTCGGCGGACAAAATCCGCCCGAGACGGTCCCGACAGCCTCTCACTTTGTTCAGGCTCTGGACCAGACAGGGTTCATGACGCCATCCCTGATCGCCGTAATGATCGGCGCGGGCCTGACAATCCTGTTCGACAGGACGGCGCCGGTCGGGCTGATCCTACTGGGCGCGCCGGTGTTCACGATCGCCGGCTTCCACTGGTTTCTAACCCACAACTATGTCTGGGGCAGCATCTGGCCGGTCTGGTTCGCATTGTTGGCTTGGCGCTACCGCGACCGGTTCGCCCGGCTGGTGGAACGGCGCCCCAGCGGTCCAAGCCCAGAGCCGCCTGCCAGCTAAGGGGCTAGTGTGGATCGATTTCGGTCCTGGGCTTCGACGCCGAAAGCGGGCATCGGCCTCCATGTCGGATAGTAGTCGCCATCGACGTCAGGAATGGGTCGTGAAGCGCAGTTCGCTTAAGGGTGGGGGCGGACGTTCACTCTGGCGGAGCGATCCCAGCCCAGAACAGCTTCACAAGGCGCGCAAGCTTCTCTGGCTCGTCGTAGGGGATGGCATGGCCAGCGTCTTCGATGGTTTCGAGGCGAACACCGTGATTGAGCGCCGCGAGTTCCTTAGCCAACTGTTGCGATACGATACCCCGCTCTCCACGGACCAGAAGGATTTGGGCCGTGATCGAGGCCACGAGCGCTTTCGGGTCCGGGTTGGGCGGGGTCAGCACGTCAAGCGCCCTAATATTGGTTCTGAGCCGCGCGTCGGTGACGATCTCGATCATCTCGTCGGTGCGTGACGTGTTTCGGGTTCTGGCTTCGACGATCAAATCGCCTCGATCCGCTTCGAGGAACCGGCGATGCTGTTCAAAGACGTCACTTTCATAGACTTCACGCTGCCATTCGGGGCTGATGAAGGTCGGGTCCACCAGAACCACGCCACCTATGCGTCCTTTCAACCGACTGGCGACCAAAGCAGCGGTCATTCCGCCCATGGAGTGTCCGATCAGGATCGGCTTGTTCAGATCAAGCGCCTGGATGAGTTCGCAAACATCGTCAGCATGGTCGTCATACAAGTATCCGCTGATCGGGACGCTAGAGTCTCCATGACCCCGCGCATCGGGAAGTATGATGTCGAAACCTCCACCTAGGGCGCGCACGAAGGGCGACCAGACAGCGCCGCTACCCATCAGTCCGTGAAGTGCGATGAGCGACGGACCATCAGCGACAGCGCGACGATAGTGGGTTCTGACGCCGTTTACTTCACTGGACCCGCCGGGCCATGTCGGGATCATGTCGTAGGCCATGGGCTCTCGCGCAACGTTGAAGACCGGCACTCTTCCTCGCCATCCATGAGTCCGCAACGGGTCATGAACCGAAGTTCGCTTAAGGGTGGGAAGCGGGCTTTGGTTTGGACTCACCCCTGTGCGTGGGAAAGTTCCAAAGCAGCAACCTCGACCTCGACTCGATCATCGTCGAAGCTCACGACAATGGCCTTGCTTAGCGCCGTATCTGCTAGCCAGAACCCATCACGATAAACGCTCCTGAGCTTCGAGGCGGAGCGCGCAAAGGCCTTGGTCGATAGGAGGACCGCAGGATGTTCGTTCGCGTCCCACTCGACGACAACGACCATTTCGAACTGCTCGACGAAGGCTAGCAGCGCCCCTTCGAGGTTAGGGGTCGGCTCGAGAGTGAATGACCCAGCGGCTCGAAAACAATTGATCAACTCCCGCTGTCGCTCATCCGCCAGTGGCGAAACACGAGCACCAAGAGCGGTCCACAAGCGACGAGCGGAGGCAGACGCGTTGAGCGGCGCTTCTTCTGGAGAAGGTCGAATATGCGTTGCTGTCTTTCGGCGCTCACGACGTTCTTCTACCCGATGCTGCGAATGTCCGTCATGGGTCGCGAAGCGAAGTTCGCTTAAGGGTGGTCAGTGGACCTTTCGCGGTAGGTTCTCGACAGTCCCATTACCTGTCAGCCTGAATCGTCCGCCGCCGTATCCGGTCGCTCCAGCTGTTGCCGTTACCTCGTAGATGACACCTGGAGTGAGTTGCTTGGCTGCCACCTCACGCTCGACCTGTTCCGGGGTTCTCGGCTCGCCAGCTAGAGGCACGCCATAGGTGACAGGGAAGCGTGTTTCGCACTCGTATCCTACGCTGTTCCACCAGACGACACCGGCATTGACCAGTCCGTTGTTTTCGCCCGGCTCGGCTTCCACGCGGCGTTCGCGATCCTGCGCCGATACGATGATCGTCGTCAGGCAGGCCGACGGCTTGGACCGAGAGTCTGGATCAACGATGAACGTCAGCCGACCGTCGATCATCGTGGCCAGTATGTCGTAGGTGTAGGAGCACCCACCCAACAGAAAGACGCTCGCGATGATCAAGGCGCGGACCAAAAGCATTCCGCCAGAGTGAATGTGCTGTCCGGCGTTAGCAACCTCCAGCTAACGTCCCCTATGGGTCGTGGACAGAAGTTCGCTTCCGGGTTGAGCGCGGACGTTTCGGCCTTCAAGCTGGCCCGGTGACATTCGGCCTTACCAGGTCGAATGACGGTTGATGGCGGCTGACGCCCTGTCGTCCGTTCCGTCCTTCACGGGGCTTGCAGCGAAGGCAAGAGCGTGGCGACATGTCGGAAGTTGCAGGGGGAGAGGCGGGTTGGCGGGAAC
>Ga0247822_10001278_pt1 | contig 15234 bp, 13 predicted proteins | sample 13C_Cellulose_Da_FD_192423 | JGI IMG/M metagenome (GOLD analysis project Ga0247822, IMG submission 192423) | Soil microbial communities from agricultural site in Penn Yan, New York, United States - 13C_Cellulose_Day30 | ecosystem: Environmental > Terrestrial > Soil > Agricultural land | place...
GGTGAAGCGTGACGGGGGCAACGGTGCCGTGCTGCGACAGCGCGACAGCCGCTTCATAAGTGATCTTGGCTTTCGGGGTCGCCGCGTTGACGACGAAGATCAGAGGCTTGCCGGCGCGGTCGCAAAGATCGACCGTGGCGCCGACTGCGCGCAGATCGTGCGGGCTCGGACGGGTCGGAATGACGATCAATTCGGCAACGGCGATGACGCTCTGGATCGCCATGGTGATGGCCGGCGGAGTGTCGATGACGGCAAGGCGGAAGCCCTGCTGACGAAGAACTTCCAGATCCGAAGCGAGACGAGCCACGGTGGTCTGCGCAAAGGCGGGCATTTCCGCTTCGCGCTCGTTCCACCAGTCGGCAAGGCTGCCCTGCGGATCGATGTCGATAAGGCAGACGGGTCCTGCCCCCGCCAGCTGCGCTTGCACCGCAAGATGGCCGGACAAAGTCGTCTTACCCGACCCGCCCTTCTGCGATGCCATAGCCAGAACGCGCATGCTTTTCCCCTAGCCGAATACCCTTAATTCAGCGCCGGGAGTGAACCCCAAGGCTCTAAAATCTGGTTAACATCGCCAAGAGACTGTTGCGGCTGTTGGGCACGAGGTTACCCTTGTTGGACAGGGAGTCGCGAACAAATGCGTGCAAGTCGTTGGACCGCTTTATTCGCCTGTGCGTCGTTTTTCATGATGTCGCCGGCGGCTGCGCAGAGTGTGAAGGCAGGCGTGGATGCCTGGGCAAAGGGCGATTATGTCGGCGCCGTGGCGATCTGGCGGCCTCTCGCCGAAGCGGGTGATGCCGATGCCTGCTTCAACATGGGCCAGGCCTATCGCCTCGGCCGGGGCGTGCTCGTCGACCTGAGCGCTGCTCAGACCTGGCTCGCGAAAGCTGCCGAGAAAGGTCATGTCGACGCGCAGGCGACGCTCGGCCTCCTGCTCTTCCAGAACGGCAGTCAATCAGAGGGTCTCCTCTGGCTGAAGGGCGCATCCGAAAAGGGCGATGCCCGAGCGATGCTTGTTTACGGAACCGCGCTGTTCAACGGCGACAGCGTCACGCAAGACCCTGTTCTCGGCTACGCTTACGTCAGTCGAGCCGCCGCCCAGGGGCTGGAACCCGCGAAGAGCACGTTGGCGCAAATGGACGAGATCATGCCGCTGGCCCAGCGCAAGAAGGGCGTGGCGCTGGCGATGCAGAAGGCGAAGACGCAGACGGCGCCTAAAAAGGCCGGGCCCAAACCCGCGACGGCCAAGTCGGGCTTGAGCATGGCAGCGACCAAGACCGAGGTACCCTCCCGCGCTGATATGAGCGGAGGCTGGCGGATCCAGCTTGGCGCATTCTCCCAGCGGTCCTCGGCCGAAGCTTTGTTCCGCCGGCTTTCAGGAAGTGCCCCGGTCGCAGGACGTCAGCAATATTTGGTTGCGGCGGGTTCAGTGACCCGGCTCCAGGTCGGCCCCTACGCCAGCAAGGGAGCAGCCGCAGCGGCCTGCGGGGCACTCTCAGCTCGCGGACAGGCCTGCTTCCCCGTCGCGGCCAAGTAGGATTAGTTCGAGACCCAATCCTTGCGGCGAATACCTTGCGCCCAGAGCAAGGCATCAAGTCCGTGATAATCGAGCCTTGCGTCCGCCACTTCTGCCAAGGCCGGCTTCGCGCGGTACGCGACGCCCAGACCGGCTTCCTGGACCATCAATTTGTCGTTGGCCCCATCGCCGATTGCGAGAACTTCCTCGGGCCTAATGCCCATCTCCTCCCGGGTCTCGATCAGTGCATCGAGTTTGGACTGCGCATCGACAATCGGGTCCTCGACCGCACCACTCAGCTGTGAGCCGTCGAAGACCAGCCGGTTCGCCCTTACTTCATGGAAGCCGAGCATTTTCGAGATCGGACCAGCAAAGGACACAAATCCTCCGGAGACGAGAATTGCACGAGCGCCCCCAACCCGCATGGTCTGGACCAGCGTCGCAGCACCCGGGTTGGGAACGACGCGCTCCTTGAGGCAGCGGCCGATCGCGTCCTCGTCGAGGCCCGAAAGGAGAGCGACCCGTTCCCGCAGAGCCGCCTTGAAATCGAGCTGGCCCTGCATCGCCCGCTCGGTGATCTCGGCGATCTCTCTCTTCAGGCCAGCAAAGTCGGCGAGCTCGTCGATGCATTCCTGCGCGATCATCGTGGAATCCATGTCGGCGATCAGGAGCCGCTTGAAGCGATGCTCTTCCGGCTGAACGAAGACGTCGGTTTCCGGCAATCCGTCCAATGCCCAGCGGATTGCCGGTATATCGCCGGACACGCGCAGGTCGACCGCGTCGCCCTCGTCGATCCAGCTGCCGAACGAGGCCTGCGGGTCGATTTCCCGCAGCGAACCCAAGGCGCGGTCGATCAGCCTGTCATCAAGCCGTCCGGCTGCTATCAGGGTCGCAATGGCCATTCGTCCTCCCGTGGCGCTGATCGCCGGCCCCACCGCGAGCGGCAAGTCGGTATTGGCACTACAGCTTGCAGTGCAAAGCGGCGGCGTGATCGTCAACGCCGACAGCGCGCAAATCTATCGCGACCTGCCGATCCTGAGTGCGGCGCCAAGTGCTGCCGAGCGCGCGCAGGCCGAACATCGACTTTATGGCGAACTCGATGGAGCCACGCCTTGCTCTGCGGCCGACTGGGCGGCATCGGCAAAGCGGGAAATCGCCGGCATCCACGAAACCGGTCGCCTTCCCATCCTCGTGGGTGGCACCGGGCTGTATCTGAGAACCCTGCTGGACGGCATTGCCCCTGTGCCGCCGATCGACGCGACGATCCGGCAAGACGTGCGCGCAGCCACCGTCGAGATCAATCATCGCAAGCTGGCGGAGCTTGACCCGGACGCGGCGGCGAAGCTCAATCCCGGCGACACCACGCGCGTCGCGCGCGCTCTCGAGGTCATTCTGTCCACCGGCAGGCGTCTCGCAGATTGGCAGAAGCGCCGCACGGGCGGCATCGGTCATGAGATCGCTTTGAGGCCCTTGCTCCTGCTTCCGCCCCGCGATTGGCTGAATCGGCGATGTGATGAGCGCTTCGCCGCCATGGTCGACAGTGGGGCGGCGAAAGAGGTCCAGGCGCTGCTGGAACGCGGACTCGATCCGACAGTGCCTGTCATGCGTGCGATCGGCGTTCGGGAAATCGCGGCGTGGATCGACGGCACGCTAACCCGCGAACAAGCCATTGCCGCCGGACAACTGGCAACGCGGCAATATGCCAAGCGGCAGTACACTTGGTTCGCCAACCAGCCGCCGCAGGACTGGCCCCGGTTCCGGGAACAACTCGACGGGGACGAGGCGGTGCGGGCGCTGGCCCTGCTGCAGTCGAAGGACTAGTCGAGGCCGATGCAAATCTTGCGCGACGCCGACATCAGCATGGCCGCACTCGACGGGAAGCGGGTCGCGATCATCGGCTACGGCAATCAGGGTCGTGCGCAGGCGCTCAATCTGAAGGACAGCGGCGTCGATGTCGTCGTGGGGCTTCGCGGAGCATCGGGCAGCGCGCGCTCAGCCGAGGAGGCGGGCCTGACCGTCGCCTTGCTCGAAGATGCGGTGGCGTCAGCTGACGTCATTATGTTTCTTGCGCCCGACGAGGCGCTCGCCGGCATTTATCACGAGGTAGAGTCACAGATTCGCCGAGGCGCGGCAATCGGCTTTAGTCACGGCCTCGTTATCCACTTCGGCCTGCTGAAGCCGCGAGACGACCTTGACGTCTTCCTCGTCGCACCGAAGGGTCCGGGAACCGCCCTGCGATCGCTGTACGAGCAGGGCCAAGGCATGGTCGGCCTCTGGGCCGTTGCCCAGGACACAAGCGGAAAAGCGCGCGATATTGCTCTGGCTTATGGAAAGGCGATCGGCTGCGCCCGAGCAGGCCTTATCGCATCAAGCTTCGCTGAGGAGTGCGAATCCGATCTCTTCAACGAGGGCGCGGTCGTCTGGGGCGCAGTTCCGGAGATCCTGATTGCCGGGTTCGACACTCTCACCGAGGCGGGCATTTCGCCAGAAGTGGCCTACATGGAGTGCGTCGGAGAGTTGAAGCTGCTGGCCGAGTTGATCGAAGCTCGTGGCATTGCCGGGATGCGAGAGGCGATCTCCAACACCGCCGAACTCGGCGCGGTCTTGGGCGGGCGGCGAGTGATTGACCCGTCCGTCCGCGACAGGATGCGCGAGATCCTTGCCGAAGTACAAAGCGGCCGCTTTGCCGAAGCGCTGCGGAAAGAAGCGGACAATGGCTATCCTCACTTGGAAGAAGCTCGAACCTCAGCGGCCAGCAACCCGATCGAACGCGCGTTTGACGGGCTTCAGCGCCTCAAAGACGCCTAACCGATTTCCTCGCGAAGCTCGGTGACACGAGCGCCGATGGAGGCGCGCTCGGTGTAGACCCGCTGGAGCTTGCGATGCGCTTCGGCTGCTTCGCGATCCTTTGCTGCCATCGACAGTTCCAGTTCTTCTGCTGCCCGCTGCGCGAAATAGACGCGGTCGCCTGCCAGTCCGCCCGTGTCGTCCATGATGCGTCTCCTAAGCGTCACAATTGGATAGCAGCCCGTGACGTCATTGTCGCCCGAAAACCGCGAAATTCAGCGTCTTCCGAACAGTTTCTCCATCTCGGCATGGCCAAGCTTCACCCAGGTCGGGCGCCCATGATTGCACTGGCCGGAGCGAGGCGTCACCTCCATCTCCCGAAGGAGCGCGTTCATTTCCGCTACGGAGAGAACGCGCCCTGCCCTCACCGACCCGTGGCAAGCAATGGTCGCGGCCACGTGATCCAGTTTCTCCTGCAGCGAGAACGCACTGCCAAACTCGGCCAGTTCCGCGGCCAGATCCTGAAGCAATCCCGTGACGTCAGTCTTGCCGAGAGCCGCCGGAGTAGCCCTGACCAGAATCGAGGTCGGTCCAAAGCGCTCCACCTCCAGACCCATGCCTGCCAGTTCGTCCGCCGCAGCCTCGATCCGGTCGCAGTCCGTCTCTTCCAGCTCGACGACCTCCGGCATCAGCAAGGGCTGGCGAGCGATCGCCCCGCCCTCACGCGCAGCCCGCATCCGCTCAAGCACAAGGCGTTCGTGCGCGGCATGCTGGTCAACGATGACCAGGCCGTCGTCGGCTTCGGCGACGATGTAGGTCGCGGAGACCTGTCCCCGGGCGATACCCAGCGGATATTTGGGGACCTCGGCGATCGCCGGCTCCGCCCGCCCTGCGGGTGCGTAATCGAAAAGTGCTCGGGCTTCGGCGACGATGCTCGCAGAGGCCGACGGTGCCCATTGCGGCTGAGATGCGGGCTGGGATTGCACGCGGTTGAGTTGCTCGTCGTACGATGCGCTCGTCGTCCACAGCACCGGCGCCGCCGCCTGCTCCCGCGTGGCGCTCTGCTGGCTGGCTTCATCGAGAGCTGCCCGAAGACCACCGACTATGAGCCCACGAACGGCAGTCGGGTCGCGAAAACGAACCTCCGTCTTCGCCGGATGGACATTCACGTCCACGTCTTCCAGCGGCACGGAGAGGAACAATGCAGCGATCGGATGCCGGTCCTTGGCGATCAGGTCGCGATAGGCTCCGCGGAGGGCGCCCACGAGCAAGCGATCCTTCACCGGGCGCGCATTGACGAACAGATATTGCTGATCGGCCATGCCCCGATTGAACGTTGGCAGGCTGACGACGCCGGTAAGGCCCATACCGTGCCGCTCGCAGTCTATGCCGATGCCGTTGCGGTCGAGCTCCGCACTGAGGAGTTCGGCGACGCGTTGCGGAGGTGTCGTCGGCTGAAGCGAGAAGATCCGACGTCCGTCATGATCCAGAGTGAAACTGACGTCACTTCGCGCCATCGCCAGGCGGCGCACGGCGTCGAGGCTGGCGGCATATTCGGCGCGTGGGCTGCGCAGGAACTTGCGCCTGGCCGGCACCTTCTCGAACAGCCGCTCGACCCGGATGCAGGTCCCAGGCGGAAGCGACGCCGGCCCCTCCCCGACTTCCGCACCATGATCGATCGCGATCCGCCATCCGTCGGCGCCGCGCACACGGCTTTCCAAGGTCAGAGCAGAGACGCTGGCGATCGACGGCAGAGCCTCGCCGCGAAAGCCAAAGCTGGTCACCCGGTCGAGCACGTCGTCGGGCAGCTTCGACGTCGCGTGCCGCTCCAGCGCGAGCCGCATCTCGTCCGGCATCATTCCCCACCCGTCGTCGGCGACTTCGATCAGTTCGACGCCTCCCGCGACGAGCCTGATTCGGACACTGTTCGCCCCGGCGTCGAGCGCGTTCTCAACAAGCTCCTTGAGGGCGCTCGCAGGGCGCTCTACGACCTCGCCAGCGGCGATGCGATTCACGAGCTCGGACGGCAGCCTTCTTATTGACATGTTAACCAATCCTAGCCGATTACCACCGAGCCAGCGAAGCGCTGATTTCTGCGAAAATTTCAGTTTGCATTCAATGGGATGAGTTTAATCGCCGGTTAATGCTCAGGATGGGTCCTGCGCGGTTGACCGAGCAAAGGGCGAGAGACGGGGAAGAATGTTCTGGACGCGCTGGTTCAAATGGATGTCGCACGACATGGCGATCGATCTCGGGACCGCCAATACCTTGGTTTACGTTCGCGGTCGCGGGATCGTTCTGAACGAGCCGTCGGTCGTCGCGATTGAGACCATCAACGGGGTCAAGAAGGTCAAGGCCGTAGGCGACGACGCCAAGCTGATGATGGGCAAGACGCCCGATCAGATCGAGGCGATCCGTCCGCTCCGCGATGGCGTCATCGCCGACATCGATGTTGCCGAGCAGATGATCAAGCATTTCATTCACAAGGTGCATGGCGGCAAGATGCGCGCCTGGCGCTTCCCGGAAATCGTCATCTGCGTCCCATCAGGCTCAACGTCGGTTGAACGCCGCGCGATCCGCGACGCCGCTTCGAACGCCGGCGCCAGTGCCGTGTATCTGATCGAAGAGCCGATGGCGGCTGCGATCGGCGCCGACATGCCGGTGACCCAGCCGATTGGATCGATGGTTGTCGACATTGGCGGCGGCACAACGGAAGTCGCGGTGCTTTCACTTCGCGGTCTTGCCTACACGACGTCGGTTCGCGTCGGCGGCGACAAGATGGACGAAGCCATCAGTTCCTACGTCCGCCGCAACCACAACCTGCTGATCGGCGAAGCCACGGCCGAGCGCATCAAGAAGGAAGTCGGTATCGCCAAGCCGCCCACGGACGGCATCGGCAAGACGGTTCACATCAAGGGCCGCGACCTGGTCAACGGCGTGCCGAAGGAAATCTCGATCAACCAGGGCCAGATCGCGGAGGCGCTTTCGGAACCGGTCGGAACGATCGTCGAGGGCGTCCGCATCGCCTTGGAGAACACGGCCCCTGAACTGGCGGCGGACATCTGCGACCAGGGCATCGTTCTGACGGGCGGCGGCGCGTTGCTGCAGGGCCTCGACGAGGTGCTTCGCGACGAAACCGGCCTGCCGGTGACGGTCGCCGAGGATCCGCTCACCTGCGTTGCCCTCGGTACCGGTCGAGCGCTCGAGGAAGAGCAGTTCCGCGGCGTTCTTCAAACGGCTTAGAGGAATTCGGTAGATGGCGCCGCCGGGAGGCTCGCGCCCAGGCTGGTCCCGGCGCGCGCAATATGGGCTGTTCTTCAGCTTCATCGCCGCCGTGGCCGGTCTCGTTATCGGGCTCGTGCTCCTCGCGCTGTCGCTGGTTGCGCCGAAGAGTTATGCTTCGGTGAGAGGCGTAGCGCTGGACGGCACCGCGCCCGTCACGTCCAGCCTGCGCGCGGTCACGGCGACCATCGGCGGAGTATTCACCGGCGCCGGCAATTACTGGGACGCTGCGCACCAGAATGCGCAGCTGAAACGCGAACGCGAATTGATGCTGCAGCGGATCATCGAGGCAAAGGCCATCTCCCAAGAGAATGGTGAGTTGAAGGCCGCTCTCCAGCTTCGCGAGCATAGCCGGTCGCCAATTGCTACGGGACGCATCGTCGGCTCCTCCTTCAGCAGCCCGCGCCGCTACGCCATCTTTTCCGCAGGAACTGCCGACGGGGTTCGCGTCGGAATGCCGGTCCGAACCGCCAAGGGCCTGATTGGACGAGTCATCGATTCCGGCGCCATTTCCTCGCGCGTCCTGCTCATTTCCGACCGCGCCAGCATCATTCCAGCGAAGATCCTCCGCGGTGGCCAACCCGTCATCAGCCAGGGCCGCGGCGACGGAACGATCGACCTCCGTCCTCTCGAAGTCGGCCACAACCCCTTTAAGCGCGGCGATATCGTCATCACCTCGGGCACCGGGGGGCTCTATCCACCGCTGGTACCGATTGCTCGTGTCGTCCGGCTCGACGACGACGGCGCGATTGCGCGGCCTCTGGCCGACCCTGGATCATCCAGCTTTGCGCTCGTCGAACATCCGTACGAGCCAGCGGCGGTCGCCGAAGAGGCGGGCGGCGTAGCGGACACGCAATAATGGTTCGCGCGGCGCTCGCTAATAGGAGACCGATCGGCCAGGGCCCGGTTACCGGCGCGCAATACGTGCCTGCAGTCACGGTGCTCTTCGCCTGCCTGCTGACTGCGTTACCGATCGTTTCCACCAGCGGCTGGTATCCGGACTTCGGATTCCTAGTTCTGATCGCGTGGCGGCTGCTTCGCGCGGACGCCTGGCCTGCTTGGTGGGCCGCTCCTCTCGGCCTGTTCAACGATCTCGTGACCGGACATCCGGTAGGTCTCTCGATCGCGGTGTGGACCGCGACCATGCTTCTTCTCGACCTCACCGATCGCCGCACCATGTGGCGCGGTTATTGGCTCGAATGGGCGCTCGCGGCCGTCCTGCTGCTGGCGAATGAGTCGGCCGAGTGGCGCGTGGCACAGGTCATGGGCGCCTCCCTGCCCTATCTGACTGTCGTCCCGCCCTTGCTTATCTCCATTCTCTCCTTCCCCATCGTCGCCTGGTTCATCTCGCGGATCGATCGCTGGAGGCTCGGTCGATGAAGATGGAGAAACGCTTCACATCCGTTCATCAGTCGATGACCTTTTCGCGACGGATGGCGATTGCGGCCGGTGCACAAACTGCCATCGGCGGACTGATCCTCGGCCGCCTCGGCTGGCTCGCAGTGGCCGAAAACCAGCATTATCAGCTGCTTTCGGAGAGCAATCGCGTCCAGCTCATCATCGTGCCGCCGCGGCGCGGCTGGATCATCGACCGCAACAACAAGCCGATCGCCATCAACCGCAGCGACTTCCGCGTCGACATCATCCCCGATCAACTCGAGAACCCCGAAGCAACGCTTCGCACCTTGCGCGAACTGCTCGACCTCAGTGTCGACGATGTGGACCGCGTCGTCCGCGAGCTGAAGGAAGCCCAGGGATACCGTCCGATCGAAGTGGCGGAAAACGTCCCCTTCGAGAAATATGCGGCGGTCACCGTCAGGCTCCCCGAACTGCCCGGCGTCAATCCGATGCGCGGCTTCTCCCGCTTCTATCCCGACGGCCCTGCGGTGGGCCACTTGGTAGGCTATGTCGGCGCCGCGTCCGCCAAGGAATATGAAAAGGAAAAGAACCCGCTCCTGATCACACCGGGTTTCAAGATCGGCAAGGAAGGTCTTGAAAAGACGCTGGAACATCGGCTGCGCGGTCAACCCGGCGGTCAGCGGGTCGAACTCACCGCTCGCGGCAAGTTGGTGCGAGAACTAGAGCCGAAGCCCGACCGCAGCGGCAACCCTGTTCGCCTCGCCATCGATTCCGATCTTCAGGAATTTGCAGCGCGCAGGCTCGGTGAGGAATCCGGTTCCTGCGTGATCTTGGACTGCCTGACGGGCGACATCCTCTCCATGGTGTCGATGCCTGCATACGACCCAAACAGCTTCTCCGACGGCATCGGCCGTACGGAGTGGAGTTCGCTGTCCGAAGACCCTCGCCGCCCTCTGCTCAACAAAGTCCTCAACGCGCTCTACCCGCCGGGCTCAACGATCAAGCCGATGAACTCGCTGGCGCTGCTTCAGCACGGCGTCGATCCGACGGAGCACATCCACTGCCCCGGTGGCTATCGCCTCGGAAACCGCTTCTTCCGCTGCCTCGGCCGCCACGGCTCCGTCGACATGCGCCGGGCGATTGCCAAGAGCTGCAACACCTATTTCTACGCAATGGGTCACCGCGTCGGGTACGACAAGATCGCGGTGATGGCCCGCCATCTGGGCCTTGGGCAAAAGTTCGATTTGCCGGTCGTCAGCCAAAGCTACGGCACGGTGCCCGACAGCGCCTGGAAGAACCGGCGTTTCCACGAAACGAAGGGCTTTCTCGAACGCCCGGACTGGACGGCTTCCGACACGTTGAACGCCTCGATCGGTCAGGGATTCCTGATCCTCAACCCTCTGCAGCTCGCCGTGATGGCTGGGCGCATCGCGGGCGGCCGCAACATCTCACCGCGCCTGCTTGGCGTCGGCAACGAACCTGCCCCTCTGCTCGACATCGATCCAAAGCACCTTGAAACGGTGCGCGGCGGCATGTGGCAAGTGGTCAATGGTGACGGCACGGCTGGGGCAAGCAGGATGCAGGTCCCCGGCGTGGAGCTTTGCGGAAAGACCGGGACTGCCCAAGTCCGCAAGATCGTTGGCAGCCAGCGCGGCCAAGGCGGCGACTGGAAGTATCGAGACCACGGCCTGTTCGTGTTCTTCGCGCCCTTCGACAAGCCGCGTTACGCCGGCGCAGTCGTTATCGAACATGGCATGGGCGGCGCTCGTGCCGCCGCGCCAGTGGCCAAGGACGTTCTGACTTTCCTCTATGATCGTCAGATGGCCCTGAAGTCGCTCCATGCGCTCGAGGCGCAATGGGGCGGGACCCTTGCCGAGCGCACGGAACGGCGCGCCAATGCCGTCGAGGCGGCAGCAGCGGCGGCGAGAACGGCATGATCTCTTCGGCCATCATCCCGCAGCCACTCGCAAAGCTTCCCTGGCGCCTGATCTTTCTCGTTGCCGGAGTAGCCGGCATCGGCATTACGACGCTCTATTCCGCCGCCGGCGGCGCTGCGCAGCCGTGGGCGACCAAGCAGGCGATCGTGATCCTTTTCTTCATGGCTGTCGCCATCGCGATGTCCTGGACAAGCGAGTCGACGATCAAGAAGGCTGCCTTTCCAATCTACGGCGCGGTCCTCGTGATGTTGATCGTCGTCGAGGCCGTCGGCTTCGTCGGCAAGGGTGCTCAGCGATGGATCGACCTGGGCTTCATCCGCCTTCAGCCCAGCGAGTTCATGAAACCCGGCATCGTCCTGGTACTTGCGCGCTTCTACGAGCTGCTGCCTGCCGGTGATATCCGGAAATGGCGCGCCGTATGGCCCGCAGCGGCGATGATCGGCTTTCCGGTCGCGCTGATCATCCTGCAGCCCGACCTCGGCACCGCGCTGATGATCAGCTTCATCGGCGTGACCGTCATGTTCATCTCCGGCGTTCCGTTCCGCGTCTTCCTGATCCCGGGCATCGCCCTCGCGGCCGCCATCCCCGTCGTGTACCAGCTCCTTCACGGCTATCAGAAGAAGCGCGTCGACATCTTCTTGGACCCCGAGAGCGATCCGCTCGGCGCGGGCTATCACATCACCCAGTCCAAGATCGCGATCGGCTCCGGCGGGATTTTCGGCAAGGGCTACCTGCAGGGGAGCCAGAGCCACCTCGACTATCTACCCGAGGGCCATACCGACTTCGTCTTTGCGACGATGGTCGAGGAATGGGGCATGGTCGGTGGAGCGCTGCTGATCTTCGGATTCGCCTTCGTCATCCGCTGGGGAATGCGGGTGGCCAACAATGCCCGCAGCCGCTTCGCGCAGCTGACCGCAGCCGGCCTGTCGGCGACGATTTTCTTCTACGTTTCGATCAACCTGTTGATGGTCATGGGCCTTGCGCCAGTGGTGGGCGTTCCCCTGCCCCTCGTCAGCTTCGGCGGATCGGCCGTCATGACGGTCATGCTGTGCCTCGGCCTGCTCATGGCGCTCGAACGCCAACAGCGTACGACTTCGCGCCTATCCTAGGTTGCGCACCAAGTTTCACCATGCTACCGGCCTCGCCGCTCAGGGCGAGAATTGATCGCCGGAGCTTCCGCCGAATGGCAGTGGACGCATAGCTCAGTTGGTAGAGCAGCTGACTCTTAATCAGCGGGTCCTAGGTTCGAGCCCTAGTGCGTCCACCATTCTTCTCAATCTACGAACTCTTTGCTTCCAGACGCTTTGCGGCCATCGGCGCGAGGCGTTTTGCCATCACCTTCACTCCTGCGTCGTTGGGATGCATTCCATCGCTCAGGAGCAAATCGGAGCGGGTGATCACACCGTCGAGGAAAAATGGATCGAGCTGCGCGCCGTAGCGCTTGGCGATCTCCGGGTAGATTGAATCGAATTTCGCGGCGTAGTCCGACCCGAGATTCCGGGGTGCCATCATTCCCGTCAGCAGGACGGGCACCCCGCGCTTGTCGAGTTCGCTGACTATGGCTTCCAGGTTCTTGCGCGTTTCCGCGGGGTCAATTCCGCGCAGGGCGTCGTTTGCGCCGAGGCCGACGATCGCCAGATCCGGCTTTCGTTCGAGACCATCGAGCGTGAAGGCGAGCCGCGCCAGCCCTCCCGCCGTCGTATCCCCTGAAACACCGGCGTTGACGACCTTCGCAGAGACCCCGTCTGCCGCCAGCTCTTGCTGAAGCACTGCTGGGAAGCTCTGGTCCTGCTTCAGCCCATATCCGGCGTAAAGACTGTCGCCGAGCGCTAGAACGAGTTTCGCCGGCTCTTTGCTTGGCAAGGTAGTTTGATCCGCGGCCGACGCATTCTCCGGCGCAGCGGGTGGTGAAGCTTCGGGCGAACACGCGCCTGCCAATTGAAAGATCAGCAATAGGCCAACATATCGCCGCAACGTTTTCATTTGCCTCGAGGCTCCCTGCATGCGTCCAGAAGTCATTCCCGATATTGCGATCAGTGCGCGCAATGTCACCCTGTCGCTCGGAACCGGCGAGGCAAAGACCGAAGTGCTGCGGGGGATCGACCTGGACGTCAGCGCAGGCGAAACGATCGCCATCCTTGGACCGTCCGGGTCCGGCAAGTCATCGCTGATGGCGCTCTTGTCGGGATTGGAAAGGGTCAGTGGTGGCGAAGTTACCGTCGCCGGCACCGATTTCGGCGCACTCGATGAAGATGAATTGGCGAAGGCGCGCCGTGGCCGGATCGGGATCGTGCTGCAGTCCTTTCACCTCCTGCCGACCATGACCTCGCTGGAGAATGTCGCGGTGCCGCTAGAATTGTCGGGGGCCTCCGACGCTTTCGAGCGGGCACGGACAGAGCTGGAAGCGGTCGGTCTCGGTCACCGTCTTTCCCACTATCCCGCCCAGCTGTCAGGGGGAGAGCAGCAGCGCGTGGCAATCGCCCGCGCTGTCGCTCCGGGACCGAAAATCATTTTTGCTGACGAACCGACCGGCAATCTCGACGGCAAGACGGGCGCGGCGATTATCGACCTGCTCTTTACGCGCCGCGATGCCAGCGGAGCGACGCTGATCATCATCACCCACGACCCGTCTCTGGCCGAGCGTTGCGAACGGGTGCTGGAGATGAATGACGGACGGATCGTCACGGATCGCCGGGCATGAGTGCACCCGGATGGCGGTTGGCGACGAACCTAGCCCGCCGCGACCTGAATCGAAGTCTTCGCGGGCTGAGACTGCTGTTCCTGTGTATCTTCCTAGGCGTCGCTGCCCTCGCGACGATCGGCAGCCTGACCTCCGCGATCACTGGCGAAATCGCCGATCGGGGTCGAGTGATCCTAGGCGGCGACTTGCAGGTATCCATGACACAGCGTCAGGCAGCGCCGGACGAACTCACGGCCCTGCAACGGGCAGGTGACGTCAGCGAGACGATCCGCATGCGGGTCATGGCACGCGGGGGCGCCGGCGATTCCGCCGTTCTCACCGAGCTCAAGGGAGTGGATCGCCTCTACCCGCTTTACGGAACGCTTATGGCCGATGGCCGGTCGGTAAGCGGGATCGAACCGAACACTGTCCTGATTGCACCTGAGCTGGCGGACCGCCTCGGTGTCAGACGCGGGGACGTCCTTCGCTTCGGCAATGCGAACTTTCGCGTCTCGGGTATCGTCACCAGCGAGCCGGACCGCGTCGGCGAAGGTTTCACGCTTGGGCCCGTGGCGTTGGTTTCGCTGGACGGGATGAAGCGGACCGGCCTCATCCAGCCGGGAAGCCTGTTTACCACCAAATATCGTCTTCGGCTGCCCGCGGACACGGCGCCGCAATCGGTCACGGACGATCTCAAGAAGCGTTTTCCGAGCGCCAGCTGGGAATTCCGCGACCGCGATCGGGCAGCCCCGGGAGCCAGCCGCTTCTTCGAGCGCATGGGTCAGTTCCTAAGCCTGATTGGATTGGCCGCTCTGATTATCGCAGGGATTGGGGTCAGCAACGGCGTCGCGTCCTACCTTCGCCGGAAACGCGATGGCATCGCCGCCCTGAAGATGCTGGGCGCGACGTCCCTGGACATTGGCCGGATGTATTTCCTCCAGATCGGGCTGGTCACCCTGCTTGCCGTCGTCTTCGGGCTGATCGTCGGCGCAAGCCTGCCGGCAGCCGTCATCAGTCTCGCCGGGAACATGCTTCCAGTAACGCCCGGTCTTCACCTCTATCCAGTCCCCCTCCTCACCAGCGCGGCCTTCGGCCTCCTGATGGCCTTCATCTCGGCGCTCCCGCCGCTTGGGCAAGCACGGATGCAGCCAGTCGCTTCGCTCTTCCGGGAGACCGTTGCGCGACGGCGCCGGTTGGGTTGGCGGACATTCGCACTGGCCGGAACGGCCGCCGCGCTCCTCTTGGCGCTCGCGATCGGGACCTCGCGCGAGCCGATTTTCTCCGCAGCGGTACTCGGGGCCGTTCTGGGCGTCATCCTTCTCCTGGCTGCCGTGGGCGCAACCGTTCGCTGGGCAGCCAGCTCGATTCCCCGGCCCAAGCGCCCGCTTGTCCGGTTGGCTATTGGGGGGTTGCACCGGCCGGGAGCGCAAACGATCGGGCTGGTTACGGCGCTAGGACTGGCGCTGACACTTTTCGTGTCGATCGCGGCGATCCAGACCAGCCTGTCCGCCGAAATTGCGCGCACCGTCCCTGCCCGTGCCCCCGATCAATTCGTTCTCGACATCCCGTCGGATCGGCGAGGTGACTTCGAAAGCCTCGTGCGCCGCGAAGCGCCCTCCGCTGACGTCAATATCGTCCCCAACCTCCGGGGGACCATCACCGCTTACGGGAACACT
>Ga0247822_10001279_pt1 | contig 15232 bp, 9 predicted proteins | sample 13C_Cellulose_Da_FD_192423 | JGI IMG/M metagenome (GOLD analysis project Ga0247822, IMG submission 192423) | Soil microbial communities from agricultural site in Penn Yan, New York, United States - 13C_Cellulose_Day30 | ecosystem: Environmental > Terrestrial > Soil > Agricultural land | place...
CTGATTGCGCTGGTTCCCCTCGGTCGTGTCGGAGACGACTGCTCCGTTCGACAGCGCCACCAGCCCCGGCGTCGCGGGGATGCGCGCCGTGATGGCCCAGCGCGCCTTGAAGGATGGCTCGTCGAAGCACGGGAAGAGGCGTCGCGCGTCGGCGGCCTCGAACTGCGTCGCCGCCACCTTGCCCGCCTGGTAGAGGCCTCGCAGGCCCTCCGTGAAGCGGCCTGTCCACTCCATGTCCAAGGAGGCTGCTCCCACCGGCAGCGGCGCGTCGAAGCGCAGCACCAGCGTCTCGCTCTGTTGCACGGGTTGGATGGAGCTTGGCGTGTGCCGCGCGTCGCCCGCTCGGAACGTCACCTTGCCGAGCTGCAGCGCGATGCCGTGGAGGATGATCTCGTTTGTGGCGCTCGTCACTTCCAGCTCGATCGTCTGCGAGCCGGAGAAGGTGTGCTCCTCCAGGTTGAGCGTCACCGTGGTGACATAACGGCGGGGAAGGACAGTCCGGGGAAGGCGGAAGTTCTTGTCTTCGGTCAGGTGAGCCATGGGCGCCGGGAATCTAGCTCCGGGAAGGCGCGGGCTCACGGAGAATGGTAGGGAGGAGAGGGCCCTACCTGTCTAGCGCTGGACCTTGGAGGGGAGGATGTTCACCAGGAGCGTGTCGCCTCTACCCGCGCCGGGACAGGTGCCGGGCCAGCGCCGCACGTCCGGCAGCGCGGTAGAGCTCCTCCCACCGCTGGAGCTCCTCCGGAGGGATGCCATGGCGGGCAGCGATGTCCGCGAGGGAGCCCTTGCCCGTGATCAGCTCCAGGATGGCCTGCTCCGCAGCGGCGGACTCGCGCTCCGAGGCCGCCTGGGCCGGTGGCTCGAAGCCCACCAGCCCCACCGAGGCCATCGCATCCAGGGAGAGGCCAGACTCCGAAGTCTCTACCCGGGCGGGAGCCAGCGGCAGCCTAACGGCGGGATCTCCCAGCAGGATGTAGCCCGCGAGATCCTGCCGCAGCATCCACAGCCAGGCTCGCGCCACGGGATCCACCCGGGACGGGCGCCCCTCCTGGAGTTCCGAGGCCTCGTGGTTGTAGAGCGTCGTCAGCTCGATGCTCACCTCATTGAGGAAGCGCAGCAGGGTGCTCAAGGCGACGCCGGCGCGGCGCCCCTCCGCGAGCGTGTGCAGGAGCCCGAAGAAGTGGGCGGACGTATCTCGGCCCTGATCGAGGTAGCTGAAGGCCCAGGCGAGGTCCACGTGCCCCATCACCGCCAGCGGCCCCTCCGGGTTGGCCAGCACGGCCTGGGGCAGCGCCGCGATGAAGGGACGATCCACCTCCCGCCGCAGCGCGGAGGCGAGCACCCGCGCCGCGTCTGGATCTACTTCGGGAGGCAGCTGGCTCAACCACTGTGTGTAGACGCTCCGCAGGGGAGTGCCCGCGCTGTAGCACGCGAAGGAGAACCAGATGCCGCCCGGCAGGAAGGGACGCGACGCGACTTCCGCCCCCGTCAGGGTCTGTCCTCCCGGGAGCACCAGCGCGCCTTGCAGCTCACGCTGGAGGGCCGGAGAGTCCCAGCCGTCCTTGGGCGGCCCCAGCCCATGGCTCAGGGAGAACAGCACGCTCGGCCTGGGCTCCGCGGCCTGGGCCAGCATCTGCGCGGCAGGCGCTCTGCCCTCGCCGATGAGCTCGCGCAGCTCCGCCTCCGGAAAGCCGCCCACCTTCTGACGCTCCCGGCAGGCCGCGAGGCTGGGCCGGATGAGCCCCCGCAGCCCCATGTCCGTCGCGGCGGTGCCATCCTTCGAGGTGAAGAAGAGCAGGCGAGGGTGAGCCTCTCGCGAGGGCGTGCCCTCCCACTTCAGCACCTTGGTGACATAGGCCTCGTAGCCCGCATCCGTGGGGAAGGCGAGGCGCCCCACGTAGGCATCGGAGGACAGCACCTGCTGCAGCTCGAGCGATACCTGGTCCAGATCCCCGAGCAGCAGCAGATAGCGGGGCCGCTCCGCGTCGGGCACGTCCTTGCTCCGGAAGACGCGCTTCTTCCAACGCGCGGCGGTTGGGCCGTCCATCCCCGGCGGAGCCAGGTACACAGAGACAGGCGCGCCCTGCTCCTGCTCACGCCTGAGCTTGAGCTTGTCCACGAGCGCCAGGAGCCGTTTGCCCTCGGGTCCCTGGGGCGCCACCAGGCCCCAGCGCTGCCGCTGGAGTACGTTGGGATCGCCGCTCGCGTCCCAGAGGATCGTCGGGGACTCCAGGGCCTCGGGCGCAGGAGCGTTCCGCAGAGAGCCCTCCGTGAGCCCTTGCCGGAGCACGGGCAGGCCGTCGGCATGGGCGAGCAGCAACTCGAGCGCCATGAGGGCCTACCGTCTCGCGCTGCTCCGGGCCGTCTTCGGCTTCTTGTCCTTCTCCTTCTTCTGCTTCTGCTTCTGCTTCGTCTTGGTGCCCGGCGTGGCAGTCAGGCCAGGAGTTGATTGATCCGGAGGCGGGTCATACTCGTGGCCCTCGTGTGGGGGCCCCTTGACGTAGTCGTTCACGAACGACGCGGGCAGCGGGGGCCGGGCGTAGAGCTCCACGACGGCTCCGTCCTGCACCATCCGGTCGATGAAGCTCCCCAGATCCTCCCGGACCCGGCCCCGGGCCACGAAGATCACCTTCTTCGACGGGACGAGCACACCGAAGGCCAGGAACTCCGACGGCGTGGGCACGGGCATGAGATAGGTGCGCCGCGAGGAGGCTTTCCCCTCCGTCCAGAAGGTGGCATCGCTGGAGAACTCGAGTTCGTAGTAAGGCGGCTTCGGCTGGTCGCTCAAGGCTGGCTCCTATCCTGTGGGTAGAGGGTCCGAAGGACTCTTCTCCCAGATGCGCTGGGGTGGATTTATTACCTGGCCGCTCCTCGGTGGCCGGACAGCTCACTCGAACAGCAGGACACTGTCGAGCCACTTCGCCCCCTTGCCCTCCTTCCGCCACCGGGTGCGCTCGTCCCGGAGTGCACTGGCGGGAGGTGCCCCCGCGCGCATGCGCTCGCGCACGGCGTTGAAGAAGTCCTGGGCCTCCAGATCGGGGATCTCCACGGTCGCGGCCAGCACACCCCGGGCTCCAGCCTCGATGAAGGCAGCCGGGAGGCTGAGCGGCTCATGCAGCGCGTAGGAGGTATGGGCGGCATGGCAGGCCGCGAGCACCACGAAGGGCGCCCCCTGCAACGTGGCGGCGCGCACCTTCGAGATGCCCAGCTCCGGGCCGTCCTGTTCTGGCGCCAGCAGGATGTAGGAGGAGTCGGCGGAGTCACTGACGATGCCGTGGGCGACCAGATCGATCTCGGTGGCGTGCTTCATGAAGCCCAGGACGCGTGAGGGAGTGGCCTCGGTGCCCGACAGCGTGAGGCGTTGCTCGTCGGGGCCGAAGCTCGGCGTCCAGGAGTTGAGGCGAGGCAGAGGGATGCCCGCTGGCAGCTCCACCCCCGAGACGACGAGGTGGATGGCGGGATCCGCAGGGGAAGCTCGAGCGGCTGAGGTGCGCGTCAGGTAGCTCCAGGCCAGCTCCGCCGGGAGCAGCCCCGCCCGGCCGTGGAGGGGAGGCCGGGCGATCACGTCGACCCGTGGGCAGGCGCGCAGGGGAGCCAGCAGCGCCTCGGGCACCAGCCCGTCGAGCTGTTGCGGGAGAGGCTGGCGCCGGGACTCGCCGTGGTGGCCGACGAGCGTCCCGTCCGCGCCCCGCGCAATGAGCAGGGTCCGCTCGGAGTCCACTGCGGCCGCCAGCAGGCACTGGCGTGGCAGCTCTTGCCCGCGCTCCCGGCCGAACAGCTCCAGCGCCTCCTCGAAGGCTCCGCGCCTTCCCGCCTCGAGGATGAGCGAGGTGTAGCTGTAGGCCCGGGCCCTGCGCGCGCTGGAGTTCTCCTTCAGCTCAGGGGCCTCCGCTTCGCGGATGGCACTCCAGAGCAGCTCCTTCCCCTTGGCCACGTCACGCTCGATGAAGAACCGCCCGAGCACGTGGGTGGCGACGGCGCGCTCATCCGGACGCGCGGTGGGCCGGGCTGCCTCCACCGCCCGGGTGAGCTGGGCCTCGTCCTCCGCAGAGGGCTTCAGACGTGAGATGTCCGCCAGCGTGAGGGTGCCACCGGGCAGGAGCGGCAGGCCCGTGGCCAGCGCCGCGTCAATCTCACGGCGGGCCTCGTCTACCTGCAGCACGTGCAGCGCGATGTCCGCGAGGTTCTGGTGCACGCGGCGCACCATGTCCGAGGAGTCCTGGTGGCGCTCGAGCAGCTCCTGGAAGCGGGCCCGTGCCAGCGGCGCGTCATTCACGAAGCGGGCGATCTGCGCGAGGATCCACAGCATGTCCCGCTCCAGCTCCCACTCGTTGCTCGCGCGGGTCTGCTCCCAGCCGCTCTCGGCGTACTTCCGCGCGGCGTCGAGCTGGTGGAGCAGGATGTAGAGCTGGGCCAGCTCGCGATCGATGTAGATGCAGCGGTACTCCAGGCCGGCCTGAGCGCAGAGGCTGCGCACTTCGAGCAGTGTCTGGGTGGCGCGGACAAAGTGCCCGGCGTTCCTGTCGGCCACCGCGCGCTCCTGTGCTGCCATCATCTGGAACCAGGGGTCCTTCGTGGCCGCGGCGTACGCCTCGAGGACCTTCAGGTTACGGGAGACGGCGCCCATGCGGACGATCGTGCCCACGAGGAGATCGTCCTGGCCTGACGCGCGGAGCGTTGAGAGCAAGCGCTCCTGGTCTTCTCTGGAGAGGCGGCGCTGGGCCAGGGCCGCGTAGTCCCGGGCGAGCGGGGCCCGCTTCGAGAAGTCTGCCTCCGCCACCCGCTGCACGTAGTCCGCGAGCACCCGTCCTCCCGCTAGTGCATCGAGCTCGCGGGCGAGAGGGAGCAGCGCGAGGGCTCGCTCACGGCTCGGCGCGGCCCGCACGGCATCGTAGAAGTGGAGGCGCACGATGGGCGCATGGCTGAAGCCCTCGGGGAGGCTCGCCGGCACGGCATTGATGAGGTCCGCGCCCGCCTTGGCGAAGGCCTGCCATCGGTCACGGCGCGTGAAGGATTCCTGCTTGAGGGACTCGGCCCTCTGCGCGGCCTCCTCGGACCAGCCGGGCTCCTTCAGCGCAGCCACCTCGGTGAAGGTCCGGGCCGCCAGCAGGGGGAGCCCCAGCTCTCGCAGCGCGAGGCCCCGGTTCCACAGCGCCTGCGGATGGCGTGGGTGCTCCGCCAGCACTCCGTCCACGATCCGGAGCGCATCCCTCGGCCTGCTCTTGAGCAGCATCACCACCGCACGGTCATTCTCAACCTCGGGCGAGCGGTCCAGCCCCTGCAGCCGCTGGAGCGCCTGGTTCGCCAGGGACGGGTCACTGCGCACCAGGTACGCCGCGGCCAGGCCCTGGGGATCGCTCTTCTCGAGCCGGGCCAGCTCCTCGAGCGGGAGCGCCGGCACGGGCGCATCTGAGCCCATCATCCTGGGCGCCGGAGGGCGGTGGCGGTCCGCGCCGGGGTGGCTGAGCCGAGCCTCCAGCAGGCGCTGAGGGCGCTCGGCCAGCCACACATCCTGCCGGGGGCCGGCGGGAACGCTCAGCTGCACGCCCACGAGGATGAGCAGGGCCGCAGCGAGGGCGGCTCCCACCATGAAGGCCGGGCGTCTCCAGAGCGGGATGACAGGAGCCAGCGGCCTCCCTGCTGGAGCCTGCGCGGCGTCGATCTGAAGCTGCTCGTGCCCGAGGAGATCGTACTGCAGCAGCTCGTGGATCTCCCGCTGGCACTTCGTGCAGTCCCCCAGGTGCAGGCGGAAGGTCTCGGCGCTCTCCGGTGGGAGCTCCCCGTCCACGAACTGCGCGACGTTGTCACAGGGGCTGGCCATCAGTTCACCCAGGAGGAGAAGGAGGACTGGAGGAACTCACGCAGCTTCGCACGGGCATCGTATAGCCGCTTGGCGACCGTTCCCACCGGGACACCCAGGGTGTGCGCGATGTCCTGATACTTCTTCCCCGCGGCGTGCATCTCGAACGTAGTGCGCACCTTGGGGCTCAGCTTCTGGAGGGCCTGGGCGAACTGCTCGTTCGTGATGGTGTCCCCAGCCTTGGGGACAGGGAGCTCCGGCTCCACCACCGCCTCCTCGCTCAGCAGCGGATCCCTCGCGCTCTGTGCCTGCACCTTCAGCTTCCGGCACTGCATGTAGAAGAGGTTGGTGAGGGTAGTGACCAGCCACGCCGCGCACGTGCGCTCGCTGGGGAGGGACTCGGCACGCTCGAAGGTCTGGATGAACCGCAGCAGCGTCTCCTGGACGAGATCCTCCGCGTCCGTGGTGCCGCGGCACATGTTCCGTGCCTTGGCCAGGAGCCAGGCCCTCTGCTGCGTGGCGAACGCCCCCGCGGAGTGTCCGTGCTTCGCCTGGCTCATCTGCTGTGAAGGCCCCATTGCATGCAGCGCATGCCCATCCACGACTCTGCAGGCTAGACTTTCTACACGAGCCCTACCGGGTTGGGGGGAGCTTTCTGGCCAGACGGCGAGCTGCCAGCCATGGGGGGAGGAAGAGGCCATAGCGATGGAGGGATGCTCGGCGCCGGATTTATTACCTCGGACGCTCTCGTGCAGACGTGAGGTAGGTGCAAGTGGACAAGGCTGACGCGTACGAGCAGGTGCTGGAGTTTGCGCGAGTGCAGAAGGCGGGGGACCCGTACGGCTTCCGCTTCGAGGAGCAGGAGTACTGGCTGCGGCAGAAGGGCGGCGGGGTGAAGACCGCGCGCTTTCCGTGGAACGAGCAGCTGATGGCGGACTTGCAGGCGCTGGCCCGCGAGGAGCCGGATCCAGAGGTGGCTCGGCGGTTGGGCGAGCAGCTTCGCCGCTTCCTGGATGAGCTGGACTGGGGAGGGTACGAGCCCGCGCTGAGGGGCAGGAGAGCGCCGAGGCTGGTGGTGCGCTCGGCGGCGGCGGAGCTGTACGCGCTGCCGTGGGAGCTGGTGACAGTGGGGGGCTCGGGGCAGCACCTGGTGGACCTGCCGGGCTCCAGCCTCCGCTACGAGTGGCCCGGTGAGCGCGAGGGACAGGAGGCCGGTGCGGCTCCACAGGAGGGCCGGGTGTTGCTGGCGTGGTCCGCGGCGGGAGGGCGAGTGCCTGTGGAGGGACACCTCCGGGCGCTGGAGCAGGCCAGCCAGCAGGGGGACTTCTCCTTTGATGCGCAGCGGGACGTGCTGGGGCGGGTGTCACTGCGCAGCCTGGAGCAGCGGCTGAAGAGCGCTCGCGAGCCGGTGTCGGTGCTGCATGTGCTCTGCCATGGCTCGGCGGTGGAGGCCTCGGCCTCGCGCCTGTACGGGCTGGCGTGGAACGCGCCCAGAGAGGGAGATGGCGTGGAGGTGGTGGATGGGGGACGGTTGGCGGCGGTGCTGGCTCCGCATGCCAGCACCCTGCGGATGGTGGTGCTGTGCGCCTGCCATGGAGGAGATGGAGGCAAGCTGGCCAGCCACCTGGGCAGTGTGGCCCAGGCGCTGCACCGGGTGGGCATCGAGGTGGTCGTGGCCTCGAGGCTGCCGTTGTCGGTCGAGGGCTCGGTGCTGCTGGCGGAGACGCTGTACGAGCAGTTGCTGGGCGAGTCGAGCTCGTTGGAGGAGGCGCTCGGTGCGGCGCGGCGCAGGCTGAGGGTGGAGGGGCGTGGCCTGGACTGGGCCTCGCTGCAGCTCTACGCGCGAGGAGACGGAGATGCGGACTCGAGGCCCGTGGCGCTGCGGCCCTATCGGGGGCTGCAGGCCTTCGAGCCCAAGCACCAGCGCTTCTTCTTCGGGCGCGGCCGGCTGAGGGACGTGCTGCTGGAGCGGGTGCGGCAGGCGGCACGTGGGAGTGGGCCGCGCTGGCAGGTGGTGGTGGGTGCCTCCGGCACGGGCAAGTCCTCGGTAGTGCTCGCGGGCGTGGTGCCACTGCTGGTGCAGGAGGAGTGGGATTGGCGGGTGGTGAGGCCAGGAGAGCTGGTGCGCGCCGAGGGGCAGGCTGGGAGCGGACGCTCCGGAGCGGTGCTCGGGTTGCTGCGCCGGTTGCAGCCGCTGGGCTCCTCCGAGCTAGTGCCCACGGACCTGCAAGCTACGCCGGAGGCGCTGGTGGAGGCGGTGCGGCGGCTGAGGCAGTCGCGCCCGGAGCGCAAGCTGCTGCTCGTGGTGGATCAACTGGAGGAGATCTTCACCCAGCTTGGAAGCGAGGACCGCCAGGCCCTGATGCGCGGGATTTGGCGCTTGGCTCGGGAGCCAGAGCTGGGGTGCATGGTAGTGGCCACGCTGCGGACGGATCACCTCGAGCGCTGCGGAGAGGTGATGTTGGAGGACGGGGTGCGGTTGGACGCAGCCGTGAGCTCCGAGCAGCACCGTGTCTTCATGACACGGATGGAGCCGGGGGAACTCGCGGAGGTGATCGAGCAGCCTGCGCACCGGGTGGGAATGGAGCTGGAGCCGGGGCTGATGGACAGGCTGCGCAGGGATGTGGAGCCGGAGCCGGGAGGGTTGCCGCTGTTGGAGCACGCGCTGGATCTGCTGTGGCAGCGGCGGAAGGGCCTGCGGCTGACGCACAAGGCCTACGAAGAGCTGGGAGGCGTGGCGGGCGCGCTGACGCAGATGGCTGAGCGACAGTACGAGGAGCTGAGCGAGAGCGAACGTCAGCAGATGCGGAGGCTGCTGGTTCGGCTGGCCACCCGGCGGGAGCTGTCCAGTGCGCGGGCACAGGGGCTCGCCTGGGTGGAGGAGCTGAGGCCGCGAGAGGGGCAGGAGCGGGAGTCCTTCGACGCGGTAGTGGAGAAGCTGGTGGGCGGCCGGCTGCTGGTGAAAGGAGGGCGGGAAGAGGGAGCAGCGGAAGGCGGCGTCTGGGTGCAGCTCGCGCACGAGCTGCTGCCGCGGCGCTGGAAGCGGCTGGCGCAGTGGGTGGAGGAGGACTGGGAACGGGAGCAGCAGCTGCGGGAGCAGGAGGAGCAGCGCCGGCAGGAGGAGGAGCGGGAGCGGCTTCGGAGAGAGGTGGAGGCGCCACGAGCCCCCCAGGCACAGCAGAGCGCCACAAAGGGCACGGAGTGCATCCTGCTGGCCGAGCAGTTCCGCGCGAAGGAGCCAGCCCGGGCAGTGCTCTTCCTGCGTGAGGTAGCCCACGAGGCGAGGAACCCGCGGTGGTTCTCCTCGGCCATGGAGGTCCTCCAGCAGTCCGTGGCAAGGGTGGTGCTGAGAGGGCATGGCGGCGCGGTGAGGACAGCGGCTTTCAGTCCGGACGGGCAGCGGGTGGTGACGGCCTCGTCGGACAAGACGGCCCGGGTGTGGAGTGCAGAGGGGAGGCTGCTGGCCACGCTGACGGCCCACTCGCAGGAGGTGCTCGCAGTGGCCTTCAGCCCGGACGGACAGCGGGTGGTGACCGCCTCCATGGATGGGACGGCATGGGTGTGGAGCACGGACGGGAAGCCGCTGGCCATGCTCGCGGGACATACCCATCAAGTGAACACGGCGGTCTTCAGCCCGGATGGGCAGTGGGTGGTGACGGCCTCGTCGGACATGACGGCGCGGGTGTGGGGCACGGACGGGAAGCTGCGGGCCACGCTTCAGGGCCACAGCGGCGGGGTGCAGACGGCCGCATTCAGTCCAGATGGCCAGCAGGTGGTGACGGCCTCCTTGGACAAGACGGCGCGAGTCTGGAGCCGGCGTGGGGAGCCGCTGGCTACCCTCACAGGGCACACCGGTTGGGTGAACTCGGCCTCGTTCAGTTCGGATGGGCAGCAGGTGGTGACAGCCTCCCAGGATGCAACGGCGCGGATCTGGAAGGCCGGTGGGGAAGCGCTGGCCACTCTGACAGGCCATGGGAGCGGAGCAGATCACAGCACCGGTCTCGCGGGAGTCCTCACCGCAGCCTTCAGCTCGGACGGGCAGCGCGTGGTGACGGCCTCCCAGGATGGGACAGCGCGAGTATGGGAGGTCAGCTCGGGAAGGTTTGCCCAGGTCTCGGGGCGCACCAGCTGGAGCATGTTCGCCCGGCTCGCGGGGCATACCAGCTGGGTGTTCTCGGCGGCCTTCAGCCTGGATGGCCAGCGCGTGGTCACGGTCTCGGAGGACGGGACGGCGCGAGTCTGGGACGTGAAGGAGGCGCTGCTACAGGACCGGTTGCTGGCCACGCTGGTGGGTCATGGCAAGGGAGTGCTGTCCCTCGCCCTCAGCCCGGACAGCCAGCAGGTGGTGACGGCCTCCAAGGATGGCACCGCGCGCCTCTGGCGCCTCGGGGAGGCAGGGGTGCTGGCCATGCTGGCCGGCCATGAGAGCGCCGTGTTCTGGGCAGCCTTCAGCTCGGACGGGAAGCGGGTGGTGACAGCCTCTCAGGATGGGACGGCCCGGGTGTGGACCGCGGAGGGACAGCTGCTGACCACACTGAAGGGCCACGTCCATCAGCTGACCATGGCGGTCTTCAGCCCGGATGGGCAGTGGGTGGTGACGGCGTCGCGAGACGCGGCGGCGCGGGTGTGGAGCGCCAACGGAGAGCCTCGGGTCACACTCTCGGGTCACCGCAACATCGTGTGGTCGGTGGCCTTCAGCCCGGATGGGCAGCGGCTCGTCACGGCATCGGAGGATGGGACAGCACGGGTGTGGAGTACCCAGGGAGAGCTGCTGGTCACGCTCCAGGGGTCCACCCAGGGGATGTCTTCAGCGGCTTTCAGCCCGGATGGACAGCGGGTGGTGACGGCCTCCATGGATGGGAAGGTGCAGGTGTGGAGCCTCAGCGGGGAGCTGCTCGGTACCCTTCAGGGCCACAAGAGCGGCGTGTTGAAGGCGGCCTTCAGCCCGGACGGGAAGCGGGTGGTGACGGCCTCCATCGATGGAAAGGCCCAGGTGTGGAGCACAGAGGGACAGTTGCTGGTCACGTTCGAGGGCCATGGGACCGAGCAGGTGTCCTCGGCGGCCTTCAGCCCGGATGGGCAGTGGGTGGTGACGGCGTCGCGAGACAAGACGGCGCGAGTGTGGACCGCGGGAGGGAAGCTGCTGGCCACGCTCAGGCATAAGGCTTGGGTGGGGTCCGCCGCCTTCAGCGTGGATGGCGAGCGGCTGGTGACAGCGTGCTCCGATGGGAAGGCGCGGATCTGGCCGGTGAGCATCAAGCGCCTGGGGGAGTACCTGGAGGCGGCGACCCGTGACTGCCTGAGCCCCCAGGAGCGAGAGGAGTACCTGGATGAGCCGCCCGAGCAGGCCCGGGCGGCGTATGAGCGCTGCGAGCTCTCGGCCGGAAGGGGGCCCTGAGCGAGCCCCCCGGCAGGCGCTCAGGGGTTCAAGACGAAGCTGTTGACGCCCACGATGTCGTTCGTAGCCGAGGCGTTCTTCCGGCCCGACACGGTGATGGTCAGCGTGTGCACGCCTGGCGCCAGGTTCTGGAACGTGCGGGTCCTCACCTCACCCGGCCCGTACATGTCCAGGTCGGCCTTGAGCTTGCCATCCAGGGTGAGCTCCGCGATGCCCCGGTTGGCGGAGGCCAGGTACCTGAATGCCGCGGACGTCCCGTAGAACGTGAACCGGACCGAGCTCCCCTTGGTCTGGGACTGCATCCGGTTCCCATAGGTGGAGTCCGTGACCCAGTTCCACGGCCCGCCGTACACCAACATCCAGTAGTCGGCTGGGAAGGTCGCAGTGGCGCCCGGGCTGACCGTTCCATAGTTCGCGTCGACGATGAACGCGTCGACGTCACTCCAGCTGTAGTGGATGTTCTGTCCATCCACTGCGCCCAGGGCCACCACGTCGATGGTGTGCGTCCCGGGCGAGACGGACCAGGTCTTCATCACCTGCCAGCGCTGATTGGAGACAGGGGTCCGGTTCTCGAGCGTGTCCACGAACTGGCCGTCGATATAGACGGCCGTCTTCCAGCGGTTGCCGGCCATCGTGTACACGAGGGAGATGTGCTGGTTGGCGGTGAAGGTCAGCCTCGCCGTGGCGCCGGCGCTCTGGGTCTCGCTGAGCGTTCCTTGGGTGGCCTTGCCGTAGACGGGGTTGTGCTGGGCGGACTCGTGGTTCCACGCCCCCGTGTACTGGATCGCGGGGTTCGTGTTGTCGTAGACGGTCTCGGCCAGCGCCGAGCTCGCGAGGAACAGACCGGCCAGGGCCGTCAGGACACGGGTAGTGTGCGTGCTCATGGATGTCTCCTGTTGGGATTGGATAAGCGGAGCCCACCAGCAAGGCTGGGTGGCTCCTGATGAGGTGTCCTGCAGGGCACTCGCAGAGCCAGATGCTGGGTGACCGGTTTATTACCTCCTTTTTTTGGGGCCCTTTTTTCCCGTACGCGCCATGGCTGAGTCCCCCCTCCCCAGCGAGCACACACACGTCCTCCAACTGCTCAAGCGGTACGGGTGGAACTCCACCTCCTTCCAGGTGCTCGAGCCAGGGTTCCGCTACTGGTTCGACGCGGAGGGAGACGCCTGCGTCGCGTACGTAGACACGGGCAGTGCGTGGGTGGCGGCCGGAGCACCCATCGCCCCAGCCGAGCGCCTCGCCGAGGTCGTCTCGGGCTTCGAGGAGGCAGCGCACGCGGCGGGGCGGCGCGTCTGCTTCTTCGCCACGGAGCAGCGCTTCGCCTCGGCCGTGCCGGTGGAGGTGATGCCCATTGGCGAGCAGCCGATGTGGGATCCGAGCCGCTGGGAGGAGACGGTGCGCTCCAGCCGCAGCCTGCGAGAGCAGCTCCGGCGGGCGCGGGCCCGGGGTGTCACCGTGCGCCGGGTGAGCTCGGAGGAGCTGAAGGATCCCGAGCACCCCACGCGGCGCGCGGTGGACCTGTTGTTGGCGCGTTGGCTCGCCTCGCGGAGGATGGCGCCCATGGGCTTCCTCGTCCAGGTCTCTCCGTATGCGTTCGCCGAGGAGCGCCGCGCCTTCGTGGGAGAGCTGGAGGGTGAGGTGGTGTGCTTCCTCTCAGCGGCTCCCGTGTTCGCGCGTGAAGGGTGGCTGCTCCAGCACATCGTCCGCGCTCCGCGGGCCCCCAACGGCTCCGCGGAGCTGATGGTGGACGCGGCCATGCGCGCCGCCATGGAGGAGGGGAGGCGCTACGTGACGCTGGGCCTGGCACCGCTCTCGGGAGAGGTGGCGCCCTGGCTACGAGCGGCGAGGGCCTGGGGCGCACCGCTGTTCGACTTCGAGGGACTGCGCTCCTTCAAGGCGAAGCTCCGGCCTCATGCGTGGGATCCCATCCACCTGGCCTGGCCTCCGCGCACGGGGACCGTGTGGCCTGTGTACGACGCCCTGCGGGCCTTCGCGCGCGGCAGCTTCTTCCGCTTCACCATCGCCACCCTGCTGCGCCGCGCGGATCTGCTCGTCCGCCTGCTGGCGATCCTGCTCATTCCCTGGACGGTGCTGCTGGCGCTGCCCATCAGCTCGGAGCACTTCCCCTCCAAGGAGGTGCAGTGGGCCTGGGTGGGCTTTGACGTGGCTCTCACCTGCGCGCTCTTCGGGCTGCTCCACCGCTGGCGCTCCTGGTTGGCGGGGTTGCTCGGAGGGGTCATCGCCTTGGATGCCTGTCTGACAACCTGGCAGGCCGTGGCCTACAACGCGCCTCGGTCGAGCCATGTGCTCGACTGGATCATCATCGGAGTGGCGGTGCTGGCACCCTCCACGGCAGCCTGCCTGCTGGGGTGGGCGTGGCGCCATCCTCCGCCGGTGTACTCCTAGGGCTGAGAGGGCGTCTCCTCCTCGGGAGGAACGCGCTGGCCAGGGTGAGCGTGGAGGAAGACATTCTGCCCCTCGACACGTGCCACCAGGTGGAGGTTGACCACGTAATCGCGCCGGGCCGGCCACCCTTGCTCGAGCTCGAAGTGCGTGGCCCCGAGGTTGGCCACCGTGCCGAGCTTGTGGCCATCGACGTCCCTGACCGTCATGCCCTCCCGGAGCTCTCCTGGATCAATCATCGCTTCCTCCTTCGCGAGGGCGGCCTCGCGCGTGTTGCCCTCCCTTGGTGACAACACCGGATCCCGCCGGGCTCTCCCGCCCTTGCACACTTGGCGCAGGCAATCGAGCAGGCTGAGGTGCTCGGATGCCTGGTCGGGCTGCCGGGCCGATGACTAGGGAGCCCAACCATCCTTTGTCATGGGTCTCTCGGCTCTCTCGGACCCACGTCATCTTCCGGCGTGAACTGCACCGGCTCGGAGTAGGCTCCGCTGCGTGATCCATCAACGCAAAAGGGGAACTGATGCGTTTCGTCCTGGCTGGCAAGGCCAATGTCTACGGCAGGTAGGCCTGCAATGGAGTGAAGGGTCATGACCTTGAGCTGGAGTGCGCGTGTAATCTGGATCGTGGGTGTTCTAGGGTGCTTGCACACGGCGCCGGTGTCCGCCCATGGAGTTGAGCCAGCACTCCGCTCTACGCGTGTGCTGTTTGCGGCAACGCCGGTTCCTCCCGTGGGAGAGGCGCTGCCTGCCATCACTCAAACGACGCGCGCCAGGCTCCTGGTTCTGCTTGCCCAAGGAAACATCCCCGGCGCCATTGAGATGTGGAAGCACCATACCGGCCGTGAGGCTCCGAAGGTCTTGAGGGCCATGCAAGCGGCCTATGGGGCTGCCAACCAGGTGGCCGGAGCTTGCGTTCGAGTGGCAAGGGATATCCATGCCGGCTTCAGAGAACTCGGGGGCAAGCCGCAGTACCTCAAGTTCACTCCACCCGGGAACACGCCCTATCTTGGGTGGGAGATGAAAGCCGGAGTCCCCCAAAGCACCATCCAGATCTCAGATACCGGCATGCATTGCGCGGTGCAGTTCAAAGACAGGGTCTACGACGCATTTACAGGCCCGCAGGGGATGCTCTTTGACGACTACCTCAAGCGTCTGATCGCGCATGGGGGTACCCCAGTGAAGCAGGTGGTCGAAAGCCTATGAGAGCCATCAAAGCACCCCCCGCCAAGCCCAGAGCGAAGCGTCATGTCTACCTGCTCGACGTATTAATGGAGATTCGGCGAGAGGCCCAGAGCGGGCGCCCCATGTGGCTGTTCTTTGGCAGCGAGCACTTCGACGCGATGGCCGCGTACCTCACAGGCTATGTCTTCTGCTGCTACCGCAACGGCTTCCAGGATCGTGAATGGGGGGATTTCGTGAAGTGGTTGCGAGAGGTGAGGAAGCAGATGCCGGAAGGCTGGGCACGCAAGTATGTGGAGGACAGCGGGGGGGACCACGTGAAGGCCATGATGACGTTCCTTGACTACGTCGCGGAATTTCGCGCCCTGCGCGCCAAGCGAGGGACATCGTCTGCTCGGAGTACCCCTAGGAAGGGAGGCGCCGGAAAGGGCACGAAGCCCTTGAAAGCTCGTG
>Ga0247822_10001280_pt1 | contig 15225 bp, 12 predicted proteins | sample 13C_Cellulose_Da_FD_192423 | JGI IMG/M metagenome (GOLD analysis project Ga0247822, IMG submission 192423) | Soil microbial communities from agricultural site in Penn Yan, New York, United States - 13C_Cellulose_Day30 | ecosystem: Environmental > Terrestrial > Soil > Agricultural land | place...
CTTCGAGCCGCCGGCCCCGACCGCGGCCCCTGCCCCGGCCGCCGCCGAGACGCCCCCGCCTCGCCCGCCACTGCGAGCCAGGGTCAAGCATCGTCTGAAGTCAATCACCCCGCCCTTGCTCTGGGCAGCCGCGCGGCGGGCCTATCGGTTCCGTCACACGGTCGTGGCCGCGGTCGGGGCCGGCGGCTCGAAGCGGGCCGCCAAATAGTCCCGGAGGTCCACCTTGCCGGCCAGCACATTCTCCATCGTGGCCCAGCCCTGCGCGGCGAGGTCACACCGCAAACCGGACGCCGGATAACCTGCTGCCGGCGGCCCGGCCATCCAGTGGTCGGTGCGGCACAGCGGCAGGAACTCCAGCCAGTTCGGGATGATCTCCGGCGGGCAGGAGACGTGCCCGACCAGGACCGTATCGAGCTTCGCCCGGTCGGCGGCCTCGGCCGTTGACACGGACGTCTCGAAGTAATGGCCCCGCAGGTCCATCAGCCCGTTGTTGACGATCAGCATCCGGGTCGCCATGCCGTTCGTGCTCCGTTCTCCGGACGGGCCGGGTCGCCCCGGCAACCGATCAGACGTTGCTGTACCTGGTGTTCCGCAGGATCGTGTAGCCCTTGATGAGTTCCCGGATCCCGTCGTGCAAGCCGTGTTGCGGGCGGAACCCGGTCTTCTCGATCTTCTCGTTGGAGACGATGTAGTCGCGCTTGTCCGGGTCCTCTCCGATTGGGGCCTCCAGGGCCACGAACCCGGGCAGTTGCTTGCGGATCTCGGCGCACAGTTCGAGCTTGGACAGGTTCGCGTCCGACAGCCCGACGTTGTACGCCTGCCCCTTCATCCGCTCGAAGTTCGCCAGGGCGTGCAGGAACGCCCGGCTCACGTCGCGGACGTGGATGTAGTTCCGCTTGGCGTGCCCCTCGAACACCACAACCGCCCGGTCGGTCAGCGCCCGGTACACGAAGTCGTTGACCAGCAGGTCCACGCGCATCCGCGGGGACATTCCGAACACGGTCGCCAGCCGGAAGGTGACGGAGTTGCCGGCGTCCAGAGCCGCCTGCTCGGCCTCGACCTTCGTTCGCCCGTAGAGGCTGATCGGCCGCAGCGGGCTGTCCTCGGTGCAGAACGCGCCCTTCTCGCCGATGCCGTAACCGCTGTTCGTGTTCGGAAGAACGATCCGCTGCTGGGCCGACCGCAGGGACAGGAGCAGCTTGACCGCCTCGACGTTCGTGCTGACGGCCGCGGTCTGGTCGATGTTGCACATCGGGGCACCGACGATGGCCGCCAGCGGGATGATCACGTCCGCGTCCTTGAGGACGCGTTCGAGGGTGGCCTTGTCCCGGGCGTCGCCGCGAGTGACGGAGAAGTTCGGGTCGATGCAGCAATCCGCCAGGCTGTTCTGGGTGAACAGGAAATTGTCGAGGACGTGGACTGTGTACCCTTCCTTGAGCAGCATCGGGACCAGCACCGACCCGATGTAGCCCGCACCACCGGTCACCAGCACTTTCGTCGGCATGACACACTCCGCTTTCGTAGGGTGGGTCGAGTCTTCGAGGCCCACCGTCTGCGGTCGCTGCGGTGGGCCTCGAAGACTCGACCCACCCTACAAGGACCGACTTCGTTCCCACAACACGACGGCCGCGGGCAGGTCCGCTACGACCCCAGCCAGCCGCAACTCGTCCGCCAGTAGCGGTTCCGTCACCCCGGCCCCGTAGCCGGTTTGCACCAGCACCGTCCGACACCCAGCCGCCGCCCCGGCCTTCAGATCGCAGACCTTGTCCCCGATCATCCACGACCTGGTCAGGTCGAGACCCAGGTCGGCGGCGGCTGCCCGCAGCATCCCCGGCTTCGGCTTGCGGCAGTCGCAGTCCACCCGGAACGCTCCGACCCCCTCGGCCGCATGGTGAGGGCAGTAGTAGTAGGCGTCCATGTGCGCCCCCTGCTCGCTCAGCAGCGCCGACAGGTGGGCGTGGACCTCGGCGACCCGGCTTTCCGGGAAGTACCCGCGGGCCACCCCCGCCTGGTTCGTCACGACCACCACCCGTACCCCGGCCTCGTTCACCCGGCGGACCGCCGCGGCTGCTCCGGGGATCAGCCGCACCTGCTCCACCCGGGACAGGTAGTTGACCTCCTCGATCAGCGTGCCGTCCCGGTCCAGGAAGACGGCCTCGTCAGCCGGCATGGGCGACCGCCTCTTCCACCAGTTCACAGATCAGGTGCCACGCCAGGATGTGAACCTCCTGGATGCGTGGCGTCAGCCCGGACGGCACCTTGAAGCACACGTCACAGGCCGACCCCAGCGGCTCGCCCGGCTCGCCGGTGAAGCCGATGGTCTCCGCGCCGATCTCCCGGGCGGCCTTCATCGCCGCGATCACGTTCGGCGACTTCCCACTGGTGCTGATCCCGACCACCACGTCTTTCGGCCGGACCAGCGCCTTCACCTGCCGGGCGAACACCTGCTCGAAATCGTAGTCGTTCCCGATCGCGGTCAGGATCGAGGTGTTCGCGTTCAGGGCGACGGCCGGCAGCGGCCGCCGCTCCTTGAGGAACCGGCCCACGAACTCCCCCGCGACGTGCTGGGCGTCGGCGGCGCTGCCGCCATTGCCGCACAGGAAGATCGTCCCTCCGCCGAGCAACCGTGCGGTCAGCCGGTCGGCGATGGCCAGCAGTGTCGGCGTGTGCTCCTCAGCCACGCGGCTGACGAGCAACTGGTGTTGCCGGACCGCTGCCGTTAACCGCTCCCTGGCTTGCATGTCGCAGTTCCTCATGGCGACCGATGAACGCCCGGAGGTCGTCCGGTGTGCCGATGTCGTAGAACGGGCGGTCGCAGGTCAGTGCCGCGATCCGGCACCCATCCCGGAGGGCGGCCGGGAAGACGTCCCGCTCGACGGACCGGACTTTGCCCGGCGGGACTCGGTCGAGCAACTCCCTCTCGATCACGTACGCGCCAGCGTTGAGCCATCCGGGGCGTGCGGCCGCGGTCTCGTCCTTCTCGCGGAACCCGGTGACGAACTGGCCGGCCGGGTCGAGGTCCACCGTCCCGTACCGCCGGGCGTCCTCCAACCGGGCGAGGGTCAGCGTGGCGAGAACCCCGGACTCCTGACGGGCCAGGGCATGATGCCGGACCACCCGGTTGTGGTCAACGTCGAGGTAGGTGTCGCCGTTGACCACGACCGCAGCCGGGTCGAAGAACCGCTCGGCCAGCCTGATCGCCCCGCCGGTCCCAAGAAGTCGGTCCCCTTCGATCGAGTAGTCGATCCGCACGCCGAGCCGGCTGCCGTCGCCGAACTCCTCCCGCACCTGCGCGGCCCGGTGCCCGACACACAGGACAAAGTGCCGGGCTCCCTGATCGCGGAGTAGACCGATCTGCAACTCCAGGAACGGCCGTCCGGCGATCGGGGCCAGGGCCTTCGGGCGGTCGGCGAGGACCGGCAACAGACGGGTGCCCAGCCCGCCGCACAGAATCAGTACCGGCAAATCACCCAGTGCGGACATGCTCAGGCCGCCTCCCGCATCCGGACGATCGGCGAACGCTCGGTGCTACAGTGGAGGACGTGCGACCCCGGAGCGTCGAGCCGGAAGCTCACCTCCAGGAGGTCGGACAATCGCGCCCGGATGGCCGGATGGGTTTCCGGTGGGGCGAAAAAGAGCAGGAACCCGCCGCCGCCGGCCCCCAGAAGCTTGCCGCCGACCGCCCCGGCCTCGATGGCTGCATCGTAGTAGGTGTTGATCGTGTCGGTCGAGACGCCCGTGTCCAGCTCGCGTTTCATCAGCCAGGACCTGTGGAGCAGTTCGCCGAACTCCGTCAGCGGGCTCATGCCGGTCAGGACCGCGTACCCGTCGTCCACCATCCGACGCATCCGGGCAAGGCGGTCGAGGTTGTTGCCGACCCGCTGAACCTGGGCCTTTGCTAGATCCTCGGCCCGTCGCTTGATCCCGGTGAAAAAGCAGATCAGGCTGGCCTCGAACTCGGCCAGCCGTGACCCGCTGAGCGGGATGCGGTGGACGACGAAGTGGCCCATCCGCTTGAACTCGATCAGGTTGAATCCGCCGACGGCTGCGAACGTCTGGTCCTGGACGCCGACCGACTCGCCGAGGACGCGACGCTCCAGGTCGATCGCCTGGTAGGCCAGTTCCAGCGGCGGGACAAGCTTCCGTTGGTAGGCGTAGATCGTGTTCAGCAGCCCGACCACGAACGAGGACGACGAGCCCAGGCCGGTCATCGACGGCAGTTCGGCGGCGTGGTGGACTTCCACGTCCCCGGTGACGCCGCACCACCGTAGGCACTCGCGGAACGGGGCGTGTTCGATCTCCTCGACCGACGTGACGCACTCCACCCGGCGGTAGGACAGTCGCACCGAGTAGTCGAACATCTTGCTGTAGAAGTGCGACATCGTGAAGAACGACGACTTGTCCACCGCCGTCCCGAGGACGGCCCCGCCGTGGGTCTGGAAGTACTCGGGGTAGTCGGTGCCGCCGCCCAGGAAGCTGATCCGCAACGGAGTCTGCGTGATAATCATCGCGTGCCACCCGGGAAAGCCGACGGGGGACGGGGCCGCCCCGCCGCACCATTGACTATCGGCCGTGACGGTTGCGCGGCTTGAACGTGACAGGACTGGAGGGCCGGGTCGGGGGCGGCACCGCACCCAGCGGCTCGTCGCCGCGATCCTGGGCCGGTCCGTCGGGCAGGATGTGTCGTAAGTCAAACGGCCATCACGCAGACCAGTCCGGCGGCGTCTCGGGTGCCGGTCCGGTCGCGGTCAGACTACCAGATAAGCGGAACCGGCCCACATGTCAAGAAGCCCCATTCGCGGGAATTGCGCTGGTTGGGGGGCCTGCGCAGGGGCCGGCCTACGACGCCTTCCGCTTGAACGGCTCGACATCCGGCACGTCGGGGAGGTCCGGCAACGGGTCGGCATCCGGGCGGACCGACCGCGTGCGGAGTTCGGCCCAGGTGTCGATCAGCCCGGGCGGAGGCCCGCCAGGAAGGTCAGTGAGGGCGTTGAGCGTGTCGTTGACCCACACCGCATCACTTGAGGCCAATGCGGCGATCGTGTGACCGATCGCCACCGAGTATCTGGCGGCCACCACGCCGGACCCGTGTGATTCTGCCACGTATCGTCGGGCATTTTCACTCAGCCGATCTCGCAGCGCCGGATCGGGGGCGATGCGGGCCAAGGCTGCGGTCAGGTCCGACGCATCCCGGGCCGGGGACCGGACCTTCAGGGCGACCGCGTTCGGCAGTTCGAGCATGGAACCGGTGTCCGAGGTCACGCAGACCGCTCCGGCGGCCAGCGCCCGGATCAGCGACCCCGACGTCTCCCAGTTCGACGGGTGTCGGAGCTGGACGCAGACGTCCGCCGCCACAGCGTAGGCCGGGAAGTCGTCCAGGGGCACCCGACCGAGGAAGGCCACCTGTCCGTGGAGGCCGAGTTCGGCAGCGAGAGTCTCGATTTCCCTCTGGTATTCGGGCTGGCACGGACCGACGAGTACAACCGTGGCTCGTCGCCTGATGTCTGTTGGCAAACCCGCGACCGCACGGACCAGGATTCCGACCCGCTTCGGGGGGCCGACGATCCCCAGAGTGCAGACCAGGAAGCGGTCCGCCGGTAGCCCGAGCCGGAGGCGCTCCGCCGCGCGCTCCCCGACTCGCGGGGTGGCCGCGATATGCGGAACGACAACGGTCGGGGCGTCGGTGGCCCGCCGGACTTGCCGCCAGGCCCCGTGGGAGTGGACGACGACTCCCGCAGCGGCTTCCAGCACCCGGCGGCTAAAGGGTGAGAGGGCGTGTGCGGCGTGCGGGTGGAGCCGACCGGCGCGCAGCCACTCGGCCAGTTCACTCTCGCCATTGTGTTCGGCCTCGTCGGCCGCCGACCCGGGCCACACGCCGGCCTCGTTCGCCCAACGGAACAGGTGGCCGAGCGCCACGTCGTGCAGCACGACCAACCCCGGATTGCGGGCCAGCAGCGGCAACTGGTAGCTGTGGTAATAGCTGTTCCCGATGTGATACACGAACAGGTCGAACGGCCGGGCAGCATGCCGGGCCGCGACCCGGTTCGCCGGGATCACTGGCAGCCGGAGGGGGCCAAGCTCCGCAGGCGGACCCGCGGGGTCGGAGACCCATTCCAGCTCGAACCGCCCGGCAAGGACAGCGGCCACTTCCGCCGCGTAGTCGGCAATTCCCGTCTGCGAAGGTGGCACCGGAGCGACCCAGGCCACCCGCGGCCGACGCGGACTGGCTCGCAAGGTGACGGGCCGTTCCAGCGCCTCGGCAAGCTGTTCGGCTGCCTTCGCGAAGCTTGTCGCGGGGCCAAACCGGTGCTGTTCCTCCCCCTGGGCGTCCACGACCGGAGGCGCGTCCGGCCCGTACAGGAGGGCGACCTCATCGGCGACGGCCGGGGTCCCGGACACCAGCAGGTCCGCCACGACTACTGCTCGCAACCGATTGTCGGTGCCGGGTTCGGTGAGGGTCGATAGAAGGTTTGACTCGGGGACGACCACGGCGACACGGGACCGGCGCGAGCGAGAGTTCGGCACCAGCGCCTCCGTCTCGAACAAGCCGGCGTGGAGGACCCAGTCCGGCGCTTGCGCGTCGAGCCAGTCGGCGTAATACCGGTCGAGAACGGGTCGGGTGTCAGCGTTGGACGGCAGCGGCGGATTGAACTCGCGGACCGGGAGCCCGGTGGCATCAACGGGGTCGTTCTGCAAGTCGGCCCGTACGGCCACCTCTAGACGCCAGCCCGGCCGCGCGTCACGCAGTGCGGCCAGCAAGCCTGCCGTATACTGCCGGTGAGTCTCGGCCTGGAGTGGGAGCCCGTCGATCAGGAGGAACATCGCCGTGTCTCGGCCCCCAGTCAGTTCTTGGCCGCCACCCATAGCGTCAGATCGGCCTCGTCGGTCCGTGCCGCGGTAAGGGACCACCCCTGAGGGGCACGGATCGCGTACACACGTTCGACAAGCCGCAGTGGGCCAAATCGACTGGCCATCTCGGCAGAACCGGAGCCGATCACCCGCCCGTCCTGCGTCAACACCCGGGCGAGAAGAGATAGTGTCGCATCCCCCGGCGGGCCGTTAACCCGGTCCCCGGCCAGTGCGATCGCGACATCGAACGACTCGTCGGGGAACGGCCACTTGCCGTCCGTGTCCGACGGGCGGCTCCGCCGCTCAGAGATCGCAACCGGCCCGACGTCGGCCGCGCACTGCACGACCTGATACCCCCGGCTCGCGAGATCGAGGGAACTCTGACCGTTCGGAGTGAGAACCAGAACCCGCGCCGGTGGCGGGGGTAGTCGAGTGTCGAGAAACAGGTCTTCAACCACGCGGATCGGGTCATCCGGTATTTCGGTCCCAGGACCACCGCCATGCCGTCCGCAACACGCTGTCGGCTCCGGTTGCGAGTTCAGTGCGATGGCCTGTCGGGCCAATTCTGCCTGGAGAGCGTTCACACGGTCTGCCACGTCGGCCAGGTAGCCGTGGACCGATCGGAGGTACGAGTCCGCCGCATGATTGAACTGTGTCTGGCGTTCCAACCACGGGTTCATAAGCCGCTTGATCGCACGGCGACAGTGCCGACCGACCCGGCCGAACAACCCCCGGCCGTGCGGGGCCGGGTGACCGAGCACACCGGCCGACTCGGAGAGGTGCGGCAGCAATCCCGCTGGGGGTGCCGGGATCGGGGGTAGTGGTGGCGGTGGCTGAAAGAATCGACGCGCGGCGAGACCGTTTCGCATGGCCGCGGCCAGCGCGTCCGGCGACGGCGGGGTCGCGGGCGGCGTGGACATCGGAACGACTCTCCTGACGCGGCGAAGTTCGTGGCGGATCCGTCTGGTCTGCGGCCGCGCAACCGAGCGGGTCAGTAGGACACTATCGACCGTGCCGGTTCGGGTCTTCATGCTAACCCTGCCGGTCCGCCGATCAGCCCAGTGGGCGTAACAACTTGTGCGGAACCGGCGTCTGATCGTGGTTAGCAGTGTACCAGTCCGGAACCGGCACGGGGCGTGTCTTGTTCCGGCATTCCGGAAAGTCGGATCGGTGAATCCCGATCTGTTATGGCGTCAAGAGCCGGTGGCGACCACCCGCCGGCCGTCGATCCGCCAGTTCCCCGCTGCCATTAGACGGATCGCCTCCGGGTATGCCTCGCACTCGGCAGCGAACACCCGCTCGGCCAGGGTGTCCGGTGTATCGTCGTCGAGCACGGGCACGACCCGCTGTACGACGATCGGCCCGGTGTCGTAGGTTTCGTCGGCAAAGTGGACTGTGCAGCCGGACACCTTCGCCCCGTAGGCCAGCACCGCCTCGTGAACGTGGTGGCCGTACATCCCCTTACCACCGAACGCGGGTAGCAGCGACGGGTGGATGTTCAGCACCCGGTGCCGAAAGTCCCGTGGGATTGCCAGCAGGTGGAGCCAGCCGGCGAGTACGACCAGGTCGGGGTCGGCGGCCCGCAGCGCATCGAAAACCGCCGCGGAGAAGTCGGGCGTCCGCCGCGGGACGACCGTCACGGTGATGCCCGCCCGCCTCGCCCGCTCGTTGCCGTAGGCGTCCGGGTTGCTGGAGACAACCGCGGTGATTTCCGCACGGAATCGACCGTCTGCGACGCGGTCGATGAGGTTCTGCAAGGTGGTGCCCCCGGCCGATACGAGGACCGCGAGTCGCGGCAGGCGGGTCGGGTCGTGACGGCGCGGGTCGGGCATGGGTGGGGTGTCCTTCTCTGGTTACTCTCGCCCGGATGTTTTATGCTGAAGCGGCCGCGCGGCGTTCCCACTCCCGGTCCGCCGCCGGCCTGGCGGACTGAGAAAGGTCGGACGACGTGACGCCGACGGGCGCCGAAGCCCTGTACCCCGAGTTGACCCGGCGGTTCGATGGTTCCGCCGCGCTCGGATACCTGAACTTCTCCGACGGCCGGCCGGACCCCCGGTTCCGGAAGGCGTTGGCGGAAGTATTCGGGTCCCTTCTGTCGTCCGGCGACCCGGCCCCGTGGCTGACCGCGTCCGGCTGGCTGTCGGCGCGTGCGGGCGATCTGGAGGGCTCCGGGCCAGCGGCATTCCGCGATCTCGCCCAGGCGAAGGATGCCCTTCAAACCGCGTTCCGCGATCTTCCGGCCACGTACCGCCGCCACCACGGCGATCTGCTTCCGCACCAGCCGGATGACCTTCTGTTCAACGCATTCTTTCTCGCCCGCTGTTGCGAGGCGGTTTTGGCAGCACGGGCAACCGGCCGCGGCACCGAGGCGGCGCTCGGAATTCTCAACGACTTTGTCGGCTACCGACCGATCGCGGTGTTGGAGACGCGGCCGCAGACGGACTTCTACGCCCACGAGAAGGTTTGCCCGGTGCCGCTGTACTTCCGCGGCGTCGGGGTCGCGCCGGGGCGCTACGCCGACCTGGTCCGGCCGGCGCTGGAACTGCTCCAGCAGACCGACCGCGGGCAACTGGATGAGGCCGCGTTCGACCCGGACCGGCTCGAAGAACTGGCCCTGGATCCGCGGGCGATCGACCACTTCCACCCGGTCAACAAGCGGCCGAGCGTCCTGTTCGGGGAGTGGGACCCGCACCGGATCGACGGTCGCGGTTTATACAACCGGTTCGTCCTGCGGCAGCCAACCCTGGAGGCGTTGCTGAACTGGGTTGACACCGGCAAGGACCGCGCCGACCGACTCTTCGAGGCGGCGGCCGCGCTGTGCGGCACGGTCCTGATGGGCGCCGGGGTCAGTGGCGCCGGGCCGACCTACCACGACTCGTCGGTCACGCTCTCCGGGCTAGTGCAACGAATCGCCCGCTACCGGGATGAGTTCTACAAGCGGCTCCTTGCAGCGGTCCCCGGGCCGCACGGCGAGCGGTTACGGGAAGAGGCCGCGCGGCTCAAACAGCCGTTCGCCGGGGTGCGGCAGTATCTCAACCAGGCGATCGCCGCCGAGCGGGCACTACACCTTCAGGAGCGGCGGCTGGCCCTGCTGTACGCGGCAATGGGTTATCCGGCCGCGGCGCGAGCGCGTGCCGCGAACATCCCCGCTCCTGCGACACGCTTCGGGGCGGAGATTCGTCTGCGGCAGACCGAGGCCGGCTTCGCGATCAAGGACGGCAAGCTGTCGGACGTGACCAACCTGCTCGCCGAAGTCGAGGATCTGCTGCGGCGGGGGATCGGTTGCGGGGCGCTGATCGACCCGTGGAACGTCCTGGGCTTCCAGGGGCTGTACCCGATCTTCCCCGGCCGCGACGACACGGTCCGCGACCCGCGGGCCGAGGACCTGATTCTGACCGTCGGCCGTCAGTTCGACCTGTACGCCCAGGGGCTGTCCGCGGCTGCGGCCGGCACCGACCGGGAACTGGAGCAGCGGTTCCGCGACGGGATGCGGGCGCAGGCCGAGTGGTGGGACCGGTTCGCCACGACCGCGGTGTCCGACCTGCCGAAAGTCCACGGTGGTGAGCGCTCCGAGGCGGCCGAACACGTTGCCCGGGCGATGACGCTGTGGAAGACCGGCGGGGCAAGCGACCCGGCGTTCTGGCGAAACCACCGCGAGGGGTTCCGCACCCCGGCGGCGTTCGCACAGGTCATCGACGCGCTCTTGACCCACGGCGACTATCGCGCGTCGCTCGCCCTGCTCGTCACCTGGCTGAGCGAGGGCGACTCGGTCTCGCTACAGGATCCGTCGGCGTCCTTCTTCCGGCTGGCGTTCCGGTGGCTGCGGGCGGTAACGACCGGCGAGGCGATGACGGACGCCGACCGCGGGCCACTGGTCCGCCGGTTCTTCGAACTGCTGGAGGCCAACGCCGAGGACCGCTGGAGTGTCCCCGACCTGGGACTCGGCCCGATCCCGCGGGAGCCGGGAGACGCGGGCGCGGAGGCCGGGGAAGTGTTCGAATCGGCCTACGAGGGCATGACGTTCAAGGACTCGGCCGACGACGGCGAGGAGGGGGCGGTTGCCGAGGGCGGCGGCCCGGCGCCCGGTGAATTCACCCTCGACGGCGAGGCGGAGCGGGCCGAGGACCGGCTCCGATTCCTGGCCGCGGTCGCCCGGCTGTGGCGGACCGCGGCGATGCCCGACCTGTGGCCGAAAACTGACACGGCCGCCACAGCGGCGGTCGGCGAGTGGCTCCGGACCGCCCGGCACAATCTGACGGCCCTGCGCGGGCTGACGGAGCGACTGCACCAGGTGCCGGTCCCGGAGCCGACCGGCGGCGTCGAGGGGGTGATGGAGTACGACCGCCGCCGGGCGATCAAGGGCCATCTGCTCGAACTGGCCGTGCAGACGTCGGTCGAGACGGCCGCCGCCGCCCGGGCGCTGGCCGCATTGTTGTCGCGCGCGACGGCATTGCCGCCCGGACCTGCCACCCTCGCCGGTCAGGGACCAACGTCCGATCTAGCGGCCTGGGAGCCGGTCGCGATCCGCCTGGAGCGGGCGGTCGCGTCCGGTGACGCCGCGGGTGCGCGGCGACTGCTTCCCGCGTTCGTCGCGCTGTTCCGGCACGAGCCGCTGCTGGTCTGCCCGCCGACCGACGGCGGTACCTCCGCCCAGGCGGTCCGCGCCCAGACGGCGCTGCAAACGATCGAGTCGCTGCTGGCCCGGCTACCGCGGCTGGGGTTACTTCGCGAGACGTACCAGCTCACCAAGCTCGCCCGCGTGATGGAGCGCAACGACCCGCCGGAGGGTCGCCGGGTCAGCTCCTTCGACCAACTCTTCCGCACCGCCGTCACAGGCGTCGTGGACGCACTGTTGACCTCGGCCCGCGACTGGGGCGAGGACGCCGGCGAGGACGGTCCGCTGGCCTCGGCGTTGCGGCAGGTGGCCGACTCGTTCCAGGGCATCTGGGTGGACCACAGCGTCGGACTGCGGCTTTCCACACTGGAGTCGGTGCTCGACGCCGACGACTGGACGCATCTCAAGGCGTTCATCCGCAATTACGGCAGCGACCTGTTTACCGTCCGATTCCTGACGCTTTCGAACGTCCGCGGGATTCTCGGCCAGGGGACCGCCGCCTGGCTCGACCGGGAGGCGGCCCAGGGCGACGCGGACAGCCGGCCAAGGCTGGTCGAGGACTGGGCCGACGAGAAGGCGGACCGCAACCGGGCCGCGAGGCAGTTCGAGGTGGTGCTCCAGTCGCTGGTCGAGCACTACGACGAATACCGCGACTACAACACGACGACCACGCAGTCCGACTATGGCGAGAACCTGTACATCCTGCTCGACTTCCTGCGGCTGCGGGTGACGTACGACCGCTACGCCTGGCGACTGCGTCCGATGGTGCTGGCGCACGAGGTGCTGTGCCGCCGTGGGTTCGACCGGCTGGCGGTGAAGTGGCGCGAGTACCTGGCCGGCCGGACGGAGAAGCTGGCGAGGGAGTTGGTCGACGAGTTGACCGCCCGGGAGGCCGAGCACGCACTGAAGCTGCGCACCGTCCGCGACCGGCTCGAAGAGCGGTTCGTTCAGCCGCTGAGGATCGACCAGGCCGGGGCGCGAGTGGCGCGGGCCGCTGCCGCGGCGCGGGACGGCCAGCCTGAGGATAACCCGTCGTTTACCGGGCTGCTGGCCGCGATCCGGCCGCTGTCCGACCACCCGTCCGGTGTCGGCCTGGACGTGCCGACGTGGCTGCGGCGGCTGGAGGACGAACTGCGTAAGGTCCGCAGCGCCGACCCCGAGGCGGACGGTGACGCCTTCGAGCAGTACCCATTCCCGCAACCGCTCGGGCTCGACTTCGCGGAGCTGAAGAAGCAGCTTCAGGACTGGGAAAAGCCGATCGGCGAGTAACAAGCGATCACATCCGGTCCGCGGCCGACTGCGTCACGGCTTCGAGCGACCGGAATGCTTCGGCGACCGCCCGGCTCGTCCGAGGGCGCCGGTCCGGGTCCTTTTGCAACATCTGCATGACCAGATCCGAGACATCCGGCGGTAGTGCCGGGTTGAGTTGATGGGGCGGCGGCGGTTCGCGGGTCATGACTGCTAGCAACGTGCTGTAGGGATCCTTGCCCTGGAACGGCGAGTCTTCCGTGGCGAGCCAGTAGAGGACCGCACCCAGGCTGAACAGGTCCGCCCGGGGGTCCACCGGCTCGCCGCGGGCCTGCTCGGGGGCCATGAACTCCGGGGTGCCCAGTGCCTCCCCGTGGCGCGTCAGCCGTGCCCCGCCCGCCGCGCTCTGCGCCAGTCCGAAGTCGAGCAGCTTGACTCGCCCCCGCGGCTCGATCCAGATGTTGCTCGGCTTGATGTCGCGGTGGATAAACCCCCTGGCGTGCGCCTCGGCCAACCCCTCGGCAGCCTCCCGGGCGATGCGCAAGAACTCCGACGCCGGGGGCGACCCTTTCCGGTGGTGGAACGTTTCCAGCGACTCGCCGTCAAGTAACTCCATGGCCAGGAACGTCACCCCGTTCGCGGACCCGGCCTCGTACGCGGTCACGACGTGGTCGCACCGTAGCGCCGCCAGGGTGCGGGCCTCGCGCAGGAACCGCTCTCGGACCGACTCGTCCGCGGCGATCACCGGTTGAAGCACCTTCAAGGCTACCCGACGCATTAGTCGGGTGTCCTCCGCCTCGAACACGATCCCCATGCCGCCGGACCCGAGCGGCCGGATCACGCGGTACGGGCCGAGCCGCCCGAGTTCACCTTTTGCGGTCGTCTGCGTGAGGTACGGGTAGATGACCCCACGGGCTCCAGCCGGCTCGCCGACGAGTTCGGCGTAGTCCAGCGCCACGTCGTCGCGCCCGGACCAGGTCAGGCCGACCCGACCGGAGTGAGTCTCGGCGGCCGGCGGCTGGTGGGGGTCGGCATTCCTGGCGAACCGCTGCACCAGCAGCGCGCAGAACGGGTCGCCCCGCAACATGCACGCCTCGTCCTGCACCTCGATCGTCTCACCATAATGGCGTGCCATCCCCCGGACGATCCCCCGGGCCAGCGCGCACAATCGCAGCGGCGAGGAGTACACGACGCGGATCTCGTCGTCGCCGGTCCGAAGGCATTGCAACATCGGCGGCCGGGCACCTGGGTTGCGCATACGGACGGTCGCGTGGATCAGTTCCTCGGTGTTGGAGATGACCTCGATCGTCTTCCACTCGGGGTGGATCAGTGACGAGTACAGCCTCAGAAACTCCGGAGCGACGAACTCTCCGAACTGTTCCAGGACTTCCGTGGTCGGCTTGCCCAGCGCCCGGCCGGCCGCCTCGATCAGGGACACGGCCGCCGAATCGGGGTAATCCTGAACCGGGGAGAACGAGATCCTCGACAGGCCCGCGTCGTGCAGCCAGTCCTGCCAGGCCGGCTCCCCGGCTTGTTTTCGGGCGAACTGGTGCAGGTACAGGAAGATGACCCCGTGCATCGGCGCCTCCTCGGGACCCGATCAGGGCCGCCGGAACGCCCGCGCTATCCGATCATCGGGAGGTGAGTCTCACATCATTCTCCCACCCCCCGACGTGGTAAACAAGCCCCCGTCCGAAAGGTTAGCCGAACCGAACCGACGTCCTCCTGACTGCCTCGCGGAGCCGCCGCAGGTACTCGTTCCGGGGGACGTCCGTCGCCCCCATCCGGGCCGTGTGATCGGTCCGCATTTGCACGTCGAACAACTTGAAGCTCCTCTCCCGCAGCCGCTCGACCAGCCCCACCAGTGCCACCTTCGAGGCATCCGTCACCCGAAAGAACATCGACTCCCCGGCGAACAGCGCCCCGATCGCCACTCCGTAGATGCCGCCGGCCAGCGCCCAGCCGTCACCTTCGGCGAGCGGGGGGCGTGAGCCCCCCGAGGAACGAAACTCGGGGGGCTCACGCCCCCCGCTCGCTGTGTCCTCCCGCACCCACGTCTCGACGCTGTGGGCGTGTCCGAGTCGGTGCAACGTCTCGTATGCGGCGACCATCGGCCCGGTGATCCAGGTGCCATCCGGGCGGGTGGTGGCGCAGCCGCGGACCACGGCCCCGAACGCCCGGTTGACCGTCACCCGGAACTTCCCCTGGCGGATCGTCCGCGCCAGAGACCGTGAGACGTGTAATTCGTCCAGTTCGATCACCGACCGCGGATCGGGAGACCACCACAGGATGGGGTCGCCGTGGCCGAACCACGGAAAGACTCCGTCCGAGTACGCTCGTAGCAGCGTCGCCGGGCGCAGGTCGCCGCCGATGCCAGCCAGCCCGTCCGGTCCGGCCAGTTCCGGCGCGACCCACGGTCGCGAGTGGTTCGCCCCGTCCTTCACAACACCCTCCGTCAGCCCGCCTTCTTTCTCCTCTCTCCCCGCTGGGGAGAGAGGAGAAAGAAGGCGGGC
>Ga0247822_10001282_pt1 | contig 15217 bp, 11 predicted proteins | sample 13C_Cellulose_Da_FD_192423 | JGI IMG/M metagenome (GOLD analysis project Ga0247822, IMG submission 192423) | Soil microbial communities from agricultural site in Penn Yan, New York, United States - 13C_Cellulose_Day30 | ecosystem: Environmental > Terrestrial > Soil > Agricultural land | place...
GGATCACCGACTTCGGGCTCGCGGAGAGCGCGACCGCTGACGTCATCGGGATCACCGGCACGCCCGCGTACATCGCGCCCGAGGTGTGGCGCAGGGAACCTGCGACGACGCGTTCGGATCAGTGGTCGTTCTGCGCGACGGCGTACGAGGCGCTGTTCGGGGTGACGCCGTTCGTCGGCGACACGACCCAGCAGCTGCGCGATGCGATCGACGACGGCCGGCTCGAGCTGCCCGCACGACCGCCGGTGCCGCGCCGGCTCAAGCGCGCGCTCGCCCGCGGCCTCGCGCGGGATCCGGCCGCGCGCCATGGCTCGATGGACGCCTTGCTCGCCGAGCTCGAGGCGGTGCTGCGTCCCGTGTGGCCATGGATCGCACTCGGCGCGGGGCTGGTCGCCGTCACCGTCGGTGTCACTGCGTTCGCGCTGCACAGTACGCCCGCGGATCTATGCCGGCTGCCGGCGTCGTCGATCCAGATTGCGTGGGACGCGCCCGCGATCGAGCGCGCGTTCGCGGCGAGCGGGCGCAAGCACGCGGCGACGAGCGCCCGGCGCGTGCGCGAGATCTTCGACGGATACGCCCAGGGCTGGCTCGCCATGCGCATCGACGCGTGCAGAGCCACGCGCGTCCGCGGCGATCAATCCGAGGCGTTGCTCGACGCGCGCGTGCGGTGCCTCGATCGGCGACGCGACGAGCTCGCCGCGCTCGCTACTGCACTCGCGGACCACCCGACGCCCGAGAGCGTCGATCGCGCCGTGAGCGCGGCGCTCGGGCTATCGTCGATCGAGAGCTGCGCCTCGAGCGCCGTCGCGAGCGACGCCGCTGCACCGCCCGCGCCGTCGATCGCACTGCAGGTCGCCGCGATCGATCGCGAGCTGGCCCAGGTGCGCGCCGCAGCGCTGGTCAGCCCGAGAGTCGAGGCCACCGTCGAGCGCGCCCGCGGCCTGGTCGCGCAGGCGCGCGCGCTCGGCTATCCGCCGCTCGTCGCGCGCGCCGTGCAGATCCTCGCGAGTCTCTCGCGCTACTCGAAGAATCAAGAGCGCACCGAGCACGAGCTCGACGAAGCGCTGGTCGCGACGGCCGCCGCGCGTGACGATCTGGGCAGCGCACAGATCTGGGTGGACCGGCTCAACTTCACCGCGCACCTCAAAGGTGACCCTGCCCGCGCGCTCGAGCTCGTGCCCGCCGCCGAGGCCGCGGTCATCCGCGCCGGCGCGCCCGGCGTGCTGCGCGCGGGGCTGCTGCACGCTCACGCGAGCGCTCTCTCCCTGCGCGGCGAGCACGAGGCCTCGCTGCGCCTCGCCGAGCAGGCGCGCGAACTGGAGCCGCGGCCGACGCTGCAGGCGAAGCTCGATCTGCTCCGGTGCACGGCCGAGCGCGCTCTCGGCCGGTTTCCCGCGGCGCGCGATCACTGCGCGGCAGCGCTCGCGACGCTCGAGCGCGAGCTCGGGCACGATCACCCGGAGATCGCCTCCGCGCTGATGGACATCGGTGCCACGGCACTCGCGCTCGACGATCGCGCCGGTGCGCGCGCGGCGTTCGAGCGCTCGGCCTCGCTGTTCGCGGCCGCGTCGGGCGAAGCCGGCCTGCCCTACGCGATGGCCCAGCACAACCTCGGCTTGATCGCCGCGAAGACCGGCGAGCTCGACGATGCGCGTCGCCACTTCGAGCGCGCGCTCGCCACGCTCGAGCCGCTCGGGCACATCGCGCGGATCCAGACGCTCCAGAACCTCGCGCTCGTCGAGAACACGAGCGGGAACCGCGACAAGGCGGGCACGCTGCTGGCACGGGCGCTCGAGCTCGCGACGACGGCGTATGGCCCGGCCAGCGTCGACCGCGCGCGCCTCTTGCTCAACGCCGCCGGTCTCGCGGTCGACCGCAGCGACCTCGACGATGCGGACGCCGACTACACGCGCGCGCTCGACATCATGCAGAAGCTCGGTGGCGACGCGACCCCGCTCGGCGCGACGGCGATCAGCGGCCTCGCCATCGTCGCCGAGACGCGCGGCGACTGCCGCAAGGCGATCGTCATGTACACGCGCGCGAGCATCGCCCACGCAACGATGTTCGGCGCCACCGATGACAGCGTCGCGAGCGACCTCACCGGCGTGGGCCGTTGTCAGCTCACCCTCGGCGACGCCGGGGCCGTCGCCACGCTCGAGCGCGCGCTCGCGATCCACGACGGGCACCCCGCCCTGGAGCCCTATGAACCGGCGGCGACGCGGTTCGATCTCGCGCGGGCCCTGTGGCAGCACGGCGGGTCGAGGGCACGCCCCCGCGCGCTGACCCTCGCGCGGGAAGCCCGGGCGAAGCTGGCCAGTGCGGCATCGCACGCAGCCGGGCAGCTGGTCGGCGAGATCGATCGCTGGCTGGCAGCACGTGGAGCCGGGCAACCCTCCGGGCCGTGATAGCCTCGAACCGTCGTGACCACCCCGGATCGCGTCGCGCTGTTGCTCGCTCGGCTCGAGCCGCCGCGGCGCGACGAAGTGGGTGCGATCGACGGGCTCGCCGAGATCCTGGTCACGCACGAGGCCGATGTCGCCGCCGCGTGGCCCGCGCTGACGTTCGAGCGCGAGCGCTACCTCGCTCACCTCGCGAAATGGATCACGCAGCGAGCGAGCGAGCCGGCCGAGCGCGTGATCCGGACCATGCCGGCGGCGGACCTCTACCTCGCGGCCGCGTGCGCCGCCGGTGACGCGCAGGCGCTCGCGACGTTCCAGGCCACGTTGGTGCCCGATCTCCGCCGCACGCTCGGCAAGCTCGCGATCCCGGCGGCGACGCTCGACGAGGCGGTGCAGCGCGTGCTCGTGGTGCTCGTCGTGGGTGACAGCGGCACGCCGCAGATCGCGACCTACGCGGGCCGCGGCACGCTGCGCAGCTGGCTGCGAACGATCGGGGTCCGCACCGCGCGCCGCATGCTCGGGGACAAGCACGGGCCGGGCGGCGGTGACGACGAGCTCGCCACCCTGCCCGCGGCGGTCCGCGATCCCGAGCTCGAGATGCTTCGTCTCCGCTACGCCGACGACGTCCGCTCCGCGTTCGCCGCCGCGTTCGCGCAGCTCGCACCGCGCGAGCGTAACGTGCTGCGCCAGTACTACATCGACGAGCTCACCATCGACGAGCTCGCCGCGCTCTACCGCGTGAACCGCGCCACGACGGCGCGCTGGGTGGCCGGCGCGCGGCTCGCCGTGACGAAGGCGACCCGCGACGCCCTCGTCGAGCACGCGGGGGTTCCGGCCAGCCAGGTCGACAGCGTGATCCGTCTCGTGCGCAGTCAGCTCGCCGTAAGCGTGCGTGATCTCACGGGCTGACTAAAAAACCGCGATCCCACCGCGCGACATTTCCGCCGAGCCGCCACTGGGGATCGGAGGCACCCCTATGACACGCGCATGTTGGACCTGTCTGGTGATCGTCGCGCTCGGTGTTTTTGGCTGTAGCGAAGACCCTGGCGGAGGTCCCCCCGACACCTGCAGCTTCGAGAACTGTTCTGGATGCTGCGACGGGAACACATGTGTCACCAACACCTCCGCCGGCGGGTGCGGCACACGCGGCCAGGCGTGCGCCGTGTGCGCGAGCGGCGAGACCTGCGCCGCCGGCCAGTGCGCACCGGTCGCGGACTGCGCCGACTGCGAAGGTTGTTGCCTCGACGGCACGCAGTGCGTTACCGGCCAGAGCCCGGACGCCTGCGGCACCGGCGGCGCGGCGTGCGAGACGTGCGGCAGCGGAGAGGGCTGCAACGCCGACACCGGCGTCTGCGAGTCCGTGTCGTGTGACGCGAGCAACTGCCCCAATGGATGCTGCACGGCCAATGGCGTCTGCATCACCTACGACGAGCAGTGGACGGATCTATGCGGCGATGGCGGTGCGGCGTGCGGCACGTGCCCCGCGAGCGCGTCGTCGTGCACGCAAGGTACGTGCGTCGTCGACCAGCCGTGCCTCGACGTCTGCACCAACGGCTGCTGCACCGCCTCGGGCCAATGCATCCCGTACAGCGATCAGTCCGCGACGACGTGCGGCGGCGGCGCAGGTCCGGAGCTGTGCGGCGGCTGCTTCACCGGCGAGGCCTGCGTCAGCGGAGCGTGCCTCGCGGATCAAGCGTGGAAGGTGACCGTGGTGTCGGCGACGATCGCCCAGAAGGATGCCAATGGGAACAACTGGGACTCGAGCCTCGGCTCCAGCCCGCCCCCCGACCCGTACGTCGGCATCGCGCTCGGCGACGACACGTTGCTCGACGGCTTCTCGCCCAAGATCGACAACACGTACACGCCGACGTGGAACCACTCGTTCGGCAACTACCTGCAAGGTGACCTGTTGAACCAAGGTCTCATCGTCGAGCTCCGCGACTCGGATGGCGCCGGCGTGTTCGAGCGGATCGGCTCGTGTTACGTCACCATCACCCAGGCGCACTTCACCGCGGGCTCGGTGACCAAGGCGACCTGCGGTCAGGCGAGCAACGTCCTGATCCGGTTCTCCGCCCCGTGAGCGCGTGCCGGCGACGGGTGTCGCGCAAGCCCGACGAACCGTCGGGCGCGCAGCAGCGCCGCAGGCGGTGCGGAGGTGTAAAGTCCGCGCATGCCCGTCGCTGACAGCACCAAAGCCTGGGTCGACGAGAAGTTCGCTTCGTCGATCGTCCCGACCCTCGTCGAGTACATCAAGATCCCGAACAAGTCGCCGATGTTCGAGCCCGCGTGGCGCACCACCGGGCACATGGACAAGGCGGTCGCGCTGCTCGCCGGATGGGCGAAGAGCCAGCTGCCGCAGGGCGCGACGCTCGAGGTCGTCCAGCTCGAGGACGCCGAGGGGAAGGACCGCACGCCGGTCATCTTCATCGACGTCCCGGGGACGGGCGGCAAGGCGGGCGACACGGTGATGCTGTACGGCCACCTCGACAAGCAGCCCGAGATGACGGGCTGGCGCGAGGGACTCGGCCCGTGGATCCCGGTGATCGAGGGCGACAAGCTCTACGGTCGCGGCGGCGCCGACGACGGCTACGCGATCTTCGCCTCGCTCACCGCGATCAACGCGCTTCGCAAGGACAACCAGCCCCACGCGCGCTGCGTGATCATCATCGAGGCGTGCGAGGAGAGCGGCAGCTACGATCTCCCCGCGTACATCGACCACCTCGCGCCGCGGATCGGCGAGCTCTCGCTCGTCGTGTGCCTCGACTCCGGCTGCGCGAACTACGACCAGCTGTGGTCGACGACGTCGCTGCGCGGCCTCGTGATCGGCAACCTCGAGGTCTCGCTCCTCACCGAGGGCGTGCACTCGGGCGATGGCACCGGCGTGATCGCGGCGAGCGAGCGCGTGATGCGCATGCTCCTCGATCGCATCGACGACGCGCACACCGGCGTGGTCAAGCTGCCCGAGCTCGCGACGCAGATCCCGCGGCAGCGCATCATGCAGGCAGAGCGCACCGCGGACGTGATCGCGAACGACACGTTCAACAAGTTCCCGCTCCAGCCGGGCGTCAAGCCGGTCTCCGACAACAACGTCGAGCTGATCCTCAACCGCACGTGGCGTCCCGGCATGGCGATCACCGGCGCGGACGGCTGGCCGCCGATCGGCAACGCCGGCAACGTGCTGCGTCCATCGACCACGCTCAAGCTGTCGATCCGCATCCCGCCGCGCGTCGATCCGGCGAAGGCGCAGGCCGCGGTGAAGGCCGCGCTCGAGAAGGATCCGCCGTACGGCGCGAAGGTCCGGTTCGAGGGCGGCACCGCGAGCGCGGGCTGGGACGCGCCCGAGCTCGCGCCGTGGCTCGAGCAGGCGCTCGACGCCGCGAGCCAGCGGCACTTCGGCAAGCCGGCGATGTACATGGGCGAAGGCGGCACGATCCCGTTCATGTACATGCTCGGCGAGAAGTTCCCGAAGGCGCAGTTCTGCATCACCGGCGTGCTCGGCCCGGGCTCCAACGCGCACGGCCCGAACGAGTTCTTGCACCTGCCGACGGCGAAGCGGCTCACGCTGTGTGTCGCCGACGTGCTCGCCACGCACGCGCAGCAGTCCTGATCAGAACGACGCGCCGTCGCTCACCGTGCACGAGGTGTACGAGGAGGCGCGGCTGCCGGTCTCGAACGTGACCGAATAGTCGGAGAGCGCGATCGTGCCCACCGTGCCCCAGCTGGAGCGCCAGCCGGGTAGCTGCGTGAGATCCGGAATCTCGACGCCACCGCTGTCGGCCTCGTCGATCCAGTCGCGCGTCGTCGCGATCGAGTACGCGCCGTTGGTGCGGCTGACGTCGAGCAGCACGCGGCTCCATTCGAGCTCGGAGCCCCAGGTCAGGCGCGAGCGATCGAGCATCGTGATCGGCTCCTCGGGGAGCTCGAGCGTGGGCGTGCCGCCGCGGACGCGGACCACGTTCTCGCACGCCGTGCCCTGCGCGCGAACCACCTGCCAGTCGGTGTCGAGGAGCAGGCTCGCCGGGACGACGCGCACGACCTCGCCGCTCGACGGGAACACGACGTGATCCCCGTTGGTCGTGTGCAGCTCCGACGTGAGCGACACGTCCTGCGGCGGCCCGTAGATCACCGGCACCGAGGTCTCGACGTTCGCCGCGCGGTCGTCGAACGGAACATCGAGCTTGCGATCCACGCGCAGGTCGACGTCGCGCTCGATCACGACGCGCGGCGCCGGCTCGGAGGTCACGAGGACGATGTCGTGATAGCCGGGCGGCGAGACGAACGCGGTGTAGTTGCCGAGATCGTCGGCGGAGGACTGCGAGCCGCCGGCGTAGATGGTGGTGCCCGGGGCGGTCTGGCCGTAGAGAAGCACCCCGCCGCTCGATTGCCCGAAGCAGTGGGCGCGCGGCTCGTCGTCGAGGGTCGAGTGCAGCACGAACGCGCGCGTCCAGAACTCGTCGTCGCACACCCACGCGAGCGAGTAGCGCCCCTCGGTGATGCGCAGCTCCGCGCGGCCCGCGCCATCCACCTCGAACGGCTTCCACGCGCCATCGCCGTCGCGATAGGCGAAGAGATCGACGTCGCGCAGGCTGACCCTGAGCGTGAAGGGCTCGGGATCGCAGCCGGCGGCCAACCCGCTCACCATCCACGTGATCACGCCGAAGCTCGCGAACCTCATCGCATCGACGCTACCGCAGGCGGCGGCCCAGAGATCGCGCACCCTTGTGCGCGAAACGTGCAAAAACACACACGCTGCACGAACGGGCTACCGGGGGCTGATGGCGCTGTGATAAGCGCGAGGGATGCGAAACCCGATGGCTGCGGGGCTGATCTTCCTGTTCGCTTGCAATGGTGGCGGAACTGACCCGGCTTCGCCGGATGCGCCGGGCGGCGTCGATGCGCCACCGTCGGGCGGGTGGACGCCGCTGGTCACCAAGACGTGGACGCTCGAGCCCGGCGGCGAGAAGACGTCGGACCTGCAGATCGTGGATCTCGATCGCGACATCTACGTCGGCGGCATGCGCCCGCTCGCGCCCGTCGGCACGCACCACACGCTGCTGTTCCGCGGCGTCACGGGCACCAACATGATCTACGCGTCGGGCGTCGGCACTGGCGAGCTCGTGTTCCCGCCGGGCAAGGGCCTCAAGCTCACCGCCGGTGAGGTGCTCGGCCTGCAGCTCCACATCTACAACACGAGCGAGAACTCGATCAGCGGTACGTCCGGCATCGAGATCATGGAGGTCGATCCGTCGACGGTCACCGACGAGGTCGATCTGTTCCTGCCCGGCCCGCAGGATCTCTCGCTGCCCGCGAATCAGTCGACGACGCTCTCCGGCTCGTGCACGGTGTCGACGCCCTACAAGGTGTTCGCCCTGTTCCCGCACATGCACCAGTACGGGACGCACTTCAAGACGACGCTCACCATCGGCGGCCAGACGCAGACGCTGCACGACGCGGAGTACGACTTCGAGCATCAGGACGTGAAGACGTTCGAGCCGATCCAGCTCAACGTCGGTGACAAGATCGACACCGAGTGCACCTGGACCAACCCGACGGGCGGCGTCGTCGAGGAGGGCGAGAGCTCGGACAAAGAGATGTGCTACTCGATTCTGTATCGGTTCCCACGCGGCACCGAAGAGTTCTGCAACGATTGACGACAGCGCCCGGCTGAGGCGCTCGGGCGCTAGCCTTTGACATGGGCGCGCTCCAGCGAAAGCAGATCTCGGCAACCGGCATCGCGCAATCCCTCGAGAAGGCCGAGCGGTACCGGCTGCTCCACGAACCGTCGCAGGCGGAGAGCATCTGCCGCGACATCCTCGAGGCGGATCGAGCCAACCAGCATGCGTTGCGCGCGCTGGTCCTCGCGCTGACGGACCAGCTCGGGACGAACAACGGGCGCGGCAAGGCGCTCGAGGTGCGCGACGCGATCGGGCAGTTCGCGGACCCCTTCGATCGCACGTACTACATGGGCGTCGTGTACGAGCGCGAGTCGCGCGCACTGCTCGAGCGGCCCACGGCGGTGCGCAGCGCGGCGTACGACGGCTTCCGCCAGGCGATGGAGTGCTACGAGCGCGCCGAGGCGCTGCGCCCCGGCCACGTCGACGCGATCCTGCGGTGGAACAGCTGCACGCGCGCCATCGAGAGCGAGCGCCTCGAGCCCGCCGAGCCACAGCGCGAGCTGCCGCTCGAGTAGCTCGGCCAACTACATCGCGGGGCGCTGCGGCCGCCGGCGGTCCGGCACGGGCACGATCATCGCTCGCACCAGGTACGGCGCGGGATCGATGTAGTGCGTGTCGGTCGTGTCGCCGCTGACGGTGCCGGGGCGGTTCGGCACCTCGAGCGAGAAGTGCAGGTGCGGCGGCGCGGAGTACACGGCGGTCGCCCCGAGCGTGCCGATGTACTGCCCGGCGTGGACGCGATCGCCGACCTGAACGGCGGCCACGTCGTCCATGTGCATGTACGAGGTGAGCGTGCCGTCCTCGTGCAGCAGGCGGACGTAGCGGCCGCTGCGGCCATCGCGTCCGAGCTCGCTCCGCTCGACCCGCACGACGACGGCATCGGCGACCGCGACCAGCGGCGTGCCGCGCGGCGCGTGGAGGTCGACGCCGCAGTGGCCCGCCCCGCACTCCGCGCGCTCGATGCCGGCGCGCTCCGCGCCGAAGTGGCGGCTCGTCATCGCCGGCATGTACTCGGGGCTGGCGGTGACGGGGTGGATCCACGTGGCGAGCGAGCTGAAGGTCGCGTCGAGCCGTGCGCCGTCGACGAGCGGCACGGGCCACCGCTGCTGATCCTTGGTCTCGATGATCGGCGGCGGCGGGCTATCACTGGCCGCGAGCTGGCTGCCGACCGAGACCGACTCGAGCGTGCCGATCTCCACGTTGACGAGCCCGCGCGGAGGCGCAGCGTCGCCGGTGCGCAGCTGCGTGAAGGCGATCCCGAGCACCGCGGCCGCGGCGAGCCCCGTCGCGATCACGCCCTGGCGACGCTTCGAGGGACGCGGCGGCACGGTCTGGGCGCGCGCGAGCAGCGGTGCGATCGAGTCCTCGACGAGCGGCTCGTCGCGCCGAGCCCAGCACGCGAAGTGCCACAGCTCGACCGCTCCCGCGGCGGTCACGAACGGACGCCCTTCGTGGAGTGCGACCGCGCTCAGACAGCGCGGACAGTCGGCATTCGCCATCGCATCGATGCTAGCGGATGCAAGTTCGCGGATCGCTCGGACGGCGCACCGATCTGCGCGCGATCCGATCGCCGTCGATGTGCCGACGAGTCCTACCTCTTGCGCATGATCACGAGGTGGTTCGTGTGCGCCGGCGAGCCGTCGTAGTAGCCGAACCGGAACGCGAGCTTTCGCTTCGGCTGCGCGGCGAACTCGGCGCGCCAGTTCGGAGCGATCTGGTTGCCGCCCTCGATGTGCGCGCGCGTGAACGCGCCATAGGTCTCGTACTCGAACCCCGCGGGCTTGCCGAACTTCGGCGGCACGCCCGTCGCGTCGGACACCATCCACTGCACGTGGTCGAGGAGGTAGCTGCGGATCGTGCGGAAGGAATCCCAGCCGAGCAGGAAGCTCGCCGCCTTCGTCATGCCGGCGATCGGCCCCTTGGCCTGCAGGTGGCGCAGCACGCGCGGGTCCTTCGCGAGGTGCGCGTCGTCGAGGTTGACCTGGATGTGACGATAGGTCTGGATGCGGCCGCCGGGGCGCCGGTACTGCAGCTCCGCGTTCGCGAACACGCGGTTGCGCGCCTCGGCCTTGCCCTTCATCGGATCGGGCGCGGCGGCGACGTCGGCGTCCGTGAGGTACTGGATGGCGCCGTTCTCGTCGAGCTTGAAGTAGCGAAGGCCGACGACCTCGAAGCCGTGGATGTTCAGCGCGGACAACCCGAACACGAGCTGCGTGGGCAGCTGCCCTCCCCGCATCGCATCGATCATGTTCATCGTGTTGCTGAAGTTCACGACGTAGAGGAAGTTGAGCTCGTACTCGATCGTCGCCAGTGCGCGATCGAAGCCGGTCTTGCCCTGCACGACCGCGGGCTCCTTGCGCGCCGAGTCCTCGCCCGGGCCGGCGAACGTGCCGCGCAGTGGATCACCCTTCGTGATCTTCGGATCACCACCGCCGATGCCGCGCGGCGACACGCGCAGCGCCTCGAGCGTGCGCGGATCTCCCGCGGGCTCGAGCGACAGCGTCGTGATCTCGTCGGCGTCGGGGAACACGGTGAGCGCGGTCGAGAGATCGCCGCCCGCGAACGGGTACACGACCTTCTTCGGGAGGTTCGCGGGGACCTTCTCGGCGAAGAACGCGCGGGCCGGCGTCACCCACTTCTTCACGTACTGCGCCTGCGTCTTGGTGACGGCCGCGCAGTGCTTGCTGATGCGCGCCGGCGAGAAGCCCGCGGGGAGCGTGCCGGCGCCACACGCGCCGACGCGGAACAAGGCGTGCGCGACCGGCGTGAAGTCGTGGCCCGGACCACCGGCGCGCGCCGTGGTGGTGCCGAGCATGAGGGCAGCGACGAGCAGCAGGTGGCGCATCGGCCGCGGACTCTATCGTGTCAGGGGACTTCGAGCGAGAGCGTCGTGGTGACGTGCCCGCGCTCGACGACGAGCTCGAGGCGTTTTTCCCCACGCCCGGCCATCGCGGCGAGCTGCGCGCGGTCGACCAGAGCCCGCTCGCCCGCGCCGATCAGGACATCTCCTGCACGCAGCCCGAAGGTGGGGACCGCCGCGCCGAGTCGCAGCCCGCGGACGCGGCTGTTGACGATGACGGGCGTGAGCGGCGCGCCGGTGATCGTGGCCACCGCACTCTCGATCGATCGCACCGTGAACGGCGCAGGGCTCCACGCCGCGGGCGCGCTCGGCTCGTCTCCCGCGAGCTCGTCCACCGCGAGCCGCACGGCGACGGCGAGGTCGGCGTCGACCGGCCCGTGCAGCGCCGCGACCACCTGCGATCCGGCGCGCTCGATCTCGAGCTTCGCCGCGAACGGTCCGGTGACCGGACGACCCGCGAACATCGTGCGGTAGCCCGCGAGCCGTCGCTCGACGATGGGCGCGAGATCGAGCGTGGTGTCGAACGCGAGCCACGCCTCGAGCGGCTCGGGGGTCGCCGCCGCGATCAGCGTGCCGCCGGCGCGGTCGATCACCGCGGCGATCGGAGACGCGAGCAGGTACCGGCGCGCACGTGCGCGGCCCGGCGCATCGAGCACCGAGGCCTCGCTCGCGATCGTGCCCGCCCCGAGGGTGGCGACCCAGAGGCCATCGCCGAGGTTGCTCAGCGCGGGGCACTCCACGGCCACCGACGTCGCGATCACGAGCGTGGTGCCGCGAGGTCCGATGCCGATCGCGATCTGCTCCCCGCCGAGCATCGCGTCGATCGCGCAGGCCATGCGCGCGGGCCACCGCGGCGCGAGCACGTCGATCACGCCGCGGATGCGCGGATGAGCGAGGGCGCTACCGTCGGCGGCGAGCACCGCCGTCGCATCCGCCGGGATGCGGGCGAGCACGCGCTCGCGCGCTCGGGCGCCCGCGTCCGAGCGGCCGTGACATGCCGCGAAGCACGCGAGGGCGAGCAAGGCCCACACCGGCCGCGCAGCTCGTGAGGACATCCTTCAGCTGTAGCAGAAGCCCATGCCATGGGCGCACGGTAAGGTGCTCGGCATGGCCACGATCAACGATAGCCGCATCCGCGAGATCCTTGCGAGCTCGCCCACGATCGCGGTGCTGGGTGTGCATCACGAGCCCGAGAAGGCAGCGTTCTACGTCCCCGAGTATCTGCACGACGTGGGTTACAGGATCATCGGCGTGAACCCGACCTTCGCGGGACAGGAGCTGTTCGGCGAGCGCGTGCGCGCGACGCTGTCGGAGATCGGCGAGCCGGTCGACATGGTCGACGTGTTCCGCCGCGCCGAAGCGATCGGCGATCACGTCGAGGACATCCTCGCGATGAAGCCCCGCCCGAAGGTCGTGTGGTTTCAACTGGGCATCCGCAACGACGATGCGGCGAAGGTGCTCGAGGCGGCGGGCATCGAGGTGGTGCAGAACCGGTGCACGCTCGCCGACCATCAACGCCTCGCGCTCGGACCGCCTGCAAAAAAGTAGCGCTCCCGTGGCACGCCAGATGCTGCTCGTAGAGGTGACATGGCCGCCTTCCTCAACGACGAGATCCGGAACACCACCGACGCGACCCGTGGTCAGCCGCTCGCCGCGCGCGTGCTCGCCCGCAAGGATGAGCTGGAGGACGCACTCGCCGACTTGCGGCCGCACGACGCGATGCTGCGCCAGGCGATCGAGACGGCGCTCGCGACCGTGTACGCGCTGATGACCGGCGACCTCGCCCATCCGTCCGAGATGGTCGCCCGCGATCTCAACCGCTGGCTCGAACGCCACAAACACCTGGCGCAGGACATCACGCGCGCGCACCGCGGATAGCGCATTCAGCCCCCAAACGCCGGGCGTAAGCGGTATGAAGCCGCCCGTGCGTGTCCTGATCCAGCACCGCAGTCGCTACACGTACCCGCGCCCTGCCCTGCTCGGACCGCACGTGATCCGGTTGCGTCCGACCGACCACGCGCGCGCGAAGATCGAGAGCTACAAGCTGGCGATCGCGCCGGAGCATCGCCTTCACTGGCAGCGCGATCCGCACGGCAACCATGTCGCGCGGGTGACGTTCAAGGCGGGCCAGCGCGTCGAGGCGCTCGAGCTCGTCGTCGAGCTCGCCGTCGACATCCGCCCCGTCAACCCGTTCGACTTCTTCATCGACGAGCGCGCCAAGCGGGCTCCGTTCCGTTATCCCGATGGCCTCGACGCCGAGCTCGCGCCGTACTTCGACACCGGCGACCCGGCCTATCGCCTGGGCAAGCGCGCCATCGCGCTGCTCGATGCGGTGCCTGCATCCGGTGACACGATCGAGCTGTTGATCAAGCTCAACGCCGCGGTGCGCGAGCGCGTCGCGTACGTCATCCGCGACGAGCCCGGCGTGTGGACGCCCGAGGAGACGCTGGTCAACGGCCGCGGGTCGTGCCGCGATGCCGCGGTGCTGCTCGTCGCGCTGATGCGCGCGCGCGGGATCGCCGCGAGGTTCGTCTCGGGCTACCTGGTGCAGCTCACCGACGAGGGCATGATCCCCGACGAGCCCAAGGGCGTCGAGCGCGATGTCGTCGATCTCCATGCCTGGGCCGAGGCGTACGTGCCGGGCGCGGGTTGGATCGGCTTCGACGGCACGAGCGGCCTGCTGTGCGGAGAGGGACACATCGCGCTCGCGTCGACGGCGTCGCCCGCAGCCGCCGCGCCGCTCGACGGTACCGCGGACCTCGCCGCGGGCGACGTCTCGTTCTCGACCTCGATCATGCGGCTCGGCCACGAGACCCGGCCGACGACGCCGTACACGGATGACGTCTGGCACGCGCTGCTCGCGGCGGGCGATCGCGCGGACGCGGAGCTCACCGCGGCAGGGCTCGAGGTCTGGATCGGCGGCGAGCCGACGTTCACCGCGCGTCCCGATGGTGCGGGCTCCCACGACGCACCGGAGTGGCTGGGCGCGGCGCTCGGTGCGGACAAGTGGCGGCGCGGGCGAGCGCTCGCGGCGACGCTGCGTGACCGGCTCGCACCGGGCGGCGTGGTGCTGCACCGCATGGGCAAGCACTACCCGGGCGAGAGCCGGCCGCGCTGGGCGCTCGACGTGATCGGGCGCCGCGACGGGACGGCTCTCTGGCCGGCGCGCTCGCTGCTCGATTCATCCTCGATCGACGCCGCACGCGCATTCGGCACGGCGCTCGCACGCGCGCTCGGTATCGCGCCCGAGCTTCACGCAGCATTCGAGGATCCGTGGGAGGTGCTGCGCGCCGAGGCACACCTACCTCCCGCGATCGACCCGCGCAGCGCGGGGCTCGACGACCCCGAAGAGCGGCGGCGGCTCGCGGCGATCCTCGATCGCGGCGTCGGGCGTGAAGTGGGTTACGCGCTCCCGCTCGCACGCCGCAAGTCCGACGCAGGAGACGACCGCAGCGGCTGGCTCACCGATCGCTGGCAGCTCCGCCGCGAGCATCTGTTCCTGGTGCCGGGCGACAGCCCGATCGGCCTCCGGCTCCCCCTCGCGGCGCTCGGCGCCGGCTACGTGCCGCCGGTGTGGGCCGAGGCGCCCGCGTTCCCCGATCCGCGCCGCGACGACGAGGGCGAGCAGGCGGCGCGTGTGAGCGGGAGCGCGCGCGTGGTGCACGCGCCGGTGATCGATGCGAGCCTCGGCCTGCGCACCGCGCTCGCGATCGAGCCGCGCGATGGGCAGCTGTGGGTGTTCTTGCCGCCGCTGCCGCGGTTCGAGGACTTCTGCGCGCTGCTCGCGGCGATCGACGCCGCGCGCGTCGAGACCGGGTTCGACGTCCACCTCGAAGGCTACCCACCGCCGCCATCATCCGCGCGCACGCGGTTCGCGGTCACACCGGATCCTGGCGTTCTCGAGGTCAACCTCGCCCCGCAGGCGAGCTGCCGCGCCGCCGCCGAGCTGCATCACACCGTGTTCGATGCGGCGCTCGCGAGCGGGCTCACCGCCGAGCGCTACATGCTCGACGGACGCGCGGTCGGCTCCGGGGGCGGCAACCACATCACGATCGGTGGACCGACGGCCGAGCGCTCGCCGTGGCTCGTGCGGCCGTCGCTGCTCGCGAGCTTGATCACCTTCACGCAGCATCACCCGGCGCTGTCGTACGCGATGACCGGCCTGTTCGTGGGGCCCACCTCGCAGGCGCCGCGCGTCGACGAGGCGCGCCACGACGCGCTGTACGAGCTCGAGCTCGCGCTGCCCCGGCTGCACGCGAACCCACCAGCTTGGCAGGTCGACG
>Ga0247822_10001283_pt1 | contig 15210 bp, 10 predicted proteins | sample 13C_Cellulose_Da_FD_192423 | JGI IMG/M metagenome (GOLD analysis project Ga0247822, IMG submission 192423) | Soil microbial communities from agricultural site in Penn Yan, New York, United States - 13C_Cellulose_Day30 | ecosystem: Environmental > Terrestrial > Soil > Agricultural land | place...
GCGCTCGGCGAGCAACCGATGGCCGCCGCCCAGCCGTTCGGCAACCACGCGCGGCCGTACGCCAGCGGCACGATCCTGCCGAACCACGTGTCGCAGGCCCAGCTCGACGACGCGGTCCGCGACTTCTACGACGACTGGAAGGCGGCCTACCTGCGGCAGGGCTGCGGCAGCGGCCGCTACTACGTCGCCACCGGTCACGAGAACAGCCAGACCGTCAGCGAGGCCCACGGCTACGGGATGCTGATCGCGGTCTACATGGCCGGCCACGAGCCGCAGGCCCGCCAGATCTTCGACGGCATGTTCCGCTACTTCACGGATCATCCGTCGGAGATCACGCCACCGCTGATGGCGTGGTCGCAGAACCGGAACTGCCAGAACAACGAGGGCGCCAACAGCGCCGCCGACGGCGATCTCGACATCGCCTACGCGCTCTTGCTCGCCGACAAGCAGTGGAGCTCGGGCGGCGCCATCAACTACCGGGCCGAGGCCGAGCGCCTGATCGACGCCATCCACGCCGGCGAGGTCGACTCCGGCAACCGCTTCGTGCAGCTCGGCGACTGGACCTCGGAGCCGCCGTACTCCGACGCGACGCGGTCGAGCGACTTCATGCCCGGCCACCTGGCCAGCTTCGCCGCGGCCACCGGCGACGCCCACTGGCGCCAGATCGCCGACCGCAGCTACCAGATCATGTCGACCGTGCAGCACGGCACCACCGGGCTGCTGCCCGACTTCGTGCAGGACGCCGACGGCAGCCCGCGCCCGGCCGCCGCCGGCTTCCTCGAGGGTCCGTACGACGGCGACTACTCCTACAACGCGTGCCGCGATCCGTGGCGGATCGGGGTCGATTTCCTCACCAACGGCGAGGCCCGCGCCCGCACCCTGGTCCAGCGGCTGAACGGATGGATCAAGGGCGCCACCGGCGGCGATCCGTACCGGATCCTGCCCGGCTACCGGCTCAACGGGAACAGCCTCGGCCGCGACTACCTCGACATGTGCTTCGTCGCGCCGTTCGGGGTCAGCGCGATGGTCGACGCCGGCAACCAGACGTGGCTCAACCGCGTCTGGGACGCCGTCGTCGCGACCGGTCCGTCCGGCTACTACGGCGACACGGTCAAGATGCTGTCGATGATCGCGATGAGCGGGAACTGGTGGACCCCGGAAGCCGCCCCGTGCCCGTAAGCGAGCCCACCTTATACAGGAGTAGCGCCGCGTGTTGACAGGTGTCATCGAAGCCAGGATTGCAAAAGCGCCATCGCGGGGATCTGATCCGTCCATGGGCGGCAGTCCCAACGAGCTCGGCTGGCTGGCCAACCTGCACAACTCGTACGCCATCCACAACGTCATCGCCCACCGACCGGAGCTGCCGGTCTACGTGGTGCGCGACGAGGGCGAGGCCGGCCTGCACTGGATGGATCTGTCGGACCCCCGCGAGCGCCTCAAGCCGTTCCATTTCGAGATCTTCTACGGCAAGGAGTCGGTCCGCGACGATCACTACCGGCTCGCGCTCGACGAGGCCCGACGGACCCGCCGGCCGGTGTGCCGGTCGCTGTTCGGCTTCTGGGACCTGTTCTGCCCGCTCGCGCCCGAGGAGGGCTCGCGCACCTACCTGTACGTCGGCCAGTTCTATCGCGAGCAGCCCGACTGGGAGACGCTGTGCGACCAGTGGCGGACGCTGACCGGGCAGACGCCGACCAGCGCCAACCCCGACTTCGTGCACTTCGTGCGCATGGCGCTGGCGCTGCCGATCCTCGAGCCCGAGCTGCTGGCCGCCTACGAGGAGTTCCTGTCGCAGTACGCCGAGTTCCTCACCGGCCGCAAGCAGGGCGTCGAGATCCAGCAGCGCATCGATCAGCTCAACCGCGAGACCCTGTCGCGGCTGTGGCCGATCGAGACCTGGGTCGACAGCGCGATCGATCCCGACAAGTTCGCGCTCACGCCGTGGCGGCTCGACGGCAAGCTCACCGACTGGATGAAGGAGGGCCTGGGCATCAACCGGCTGCCGACCACCGCGATGGCGCTGATGCCGCTCGACTCTCGCAGCGCCCCGCTCGACTGGGTCCAGACCCTGGTCCGCAACGCGCGCATCCAGCGGGCGTGCATCGCGTTCGCCCGCGAGCTGCCCGAGACCGCGGCCACCCACCTGTCCGACTACGGGGTGTCGCTGATCACCTCGACGCGGGCGGGCAAGAACGTCGCCCGCGCCCGGCTCGAGCTGCGCGAGCACGCCCAGCGCTTCCAGGCGTTCGTGAAGGAGAAGTTCCACGTCCGCTCGGTGGTCGGCATCGGCACCACGCTGTCGCCGGGGGCACCGCTGCACGCGTCGCACCGCGAGGCGGTGCTGGCCCTGCACATGTGCGCCCAGCTCGAGCGCGACGTCCTGTTCTTCGACGAGCACGGCGGCCGCGCCGAGTTCCGCTACGCCGAGCTGCAGGCGGCGGCCAGCGCGCTCGCCACCGCCTTCGACCGCGAGAACGCCACCGAGGTCAAGCTGGCCAGCGATCGCTACGTCCAGCTGGTGCTGCGCTACTCGGGCGAGCGCATCGAGGTCGCGCGCAGCCAGTTCCTGGCCACCCTGTTCCAGCTGTTCGGCGGGGTCCTGCGCCGGTCGCCGATGGCGACCGAGGCGCGCGACCGGTTCGCCAGCGACCTGACCCGCAAGCTCGAGGAAGCGCCGTCGCTGTACCAGGTGATCGAGGCGTTCAAGGAGGCGCTCGGCCGGCTCAGCTTCGTCGCGTCGAAGGCGTGGCACGGCTCCAACGTCATGCGCCTCGAGGCGACCCTGCAGTACCTGCGCGAGAACTTCGCCGAGCCGCTGCCGCTGCCGCTGGTCGCGCGCAAGGCCGGGTTCTCGGTGCCGACCTTCAGCCGGGTGTTCAAGAAGGCGACCGGCACGTCGTTCCTCACCTACGTGCGGGCGATGCGGGTCGAGCATGCCAAGAGCCTGATCACCACCACGCCGATGAGCATCGACCAGATCGCCCAGGCGTGCGGGTTCCAGTCGCAGCACCACCTGATCCGCTCGTTCAAGAAGGCGACCAACCAGACGCCCGGCGCGTACCGCAAGGCGCACGCCAGCGACTACGACTCCTGAGCGCGGCGCACGCGGAGAACGAATCGTCCTGCGCCCGCGCGTCGCCATCGTCGCCGTGCAGACCGACCCCGAGCGTCACCCGTGACCTCGGACACCCAGAGTCACTGTTGAACGCTCGCCTTCGGCTCGCTAGAGCCACGCGGCGCCGCGCACGCCGCTGGCGTCGCCGTGCTGGCTGCGGACCAGCCGCGTCACCACGCTGTCGGTCGCCGTCCACCGGCCCCACCGCGCCGGCACCTCGGTGTACAGGGCGTCGACCCGCGACACCCCGCCGCCGAGGACGATCACGTCGGGGTCGACCAGGTTGATCACCGACGCCAGCGCGCGCGCCATGCGGTCGACGTAGCGGTCGAGGGTGGCGACCGCGGCCGGCTCGCCGGCGGCGGCGCGCTCGACGATCACCGCAGCCGGAGTCGTCTCGCCGGTGGCGACGGCGTGGTCGCGCTCGAGCCCGGGGCCCGACAGGAACGCTTCGACGCACGAGGTCCGCCCGCACGTGCACGGCACCCCGGCCTCGCCGGCGGTCGGCCACGGCAGCGAGTTGTGGCCCCACTCGCAGCCGATGCCGCCGGCGCTGGCGATCGCCCGCCCGCCGGCGACGATCGCGCCGCCGGTGCCGGTGCCGACGATCGCCCCGAACACCACGCCGGCGCCGGCGCCGGCGCCGTCGACCGCCTCGGACAGCGCGAAGCACAGCGCGTCGTTGGCCAGGCGCACCGGCCGGCCGAGCACGCCGGCGAGGTCGCGATCGAACGCGCGGCCCTGCAGCGCGGTGTTCTCGGCGTTCTGCATCAGCCCGGTCCGCGGCGAGCGGGTGCCCGGCGTCCCCACGCCGATCGACGCCACCGGTCCGGCCTCGCCCTCGAGCGCGGCGACCAGGCCGGTCAGCGCGGCGAGCACCTCGTCGTACACCCGCGGCGTGGCGACCCGCCGCCGGGCGCGGACCGCGCCGGTTTCGTCGAGGACGGCCGCTTCGATCTTGGTCCCTCCGAGGTCGATGCCGAGGCGCATGTGGCGGCCAGCATGCGGACCCCGGTCGCCGCTGCCAAGCGAAGCGACAAAACGTACAACCGGTTGAGCTATTCGGTCCGCACGCCCGGCCGGAGATGGCGCACGATGCAGGCATGTGCTCGACGAAGCGCGGCCTCACCGCGCTGGGCGCGCTGGCGCTGATCTTGCCGGGCGCAGGCTGCGCCCCGACCGCACGCGAACCGGTCAAGACCGTGCGACTCGGCCGTGACCGCCCCGCCGGTCAGGCGGCGCCGGCGATGCCCGGCGTCAACGTGCCGGCGATCAAGGTCGACACGGTCGGCTTCCCGATCGGCTGGCGCAAGATCGTCGTCTTCAACGTCGCCCCCGAGGGCGCGGTGGTGAAGGACGCCCGCGGCAAGGTCGTCCTGGCCATCGACAAGGCGCGGGTCGCCGAGCGCGGCGTCGACGAGGCGTCGCAGGATCCGGTGTGGCAGGTCGACCTGTCCGACCTCGACACCCCCGGCCGCTACACGCTCGAGGTCGGCGGCAAGGCCAGCGATCCGTTCGTGATCGCCGAGCGGCCCTACGACCAGGCCCTGCTGGCCGGGCTGAAGAGCTTCTACTTCCAGCGCACCCGCACGACGCTCGACGAGCCGTACGCGGTGTGGGAGGGCGACGCCTACACCCGGGCCAAGCCGTCGCACGTCCACGACGACGTCGGCTGGGATCTCGAGGACCACCCGGCCAAGAAGAAGAAGTGGCAGCTGGTCGCCGGCTGGCACGACGCCGGCAACTACGACATGTACGTGCCGTCGACCGCGCCGAGCGCGCAGACGCTGCTGCTGGCCTACGAGTGGGCGCCCGAGGCGTTCGACGACGAGCGCCTGGTCGTGCCCGAGTCGGGCAACAAGATCCCCGACATCCTCGACGAGGCGGCGTGGGGCCTGCGCTGGGTGCTGTCGATGCAGGAGCCGGGCGGCGCGTTCCGCCACCGCGAGGCGGTGATGGAGTCGTCGCCCGAGCTGCCGGCCGACCAGGATCGCACCGTGCGCTGGGTCGCCGGCCCGAGCACCGCCGCCACCGCCAAGGCGGTCGCGGCGCTCGCCATGGCCGCCCGCACCTACGCGCCGTTCGACGCCGCGTTCGCCGAGAAGTGCGAGGCGGCGGCGCGCCGCGGCTGGGCCTGGCTGCAGGCCCACCCGACCCGCGTCATCGCCGACGGCAAGGGCGCGACCCAGCCGCTGTGGGACGACGAGCCGGGCAACACCGACGTCGGTGCCCGCCTGATCGCCGCCGCCGAGGTGTGGCGCACGTTCCGCGATCCCAAGGCGCTGGCGCTGGCGCGCGAGCTGTTCGCAGCCAAGGAGGCCGAGCCCAACGAGCTGCTGCGCGGCGCGTGGGCCAACCTCGGCCGGTGGGCGATGTGGCGGCTCGCCACCGACGACAAGGCGCCGGCCGAGCTGCGCAAGGACGCCCGCGCCCGCCTGCTCGCCGCCGCCGCGCTGGTGCGCGAGCAGGTCGAGACCGTCGACGGCTATCGCTGCGCGTCGACGGTGGCCGACTACTACTGGGCCCACAACTCCAACCTGATGGAGAAGGCCCACGTGCTGGCCATGGCCCACCGGCTCGACCCGAGCGCGCGCTGGGCGCTCGACGCCGCCCGCGACCAGCTGCACTGGGTGCTCGGCCGCAACCCCAACGGCTACTCGATGGTGACCCGCGTCGGCAAGGGACCGACGCGCCTCTACCACATGGAGTGGGGCCGGCGCGAGCCGCCGCCGCCCGGGTTCCTCCTCGGCGGACCCAACGGGACGGACATGGCCTTCCTGGCCCCCGGCGCGCCGGCCAAGGCGCTGCTGTGGGACAACCCCAAGGCGCTGCGCTCGGGCCTGCCCGCCCACAGCCTGTGGCACTGGCGGCAGAGCGACCTGTGGGACGCGGGGTTCGTCCCCGAGGAGAACTGGGACCACGGATGGTGGGCGGTGACCGAGCCCGACATCCTCTACAGCGCGAACTTCGTGCTCGCGCTCGTGAGCGTGCGCTGATGAGAGACACCAAGATCTCGCTGGGTGCCGGCTGGGCGATCGCCTCGTCGGCCGACGTGACCGCGGACGGCGCCGTGCTGTCGACGACCGCCGCCGACGTCACCGGCTGGCACACCACGACGGTGCCGGCGACGGTGCTCGGCGCGCTGGTCGAGGCCGGCGTCCACCCCGATCCGTTCTTCGGCACCAACCTGCGCACCATCCCCGGCCAGGGGCCGGCGGCGCAGAACTTCTCGAACCACCCGATGCCCGACGACAGCCCGTTCAAGGTGCCGTGGTGGTTCCGCACCGAGTTCCGGGTCCCGGCCGACGCCGGCCGCCACCTGCGCCTGCAGCTCGACGGCATCAACTACCGGGCCACGGCGTGGCTCAACGGCAAGCGCCTGGGCCCCACCATGGTCGGCGCCTACCGGGTGTTCGAGCTCGACGTCACCGACCTCGTCGACCGCGACGGCGTCAACGTGCTGGCCATCGAGATCGGCGCGCCGACCCCGTGCGATCTGGCCATCACCTGGGTCGACTGGAACCCGTCGCCGCCCGACAAGAACATGGGCATCTGGCGCGACGTGTGGCTGTGCTGGAGCGGCCCGGTCGCGCTGCGCGCCCCGTTCGTGTCGACCCAGCTCGACGGGCTCGAGCGGGCCCGGCTGACCATCGCCGGCGATCTGGTCAACGTCACCGACCAGCCCCAGGTCGCCACCGTGCACGCCGAGCTCGACGGCCGGCGCTACATCCAGCAGTTCGAGCTGGCGCCGCGGCAGGAGCTGGCGTTCGCGCTCACCCCCGACGTCCACCCCGGGCTCGACCTGCAGCGGCCGCGGCTGTGGTGGCCGCGCTTCCTCGGCGAGCCGGCGCTGTACGACCTGGCGATCGACGTCTCCGTCGGCACGGTCGCCACCGTCTCCGATCACACCCGCTTCCAGTTCGGCATCCGCGAGGTGACCAGCGAGCTGACCCCGAACGGCCACGCGCTGTTCAAGGTCAACGGCCAGCCGGTGCTGATCCGCGGCGCCGGCTGGGCCACCGACCTGTTCCTGCGCCGCCAGCCCGAGCGCGACCACGCCCAGCTCGAGTACGTCAAGGCGCTCAACCTCAACACGATCCGCTTCGAGGGCGCGCTCGAGCGCGCCGAGTTCCTCGAGCAGTGCGACCGCGACGGCCTGCTGGTGATCGCCGGCTGGTGCTGCTGCGACTGCTGGGAGAAGTGGGACAAGTGGACCGAGGAGAACCACCTGGTCGGCGCCGAGTCGCTGCGCAGCCAGCTCCGCCGGGTGCGCCGCCACCCGTCGATGCTGAGCTGGTGGTACGGCAGCGACTTCCCGCCGCCGCCGCGGGTCGAGCGCCGCTACCTCGAGGTGATCGCCGAGGAGCGCTGGCCCAACCCGGTCCAGTCGAGCGCGGCCAACAAGCCGACCGAGGTCACCGGCCCGAGCGGTCTCAAGATGGAGGGCCCGTACGAGTACGTGCCGCCCGGCTACTGGTACGAGGACACCGCCCGCGGCGGCGCGTTCGGCTTCGCCACCGAGATCTCGCCGGGCGCGGCGATCCCGCCGATCGAGAGCCTGCGCAAGATGCTGCCGGCCGCCCACCTGTGGCCGGTCGACGCGGTGTGGGACTTCCACGCCGGCGGCCAGGAGTTCCACACCGTCGGCCGCTTCATCGGCGCGGTGACCGCGCGCTACGGCGAGGCCGGCAGCGCCGACGAGCTGGCCCAGCTGGCCCAGCTGCTGACCTACGAGGGTCAGCGCGCGATGTTCGAGGCGTACACGCGCAACAAGTACACGGCGACCGGCGTGATCCAGTGGATGCTGAACAACGCCTGGCCGTCGATGATCTGGCACCTGTACGACTACTACCTGCGGCCGGGCGGCGGCTTCTACGGCACCCAGAAGGCGTGCGAGCCGCTCCACGTCCTGTACTCGTACGACGATCGCTCGGTGATGGTGACCAACCAGACCCGCGACAGCCACCGCGGCCTGGTCGTGCGGGTCCGCCGCTACGACGTCGATCCCGACCGCCTGCAACCGCTGCTCACCGAGCTGGTGGTGACCAACCTCGACGTCCCGGCCGACGGTCGGGTCAAGGCCCTGGTCGTGCCCGCGCTCGAGTGCGAGGTGACCCTCGTCGATCTGCGGCTCGAGACCAGCGACGGCCTGCTGATCAGCTCGAACAGCTACTGGCTGCCGCGCACCCCCGACGTGATCGACTACGAGAAGGCGAGCTGGCTGCACACCCCGACCGCGGTCCACGCCGACCTGCGCGCGCTGCGCCGGCTGCCGGCGACCTCGCTGGTGGTGCGCGCGTCGCGCGGCGACGACGTCCGCGTCGAGCTCGCCAACGAATCTTCCCGCCTGGCGTTCTTCGTCCAGCTGCGTCTGACCGACGCGAACGGCGCGGACGTCCTGCCCGTCGTGTGGAGCGACAACTACGTCAGCCTCCTCCCTGGCGATGTTTGCTCGCTGCGCGCGGTGGTCCCCGGTGGCTCGCCACCGGCGGACGTCCAGGTCGAGGTCCGCGGGCTCAACGTGCCCGCGGTCACCGTCAGCGCCGAGCCGGACGAGGGACGCCAGGCGGTGGGCCTTGTCGTCGAGCGGATCCGCGACGCGCCGTCCGGCCGCGCCCGGCGGGTCTGAGGGACGGTTACTCGGCCTCCTCGAGGTCGCGGATCGCGGCGTCGACCAGCGCCTCGGTCGAGCCGGGGGCCATCGGCCCGCCCCGGCGCGGCGGGGGCGGCGGCACGGTCCGGCGCGCGGCGCGGGCCGGCGACAGCGGCGGCAACGTGGCCTCGCGCATCGGCGGCAGCTCGGCGTCGATCGCGATGGTCATCGGCTCGACCGGTGGCTCGGCGCGATCGCGCGGCGCCAGCGCGGTCGCGTCCACGGTCACCGCGCCCGACACATCGGGATCGAGGACGATCGTGGGCACGTCGGTGTCGGCGCGCACCGGCGGCGGCACCGACGCCCGGGCCGGACCGCGCGGGGTGCCGGCGACCGGCGGCGGAGGCGGCGGGGCGGCCGCGACCGGCGCGTCGTCGACCAGGCCGAGCGGCGCGAACACCGCCCGCAGCGCCGGAGCCAGCGGCTCGAGCTTCTGCTGCAGCTCGGCGCGCGACAGGAAGATCTCCTCGCGCCGATCGCCGCCGAGCAGGCGCTTGAGGACCAGCTCGCGCGGCGACAGCGAGTGCGCCGCGATCTCGCGCACCACCGGCTCCATGGCGGCGACCAGGCGCTCGACGAGCACCCGCGGGTGGTCGTGGCCGGTGAAGGCCTGGCCGTCGAGGGTGGCCTCGAGCAGGGCGCCGCGGCTGGTGCGCAGCGCGCGCGCCGCCTCCTCGAGGGCCTCGGTCAGGCTGCGCAGCCCGGGCACGTCGCGCTCGTCGGTGGCGAAGCCGAGGTCGCCGTCGGGGCGGGGCCCGGACCGCTCGAGCTTGACGTCGCCCTGGCGCGCCACGGTCACGTCGAACCCGAGCGCGCCCGGCTCGGGGGTCGCGCGCAGGCGGACCACGGTGCCGCTCGGCCCGACGATCAGCTGGTGCACGTGATGGCGGCCGAGCTTGTGCGGCACCATCTTGACCTCCTTCTTCAGCCAGCCCGCGGTCTCGGGCGCGTGCACCTCGGTGCCGTCGGCGAACTTCTCGACCCGCAGATCGTGGGCGAACAGCGATCCGCTCGGGATGTCGAGGGCGACGGTGGCGTCGACGCCGGCGGCGCGCTGGCTCAGCCGCGCCTCGTACGCGGTCCCGTTCCACTGCACGGTGAGGGTCTCGACCGCGCCGGGCAGGTCGTGGGTGGCGAGCAGCGCGCCGAGCGCGACCGCGCACCGCTCGCGCAGCTTGTGCATCTCGGCGTCGAGCTGGGCCAGCTCGGTGCTCAGCGCGCCGCGCACCCGAGTCGCCTCGCGCTTGACCGCCTCGGTCGCGGCCTGGGCGATCGCCGCGGCGCACCGGTTGACCGGCGCGTCGCCGGTCGCGACGGGCTCGGTCAGCTCCAACGCGGTGCGTCCGAACTCCTCGACCGCGGCGATGGCCTGCTCGGCCGCGCGCTGCCGCGCGACACGCCGCTCCCGCCCGCCGACCAGGCCGGCGTCGACCTGGAGCAGGGCGACGCCGAAGTCGACGGCATCTCGCAGGAAAGCCAGGTAGTTGGTCGTGAGGGGCGACTCGCTCGAGTCTCCGTAGAGGTACCGCATCGACACACCTCCAGCGATCATCGTAACAGCGTCGCGGTCCAGCCCGACCGTTTTGCGGCACCCGACGTCTTTCGCGTAACCGCCCCTACGGCGCGATCCGAGTGCGTCGATCGCCGAGGTCAGCCGCCGACGACCTCGCCGCCGAGCTCGGGCAAGACGATGCCGGTCACGTAGCTGGAGTCGGCCTCCGAGGCGAGGAACACGTACGCCGGCGCGATCTCCTCCGGCTGCGCCGGCCGGCCCATCGGCGTGTGCGTGCCTTGCTGGGCGACCTTCTCGGCCGGCAGCCCGGCGTCGGCGGGGTTCAGGGGCGTCCACACCGGGCCGGGTGCGACCGCGTTGACCCGGATGCCCTTGTCGATCAGCATCTGCGCGAAGCTCTTGGTGAGCTGGTTGATCGCGCCCTTGGTCGCGGCGTAGTCGGGCAGCGACGCGCTCGGCGTCAGGCCCTGCACCGAGCTGGTCGCGATGATCGCCGAGCCGGGCCGCAGGTGCGGCACCGCCGCCTTCACCAGGTGGAAGTACGGGTCGACGTTGGTGCGGAACGTGCGCTCCCACTCCTCGTCGGTCATGTCGTCGAGGCCCTGCTTGCGGTTCTGGTAGGCCGCGTTGGAGACCACGATGTCGAGGCGGCCGAGCGCGCTCACCGTGCGCGCCACCGCCTCGTCGCAGAACTCGGGGCGGCGCAGGTCGCCCTCGAGCAGCAGGCAGCGGCGCCCGCGCTGCTCGATCTCGGCGCAGGTCTGCTCGGCGTCGGCGCGCTCGGCGGGCAGGTAGGTGATGGCCACGTCGGCGCCCTCGCGGGCGTAGATCACGGCGACCGCGCGGCCGATCCCCGAGTCGCCTCCGGTGATCAGCGCGACCTTGCCGAGCAGCTTGTCGGCAGGTCGGTAGGCCGGCGCCTGGTACTGCGGGCTCGGGCGTAGCTCGGCCTCGACGCCGGGCTTCGGCAGCTTCTGTTCGGGGAAGGGTGGACGAGGCTCCATCGGACGCTCCTTGCGGTGGGCGGCGCGCGACGCGCCACGCGCGCCGACGAGCTGCGAACCGCGTACCAGCGTCGTCGCCCCTCCGGGGTGTGCGGCGCACGTGCCTGTGCGCACGCTTCCGATCGGCGGCAAGCGGGTGCACCGATCTCGGCCGGCACTACCGCGGCGGCCCGCCCTGCTTCTCGAAGTCCCACTCGAACGCGAGCATCGAGCACGGCCCCTCGTACTGCAGCTCGCCGCCGTCGCCGACGGCGACCTGCCGGCCGCTGCCGCCCACGACGTCGCCGTCCCAGCCGAGCCGGCTGCGGGCCTGGAGCGCGACCACGCACATCTCCTGATCGCCGATGCCCCACCCGACCACCGCGTTGCGCGGGTTCTCGAAGCCGCAGGTGAACCGCAGGCCGCGCGCGCCGATCGACCCCAGCTCGAGGGGCGGGTCGAGGGCGACGCCGAAGTTCTCGCCGTAGCCGTCGTGGCGCATGATGACCTCGCCGTCGCGCGGGCCGCCGGCGATCTCGAGCTGGGTGTACACGCCGAGCTGGTGGTAGTGCGACAGCACGTAGTGCAGCTCGTACTGGAGCGGCTCGCCGACGTGGGTCTGGTGCTCCTGATCGAACAGGCACTCGGTGGTGAACGACGACCGCGCCATCGGGTCGAGCGCCAGATCGTGGTACTGGATGCGCGCCGGCGCCATCTTGGCGCGGACCTCGGCCGGCGGGATGGTGCGCACGGTCAGCCGCATCGTGGTGGTGATCGGATCGCCGCTGGCGTTGAGCAGGTGGCTCGAGCCGATGATGCGGCTGTATGGCGGGATGCGGATCGCGCTGCCGCTCGGCAGGGCCTGGCCTTCGGCCGCCGACTGGGTGCTGAGCGCGAACAGGTAGCCGCCGGACACCGCCGCGTTGAGCTCGCTGAAGCCGTGCTCGCTGCACGACCAGGTCCCGTCGGGCAGCTGGAACAGGTTGTCGGGGACGAAGAACCAGTTGGCGTGGTGGTAGGCGCCGTCGTTGTTCTGGGCGATGCTGTTGACCCACAGCTCGGTCGGGTTGTTCAGCGTCCAGCTCTGGCAGGTGTCCTCCTCCTCGATGCCGGCGCCGACGGTGATCGTGCTGACCGCCTTCTCGAGGACGCACGCCTCCCGGGTCGGATCGCACGCGCCATCGCCGTCGCCGCCGTCGTCACCGCAGGCCGCCGCCGTCGCCGCGGCCAGGAGGATCGTCATCGGGATACGCACCGAGCTCATGACCCGGCAGCATAACCCCGCCGAACCAAGTTCAGGGCCCGGAAGCGCCGTGGAGGAAGAGATCGATCACCGCCGGCATGATGACGTCGAGCGACGGCGCCCCGACCGCCGCCCACGCCATCAACGCCGCGAAGACATTGAGGAGGAAGACGTCGGCGAGCATCTGGGCCGGCAGCTTCGACCGCAGGTCGCCGGCCTCGACGGCGGCGGCGACGTGCTTGACCAGCTCGAGCCGCAGCGGCTCGCGGTCGCGCTCGGCCTGGACCTCGGCGATCCGGCGCAGCGCCACCGCGCCGGCGTGGGGCAAGAGCGCCCGGCGCGCCTCCCACACCTCGGCGAACCCATCGGTGGTCGCGCGCAGCACCGCGCGCAGCGGCCGGCCGCGCTTGATCGCCGCCATCTTGCCGACGATGTGCTGATCGCTGCGCCGGATCAGCTCGATCAGCACGTCGTCCTTGCGCGGGAAGTGGAAGTAGAAGGTCCCGCGCGCGACCTCGGCGGCGCGGACGATCTCGTCGATGCCGACCGCGTCGTAGCCGCGCTCGTCGAACAGCTCCATCGCCGTCGTGAAGATCTGGTCGCGGGTCGCCTCTCGCTGGAGGTCGCGCGGGCGGGCCATCCGCCGCAGTCTATCAGCGGGCGATCAGCGCCGCCGCCACCAGCGCCTGGTAGCCGGCGAACGGCAGCCACAGGCCGAGCAGGCCGGGATCGCGCGGCTGCGCCACCCGCCGGGTGACCGCGCCGTGGACGGCGACCGCCGCCGCCAGCGCGAGCGCGCCGCCGACGATGACGCCGTCGCCGACGCCGGCCGCCTTGAGGCCGTGGAACGGCAGGAACGCCACCACGCCGAGGACGATCACGGCCGCCGAGATGGGCAGCGCCAGCCAGCGCGCCGGCTGCATCCGGCGCGCGGCGGCGGCGGTCAGCGCGGCCAGGATGCCGCCGAACGCGAGGTGCCAGTAGTAGCTGGTCACCGGCACGCCGGCCCAGCGGTAGGCGATGTTGGGGTCGTTGTCGAACCAGCGCCACCACCCGGCCTGGGGACCGACCATGTCGAACGGCGCGTCGACCACGACGATCAGCGCGCCGGCGGCGAACGCCTCGGCGGCCGGCCGCAGCCCGAGCCAGCGCGCCACCGCGATGCCGGTGTACAGCATCACCGGGTAGATCACCGCGATGTAGAGCGGCAGCTGCCGGTCGTAGAACATGACCGTGAACTGACCGTGGGCGAAGTTGTCGACGAAGTTGTACGACAGCACCTCCATCGCCAGCCCGTAGACGAAGATCGTCAGCCAGGTGAGGCGGGCGGCGCGGTCGCCGCGGGCGTGGGCGCGCAGCGCGTGGCGCAGCGTCAGTCCGGCGACCACCAGCACCACCGCCTCGAGCCCGACGAACGACGCCGGCAGCTCGGTCGGGTCGTGGATCGTGATCACCCGGGTGTCGACGAGCGGGCTCATGGCGCGGTGTCCAGGGCGTCGGCGGCCACGGCCGGCGCCGGCCGGCGGTAATCGACCAGCGGCTGCTCGCCGGCGCCGAGCGGCGCGCCCTTGCCGCCGTAGACGTGCTCGCCGTAGACCCGGCCGACGCGCCGCCAGGTCCCGAACAGGCGGTCCCACAGGCCGAGGGTCTGGCCGAAGTTGACGTGGAAGTGGACGTGGTGATCGTCGTGGAACCGCGGCGGCGGCTGCCACGGCAGCAGCGAGCCGAGGTTGACGCCCGAGTGATCGAGCAGCGCGATCGTGTTCTGGTAGACCAGCACCGCGATCACGCCGCCGACGTGGACCGGCAGCACGAACAGCGGCGCCAGCACGATCCCCTGGTACAGCGCCAGCTCGAGCGGGTGCATGGCGGTGGCGGTGAACGCGGTCGGCGACGTCCACCGGTGGTGGACCCGGTGGATCCACCGGAACAGCGGCCGGCGGTGGAGCAGGCGATGGGCGCCGTACAGGGCGACGTCGGTGGCCAGGAAGTAGATCAGCGTGGTCGCCAGGGTGAACGCCAGGCCGTGCGTCTCCAGGTCGAAGTAGATCGACGACGCACCGCCGCTGGCGACGTGGTGGGCGAACCAGCCCGAGGCCAGCGAGGCCAGGATCATGTTGGCCGCGCCGAGCAGGATCTCGTTGCGGCGGGCGCGCGGCGTCGGCCACCGCCGCGGCTGGATCTTCCACGCCGCCGCGCGATCGCGCCGCCGGTAGTAGAGGAGCTCGAGCGCCCCGCCGATGCCGACGTACATCCCGAGGCCGCCGGCGATCGCCACGACCATGAACCCCACGAGCGACATGCGGCCGACTCTGGCCACTTCGCTGACGAATGTCAATGACGAACATCAGTGACGAATGTCAGCCTGGTCGGTCGATCGGACCTCCCAGCACCGGCAGCCGGCGCGGCGCCGGGCCCGGCGCGACGACCTCGAGCTCGCCGGTCGGCAGGCGTGCGCGCACGCACGCGAGCTGGGTCTCGGCGAACGAGGCCGCGGTCGGCACCGTCACGTAGACCGGCGGCGTGAACCGCAGGGTGACCGCGCGCGGCGGGAGCGCGGCGCCGGTGCCGCCGGCGGCGACGTAGGCCGGCCAGTCGTGGGCGAAGCCGGCGGTGGTCGCCGCGGCGTCGCCCCAGCGCGGCGTGATCAGCGCCTGGAACCGGAACGCCTCGTCGAGCGCCGGGGCGACCACCGCCGGCTTCGCC
>Ga0247822_10001284_pt1 | contig 15208 bp, 17 predicted proteins | sample 13C_Cellulose_Da_FD_192423 | JGI IMG/M metagenome (GOLD analysis project Ga0247822, IMG submission 192423) | Soil microbial communities from agricultural site in Penn Yan, New York, United States - 13C_Cellulose_Day30 | ecosystem: Environmental > Terrestrial > Soil > Agricultural land | place...
CGGTGGCCTGACCTCCGACATCGCCGACGCCATCACCTGGGCCTCGGGCGGCACGGTCAGCGGCATTCCCGCCAACGCCAATCCCGCTGAAGTGATCAACATGTCCCTGGGTGGCGGCGGTACCTGTTCGGCCACGTACCAGAACGCCATCAACGGCGCCGTCGGCCGTGGCACCACGGTGGTGGTGGCGGCGGGCAACAGCAACACCAACGTGTCCAGTGCCGTGCCGGCGAACTGCCCGAACGTGGTCGCCGTGGCGGCGACGACGTCGGCCGGATCGCGTGCCAGCTTCTCCAACTACGGCACCGGCATCGACATCTCCGCGCCCGGGCAGAGCATCCTGTCCACGCTCAACACCGGCACCACCACCGCCGGCAGTGCCAGCTACGCCTCGTACAACGGCACGTCGATGGCTGCGCCGCACGTGGCGGGCGTAGTGGCGCTGATGCAGGCCGCCGCGCCTTCACCGCTCACGCCGGCGCAGGTGGAAAGCATGTTGAAGAGCACGGCGCGCGCACTGCCGGGCACATGCTCGGGCGGTTGCGGTGCGGGCATCGCCAACGCCGATGGCGCGGTGGTGGCGGCGCAGGGCGGCACGCCGCCGGGCGGCGGCACGCAGACCTATACCAACACCACCGACTACAACATCCCGGACAACAACACCACCGGCGTCAGCAGCAGCATCGCGGTATCGGGCCGCACCGGCAACGCGCCCAGCAATGCCCAGGTCGCGGTAAACATCGTGCACACGTACAAGGGCGACCTGATCGTCGACCTGATCGCGCCGGACGGGTCGGTCTACAACGTGCACAACCGCAGTGGTGGCAGCGCCGACAACATCGTCACCACGTACACGGTGAACCTGTCCAGCGAAGCGCTCAACGGCAACTGGAGCCTGCGTGCGCGTGATCGCGCCAGCGTGGACACGGGTTACATCAACAGCTGGAGCATCACCTTCTGAGGATTGCCCCCGAGGGGAGCACAGGGAGGTGCAGGAAGAACCCCGGCTTTGGCCGGGGTTCTTTTTTTATGTCACCTTCCATAGCGGAGGTGGAGACCTCACCCCAATCACATTCTCTGCAACTCCTGCCAAGTCGCATCGACGTTTGGCGTCAGCTAGGATGAGGTACATTCTTTCGATGAGCGACTGATGTAGATATGGCAGTCAGCGCGGACTCGCTCTCACGGACTTGAAGGACCGGCGACGGCGCGCCAGCGTTAATCAACAGGAGGTTGTAGATGCATAGGACGCTTTTCGTCAGTCTCACAATGGCGGTGGCCGTGAGTGCTTGCGGGTCTGGTTACCGCAACGCATCCCATCAGTCGGGTACGCTCTCCCCAAGAGCCATGTCGCTTGGCTCGATGCTCCCGAGTGCGCCTCCCGCTACTCCCGATCCCTGGATTCCATATGCGGTGGAGAAAGGCATGGGTGCGGAGTGGTGCCCGGAAGACCCCAGCGACGATAGCGGAAGAACACGATATGGCGGGCTCAACAGAGCATGCTTCGGTTTGCTGCCCCGGCATCTCGCTGAAGTGCTCGTCGCCATCCCAACAGAGCACATCTTCCTGCCGACTGACGTCCGAGCCGATCAGGCGCGTCGACCCCAGCCCTATCTGGCGCTGCCAGGGCGCGGGAAACGGCCAGACTTCATGGCAAGTATCGATATTCTGGAAGGCATCCAGGTGCGCTCGTTCGAGGGGACGCAGTCGTCCGACACCGTCTATCTGGTGATCGGCCCTTTCAAGTGCATCGATAACGATCCCTTGATAGCACGGGAAGGCGAGTATCGGGTGGAGACGGAAGCCTGCAAGTCGGCGCATGCCGAGCCGCGACTCTACAAGTGGTCGCCCAAGGGGAGTTTGCGCGACGTTACCAGGGAGTACCTCCCAAAGCCTGCGATGACGCAGGCCGAGCAGGCACTGACCGCGCCCTTCATGCCCTATCTGGAGACCACGAAACTGGATCATGCGCCGGTCATGCGGTGGACGATTCCTCTCAAGGATGCATCGCCTACCAGTCGGGCGGACGCCCATGACGATGATCCGGTCCCGATGCCTGACTGGGTGCCAGAGACCAAGCGACTGGGGAATGGATTGCATCTTGGTTTTGTGGTCTGGAATGGGAAGAGCTTCGAGCTCCGGCAGCGGGCCCCCCGAGTGCTATGGCCCCTGCCCAACTGCGATCTGCTGCGGCCGGATGTGAGATGTCGTGAGAACGACCGAGCTCGAGTCGAGCACCAAGACCCGTTCGTCGACAAGGACAGCAGTCGCCAGCCAAGAAGGATGACGCGATGACCAAACCCCAGCTGAGCGATGTTACGGATATCGACATGCACGCGTCAGCGTGCCAACTAGTCGAGCCATTTCCGAAAGAGCGCGACGACCAGCTGCAGCACCACAAGTACTGGGGAGAGATCTTACTGAGCGTACTCCTCCTCACCGTACTTCCGGGTTGTCAGAGCGGGTTGAAGCCGCGATCCGACAGCATCCAGCGATCTGCCGTGGAGAAAATTCACGCTGAGGACATGCCCGACGACAACGGGTTCATGGAGATGCGCCTTGGTGATGCGCTGATCACCCTGGAGTCGGATGGCTGTTCCAGCCGGATGATCAGCAAGCTGATATGCAGCAACGTCCGTCTGACTGTTTCGACTCCCACGTTACGTCGTCAGACGCTGCTTCTGCCGGAAGTCTGGCTTCCAAGGGCACCCCCACCCGACAGTCCTGACGAGACCGGCTATCGCGGATCCCTGGACAAAGGGTTCGCCGAGGGTTGGCACGGCGTCATGCTGTCCGACATCAATGACGACGGATACGAAGATCTGGTCGTCTGGAGTGGTTCCGACGGCACCTATGGCGATCCGTCCTACACCTACTTTCTGTATGACGCGAGGCCCCGTCGCCTCGTGGAGAACAAGGAGTTGGCGAAGCTGATGGAGTGGCATTCCCTGTCGCGCATCGTCGATGGCCGCCTGTTTGCCTGGTATCGCAGCGGGCCATGCGATCGCGGCGAAAAGGTGATCGGCATTCGTGGCAGCACTGCGGAGTTGCTGGCGAGCAGGGACTACACCACCTGCGGAGAGCATGCCCTGGAGGGTGAAGAGATCTTCGATGATTCATGGATGAAGCTGGAAGGAGAACCAAGGCGATGAGTGATGGATACGGACGCAGTGCAGTTTCCCCGATCACCCGCGACCAGGCAGTGCGTCTGATCGTGCGGACGTGTATGGAAGAGGGAGTCACGGATGAACGTCAGATCGCCTACGTATTGGCGACCGCAGAGCACGAAAGCCAGAACTTCATCAGCCCCGAAGAGGCGCACGGTCGCAAGCAGGCGGCGCGAAAGGGCTATGAGGGCAATGAGCAAGACGGCTACAGGGGCGGCGAGGAATACTTCGGTCGTGGTTACGCACACCTCACCCATTGGCGGAACTACCAGCACGTCGGTGGATCGCTTGGGCGCGGCGACGAGCTGGCGCGTGAACCCGTCCTCGCAGCGGAACCGGAAGTAGCTTCCAGGGTCCTCGTTGTCGGCATGCGTGACGGCCTGTTCACAGGGCGCGGACTGGACGACTACATCACTGCCGACACTGTCGACTATCTAAACGCCCGAAGGATCGTGAACGGCACCGACCGGGCCGCTGATGTCGCCGCACTCGCACGGAATTGGGAGCAGGGTGTAGACGATCTGGTCACCTCAGTCCAACGTCATGGCGTCGATTTGACGCCGGTGCCGGAAGCGCGCCAGGCCGATACGCCGCTCCAGCGTGGTGACGCCAACGCGCGCGCGTTCGAACTGCAGCAGTACCTTGCCGCTTTGAACATTACGAATGCAGCGGGCCAGAGATTGTCTCCAGACGGCGACTTCGGGCGTTCGACCGAACAGGCCGTGAGCACCTACCAGCGCACGGCGGGAATCGACCCGCCGACCGGAACGGTGGATCAGGCATTGTTCGACCGGATCCGAGGCGATGTCTTGCGGGCCAATCCAGACTTCCGGCTCAAGACCATCATGGATTTACACGGGCCGTTGAACGATGGAGTTCTCGGCCCCGGTGAGCGCGGCGATGCGGTCGCCGAGTTGCAGGAGCAGTTGCAGGGGCTCGGCTTTCGCGGAAGCAATGGGCGGCCGTTGGCCATCAGTCGCAGCTACGACAACGCCACCTTGGAGGTCGTTCGCCGATTCCAGGACGGCGCGGGCATTGCTCCCGCGAACGGATTGGCCGATGAACGTACCCGCGACGCGATCAATTCCCGGGCGGTGGAACAAGGGCTGCAGGAAGCGACCGAAGTGGTGCGTCGCAGAGAGCTACAGGACGCCCGACAACCGCAGCAACCGCGAGACCAGGAAGTAGATCAGCGTCAGGGCACGCATCGCGACCTGCCCGGGCCATTCAACGAATTGATGGTGGACAACTACCTCGCGGCCATCCTGTCCGGCGATAGCGCGGCCGCTGATCGAGCGGCAATCGCGTTCGCACGCTCCGCAGAAGGCCGGCACATGGAAGCACAGGGAGTCCAATGGCTTTCCCAGCACCAGGCCGCCGAGCAGGCCCAGGCCCAGGACCGGCAGATGGCGCGCTAGCTGAGCATCTGAAGAGCCCACCCACACGGAAGTCGAGAAGAAGGAGGTGTCATGGACGACGTCAATACGGTGCCGGTTGCCGCCACACCATCGGATGCCATCAAGGCGCTGATGCTGCTGCGTGCCGAAATGGTCCAGCGTGAGGCGCGCATGAGCGCGACGATCAATGAACACGTGCAGTTGCTGCGGCAGGAAGCAGGCCAGTTCCATCGCGATGTCGCCGCTGTCGTCGAGGGCGCGGGCATGCGAATTGCGCGGGATGCCCGTGAAGCGGTTTCTCCCGTTGCCGCCGAGTACGGCCATGCCGTATCCGCCACGTCCGCGCAGCTGCGCAGCGTGGGCAGAACGGTGTGGCTGTGGCTTGCCGCCATCGGCACCACCCTCTTGCTGGTGCTGTTGGTGGCCTGGGCGGTGCTGGGCTACTACCGCCGCGAACTGTCCGCCACGAAAGAGGAACTCCAGCGCTATGAAGACGCCGTGCCGGTCGTGCAGGCCTTCTATGCCTCGGATGCGGTGATCTGCGGGGGTGTGGTCTGCACCAACGCCAATCCGGCCGGGCCGCGTGCCGGCGACAAGGGGCAGTACCGGGCGGCGAAGCTCAGGTCGCAGCCCTAGGCCGGGAATCCGGCGATGCACCGTCCACCATCGTCGGATTGGACGTGCCACCGCCGCCCGACGGAAGGCAAGCGGTGCCGGCGCGGACTGCCGGCATTTCCTTATACTCGGCCCCATGAGCATCTGGCTGGACATCGCAAGCATGGACGGGGCCGAGCTGCCGCAGGGCGGGTCGTTGCGCATCGAGGTGCGCGATGCGTCCTGGGCCGATGCGCCCGCGCGTGTACTGCATCGCCTGGAAACCCAGGTGCCGCTGCACGCCTCGCTGTTCCCTGTGGAGCTGCGACTGGACACGTTGCCAGCCGACGCCATCGTCTGGGTCCATCTCGATGCGGACGGCGATGGCAGGGTGTCGGCCGGCGACTACATCACGACGCAATCGTATCCGCTGACATCGCGAACGTCCGGGCGGATGCGCGTGGAACTGCGTCGGATCGGATAGCCGGACGTCCGGCGAGCCAGTCGGCGATGGCCGAGGCGATGGGAAGGCCCGTACGATCCTCGATGAAAAGAAATTCGCCCGCCGTGTTCACTTCGAAGAAGTAGTACTCGCCCTCCGGCGTACGCCGCAGGTCGATCGCACCGTACGTCAGCCCCAGCCGTTCCATCAGTGCCAGCAGGCGCGCCTGCACGTCGGCGGGCAGGACCTCGGCCGTGATTGTCGCCTCCCCCACATTGCGGCGGAAATCGATGGAGCCGGCGCGCGGTGTCCACGCGATGGACGCAGCGAAGAGGGCGCCATCCACCGCCGTGACGCGCAGGTCGGCCTGGGCACGGACGTACTCCTGGAAGATCACCGGGGCCACGCGGACCGTATCCAGCTGCGCATGGTCCGCAGGCTGCAGCAGGCGGGTTTCGCGCCAGATCGCATGGGTGCACGAGAACGTCTTGTAGATGACGTCCAGCGGCGCGAGTTCGCTGATGAAGCTGCGCGCCTCGTCGGGGTCGGAGGTGATCAGCGTGCGGGGCGTGCGCAAACCCACTTCGGCCGCCACGCGCAACTGGCGCGCCTTGCGCGAAGCGGCATCGTCGCGGTTCGGGTCGTTCATCCAGCGCGCGTCCAGCATCAGCTGCCAGAGGCCGTTGAGCCCCTCGTTCCACTCATTGGCCGTGAACAGGTGGGTCTGCGGATCGCTCACGTCCGACAGGTCCGGCGCCTGTGGCCGGCGCCACCACACGGCGCTGGCCTGGTCCAGCCGGTGCACCTGGCCATCGTCGCTGCGATAGCGGATACGCGGGCGCGGCCCGTGCCGATAGTCCACCGTCAGCGTCGCGCGACGGGGGAGCTGGGCCAGGTCCAGCAACAGCACGGGTTCTCCGCGCTCTTCCAGGCAACGGACCACGCGCATGGCATGCGCGTCGTCCGGGTGGGAGATCACCACGATCATGGGGCTCTCCTTCAGCCTGCCGCGCCGTCTTCCTGGCGCAGCAACTGCTCCAGGAGTGCGCGTGTCTGGTCGTACTGCGCCTGCAGGGAGCCGCGCGCGGCATCCAGCCGGCCGAGTTCGTCGGCCAGTTGCTGGAGATGACCGTCCAGCTCTGCGGCCGTGCCCGCCGTGCCAGTGGCGGTACCGTCCTGATGCGGCGTGACCACGGCGAACGGCGCCGCGCCCCCGAGCGAAGGATTGAGCTGCGGATTGACCGAGATCTGCGGCAGGCCGGGCGTGAGTACGTTTTCGGCCAGGGTGGGGCCGGGATCGAAGATGCCTTCCTTGATCGTGTCGCGGATCTGCTCCTTCAGCGTGTCCGTGATCAGTTCCTTGCGCGTATCGAGCCGCACATCCTTGATCTGCTCCTTGCGCGTATCGAAGATCTGCTCCTTGCGGGTATCGGCGATGTTGTCCTTGATCTGCTCCTTGATGGTGACGGCCGGGCAGCGCGAGTTGACGGCCGCGATGTCGCCTGCCGACAGTCCGTTGCGCTGGCCGATCGTCGTGCCCGGCGGCACCGTGCCGATGGGCGTGATGGTGTTGCTGCCGTCGGTGGAGAACGCATTCAACGGGTAATGCATGATCGAGCCGTAGTCGTACGGCCCGATGTCATCGCCATCGGTGATGTGCTGGTTGAAGTTGTGCTCGAAACCCGGCTGGATCCTGTCCCAGTTGATGCGGACGAACATGTCGCGATCCTCGCGACTCTGTTCGTGCCACAGCCCCACCACGTGGCCGATCTCGTGGATGGTGTTGCCCAGCGTGCAACCCGCCGCGAGGTTGACGAACTGCTGGCCGCCGCGCCGTCCGACCTGCGCGGAACATCCCGAGCCCGTGCGGAAGGTCACAAAGTCGGCTTCGGTGGTCCTGGCGACGAAGCGGAAGCGGGTGTTGGCTTCCCAGTGCGCGATGGCGTCGGTGACCCGCTGCTGGTTGGGCAGCGCCGGGTCGATGGTGAAGGGCACCCGGCAGTTCGGCCACTGGAACTGCGCGCCGGAGATCATCACCGCGTGCACGACGCCCGCCGCGCTTTCCTCGCGCAGCATGTCCGACATGCGTTCGACTTCTTCCACGGTGCCCAGGACGATGTCGCCCTCGAACATCGCCATGCCGTCCACCTCCACGTACTGCACCGGCCTGACGCCGAAGGTGTCGCCACGGATCAGTGCGGTGCGTACGGGTCCTGCGCCCCTGAACTCGCCCGTCCTGCCGTTGCCGCCATCATTGGATCCGCGGCCTGCGCTACGCGATGCCGGGGTCTTCTTGGTTGCCATGTCCAGATCTCCTATCGGGTGAACTGCCTTCGCCGTGGATGGGCGAGCGTGGCGGCGCGTGCGTCCGGGGGAGGACTGCGCCGCAGCTGCAGCAGGGAGGAGCGCGCGCGATGCGTGTATTGCGCGGCGCGCTCCGGTCACGCGCCTACGTGTCGCGTCCGGATCACGTGCTGGCGATCGTGTACCGCCCTGCTTCAACGGGAACAACGCGCAGGTCCGTGGGCAAGGGCCAGCGGTCGCATACCGCTCGTCAGCGCATCAAGGAGAATCAGCTACATTCATTTACATGGATGCGCGCACGCAGCGCCACATCATGCGCAGGCGCACGCGCGCATGCAGTGGGCGCGGTGGATGAACGCGCTGCGCCAGGCAGCTTGGAAACAGTTCGCCGCCGCGTGCTTGAAAACCTCGACCGGATCCCGGATGCCGCGGAAACAGGGCTCAGGAAAGTGTGGGCAGAGTACGTTTTCCTGTCACGCTTCCGGTCGCCGCAGGAAATCTTCCTCGCCGCCGAGTCTTTGAACCTCGCTTCCGCGCCTCGATGGTTCAACGCCAAGGCGAAGAGCCTCGTGCCCGGACCGGAATGCGTCGACGGCAGGAGAATTTCCTCGTCGGCTCACCTGAAAGCATCTCGATGCCAAGGAAAACTTCCCTGTCAGCTCACCTTGAAGGTTCGCGACCAGGGAGATCCTCCTTGCCGGCAGCCCGAGCGGAGCCGGCGGTGTCGATCCGCTGCCTACTCCTTCGTCGGTGAGGCAGGGGCAGATCATGGCAGCCAGCGTGGCGGCCACTGCCTCATTCCATTGAGGAGCGATGCATGACGACGAACGAGAAGGTGAAAGGCCCGGCTTCCTACTTCCCCTCGATAGAGAAGCAGTACGGCAAGCCGGTGGAGCACTGGTTCAAGGTCCTGGATGCCGTCAGCGACCGCAAGCACATGGAGCAGGTGGCCCTGCTGAAGACGGAACACAAGATGGGCCACGGGCATGCGAATGCGCTGGTTGCGTATCACAAGGCGAAGCGTGAGGGTTAGGGGGGGCGACGCCCGTCACGCGTGTGGTGACATTCGCGGCAGCGGCATAGGTTGGAGTGAGCTTGCGAACCCCAACACGCGGGGAAGATGATGGGTGCTCGAACTCTCGGTATGCGCAGATTGGCTCGCCCCGTGGACGCTTCCGTGCAGATGTAGGGTGACGGTGTTGGGCTTCGCTGCGCTCATCCCAACCTATGACCTATGCTCACCCCTCCCTTTGACCGCTCGCTACGCGCCCCATAACCTGCGGTCCCGTTTCGCGGATCGCTCCAATAGGCTTCATGCCAGATGAAGAGAATCCTTACAGGCAGTTTCCTGATCGTAGCGTTGGGCGGTTGCGGCAAGGCTCCGCCGGAATCCGTGCCCGTTTGCTTTCCTGCCGGAGAGTCGCGCGGAGATCTTTCGCCAGGTGAGCAGAAAGCGCTGGCGGCGACACAGCGAGGCTTTCAGAGTCGCTGCAGTGGCTCCGGAACACAATGCGGGTTCTCCTCCCGCATCAATCGAGACAACGAAATCACCGTGATGGTCATGTTCGCTCGACTGCATGGGCGTCCTCCGCAGTGCACATTTGCGCCGGGAGGGCATGAATTTCACATCTATTCCCTGGATGGCGAGTACATCCGCACGATTCCCGGTTATTAGGCAGTTCATAGGTTGGGGTGAACTAGCGAACCCCAACACGCGGGGAAGATGATGGGTACTTGAACCTCCATATGCGCAGATTGGCTTGCCCCGTGGACGCTTTCGTGCAGATGTAGGGTGACGGTGTTGGGCTTCGCTGCGCTCACCCCAACCTGTGACCTGCGTCCGTTGCGCCGTGCTGGTCGCGCGGATCCGCTCGGAGAAGGTACTCTAGCCGCCGTTTCCGGACCCCTGTTCCCCCTTTGCCCTGGCCGCGGAGCGGCGCGGCTTGACTCAGGTGTCCGGCCATAGCAGACAAGTAGAGAACCATTGAAAGCAAACGATCTCCAAATGAAAACAGACTGGCGCTTCGAAGAGAGCGAGCAGCGGCGGCATTATGTCATTGAGCCGTGGCTCGATGGTCGCCGGGTAGGTCGTGCTCATGGCTGGTTCGAGCCCGGAGAGAGCTTTGTGCTGGAGAAGATCGAGATTGATTCACGGCAGCGCTCACGTGGCTATGGAAGTACGGTGATCGAGCAGCTGCGACAGAAGGCGCGTGACAAGGGGTGCCGTGAGCTTGTGATCAACAATGTGCGTTCCAGTAACCACAGGGCTATCGCGCTCTATGAGGCCATGGGCGCAAAGGCCGTCCCGCTGTCGGCCAGCCTCTGCGCCTTTGTCATCTCTCCGCCGTAGGCCTGACCCTTCGAAACAGGGGTCGGAGTGGGTTTTCCGATCGGGTCGTAAGAGTCGCAGAACAATGCCCTCTCCCGTGAAAGCACAAGGCCCGCATCAGCGGGCCTTGTTGTTACCGAAGCATCCACCGGCCTGACGGCGTCAAACCGCCTCGAACCGATTCGCCGCCACATTCTTCCTGACCTTCGCCGGATCCCAGATCCGCCCGTTCATCGCGATGTACACCCCCGTCGGCAGCGACTGCACCGCACCGATCGCGCAGCCGATGTTGAACTCCGCGTCCGAGCCGCGGAAGCGGGCCGGGCTGAGGGCGCCGGTCATCACGATGGTCTTGTCCGGGATGGAGGCCAGCACATGGCCCGTCTGCACCATGCTGTCGGTGCCGTGGGTCACCAGCACATGCTTCGTCGGCTGCGCGGCGATGGTCGCGCGGATCAGCTCGCGGTCCTCGTCGGTGATGTGCAGCGAATCCTTGCGCAGGATCGGGATGACAGTGAAACGGAACGTCACCCCCAGCTCGCGCAGGATCATGCCGATCTGCGGATCACCGATCTGGTAGTCGGACTTGTCGTCGAAGTAGATCTTGTCGATCGTGCCACCGGTGGTGACGATCAGCAGCTCGTCCATCTCTATGCTCCTGCCGGCGCTTACGGCGCGCCTGGCGTTGTATCCGGGGATGTCAGGTCGTACGGCTCGCCGTAATGCCGGCAGATCGCTTCCAGCGCGGGCGACGGCGGCGCGACGACCACGCGATTATCGCCGCTTTGCCGGGTGAACGTGCATTGCACGCTGGTGACGTTGCCGTCGTCGTCGCCACCGGCATCCACCTGCACCATCAGGTCCATGCTGTCGTAGTCGAGCGGTCCGGCGCGTGGTGTCTCCAGGCGCCACAGGTGGAATTCCCAGCTGCAGCAACTGCTGCGCCCGGATTCCACCAGCCAGCCATCGATGACCTGCAATTCGTAATAGCCGCCGCTGAAAAAGTGGCGCAGCGTCCGCGTGGCCGGATCGATCCGGTACACGTCGCCCTCGCAGTTCGGCCCGGCGCCGCACATGCCCCGGACTTCCACCTCGTGCATCCCGTCCCCGTCCAGGTCCACCAGGCCGGCGTGGCCCATGGGCGTCTCGGTGACGTCCTGCTCGACCTGCAGGCGGTCGCACACGAGGCCGTCGGCACACGTCAGCTCGGTGACGTAGCGGCGCGTGACGGAAGTGGAACACTCGGCGCGCAGCGACAACGTACTGCCGTCGCGGTTCTCCACGCGTGCCGGATCGCCCGGCTCGCAGAGGGCGTCCTGCGCCCATGCACTGGGCGCCAGCAGGCACAGCAGCAGCGTAGCAACGAAACGCATCACGCCTTCCTGCCGAACCGCTTGGCGAAGGCGGGCCAGCTCGTGGCCAGCACGATGCCGATGGACAGCACGATGCCGACCCAGGCGAACTTCGCCTTCACCGGATCGGCCCACGCCACCATCACCGCGTGCGAGAACCAGAACAGCGCGAAGACGCCCGCCCAGAACGCGGCCGTGCGCCGACGCGCCATCACGCCGATCATCAGCAGGATCGGCGGCAGGGCGAACACCAGCAGTGCCAGCGTGTACTGGCGGTCGCCGTAGAACCACACCGCGTAGAGGACGGCCAGCAATTGCAGCAACGCGGCCAGCAGCAGGCGCGAACGGTCCATCAGCGTGTCTCCAGGCGGCGGGCGATGTCGGCCACGCGGCGCCCCAATGCACGTGCGAGCGCCGCCTCCTCTTCGCTGGGATGCGGATCGTCATCGCCACCGGCTACGTGGCTTGCGCCATAGGGCGTGCCCCCCGTGCGCGTGCTGCTGAGCTGCGGTTCGGTGAACGGAATGCCCACGATCACGCATCCGTGATGCAACAGGGGCACCTGCATCGACAGCAGGGTCGACTCCTGTCCACCGTGCTGGGTGGCGGTGGAGGTGAACACGCCCGCGGGCTTGCCCACCAGCGTGCCGCTGGCCCACTCCGCGCCCAGACCGTCGATGAAGTGCTTCACCGGCGCGGCCATGTTGCCGAAGCGGGTGGGGCTGCCCAGCACCAGGCCCGCGCATTCGGCCAGGTCCTGCCGGTCCACGTAGGGCGCGCCCTCCTCGGGTACCGGCGGTGCGGCCTGCTGCGTCACGGCGGCCACGGGCGGCACGGTGCGCAGGCGCGCGGACATGCCGTCCACTTCGCCCACGCCGCGCGCGATCTGCCGCGCCAGCCGCGCCACGGACCCGCCGCGGCTGTAGTAGAGCACCAGGATCTCGGGCATCGGACCGTCTTCGTCACCGGGAAAGTGCCTAGTATCGGCGATGTCGCGTCCATGACGCATCGGTTACCCTTCCGCCCATGGAGCCATTGGACTCGTTGAACCGCTGGACAGAGCGCATGCGCGACCGCGCACGCATGGGCACGTTCTTCCGTTTCCTGGCCAAGCGCTTCCTCGATGACCGCCTGTTCCAGGCCGCCGGTTCGCTGGCCTACACCACCTTGTTCGCGCTGGTGCCGCTGGCCATGGTGGTGTTCGGCGTGCTGTCCGCGTTCCCGGTGTTCCAGGAGTGGAGCGCGCAGCTGCGCGACTACATCTTCGCCAACTTCCTGCCGGGCGCGGCGGTCAGCCTGAAGGAGAAGCTGGACGGCTTTCTCGCCAACACCGGCAAGCTGACCGCGGTGGGCGTGATCGCCCTGGTGGCGTCGCTGCTGATCACGCTCAACAGCATCGAGGCTACGTTCAACCGCATCTGGCGTGTGCGCAGCGCGCGGCCGAAGCTGTCGCGCTTCCTGGTGTACTGGACCGTGCTGACGCTGGGTGCACTGATGGCCGCCGCATCGCTGGCGTTGTCCGCACGCTTCTACGCATTGCCGGTGTTCGCGACCAGTGGCGGGCGTTGGTTGCAGACACTGTCGCTCAGCGTGGCGCCGGTATTGATCGAACTGGCAGCGATCGTGGTGATCTACCGCGTGGTGCCGCACCGGACCATCAAGTGGCGCTATGCGATGGCGGGTGCCTTGTTGGCGACCGTGTTGCTGGAACTGGCGAAGTGGGGGTTGGGCGCCTACCTGGGCAGCTTCAACACCTACCAGAAGATCTACGGCGCGGTCGCGGCAGCGCCGATCCTGCTGCTGTGGATCTACCTGTGCTGGATCGCCGTGCTGCTGGGCGCTTCGCTGGCATCGGGCATGGCGGCGTTCCGCTACCAGCCCGCCGCGTTGCGGTTGCCGCTGGGCTACGAACTCTACGGCCTGCTGCGCATGCTGGGGCGCTTCGCCCAGGCCCGCGGGAAGGGGCGGGGACTGCACAGCGACCAGATCCTGGCGATGGAGCCGATGCTGACCGATTCGCTGATCCAGCAGATGCTGGGGCAGCTGTCCGAGATCAATCTGCTGCGCCGCGACGAGGAAGGCGAGTGGTTGCTGGCACGCGACCTGGACGACCTGACCCTGTGCGATCTGTACGAAGCCTGCCAGTTGCGCGTGCCGGTGGCCGAGGCGCACCTGCCGTTCCATGACGATGCGCTCGGCCGCGCCGCCCGCATGGCGTTGGATGACCTGCGCGTACCGCTGCGTGAACTGCTCAAGAAGCGCGTCAGCGACCTGTTCACCGAATCCCACCAGGAGCCTGCATGAAGTCTGTTTCCTCCCTGTCGCTGGCCATCGTGCTGTCATTGGCGGCGTGCAATGCCGGCTCGGCGCCTCCCGAAGCGGCGGAACCGGCAATCGAGGCGCACGTGCAGGATGTCGATCCGGCCACGGAAAAGCCTGCGGACCGCACCGTCGACATCCCTGTGTTGCAGGTGAAGACGCTTGATGGCGCCGACTACGCCCTGGTCTCGCACCGCGGCAAGTGGGTGGTGGTGAACTTCTGGGCGACGTGGTGCGCGCCCTGCCTGAAGGAAATGCCCGACCTGTCGACGCTGGACAAGGATAACGACCATGTCGAGGTGATCGGCCTGGCGTACGAGGAAATCGAGCCCGAGGATCTCAAGGCGTTCCTCGCGGAACGGCCGGTGGTGTATCCCATCGCCATCCTCGACGTGTACAACCCGCCGGCGGATTTCGCCACGCCCCGCGGCCTGCCGCTGACCTACCTGATTGCGCCGGACGGCAAGGTCGCCAAGCAGTTCCTGGGTCCGGTCACCGGCAAGGAAATCGAGGCTGCCATCGCCGCGGCCGGCGGTCCCGCAGCGAAGGCGTGATGGCGACCGCCCGCTTTCTGGTCAGCGGCAAGGTGCAGGGGGTGTTTTTCCGTGCATCGACCCGGGAGCGCGCGCTCGATCTGGGACTGGCCGGCCGCGCCACCAACCTTCCCGATGGCCGCGTGGAAGTGATCGCCCAGGGCGATGCGACGGCACTCGATGCGCTGGAGGCGTGGCTTCACCAGGGGCCATCCGCCGCGCGCGTTGAATCGGTCGTGCGCGATGCGTGGACGGGATGGGTGAACGACGGCTTCGTCACGGGCTGACCGGACCGAACCGGGGCGGGCGGAACGAAGTCAGCAGGCAGGCGTGCCCTTTGGATGCCATTCGTGGTTCGACAGGCTCACCACGAACGGGATCTGTGACGGGCTCACCATGAGCAGGGTCCACGACAAGCCCACCACGGACGGGGTCTAGGACAGGCTCGCTGCGAGCGGGGTCTACGACAGGCTCACCAAGAATGAGGTCACTGAATCAGCGATTGCCTAGGGCTGGTCGCCCGCGTTGTGCAGGCGCAGGGCACGCGCGGCCTGCTGTTCGTCCAGTGGCGGTGGCCGCGCGGTCGCCGGTTGCTCCGGTTCCTTCCAGCCGGGGATTTTGCGCGCGCCCTTCTGGACCTGCTGTGCGGCCAACCCGACCAGCACGGGCACGATGCCGCCGTTCTTGCCGAGCTGCTCGAGGCTGGCCGGTTCCTTCCAGCGGCGGCTGAACACCGTGGGTGCGACGTCGACGGGATTCTCGAAGCGGTAG
>Ga0247822_10001286_pt1 | contig 15201 bp, 11 predicted proteins | sample 13C_Cellulose_Da_FD_192423 | JGI IMG/M metagenome (GOLD analysis project Ga0247822, IMG submission 192423) | Soil microbial communities from agricultural site in Penn Yan, New York, United States - 13C_Cellulose_Day30 | ecosystem: Environmental > Terrestrial > Soil > Agricultural land | place...
CGGAAGCCGAGACGCGGCTTGCGCGACGTTGCCCTGGAAATTGAGGGTCTGCGAAATGAGGTCGGCGACGGTGCCGCCGAGGCGGAGGCTTGCCGTGGTTCCGCTGGTCCCCTTGGTGCCGGCGAAGCGCATGCCGTCCAGGTTGTTGATCAGCTGGTTGAGCCGGTCCTGGTCGCCGAGCGGCGTCGTGGCGGTGTGCTGCACCAGCAGCTTGTTGTCCGTGACGATGGCCGAGTTGACGCTGATGCGGCTGGCGAAGCCGAGCTTCTGGCCCACGCCATCGAGGCTGTTGGTGAAATCCGCCCCGTTGGTATCGACGAACAGCGAGAAGCCGAGCGTGCCGTTCTGGAGGCCCGTCGAGGTCGTACGGGTCGACAGCGACAGCATGTCGAGCGTGCCCGCTGCGCCGTCGTCCATGATCCTGAGCGTCGAGCCCGAGGGATTGCTCACGGCGAGGTTGACGCCAACGCGGTTCTGCAACTGGGCGGCGACGCCCGCCGCGCCACCGGCGAAGTCGAGGCCGATGACACGGGCACCGTTGGCATCGACATAGTCGATCGGCAGCCTGCTGGCGTCGTCGACGCGCAGCACGCGCACGGTCTTCTCCGCGCCGCCCTGCGTATAGGTGAAGCTGAACTCGTTGCCGTTGCGGATGTTCGCGATATCGACTTCGTAGCCGTTGAACGGGCCGGCCGTGACCTGCGTGCCCTGGGTCACGTTGGTCGACATGGCCTGCGCGACGGACGCAGCGATCTCGTCGAGCTGGTCCTGCGCCTGCACCAGCGACTGGTCACGCAGCTGGATGAGTCCGTGAATCTCGCCGGAACTGAGGACGTTCTGCTTGACCAGATCGATCTCGAGGCCGGCCGGCGTCATGATGGTGAGCTTGCCTACCCCGCTGACGGCATCGTCCGGGCTGAACCGCGAGGCGGCCGAGAGTGCACCGGCGCTCTCGTAGTGGAAGACCGACGCCTTCACGTCGAGAATGCCCACGCCCGAGCGCGTCATCAGCGACACGGTGCCGTCACCGCGGTAGCTGACGCGCAGGTCCATCTGTTCGGACAGACCTTCGATCAGCCGGTCGCGCTGGTCCATCAGCGTCGCCCGCGAGCCGGAATCGATGCCCTGGTCGGCGAGGCGCGAATTCACCTTCTCCAGCGCCTGCAGCTGCTGGTTGATGGTGTCGACGTTGTTGGAAAGCTTGGCCTCGATCTCCTGGCGCAGCGACTGCACATCCGAGCTCAGGCGGTTGAGCGTCGTGGCCAGCGTCTGCGCCTTCTGCACCAGGTCGGCGCGGCTGGCGTAGCTGTCGGGGCTCGTCGCAACAGCTGCGAGCGAGCTTTCGAAGGCGTTGTAGGCGCTGTCGATCGAGCCGGTGGTGCCGGGCTTGCCGAACAGGGTCTGCACGCGGTCGAGGTAGTTCGCCTTCACGCTGGCGAAGCCGGACTCGGCGGTCGTCCGCGTATAGTGCTGCTGGAGGCTGGAATTGAAGGCGCGGGTGAGCGCCCCCTCGCGGGCATAGGTGGAGTTGGCGCCCATCGAGTCGATGACGCTGATCGAACGCCGGTGGTAGCCGGGGGTGCCGGCATTGGCGACGTTGTTCGACAGCGTATCGAGCGCGCTCTGGCCGACGCGCATGCCCGATAGTGCGTTGCTGAGGGTAACCGAGAGCCCCATACACCCTGCTCCAGTTTAGGTCGCATCCGGCGCGGGCGAACCGCGCCGGACGAGGTCGGATGTCCGCGTCAGCGGATCATGTTCAGCGATTCCTGCAGCATCTGGTCCGCCGCCGAGACGATACGGGTACCGGCCGCATAGGCCTGCTGCGTCACGATGAGCTTGGTGAACTCCTCGGAGATGTCGGTGTTCGAGGCTTCCACAGCCGAGCCCAGCACGCCGTCGGTATCGAGCAGCGGCTCGCCCGACTGCGAGGTCGCGGCGAACACGCCGCCGTCCATACGCTTGAGCGCATTGACGGCGTTGAAGTTCGCGGTCACGACCTGGGCCACCTCGAGCTGCTGCCCGTTGGTGTAGGAGACGACCACGCGGCCGTTGTCGTTCACCGCCACCGAGACGAACTCACCCGCGGCGTAGCCGTTCTGGTTGAGCGTTGTCACTTCGGCGGTGCCGTTCGGATCGGAGAACTGGGTGAGGCCCGTCTGGCCGTGCTGCAGCCGGACGTCGCCGATGAGCACGCCGTTGACCTGCAGGTCGTCGAGCTGGGTGTATTCGATCGGCGGGTTGGGCGAGCCATCGGCGCCGAAGCTGTAGTCGCCACCGACACGGGACCAGGCCGTGCCGGCACCGGTCGCCGCCGAGTTGGTCAGGATGAACAGGTTCCAGCGCTCGGCGCCGCCATTGGCGGTCGAGTTCACCTTGGCCCAGCGCATCTGCACGTTGGCCGGCGCGCCGTTGCCGGCATAGACGGTGATGGCGCCGCCCGAGATCGACTGGGAAACGAAGGTGTTCGCATCCTCGGCCGCGACGGTATCGACGCGCGCGGCCAGCGCGACAGCCGGCGAAACGGTCGGGTTGTAGGTGCCGTCGGCGAGGCCGAAGCCGAGGGTCGAGGTGCCGGCGGTGTTGTCGGTGATCTGGATCACGTCATCGTCGTCTGCCGCCTTCACCGTAATGGCCCCGCTGGGAGCCCGGGCGATGGTCGTGCCGGCCGGCAGAGCGGACTGGATACGGGTCAGCAAACCATCGACCGTATTGGTCGGCGCGACCGTCACGTCGATGTTGTTGCCGACGGTGCCGCCACCTTCGTTGAACGTAAAGTTCACCGGGACGCCGTTGACGGAAATGGTGAGCGAGTTGCCGGCGCCGGCCAAGGTGGTTGCCGCGTCGGTGCCGGTGACGGTGCGACCGGCGGTGGTCGCCGGCGTGTCCGGCGTCAGGTTCAGGAAGTCCTGGGCGCGCAGCAGTTCGCTGCCGGGCGCGAGCGAGGCCTGGTAGGCCGCGGTCTTGGGCAGCTGCGGCAGGTTGAGCTCGTAGTTCACCGTGCTCGTCTGCTGGGCCGGCAGGAACGCGCTCGAGACGCGCAGCACCTGCGGCACCGAGCCCGAGATGTTCTGCGTCTCGGGGTCGATCGGCAGGCCCTTGAGGTAGTAGCCCGAGCCGTTGACCATGTAGCCGTTCTTGTCGAGCTCGAAGTCGCCGCGACGGGTGTAGTAGCTGGCGCCGGCGAACAGGGTGTCGCCGTCCGACATGCCGATGGCCGGCTCGACCACGAAGAAACCATTGCCGTTGATGGCCATGTTGGTTTCGGTCGTCGTGCCCTTGATGTCGCCCTGGAGGTTGTTCGTCGAGCGCGAGTAGGCCAGCACCGAACCGGCGGTCTGCCGCTTCTGCGAGGCATCCGGGATCATGTCGACGAAGTCGGTGTCGATGCGCTTGAAGCCGGTCGTCTGGCTGTTGGCGATGTTGCCCGAGATGTTCTCGAGAGCGAAGGATTGGGCGCGAAGCCCCGTAACTGCGGTCGAAAGAGCGCCGTAGATGCCCATGTTAAGCTCCAGTACCCCCATTGGCGTGCGGACACGCGGGTTCACCGGAAACAATGCAAGGGCGATGCCAAACCGGCATGCTATTGTTTTTGCTACATTTTCTTCTCAGCCACGCCGAACTGTGGACGCATTGAGGCAAAAGAGTCCGGGTGCATGGGCAGGATTTGCCGGGCCTGAGAAGTCGCAGGATCGGGGATTTCGGGCGCGCCCCCTGCCCCATCGGTCCTCGGGAGCAGACTGCAATCGTGGCGCTGACGAACGATAGGAGGCGAGCTGTGGCGCCGAACGACAGGAGCGGCAAGGCCCTTTGCCGCTCCAGCCGTTCCATCGATAGGCGAGCGGCGATGGTGACCATTCGCCGCCATGCGCCTGTTCCGATGGGTTGGTTCTACTTCATGCCCTCGATGATGCTTGAAACGGTAGCATCGGGAGTCGTGGCGCAAGCGGCCTTCACCTTGTCGACGTTGGCCGTCAGGGTCCCGACTTCTACCATCGGGTTGTTGCTCTTGGCGTGGGAATAACCGCTCGCCCAAGCTGCAACCACTCCCGTGGCGACTGGCCCCATCTCAGCAGCCTGTTTGCAGGTCAGCTTGGACAGGTCGGCCTCGGCGGCGACGGCCGGGCCAGCAATAATCAGGACTGAAGCAACGACTGCGAGAATGCGAATGCGCGTCATAACCTTCTCCTCTTGGGGGCAACATTGCCCCACCACATCATCGCTTGCCCGTTCCAACACGGGGTGAACATCACTGCCCGCATTCGGGGCGATAACGCAGCAAATCGTAGGAGCCGCACGGCCCCTCGGCGGCCATCCGGCCTTGCACTCCATCTCGGCCATCTGAGGCAGCGCTTGGTTGTTCCAGAGCTGCTCCAACGTCGCGTTGACAACATAACATATTTGTTATATAAGAGGTCTGTTATAAAGTGGACGACTTCAAATGCTCGACGAGTCCTTTGCCGCCCTTTCCGATCCTGTGCGCCGTGCTCTTATCCAGCGGCTGGCGAAGGGCGAAGCAACGGTGCAGGACCTGGCTCGACCGTTTTCCATCAGCCAGCCCGCGATCAGCCGTCACCTGAAGGTCCTCGAGGACGCGGGGTTGATCGAAACGCGCGTTGACGGCACGGCGCGGCCCCGTCGGCTGAAGCCCGAGGCTGTCGCCCAGCTCTGGAACTGGCTCGGCCAATACCGCACGCTTTGGGAGACGCAGTTCCAGAAGCTCGACGCGGTACTCGACGAGATTGCCGATGATGAACAGCAAACGTCACACGATCGAGGAGTCGGCCTGCCGTGAACAAGAACGTGGAAATGCCGCAACTGCAGGTCACCCAGGACGGCGACACCGCCATCATCGTCCGTCGCAGTTTTCGCCACCCGCCCACCCGGGTGTGGCAGGCGATGACCGACCCCGCGCTGATCCCCAAGTGGATGGCATCGATGGATACGATGACCCGATGCGAGATGGATCTGCGGCCGGGCGGCAGCTTCTACTACGAATGGGGCGGCTCCCCGGAGAACTCCTTTTACTTCTCCGGGCCAATCCTGGCCGTCGACGCGCCGCACCACATGACCCACGTCGAATACTTCAACGGCGAGACGGTGTCGGGGACAACCATCACGACCGATCTGGAGGCACGCGGCACCGGGACCCGCATGACAATCGTCATGCGATACGCCGATGCAGAAGCCCGGGCAGAGGCGATCAGAAACGGCATGACGGACGGCTTTGACGAAGTCTACGACAAGCTCGAAGCACTGCTGACCGAAGGGTAGCGCGGCCTTACCCGGGGCCTGGGGCGCCTTCACGCCGAGCCCTGCCCTTTCACCACCGAACCACTCCAGCGCGGCGACCAGTTCGCAACGCATGCGTCCGCACGCGTCGATGAGTGCGCAATTCAGGGGAACAAGAGATGACCAAGGGTAAGCTTGTCTATTGGGGTAGCACGGCTCTGCTGTGCCTCATCTATGCAGGGGGCGCGATGGCCTATGCCACGCAACGGCCCATGGTCGAAGAAGGCTTCAGCCATTTCGGATACCCGGCCTATCTCGTCACGGTGCTGATCGTCGCCAAGATCGCCGCCCCCCTCGCGATCCTCACCCGCGTCTCCGTTCAGCTCAGCGACCTGGCCTATGCAGGCATGCTGTTCCACCTGCTCCTTGCGGTCTCGGCGCACCTGAATGCGGGGGACGACGGCTTCATCCCGGCCCTTGCCGCGCTGGTGTTGATGCTCACCTCGTTCCTCACCCAGAACGCGGCCCGCAAGGTGGCTTCGCCCAACGCGCCCTACGCATTCGGTTCCGCCGCATCGCCTGAAAGCGTGCGGCATGGCCAACTCTGAACCTATGCTGGAGACAAAGAAGATGAACGCCTCCCGTCCAATCACCATCACGCCGATTTTCGTTGCCGATCTGCTGGTCGAAGGCGAGCGGATGCCGGTTTACGTCCATGTCATCGACCATCCCGATGCGCGGATTCTGGTGGATACGGGCATGACTGAACTCCACCCGATGGCGGCGGACCTGAACCCCTGCCTCCACCCGCTCAACAAGCAGAACTTCGACCTGGGCAGCGTTGACATCGTGGTCAACACGCACCTGCACGCCGACCATTGCGGTGGCAACCACCTCTTCGCGGGCAAGCCGATCTACGTCCAGCGTCGCGAACTGGACGATGCCCGCAGCAACAAGGACGCGTATCCCATTCGAGAGTGGATCGATGCCGCTGGCGTTGAGTACATTCCAGTGGATGGCGAGCTCGAGCTGCTTCCCGGGCTGCGGCTCGTCCCCGCGCCGGGTCACACAGACGGGATGCAGGTCGTCGTCGTGGACACTGGAGAACGCCCGATCGTGGTCGGCGGCGACGTTGCTGTCTGGTTCGGCGAACTCGAGGAGCCGCACAGCGAAGGCCAACTGCGCGTATTGGCGATGAACCCGCAACTGATCTGGCTCTCACATGAGCACGAACCGTGGCGGCCTCGAACCGTGCAGCCATAGCGCTGTTGTACGTTGCAAGGGGCGCCTGGTGGGTCGTCTCGGGTTAAGGGAAAAATCGACTCGATTGCCAGGCCACGGAAGAAGGGGCTGTAGAGGGGGACACCCTAATCGTCGTCTCTCCATCGCCTCATGCGACGCCTGACGGTCGTCTTTGCCGCAAATCGCGCGTCGGCAATTTCTCACGGATCGAAGGGCCTCGTTCGCCGCCTGGACGGAGCCCCCGATGGCACTCACAGAGTACAAACCCGGCACCACCTTCCCCGGCCGCATGGGCCGCACCATCGACGAGTCGCAGCCGGCCTGGCCAGCGCCGGAGCGGGCCGCGGCGGGCTCGCCCAACGTCATGTTCATCGTCATCGATGATACCGGCTTCGGTCAGCTCGGCTGCTATGGCGGCCCGATCGAAACGCCGAGCATCGACCGGCTGGCGAAGAACGGGCTGCTGTTCACCAACATGCACACCACGGCGCTCTGCTCTCCGTCGCGCTCGTGCATGATCACCGGTCGCAACCACCACTCCAACGCAATGGCCTGCATCACCGAAGGATCGACCGGCTATCCGGGCTCCAACGGCGCAATTCCGTTCGAGAACGGCTTCCTCTCCGAGGGGCTGCAACAGCATGGCTATGCGACCGTCGCACTCGGCAAGTGGCACCTGACGCCGGCCGAGCAGATCAGCGCGGCCGGACCGTATGATCGCTGGCCCCTGGGGCGCGGATTCGATCGGTACTACGGGTTCCTCGGCGGCGACACGCACCAGTATTATCCGGACCTCGTCTACGACAACCACCAGGTCGAGCCGCCGAAGACGCCCGAGGAGGGCTACCATCTCTCCGAGGACCTGGCGAACAAGGCCATCGAGTTCATCGGCGACCTCAAGCAGGTGGCGCCGGACAAACCGTTCTTCATGTACTTCTGCACCGGCGCGAACCACGCTCCGCACCACGTCCCCAAGGAGTGGGCCGACAAGTACAAGGGCAAGTTCGACGATGGCTGGGACGCGCTGCGCGAGCGCACCTTCGCCAGGCAGAAGAAGCTCGGCATCATGCCCAAGGACGCGGTGCTCTCACGCCATGATCCGGACGTGCAGGACTGGGGCAAGCTCCCCGCCGAAGAGCGCAAGCTCTACGCGCGGATGATGGAGGTGTACGCCGGCTTCTGCTCGCACATGGACCATCAGGTCGGCCGGGTCATCGATTATCTCGAAAAGCTCGGCGAACTCGACAACACGCTGATCATGTTCATCTCGGACAACGGCGCGAGTGCGGAAGGCGGCCCGACAGGATCGATCAACGAGAACAAGTTCTTCAACAACGTCCCGGACGACCTGAAGCAGAACCTCGCGGCGCTCGACGACCTGGGTGGGCCGAAGTACTTCAATCACTACGCCTGGGGCTGGACGCATGCCGGCAACACGCCGTTCCGCCGCTGGAAGCGCGAGACCTATCGCGGCGGGGTTTCCGACCCGTTCATCGTCCACTGGCCGCACGGCATCAGGAAGAACGGGCTGCGGACGCAGTTCACCCACGCCATCGACATGGTTCCGACGGTCTACGACGCGCTGAAGCTCGACCCGCCGACGACAGTCCGCGGCGTCACCCAGTCGCCGCTCGAGGGCATCAGCTTTGCCGAGACCTTCTCCGACCCGAAGGCCGAGGGCAGGCACAAGACCCAGTATTTCGAGATGTTCGGGCACCGTTCGATCTATCACGACGGCTGGCGGGCGGTGTGCCCGGTGCCCGGCACCTCGTTCATCGAGTCCGGCTTCGGCTTCGGCCAGATGGTGCTGACCGAGGACAAGCTCCGCGAGCTCGATGCGACGGGTTGGGAACTCTACGACCTCAGCAAGGACCCCACCGAGACCAACAATCTTGCCGAGGCCAACCGTCCCAAGCTGATCGAGATGATCGCCACCTGGTACGTCGAGGCGGGCAAGTACAAGGTGCTGCCGCTCGACAGCCGCGGCACCATGCGCTTCGCCGATCCGCGGCCGCAGCTCACCAAGGACCGGGCCACCTATGTCTACTATCCCGGGACGCAGATGGTGCCGGAGAATGTCGCGGCCAAGCTGCTCAACCGTTCGCACAGCCTCACCGCCGAGGTGGAGATCCCCAAGGGCGGCGCCGAGGGCGTGCTGATCTGCCACGGCGGCAATGTCGGCGGCTACACGCTGTTCGTGAAGGATGGAAAGCTCCACTATGTCCACAACTACGTGGGCGCGGAGGAATTCCACCTCGTCTCGAACACTGACGTGCCGGTGGGCAAGGTCGAGCTCCGCTACGAGTTCGAGGCCACCGGCAAGCCCGATCTCGCCCACGGCAAGGGGGCTGCGGGCACCGCCCAGCTCTACATCGCGCACAAGCTCGTCGGCGAGATGAAGCTGCCCTACACCGTGCCGCTGGCGCTCGGTATCGGCAGCGGCGTCTTCGTCGGCCGCAATGGCGGCTCATCCGTCTCCGCGCTGTACGGTCCGCCCTTTGCCTTCACCGGCACCATCAAGCAGGTGACGGTCGATCTGACCGGCAAGCTGATCGTCGATACGAAGGAACAGGAAGCCGCGTTGGCCCGCACCGCCATGGCCCGCCAGTAAGGCGAGCCCGGCCTGGGAGGCGGGCTTCATCGGTGACTTCGCGGCATTGCCCTCAGGACGGCTCCCATGGGAGCCGTCGGCCTTGTCCGTGTGACCGGCTGCCGCGTGGCCGTCAGTCGGCCGCCACGTGCATGTCGCGCGACAGGCTGGAGAGGATCTCCGGCCCGTCCTCCCGCAGGATCACGATGTCCTCGAGGCGGATGCCGAAGCGGCCGGGAATGTAGATGCCGGGCTCGATCGAGAACACCATGCCCTCGGCGAGCACCGTGTCGGACGTCGCCGTGATATAGGGCGGCTCATGCCCGCCAATGCCCATGCCATGGCCGGTGCGGTGGACGAAATACTCGCCGTAGCCGGCATCGGTGATGACCTTGCGGGCCGCCTCATCGACATCGCGGGCCAGCGCGCCCGGCTTGGCCGCCTTCAGCGCAGCCTGCACGGCGCGTTCGACGATGGTGTGGATCTGGCCGTATCCGTCGGGCGGACGGCCGACCACGGCCATGCGGGTGATGTCGCTCGGGAAGCCGGCGATGCGGCCACCGATATCCATGACGACGGCATCGCCTTCCGCCAGCTTCCGGTCGCCGGTGTGATGATGCGGGAAGGCGCCGTTGGGGCCGGTGGCAATGACGGCGAATTCCGGCTTGGCGCCCTGCGCGCTGAACTCATCGAAGATGATCGCAGCGAGTTCCTTTTCGGTCATGCCGGGACGCATCGCCGCAAAACCCTTCTGCATCGCCTTGTCGGCGATGAGGGCGTTCTTCTTGAGGGCAGCGTATTCGCGTGCGTCCTTGCGCATGCGCAGGTAGCTCAGCGTGTCGTCCGTGAAGCTGCGCTTCGCCTCGGGCAGAGCGTCGAGCAGCAGCATGGCAAAGTCGATGCGCATCGTCTCGTCGAATGCGACATGGCGCGCGGTCGTGCCGCCGACATCGGCGAGGGCTTCGAGGAATGCGGCCTTCGGGCCAGCATCGTCGGCCCAGACGCGGAACGGGATCTCGGTCTCTTCGCGGGAGCCCTCCGCGTTGAGCGCCGGCATCAGGAACGCCTCGCGTTCGGGCCCGACCAGCAGCAGGCACGGGCGCTCGCACAGCAGCGGATGGAACCCGACGAGCCAGTCCATATGCGGGCTCGGGGCGAGGGCAACGAGATCGACGTCCTGCGCCTTCATCCGCTCGCGCAGTCCGGCGAGCCTGGCCTTGGTATCCACAGTCACAGTAGGCGCCCCCCTTCAGGCGTATGGTCCTGGCCCCTCGCCTGCCCATCCGGGAGCGATGCGGCCGTGTTTGTTGTCATCGGCAGCGGGTCTGGTCCCGCTGCCATTGTTGCTGTCACACACGCGAGTGCATCGCCCCGTGTGGGGTCGGTTTACGGCGTGGTAATGGCGTCGAGAATCCGCACCCAGGCACGGATGCCCTTCTGGAACGAGCTCAGGTTGTACTTCTCGTTCGGCGAGTGGCCGCGGTCGTCGGAATTGCCCCAGCCGACCAGCAGCGCATCCATGCCGAGGATGGTGCCGAAATCGCCGACGATCGGGATCGAGCCGCCACCACCGGTGACGATGGCCGGGTTCGACCACTCACCGAGCAGCGCCTGCTTGGCCTTGTCGAGGATCGGTGCGTCGAACGGCAGCTGGACGGCCGGCGCGGCGCCATGGTCGCCGAACTCCACGCGGCAGTCGGCCGGCACCTTCGAACGGACATAGGCGCGGAAGCTGTCGCGGATTTTCAGCGGATCCTGATCGTGCACCAGCCGGAACGAAACCTTGGCAGTGGCTTCAGCCGGAATCACGGTCTTGAAGCCTTCGCCGGCATAGCCGCCGCTGATGCCGTTCACTTCGGCGGTCGGACGAGCCCAGTTGAGCTCGAGCATGGAACGGTTCTTCTCGCCCACCGGGATGGAGAGGCCGACCCGATCGAGCATATGCGGCATCGACTTTTCGAGGTCGTCCCAGACCTTCTTCAGGTCGGCAGGGGTTTCGCGGACGCCATCATAGAAGCCGGGCAGCGTAACGGTGCCGTCCTTGTCGTGGAGACCGGCCAGGATGTCGCTGATGATATGCAGCGGATTGGCGGCGATACCGCCATAGCCACCCGAATGCAGGTCGTGGCTGGCGGCGTAGATCTTGATCTCTTCGCCCACGAGGCCGCGCAGGCCGGCGCAGATCGACGGGGTGTCGTCGTCCCACATGCCGGTATCGCAAACGAGCACGTAGTCGGCCTTGAGCTCTTCCTTGTTGGCTTCGAGGAACGGGCGGGCGGACGGCGAGCCGCATTCTTCCTCGCCTTCAAAGATGATCGAGATACGGGCCGGCAGGCTACCGCGCACTTCCTTGTAGGCGCGCACGGCCTCCACGAAGGTCAGCAGCTGCGCCTTGTCGTCGCAGGTGCCGCGACCGGAAATGATCTTCTGGCCCTTGGCGCCGATGCGGATCGCCGGCTCGAACGGGGGATGGGTCCACAGGTGCAGCGGATCGACGGGCTGGACGTCGTAGTGACCGTAGAACAGGAAGTGCGGACTGTCGGGGCTGACGCCCTCGTGATGCGCCACCACCATGGGATGGCCGATCGTATCGCGCACCGAGGCATCAAATCCCAGGCTCGTCAGGTAATCGGCGAGCAGTTGCGCCGCTTTACGACAGTCGGCAGCGTGGGCTGGGTCGGTCGATATCGAGGGGACCCGTACGAGCTCGAACAGGGTTTCGAGGCTCGATTCAAGGTTCGCGTCGGCACGGGTGAGGACAGGTTCGAGGTCTGACATAGGCACCGCTTCTGTGATTCGGGATCACTCTCTCCGATCCCGCTACGGGGCCGTATGACACATGCCCCAGGGAGGCACCATCCATACTCAAGACTGCGTCTGTCGGAGACGTGAATCGCATCAGATGCTGTTCTTTCGCTACGACGCCGCCTTGACAGGCCTCGCGACATGCCTTTGTCTGACATTTGACAAACATGGGGTCACAGGTGTCCAAAACTGGACTTTGATAGTCTTTTTTTGCGACCGACGCCGATGGCAAACAAAACAACAATAAAGCTGACGGCCCCTCCGGAAGCTTAGTTAGATTACCCGGAGATTCATACGCAGGACCGACCTGCGTAGGCTGGAACTTTTCGACTGTAACAACCAGGACAGAGGAGCCCTACTGGTGAAACGATTGGTATTTCTTGGCGCCGCACTCGCGATGTCAACGATGTCCACTGGCGCAGCGCTGAGCTTCGAGGGAAGTTCTCTCGTTGCCCCCGACTGCAACTACGGCGGCAAGATCAGCGCGATCCGGGCCACCGACGAGCACACCGTCACCTTCACGATGTGCGCGGCGGATCCGGCATTCGAGGCGAAGGCCGCCTTCGTCTCGTTCGGCATTCAGCCGTCCGAGCACCTCGCCACCGTCGGCACGACCAAGGACATCCTTACCAACCCGATCGGGACCGGCCCCTTCAAGCTCGATGCCTGGAATCGCGGCGACTCGATCATCCTCAAGCGCAACGATGATTACTGGGGCAACAAGTCGCCCTACGAGACGCTGGTGTTCCGCTGGAGCACGTCCGGTGCCGGCCAGCTGAACGAACTGCGCTCGGGCACGGTCGACCAGATCAGCACCCTGAGCCCCGACGACTTCGACGCCGTCAAGAACGACGCCGACCTGCAGTTCCTGCCGCAGTCGGGCCCGAATACCCTGTATCTGGGCATGACCAACACCTTCGAGCCGTTCAACAACGTCAAGGTGCGTCAGGCCATTGCGATGGGCATCGACCGCCAGCGTATCGTCGACAACTACTTCCCCGATGGGTCGGAAGTTGCGTCCCACTTCACGCCGTGCACGATCCCGAACGGCTGTGCGGGCGAGGCCTGGTACGGGTTCGATCCCGCCGCCGCCAAGGCGCTCCTGGCCGAAGCCGGGTTCCCGGAAGGCTTCAAGACCAAGATCTACTACCGTGACGTGTTCCGCACCTACCTGCCGGAACCCAGCACCATGGCAGTGGAAATCCAGTCGCAGCTGAAGGCCATCGGCATCGACGCCGAAGTGTCTCCGATGGAGTCGGGCGAGTTCATCGGCCAGGCCAGCGCCGGCAACCTCGACGGCTTCTACCTGCTCGGTTGGGGCGCGGACTATCCGCACATCACCAACTTCCTCGACTACCACTTCGGCAAGGACACCAAGCAGTTTGGCGCTTCCATCCCGGAGATCCACGAGGCGCTGACCAAGGGCTCCTCGATCGCCAATGTCGATGAAGCCAAGCCGATCTACGAGCAGGCCAACAACGCCATCCGCGAATTCGTGCCGATGGTGCCGATCTCCCACGCGGCAGCAGGTTCGGCGGCCCGCAACTACGTCAAGAACGCGAACTACCGTCCGTTCGGCGCCAAGCAGTTCAGCACTGTGGACCCCGGCAAGGACACCATGATCGTCATGCAGAACGCGGAGCCGATCAGCCTCTACTGCGGCGACGAAAGCGACGGCGAGTCGACCCTGGTCTGCACGCAGATCACCGAGACGCTGCTCGACTACGCTCAGGACAGCGGCGATGTCGTCGGCGGCCTGGCAACGGGCTGCGAGGCGAATGCCGACGCGACCGAGTGGACCTGCCACCTGCGCGAAGGCGTGAAGTTCACCGACGGTTCGGCCTTCGACGCCAACGACGTCGTGGCCTCCTACGCTGCCGGCATTGACGTGAGCAATCCGTCGCACGTCGGCAACACCGGTGCGTTCGACTACTTCTCGAGCCTCTGGGGCCTGATGAACGCGCCCGCCCAATAAGGCGAGTTCTGTCTTGAGGCGGGCGTTCCGGCGCCCGCCTCACCCGCTTTCAGCCCATAAAGTTTTGCGCGATGCTTGGTTACGCGATCAAACGGCTACTCAGCGCCATTCCAGTCTTGTTTGGCATCCTGGTAGTCACCTTCTCCCTCGCCCGCCTCATTCCCGGCGACCCGTGCAAAGCCATGCTGGGCGACAAGGTCAGTGATGCGACTTGCGCCGAATTCGTGCGCAATTTCGGTCTCGACCAACCCATTCCTGTGCAGTTCCTCTATTACCTGCGCGACATCGCCCAGGGTAATTTCGGCAACTCCATCCGCTTCTCGCGGCCGGTGACGCAGATCATCATCGAGCGCCTGCCGATGACCATGGAACTGGCGATCCTGGCGCTGATCGTCGCCACCGTTGCCGGCATCTCCATCGGCATTTTCGCGGCGCGGCGGCACAACACCGCCGCTGACGTCGGCACGATGGCGCTCGCCAATGTCGGTATCGCCATGCCGATCTTCTGGCTCGGCCTGATGATGGCCTATGTCTTCGGCGTCATGCTGAAGGGTACGCCTCTCTGGCTGCCGCCGTCCGGCCGGCTCACCGCCGGTTTGAGCTCCGTGCCGTTCTACCAGGTCTGGGGCTGGGAACTGACCAAGGGCACGTTCGGTGCCCAGTTCGCCGAGTTCATCTCCAACTTCTACATCTTCAACGCGCTGATCACGCAGAACTGGGAAGTCTTCACCGACGCGGTTCGGCACATGATCCTGCCGGCGCTTGCCGTGGCCACCATTCCGATGGCCGTGATCGCCCGCATGACCCGCTCATCCCTGCTCGACGTGCTGGGGCGCGACTATGTCCGCACGGCCCGCGCCAAGGGGGTGCCGGACAACAAGGTGGTGCGACGGCACGCCCTGGGCAACGCCATGCTGCCGGTGGTGACGATTCTTGGACTGCAGATGGGCGCCCTGCTCAGCGGGGCGGTCCTCACCGAGACCGTGTTCGGTCTCGCCGGGGTGGGACGCATGCTGGTCGAGGCGATCTTCGCCCGCGATTACCCCATCGTCCAGGCGTTCACGGTGATGATCGCCACGATCTACGTCGTGGTGAACCTGATCGTGGACCTCTCCTACACCTACCTCGACCCACGCGTTCGGCCTCAATAGGACCTGATATGACGAGCCTAAACATCGCCAGCGCCCAGGCGGCCGCGAACGTAATGGAGGATGGCCTGCTCGGCGATCCCGTGCCGCTGTGGAAGCAGACGTGGAAACGACTGCTGCGCAAGCGCTCGGGCCAGGTCGGCATGTTCCTGATCGGCTTCATGGTGCTGGTGGCAATCTTTGCCCCGCTCATTGCCCCCTACGATCCG
>Ga0247822_10001288_pt1 | contig 15199 bp, 9 predicted proteins | sample 13C_Cellulose_Da_FD_192423 | JGI IMG/M metagenome (GOLD analysis project Ga0247822, IMG submission 192423) | Soil microbial communities from agricultural site in Penn Yan, New York, United States - 13C_Cellulose_Day30 | ecosystem: Environmental > Terrestrial > Soil > Agricultural land | place...
CATGCCGAGCGCCCGCGCCGGCGCGCCGCCGGTGTCGGGATCGATCCGCGGCGTCGGCGCGCACGCCGCCAGCGCCAGCGCCGCCGGCGCCAGCGACGCCGCGAGCACGAACAAGAACCCCGTCGTCCGCACGCCGGCAGCGTACGAACGACGGGGTCTCACTGGGGTTACACCGCCGTCGGCGGCGGCGGTCACATCGTGACGTCGCGGACCACGCCGCCGATCGCCGCGCCCCGGTAGAACTCGTTGACCCGGCGCATGTCGCCCTTGGCGACGGCGTAGGCGATCGCCGCTGCCGCCTGGTTCGCCGTCGTGGTCGACGCGACGTTGGCGTCGTTGCCCGTGGTCGAGTCCCAGCCGACCACCGAGCCGTCGCGGCGGATGCCGCCGAACCAGCCGGTGCGCAGCATGCCGTTGCCGAGCACGTAGACCCAGTTCGAGTTGCCGGGCGTGCCGTCCGGCCAGCCGCCGCGCTGCAGCGGGTTCTTCGGGGTGTCGCCGTGGATCGACATCACGTACGAGTCGCCGAGCTTGCCGCCGGCGCAGGTCGGGTCGTCCTTGCTCATCAGGTCGGCGTGGAACCCGTCGAGGATCTTGCCCAGCGTCGTCACCGTGTTGGTGAGGTTGTTCATGTCGTTGAACGCGCCGTGGGGATCGTCGCGCAGCGCCGGCAGGACCACCGAGTTCGACAGGCCCATCGCGAACGCCTTGGCGGTCACGATCAGCGTCTTGGCGATGTCGAGCAGGCGGGTCGGGGTCCCGGCGGTGACCCCGTAGCGGGTCATGTCGTCGGAGGTGATCGCCAGCCGGCTGGCCAGGTTGGTGCCGAGCAGCGCCGCCGCCGACTTGCCGGTGGTGAACGACCGCTTCATGCCGGGGTTCCGCGCCGCGGCGTTGAGCGACATCATCGCCTTGAACGACGCGTCGTAGAGGTCGGCGTCGGTGCTCTGCTCGAGCAGGCCGCCGGTGCGCGACACCGCGCTGTTGAACAGGCCGACGATGTCGTCGGGACCGGGGACGCGGGCCAGCGCCGGCGCGCCGGCCGCGGTGCCGAACGGCGCGTTGTCGACCGCGATCACCGGGACCAGGGTCGGGTTGGTCGCCTGCAGCACCGACGCCGCCGCGAACACGCTGACGCCGGTGGCGATCACCGAGCTCGACGCCGGGGTCTGGGTGTGGGTCTCGTTGCGGCCGGCCATGAAGACCGTCATCTGCTTCTTGCCGTCGAGCGTCTTGTACGGCGCCTGCGGCCCGAGGGTCAGCGGCTTGTCGGTGCCGGCCGCCATGGTCTGCTGGCCCGGCGCGTGGAACGCGAACTGGGCGTTGTTGGCGGCGGCGACGTCGTTGTGCGGCCACAGCAGCTGGAACCAGGCCAGGCCGCCGTTGCCGGCGATGATGTGGACCGAGCGGTTGGTCGGGGTGCACGCGGCGTCGGCGGCCAGCGCGGTGCCGCCGACGGTCTCGAGCACCTCGAAGGCGCGCCACGGCTTGACCCCGAGCGCGGCGGCGCCGGCCAGGGTCCATTTGATCAGGCCGCGCCGGGTCATCTCCCTGCGGCGGTCACGCTCGTCGGTGCTGGGGAGCTTGGGGCTACGCTTGGACATGGGCGGCCTCACTCGCAGGTGTGGGCGGCAGCCGCGACGATCGCGACGGCCATGATGCGCCCCTTCTCGGGAGTCGAGGCGCTGGTGACGATGTGGTTGCACAGCTCGATCTGGGCCGGGACGGCCGGCATGCCGGTGAGGCACGCGATGCCGCGGGCGGTGCACTGGTTGCCGGCGTCGAAGAACTCGGTCGGCACGCCGCCGACCGCGCACTCGGTGCGCGACGGCATCTGCGCGATGATCTCGGGCGCGGCCTGGGCGAACACGTCGTACAGCTTCGACGCGCCGGCGGTGGTGAGGTCGGTCGCCTCCGAGATGCGGGCGCCGTAGTTGGGCGCGCCGAGCGCGGCGCGGCCGTCGCGGTACAGGCGGCCGGCGGTCAGCGCGGTGTTGTTACCGACGTTGACGCCGCGGCGGGTGAGCACGCCGCCGATGGTCTCGTAGCGCATCTTCTTGCAGGCGTGGACGCGCGACGAGAACGTCGCCGGACCCTCGTCCTTGAGCCGGTCGAGCAGCTCCCAGATGTCGGGGAGCGCGTCGGGGTGGTCGTAGGTGTTGTCCTCGCCGCCGGCGGCGCCTTCGCCGGTGCCTTCGGGGTAGCCGGGGTCGGTGGGATCGGGCTCGCCGGGGGTGACGATCTCGCCGGTGCAGGCGGAGACGAGGAGCGCCGTGGCCAGCGCCAGCCCGTGCACGGTCGTTCTACGGATGCGGGTCATGGTCGGCCTCCTCTCAGTACTTGGTGAAGTCGTCGCTGGTGAACACGGCGTAGAGCAGGTCCTTGAACTTGTGGCCGTTGCCGGTGAAGGCCGCGACCTGGGCCGCGATCACCTCCGACGGCACCACCGACAAGGTGTTGACGATGTCGCCGCGGCCGAGCGCCCAGTTCCACGCGCGGGCGACCGCGCACTCGGCGATCAGCGGGTCGGCGGCCATCGCCGCGCCGAGCGCCGGCAGGTCGGCGGCCGGCTTGCCCATGCGCCAGGCGGTGGTCTGCTGGCCGGCCGGCAGGTAGTCGGCCAGGGTCGCCAGCGGCTCGCCGTCGAGCGGGGTCTTGACCGCGATCGCGTTGGTCATGCGGCCGTTGTCGTCGAAGTTGGCGAACAGCGGCGCGACGTGGTTCATCGTCGCGTGGCAGTTGGCGCACACGACGCCGGCGGTGTCGAGGAAGTCGATGCGGCCGCCGTTGCTGGTGCCCGCGATGCTCTCGAACGGCCACGGCGCGGTGTACGAGGCGTCGTTGCCGACCGGCGTCGGCGCGCCGATCTCGGCCGGGAACGCGGTGCAGGCGAAGATCTCCTGGACCCAGCGCGTCCGGCGGAACGCCAGGTTCGACGCGAAGTGCTTCATCACGCCGGGGTTGGTCAGCACGCCGGCGTGGGTGGTGACGTTGTTGTTGCAGTTGGCGGCGGTGACCACGCCCTGGGCGTTGACGGTCGGGCAGGTCCCGGTGGTCGCGGTGAGCAGCTCGAGGTACGAGCGGTTGCCGACCGTGATCGAGGCGGCCAGCGCCGGCGCGGTGTCGAGCTCGGCGGTGCCGCCCATGCGGAAGGTGTCGCGCCAGAACGCCAGCGCCTGCGGCGCGAAGCGCGGGTCCTCGAGGTAGCCGCGGACCAAGGTCTCGTACTGGGTCTTGGCGTCGGCGCCGGAGACCTTCTCGATGTCCTCGACGGTGGGCAGGTCGCCGGTCAGGCGCAGCGACGCGGTGCGCAGCGCGGCGCCGTAGTTGTACTGGCGCTGGTCGAGCAGGTCCTGCCACGGGTCGACCGGGGCCGGCTCGCCGTCGCCGACGCCGTCGCCGGTGCCGTCGCCGACGCCGTCGCCGGTACCGTCGCCGGTGCCGTCGCCGCCGCCTCCGTCGACGGAGGTGTCGCACGCCGCGGCGCCGCCGAGGGCCGCGACCAGGAGGAGGGTGGACAAGGAACGAGACCTGCGCATGGGACCTCCGAGCGCCTGGATGGCGCGGCTCACTGCTGCTGCCCTGCGGCGACCTCGGCCTGGATCCAGGTCGAGACCGAGGTGCGGAAGGTGTTGAACGCGTTCGCGTTGGGGAACCGGAACGGGTGGTTGGCGCCCGCCGCCGGGTCGACGGCGACGAACAGACCGCTGGTGTTGATGTTGGCCAGGTTGACCCGCGACAGGATCTGGCCGCACGCGCCGGCCTGGCCGGTGGCCGACATGTCGTTGAGCTGCCGCATGTCGGTCGCGTTGGTGGCGCCGGCGTTGCCGCCGGCGTGGCAGTTGGCGCAGCTGGTCGCGAGCGGACCGCGCGCGCTGGTGGTGAACTGCGGGACCGCCTTGCAGCCGCCGACCTGGCCGCCGCCGCCGCCGCCGCCGCCCATGCCGGCGTACGGCTCGGCGACGCGGAAGTGGACGCTCAGCCGGGCGGTCGGGGCGACGTCGACCAGCATGAGCAGGCCGCCGCCGACCGCGGCGCTCTGCCCGGCGGCGACGCCGAGGTCGAGCTGCTCGAAGCTGTCGACCGGATCCGGCCGCGGCACGTCGTCGGTCCAGGTCACGAACAGCGGGTGGACGACGCGGGCGCCGCCGGTGCCGGCGACGACCTTGATCTCGGACAGGTACAGGCCGAGCGAGAGCTTCTCGGCCTGGAACTGCACGCTGGCGCCGGTCAGGCCGATCACGTCGAGCGGGATGGTGTTGAGGCCGGCGACCGGGTCGATGATCGGGGTCTCGATCACCTCTTCCTCGTCGTCACCGGCGCGGGCGACGACCTCGAGGTCGATCCACGACCGGATCGTCGCCGCCTGCTCGACGGTCCACGCCGGGCCGTCGTGGGCGCCCTTGGTGAGGACCCGGCTCGAGCTCGGCGTGTCGAGATCGATGAGGCCGGGCCACATCATCACCGTGGTGTGGACGTCGGGCTCGGCGCGGAGGAAGCCGAGCGCGTCGGTGCCGCCGTGGCAGGCCCGGCAGAAGCCCTCCATCAGCGGCTTGACGTTGGTGTCGAACGACGCCTTCGCGGCCGCGGCCGGGTCGTCGCCGCCGGCATCGGGGCCGGCGCCGTCGCCGTCACCGTCTCCGGTGCCGGGCTCGAGCTGACCGACGCATGCCGCGAGGAGCAGGGTGGGGAGCAGAACCGCTCGCATGGTCGATGCCCATGAGCAGCAGGTGTGCCAGCGCACGAACGACGTTGGTTCGCTCGGTTGCACCCGGGAACCCCTGGGACCAGCGAGGAATCCCGACCCCAGGCTGGGAAGAGGCAAACCCGCTGTAGTGCCGCTGTAACAGCGGTGAGACATCGGTCGAGGCCAAGACCCCCGCCTTCACGCGCACATCCGATGCGGGCGCGAACCGACACCTTCCCGGCACAACCCCTGCTTGAGCTCGTGGCAGTCTCATCGCGCGAGGTCATCCATGCCCGGGATCGGCGAGCTGCTCATCATCCTCCTCATCGTCGTCGTCATCTTCGGCGCCTCGAAGCTGCCTCAGCTCGGCGACGGCCTCGGCCGCGCCATCGGCAACTTCCGCCGCGCCGCCCACAGCCCCGACGACGAGTCCCGCGACCGCTGACGGCCGCCGCGCCGCCGGCCGGCGCTTACTCGTGCTCGACCAGGCCGCTCATCCAGCCGGCCAGCATCCGGCCGCCGGGCGGCTGGAACAGGATCGGCGTCGCCAGCCCCGAGCCGGTGTCCTCGCGCGCGAACGACGTACCGTTCCAGCGCCCGACCGAGGTCTGGCCGGATGACGCCATGACGATGTTGTCGGCGTCGACGGCGAACATGCCGCCGGTCTCGCCGTTGCCGACCGTGACCGCCTGGATCTTGGTCCAGCCAGCGCCGTTGTTGCGCCAGACGCTCGAGGTCTGGGCCTCGGCGACCCACAGGACGCCGTCGGCGCCGTGGACCGGCCCGAGGTCGGCGGTCGTGGTCAGGCCGGGCTCGGGCATGGCCACGTCCGGCGTGGTCCGGTCCCAGCGCAGGAGCACGCCGTTGCGACCGGCGATCCAGGCGTGGTCGGGATCGGGGCCCCACACGCTGTACAGATCGGTGGTCACCCCGGTCGCGATCGGGCTCCAGGTTCCGTTCGAGTAGTGATAGGCGATGCCCTTGAAGCCGACCGCGATCGCCTGGCCGGGCCCGAGCGCGGCCACCGAGTTGAACAGGCGGCGCTCGAACAGCGGCGCGGTCTCGATCGCGGTCCGGGTCCACGTGGTCCCGTCGAAGCGCCACGCGGTCGTGATCCAGAGGTTGTCGGGCGTCCGCTCCTCGCCGGTCCCGAACAGCTCGTCGACGCCGCCGGTGCGGACGCCGCTGATGCGGGTGACCAGCGGGCCGCCGAGGTCGGTCATCGCCGTGCCGTCCCAGTGACGGACGCGCCCGCCGGCGCTGAGGTACATGTTGTCGTCGGCGGTGCCCCACATCGACAGCAGGCCGCGCAGCTGCGGCTTCACGATCGCGATCGGCACGTCGTGGTCCGACTTGGAGTAGACCGCGCCGGCGTCGCCGACCAGCCACCACCGGCCGCCGATGATCGCCGCCGAGTTGAAGCTCGGCAGGCCGCCGTCCTGGTAGAAGTCGACCGCCGACAGGGTCAGCGAGGTGCCGTTCCAGTGGAGGAAGCCCTCGCCGAACACCCACCACCACACGTCGTCGGGGGCGCGGTAGGCCACCGGGGTGATCCACCGGCGCGGGATCGACAGCGGCGGCGTGTACGCCGTCCACGTGGCGCCGTCCCAACGCATCAACGCGCCCTCGCCGCCGCTGACCCAGACGTCACCGGGCACCCCGAGGTAGCCGCCGGCGATCTCGGGGCCGCCGTAGATCCGGTTCCAGGTGGTGCCGTCGAAGTGGAGGATGCCGGCCGGCAGCGTGGTGATGAAGATGTCGGTCGACGACGTGCCCCAGATCGATCCGAGGAAGCAGCCGGCGCATGGGCTCAGGATCTCCGAGGTGGCGCCGTGCCAGCGCTCGAGGGTGCCGTTGCTGACCGTGACCCAGGCGTCGCCGTCGGGCGCGACCCAGACGTTGTTGTAGTTGGGGTTGCCGCTGTTCGGTTGCGAGCTGCGGATCGTCCAGGTCGCGCCGTCCCAGTGCTGGAGCGTGTTGCCGTAGATCATCCACGTGTTGCTCGGCCCGCCGGTCGACATCGACATCGGGAACTGCGCGACCTGCTGGCCGGGCAGCACCGGCGGGCGGTGGAACCGCCAGGTGTGGCCGTCCCACTGCATCACCGTGCCCTGGCGGGCGGTCAACCAGATGTTGTCGGGCGCGGACGAGACGACGCGGACGTAGTCGTTGCCGTGTGGGGTCGGCGTCCGCCAGCACCAGCCGTCGGTCGTGCACGTCCCGGGCAGCGCGACCAGCTCGGCGAACGGATCGCCGAGCGGGGCGGCGTCGGTGGGAGGCGCGTCGATCGGCGGGGCGGCGTCGACCGCGCCGTCGGCGGTCGCGGCGTCGTCGGCCGGCGCCGCGTCGTCGGGCCCTGCGCCCGGCGGTGAGCCACAGGCGGTGGCGATGGCCAGCGCGACGACCGGGGCGAGCGCGCGGGCGGTCACGGGTGCACCACCACGCCGTTGGCGCCGGCCGCGAACATCGGTCCGCCCGGCGGACGGAACAACCTGGGCATCGGGTAGCCCGACGCGTTGGTCTCCTGGGCGAACGCGCTGCCGTCCCACCGCCACGTCGAGCTCTGCCCCGATGACGACAGCACGACGTCGTCGGCGCCGACCGCGAACAGCCCGCCGCTGGTGTTGCCGACCGTGACCGCCGGCAGCTCGGTCCAGCCGGCGCCGGCGTTGCGCCACACCGTCCCGGTCTCGGCCGACGCGATCCATGCCACGCCGCCGGCGCCGTGCATGGGGCCGAGCGGCCGGGTCGTGGGGATCGGGTCGGGCGTCACCACGGCCGGCGTCGCGCGGTTCCATTTCAGCACCGTGTGGTTCGTGCCCAGGATCCACAGGTTGTCCGGATCCGGTCCCCATGCGCCGATCAGGTGCTCGGTGGTGCCGGTCTCGACCGGGTGCCAGGCGCCGTCGTGGTAGTGGGCGGCGAGCCCGCGGCTGCCGACGGCGAACGCCTCGCCGGGGCCGAACGTGACGATCGTCCCGAAGCCTCGGACCTGGTTGCGGGGCCCGAGATCGGTCTGGGTCTTGGTCCACGTCGTCCCGTCGAAATGGAACACGTTCGACGTCCACACCTGGGCGGAGACCTGCTCCTCGTTGCTGACGAACAGCTCGTCGACGCCTCCGCTGTGGAGCCCGGTGATCGCCCCGATGGCCGCGTAGATCGGCGGCGACGGGTTGGCGGCGTCGATCGGCAGGGTGGTGGTCGCGGTGCCGTTCCAGCGACGGACCTCGCCGCCGACCCCGAAGTACATGTTGTCGGGGCCGTTGCCCCACATCGCCCGCACCGGGTTCGACCGCTGCGACGCGATGATCGACGTGACCGCGAGCTCGTCGGCGCCGGTCCGGGTGTAGATCGCGCCGGCGTCGCCGACGAACCACCACCGGCGGTCGATGATCGCGACCGAGTTGAACGGCGGTAGCCCGCCGTCCTGGGCGGCGTCGACCGCGGTGTAGGTGAGCGCGGCGCCGTCCCAGTGGAGGAAGCCGGGGCGGTCGTGGACCCACCACCAGACGTCGTTGGTCGCGATATAGCCGGCCGCCTCGATCCACCGGCCGGCGATCGCCGCCGGCGGGGTGACCTCGGTCATCGTGGTCCCGTCCCAGTGCATCAGGTCGCCGAAGCCGCCGCTGACCCAGACGTCGCCGCGGATGCCGCTGTAGCCGCCGAGGATCTTCGGCCCGGTGTAGACCGACGTGAACTGGGTGCCGTCGAAGTGGAGGATGCCGGCCGGCAGCGTGGTGATGAAGATGTCGTCGGCCCCGGTGCCCCAGATCGCGCCGAGGAAGCACCCGCTGCACGGCGTGTGGGTCTCGGCCGTGCCGTTGACCCAGCGCTTGACCACGCCGTTGCTCTGGGTGACCCACGCCGCGCCGTCGGGGGCGACCCACACGTTGTTGAAGTTGGGGTTGCCGGTGAGCGGCAGCTGGTCGCGGATGGTCCAGGTCGCGCCGTCCCACTGCTGCAGCGTGGTGCCGTAGATCAGCCAGGTGTTGGTCGGGCTGCTGCCGCCGATCGACATCGGGAACTGATCGGGGCGCTGGCCGGGCAGGACCGGCGGCCGGTGGAACGTCCACGCGTGGCCGTCCCACTGCATGACCGAGCCCCACGCGGTCAGCCAGATGTCGTCGCGCGCGGTCGAGAAGACCCGCACGTAGTCGTTGCCGTGCGGGGTCGGCGTGCGCCAGCACCAGCCGTCGGCCGAGCACATGCCGGGCAGCGCGCGCAGCGCGGCGAACGGGTCGCCGGGGGGCGCGGCGTCGGGGCCCGGGTCGTCCGGGGCGTCGATCGCGGGCGCGTCGACGTCGCCGCCGTCGACGTCGTCGGCGTCGGGCGACGATCCGGGCGGCGTCGAGCCGCACGCCGCCAGCAGCAGCAGCACGAGCAGGCTGGTCGTGGTTCGCATCAGGGCGCCTTGTGGTAGATGGCCGGTTCGGCCGGGGTGGTGGCGTTGTCGATGCCGGCGAAGACGCGCGGCGCGGTCCCGGCCGCGTGCTCGGGCTGCAGGGTCACCGCCCGGACCGACTTGCCCTCGAGGCCGGCCAGGGTCCAGGTCGCGCCGGCGTTGGACGACCGGTACAGGCCGACGCTGGTCGCGGCGTAGAGCAGGTTGGGATCGGGGCACCACTGCGGGAACCCGGCGGCGAACCGCCAGCAGTCGATGGCGATGGTGTAGACCTCGGCGGCGGCGGGCAGGCCGGTGTTGCTGCGGGTCCACGACACCCCGCCGTCGATGGTCTTGTAGATCTGACCGCCGCCGCGCAGGGCCGCGTAGTAGGTGGTCGCGTAGCCGCTCACCATCCCGCCGGTCGACGGGCACATCCGCATGGCCGACGTGAACGTGGATGGGTCGGCGGTCAGCGACCACACCAGCGGCTTGTCGGCGGCCGGGATGCCGTCGTCGCGGGTGACGAACGCGGCCGGCGCGGCGGTGAAGAAGTTGCAGGTCCAGTAGATGCCGCCGCCGGTGGCGGTGGCGCCGGCCGGGGTCTTGCCGTGGACCGCGACCAGCACGTCGGTCGACGGCAGGCTGAACACGCCGGTGGCGACCGAGGTGACCGTGCCGGTGACCGACGGGCCGACCGGGCTGACCGGGGCGGTCGCGGTGAAGCCGCGCAGCGCGACCGCGCCGAGGGTCGGGTGCCAGCCGCCGAGGACGTTGTTGGTGCTGGTGCCGAGGCGCGCCGCGAACATCTCGACCGCCTGACCGGCGGTCGCGAACGCGATCTGGGTCATCCACGTCGTCGGCGTGACCGTGGTCTCGAAGTTGTTCGAGCGGAAGCCGTTGATCGAGGTCGAGTTGTCGGTGAGGAAGGCGACCGAGCCGTTCTCGACCTGGACGGCGACCGCCCGGCCGCGGAGGTTGGTGATCATCGGGCTGGCCGCGCCGTTGGCGCCGGCCCAGGCGATCGGATCGCCGACCGCGCCGGTGATGTGGCGGAACACGCCGGCGTCCTCGGTGCACGCCGCGACCACCGTGCCCGGCGCCCGGCCGTACTCGAGGCCGTCGAAGCACAGCCGGCCGGTGAAGCCGGTGCTGGCGGCGACGAAGCCGCCGTCGCAGCTCGAGAAGTCGCAGGTGGTCTCGCACGACGCCAGCGTGCCCGCGGCGTGGCCGAGGCTCTCGCAGGTGGTCCCGACCGGGAACGGCCCGTCGCACGGCTCGTCGCCGTTGACCTCGCCGTCGCCGCAGGTGCCGCAGCCGGTGACGTCGAAGGTGCACGCCGCGGTGCACCGCAGCGTGCCGCTGTCGAAGCCCTCGGACGTGCAGGTGGCGCCGCCGAGCTGGCCGCCATCGCACTCCTCGCCGGCGTCGACCACGCCGTTGCCGCAGGCCCGGAGCTCGAACGTGTAGGTCGCCGACGCCGTGTTGGCCGGCACCGCGTCGTCGAACGCGGTGACGGTGAACGTGCGCGCGCCGGGCGGCGCCGCCGTGAACGTCACGCCGGTGGTGCACGGATCGATGATCTGGCCGCTGTCGAGCTGGCACCGGGCGCGGGTGGTGTCGGCGCTGGTGGTGAAGTCGAAGGTCGGCGAGTCGTCGCTGGTCGGGTCGGTCGGGCCGCCGGTGATGGTCACCGTCGGCGGGGCGCGGTCGACCTCGAACCCGACGTCGGCGACGCTGGGGTTGCCGGCGCCGTCGGTCGCGGTCACGTGGTAGGTGTGCGGCCCGTCGACCAGGTCGGTGCCGGCGGCGAAGCCGGTCGCGCCGTCGCAGGCGACGTCGGCGCCGCCGTCGACGCGGCAGGTGGTGGTGACCCCGCTCGGGTCGGTGGCGGTGAAGAACACCACCGGCCGCACCGCGCTGGTCCGCACCGGGATCGGCGGCGGCTCGACGGTGATGACCGGCCCGGTCGTGTCGACGGTGAACGCGCGCGTGCGCGTGGTCGCGTTGCCGGCGGCGTCGGTGGCGACCACCTCGAACGTGTAGGCGCCGTCGGCGAGCTGGCCGGTGGGCGCGAAGCTCGTCGTGCACGGCGCGAACGGCGGCGTCGGGCTGGCCGCGCTGGTGATCCGGCAGGTCACCGCGGTGGCGTCGGTGGCGGTGAACGCGAAGGTCGGCTGGGTGGCCGCGGTCGGGGTCGGATCCTCGGGGCCGGCGGTGATGGTCAACCCCGGGGCGGTGACGTCGACGGTGAAGTCGTGGCTGTCGCTGGCGCACACCGGCACGGCGGTGCAGGCCTGGACCTCGAAGGTGTGGCTGCCCTCGGCCAGCGCCGGCGCCACGGTGAACGGGCTGGCGCACGGGGCGAACGCGCCGCCGTCGATCCGGCACTCGACCGTGGCCGCGGTCGCGCCGGCGACGAACTCGAACGCCGGGGTCGGATCGTCGGTCGCGGCCGGCGGCGCGGCGGTGATGAAGATGGTCGGCGCGCTGCCGTCGACCTCGAAGGCGCGGGTCGCGGTCCCGACGTTGCCGGCGGCGTCCTCGGCCTCGACCTCGAAGGTGTGCGGGCCGCCGCCGAGCGGCGACGGCGTGAACGTGTCGGCGCATGCGGTGAACGCGGCGGTGTCGATCCGGCAGCGCGACGCCGTGAACGTGCCGGCGACGGTGAACGTGAACGTCGGCGTGGTGTCGAGGGTGAGCCCGGTCGGCCCGCCGGTGACCGTGACCACCGGCGGATCGGTGTCGACGGTGATCGACCGGGTGTCGGTGCCCTGGTTGCCGGCGGCGTCGGCGACCCGCACGGTGAACGTGTGCGGACCGTCGCCGAGCGCGGTCGCCGGGGTGAACGAGCCGGCGCACGGCGCCGCCGCGCCGCCGTCGAGCGCGCACTCGACCACCGTCGGCGTGTCGGTGGTGGTGAACGTCCAGGTCGGGGTCGCGGTGCGGGTCGGCCCGCCGGGGCCCGACACGATGGTCACCGTCGGCTGGATGGTGTCGACGGTGAAGCTGCGGCCGGCGGTGGCGGCGTTGCCGGCGGCGTCGGTCGCGCGCACCGTGAAGGTGTGCGCCCCCTCGCCGAGGGTCGACGTGGTGAGCGGTGACGTGCACGGCGCGAAAGTCCCGCCGTCGACCGCGCACGCGACCGCGGTGGCGTCGGCCGAGGTGGTGAACGCGAACGCCGGGGTGGCGGTGCTGACCGGGCCCGACGGGCCGCTGGTGATGTCGACGGTGGGCGCGACGGTGTCGACGGTCCAGGTGTAGCTGAGCGAGGTCTGGTGCTGCGAGGCGTCGGTCGCGCGCACGCGGAAGGTATGGGCGCGGTCGGCGAGCGACGGCGTGGTGTACGGCGACGTGCAGGCGGCGAAGGTGGTGACCCCGTCGAGCTGGCACTCGAACGTCGCGCCGGCGTCGGACGAGCTGAACGCGAACGTCGGCGTGGCCACGTTCGACGGGTTGGCCGGCCGCTGGGTCAGCTGCAGCGGCGGGCCGAGGGTGTCGATCGTCCACGCGTGCATCGCCGGCGTGGCGTCGACGTGGCCGAGCGCGTCGGTCGCGCGGACCCGGAAGGTGTGCGGGCCGTCGGGGCGCATCACCGTCGCCGGCGACGTGCACGGGGTGAAGCCGGCGTCGTCGACCGCGCACTCGAACGTGTCGCCGTCGGCGGCCGGCGACGCGGCGAACGTGAACGTCGCCATGCTGGTGGTCTCGACCGCGCCCGGCCCGACCGAGATCACCGTATCGGGCGCCGTGGTGTCGACGGTGAAGCTGGCGGTCGCCGGCGCGCCGACCCCGCCGTCGTCGCCGATCGCGATGATCGCGACGGTGTGGTCGCCGTCGGTGACGTCGAACGCCCACGGCGATGTGCACGCCGCGGCGGCGCCGCCGTCGAGGGCGCAGGTGAAGCTCGCCGCCGGACCGACGGCGTGGAAGGTGATCTCGACCCGGGTCTCGGCCGACAGCGCCGCCGGCGCCCGGTCGATCACCGTGTCAGGGCCGACCCGCTCGACGGGGGTCAGGTTGTCACCGCAGCCGACGATCCCGAGCGCGACGACGACACCGACAAAACGCGAGTACATTCAATATCGACGATACGGATCCCGATATTGCACGCGTGTTACCTGTACGGGCTTCAGGGCGGGAGCACGACTGGATAGAACACAGGTTCGGGATCCCAGCGGCCGCGGCCGAAGCCATCGATGAAGGTCTGGGTGGCAGGGCTGCGCAGGTAGGCGGCCAGCTCGCGGGCGGCGCGCCGGCGCGGATCGTCGGGGCCGGCGGCGACCACGACCAGGTACGGCCGGCGCAGCCGCAGATCGCCCTGGACCATCAGCTCGAGGCCCGCGCTCGGCAGCTTCTTGCTGGCGAACGGGATGCGGCCGACCAGCGTGTACGCCGACGCCGCCGCGGCCTGGGCGAGCAGGTCGCCGCGCTCGTCGGCCATGACGACGGTCGACGCCGCCGGCAGGGTGAGCCGGCCGGCCTCGAGCAGGTCGTGGAGGACCTCGTCGGCGCCCATGCTGGCGTGGACCAGCAGCTTCTGCTTGGTGTCGATGATCGCGCGCACCGCGGCGATCGCGTCGCGCTGGCCGCGGATGCCGGCCGGATCGGCGGCGGGCCCGACGATGATCAGATCGTTACGCGCCCACGGCTGGGGATCGGCGCCGAGGCCGTCGGCGACGACGTTGACGATCGCGTCGCAGGCGTGGGTCGTCACCAGATCGACGCCGCCCTTGCGGAACGCCTCGAGCACCTTCGGCTTGGGGCCGCTGGCCACCAGCTCGACGGTGTGGCCGGTCGATCGCTCGAACCGTCCGGCGACCTCGGCCCAGAACCCGGTCTCGATCATGCCGCCGATCACCGCGACCCGGATGGTCTGCTTGGGCGCCGGCGCCGCCGGTGGTGCGGCCGCCGGGGACGCGGCGCGGTCCTGGCCGCAGGCGGCCAGCGCGACGGCGATCGCCACCGCCGCGGCGTGGCGCATCACTCCCACGTGCCCTGGACGATCAGCGAGAACACCCGGCCCGGCAGGTGGAAGCCGCTGCGGGTCTCGGGCCGCTCGTCGAGCAGGTCGTCGCAGCGGACCACGGCGAGCCAGTCGCCGCCGAACTGGGCCGACGCCGACGCCTCGACCAGGTAGTAGCTGTCGACGGTCGTGGCGCGATCGATCGCCTCGCCGAACCAGCGGACCCGGCCGACCACGGTGAGCGCGTCGATCGGGGTGCCCTTGATCCACCCGTCGGCGCGGTGGTCGGGCAGGCGATCGAGCGGATCGTCGATCCACATGCCGGCGTCGTCGTTGCGCGACCGATCGAGGGTGAGCGCGTACGAGCCGCCGAGCTGGACCATCGGGTGGACCTGCACCCTGGCGCTGGCGTCGAGGCCGCGCACGTCGACGGTGCCGAGGTTGGTCAGCCGGTTGGTCATCGGATCCAGGCGCATGGTGCCGTCCGACCGCCGCCAGTACGGCGCCACGTCGACCTCGACGCGCTCGTCGGGCCGGGCGATCGCGCGCAGCTCGCCGTGGGTCGCGATCTCGGGGCCGAGCTCGGGGTTGCCGGTCTGCGAGTCGAACCGTTCGCGCAGGCTCGGGGTGCGGCCCTTGTGGGCGGCGGTGGCGATCAGCTCGAGCTGGCCGACCGGCTTGTAGCGGCCGACCAGCTTGGCCTCGGGCCACGGATCGGCGCCGAGGCCGATCGGCACCGCGGCGCCGGCGGCGGCGTCGACGCGCACCGGGCCGTCCTCGTACTGGCCGCCGGCCGCGGCCTCGATCAAGGTGACGTCGCCGCGGCTGACCAGGTCGGTCGTCCCGGCGAGCGCCTCGACCCGCGCCCGCTCGTGATCGACGGTCGCCGACGCCACCCACCGCCAGGTCTTGGCGATCGGACGGGTCGCCAGCACCGTGCCGCCGGTGCGCATGGCGAACAGATCTTCCTCGGTGGCGACGTCGCTGAGCGCGGCGTCGCGGAAGTAGCGCGACACCCGCTTGAGGGCGTGGGTCCACACCCGGCCCTGCAGCTGCAGCTTGCCGACCTGCTCGTCGACCGCGACCTGGCCGCGGCCGGTGGTCTCGCGATCGATCACCAGGATGGTCGCGTTGGCCGACTCCTCGTTGGGCGGCGGCACGTAGC
>Ga0247822_10001292_pt1 | contig 15183 bp, 15 predicted proteins | sample 13C_Cellulose_Da_FD_192423 | JGI IMG/M metagenome (GOLD analysis project Ga0247822, IMG submission 192423) | Soil microbial communities from agricultural site in Penn Yan, New York, United States - 13C_Cellulose_Day30 | ecosystem: Environmental > Terrestrial > Soil > Agricultural land | place...
CGCCTGTTCCTCTCCGTCGGCTTCCCCACGCCGCTGTCGGCGATCGTCGGGCTCGCAACGTTGACCGCGGCCTCGGCGGCGCTCGTCGAACGTGGGCTCGCCGAGGCGATCGATCGCTGGCAGGGCCACGCGCGGTCGCCTGGCGTCGCCGCGACGCTCGTCCTCGTGTTCACCACGCTCGTGCGCGCGGCGGCGATCGTGTTCGTCGAACCGGCGAGCTGGCTGTGGTTGTTCGTGGCGACGGCGGTCGCGGGGCGGTGGGCCGCGGTGTTCCTTCAGGCGCTCGGCGATCCGGTCGCGCATGACCCGGCGACGCGCTCGCTGGTCGCCGTGCCCGCGCCGGCGTGGCTCACCGCCGCGATCAGCGCCGGCGCGGCCGCGATCCTCATCATCGCGCTCGGCAAGATCGGCATCGTCGCGATGGTGATCGCCGCGATCGCCGTGTTCGCGCTCGGGCTCGCCACGCAGCGCCACAGCGGCGGCCTCACGCCTGCGGTGGTCGGGGCTGCCGCGGCGATCGGTGAGCTCGGCGTGCTGCTGCTCGCGACGATCAAGTAGCGCGCGGGTAGAGCTCCACGAGCGTCGCGCCCCAGCTGCCGCTGCGCTCATCCCCGAGGCGGAACGCCTTCACGGCCGGGTGCCGCTCGAGCACGGAGTGCACGATGCGGCGCAGCGTGCCGGTTCCCTTGCCGTGGATGATCCGCACGGCCGGCAGGCCGGCTTCCTGCGCGGCGCGCACGTACTCCTCGACGACGTCCGCACACTCGCGCGGCAGGAACGTGTGGAGGTCGAGCTCCTCCGGCACCTCGTCGCTCATCTCAGCCCGGCCAGTGCCCGCTCTTGGGGACGAACGGGATGAGCTTGCGGCGCAGCGTGGGAGGAACGCGTGCGTCGAGGATCTTCGCGACCTCGTCCGGCCGGTACAGCTGCGACAGGTGCATGAGCACGACGTGCTCGTTCTCGAAGCGGTCCGCGCGCTCGATGATCTCGTCGAGGTGGATGTGGCAACCGGCGCGCGCGGCCTCGATCGACTTGCGCTCGTCGAGAAACGTGCACTCGATGATCAGCACGCGCGCGCGCAGGAGCTCGGGACCGTGATCGACGGCCGAGATCAAGGTGTCCGTCGCGTACGCGAGCTCGAGGTGGTCCTCGAGCACGGTCACGTTCTCGCCCGCGCGCCGGCGCTCCGCGATCTGTGGCCCGGGCAGCCCGACGAGCTCCGGGCGCAGCTTCGCGACGCGGCGCACGAGCACGTAGCCGAGCGAGGGCACGGGGTGGAACGTGCGCACGGCCCGGACGAGCAGGTCACCGCGCAACACGAGCTCGTCGCCCGGTGACATCCCGAGCGCATCGACGTCGAGTGGCCAGCGCTGCAGCTTGCTGAGCGCCGCGAGCGCCGTCGTGAGGTCCCCGACGATCTCGCGCGGCATCACCACGCGCGGCGGTCGCGTCTTGCCGTGCAAGGCCCGGATGCCGAGCAGTGACGGCAGGGCGCCGACATGATCGGCGTGGCCGTGCGAGAGCAGGATCGTATCGATGCCTCCGAGCGACCTCGGAGCGATTCCGACGTCGAACAGCACCGACAGCTCGGGCACCGCGATCGAGGTGTAGACACCGCCGACCGACACGCCGCGCACGGTGTATGGCCCGGCGGTTACGGTCGTCAGCACCGCGCCAAGATACCGCGACGAGAATGATGGCGCGCCGCTCCGGGGTGGTAGGATCGCGGCCGAGCATGTTCTGGTACTCGCTACTGGCCGTTCTCGGGGTGTTGCTCCTGCTGTCCGTGGTGCTTCCGGTGCCGCGGCGCATCTGGGCGTTCTTCCTCTACACGGCGAAGTACTTCTGGCTGTGGGTCGCCGATGCGATCGGCCTGCGCCGCCTGTTCGTCGGCAAGGACCGGTATCAGAAGCTCACGCGCCCGGCGCTCATCCGCATGTGGTGCGAGGACATGGGGCCGACGTTCATCAAGTTCGGCCAGATCATCGCCTCGAGCGCGGGCATGTTCCCCGACGCCTACGTGAAGGAGTTCCAGAAGGTCCTCGATCGCGTGAAGCCGTTCCCGTTCGAGGACGTCAAGCGCACGCTCGACGAGGAGCTCGGCAGCGAGAAGGCGGCGCACCTCATCGACATCGAGCCCAAGCAGCTCGCGTCGGCGTCGATCGCGCAGGTGCACACCGCGAAGCTGCGTGACGGCACGCCCGTCGTCATCAAGGTCCAGCGCCCCGGCATCATCGGTCGCTGCATGGCGGACATGAAGGTGATGCGGTTCCTCGCCAAGATCGTCGCCAAGCTCAAGAAGAACGCCGAGCTCGCCAACCCGGTCGGCGTCGTCGACGACTTCACCAAGACGCTCACCGAGGAGCTCGACTTCCGCATGGAGGCCGCGAACCTCGATCGCTTCAACGAGATCATGCGCGAGCTCGGGCACAAGCACATCCGCAGTCCGGTGCCGCACCACGAGTACACGACCCGCAAGGTGCTCGTCATGGAGCGGTTCAGCGGCCTGCGCGTCGACAGGTTCGACGAGATCAAGGCGCGTGGCATCGACGGCGAGACCAAGCTCGTCGACGGCCTGCGTGCCTGGTTCCAGTGCGTCGTGTTCTACGGGTTCTTCCACGGCGACGTGCACGCCGGGAACCTCATGCTCCTCGACGACGAGACGATCGGCTTCCTCGACTTCGGCATCGTCGGTCGGTTCGACGACAAGGAGCGCTACCTCGTCACCGACTACATGATCGCGTTCGCGTCCGGTAACTACAAACGGCTCGCCGAGATCATCATCGAGATGGCAGGCGCGCCCGACGATCTGCAGCTGGAGGCGTTCGTCACCGATCTCGGCGAGACCTATCGGCCGCTGCTCACGCTGTCGTTCGGCGAGGTGAACTACGCCGAGTTCCTCCCCGGCATCCAGCGCACGGCGACGCGCCATCGGATGCGGATGCCCAACGAGTTCATCCTCATCACCAAGCAGCTCCTCTACTTCGATCGCTACGCGAAGTCGCTCGCGCCCAAGCTCAACGTGTTCACCGATCCGCGCCTCGTCCTCGGCATGATGCAGGACATCCAGAAGGCGCGGATGCAGGCCGAGGCGAAGCGCGCGAAGTCGTAGCGGGCCGGTCAGCCGAAGCGCTCGTCGACGCTCGCCGCCTTGGGCAGCTTCTGCGCCGGGCGCGTGTCATCGAGGTAGCGCAGGAACAGACCGAGGTACTCCGCCATCTCGGGGGTGAGTTGCCGGAAGGCGACGCCGACCTGGTAGCCCTCGTCGACGGTCGTGCACCACACCACACGTCCAGGGACGCGTAGCGGCTCGGAGTGCGCCTCATCCTCGAACACCAGCTGCAGCGCGAGATCGACCTCGCTGCCCGTCGCGACCGCATCGGCGAGGTCGGCGCACAGGCCGCCTCGCGAGACGTTCGTGGTGCGGCCCTGGAACACGCGGCCCTCCTGCACGCGCATCGTCACGATCGCTTCGTGCGCGTATCTGGGGTGCTCTCGCTCCTGATGAGCCACGTCCATACAAGCTTGAGGCTCCGGTACCGGCGGTGTCTACTTTTTGCGCCTAGGGCTTCCTCTGAGCTACCCCGCCGCTCATGTCCGGGAACCGGACGGAAGCCCGTGATCGAAGGCGGTTACGTCGCTACCTCCTGGCCGCTTCGGTGAACCAGCCGTCGGTGAGCGCATCGAGCTCGGCCGCGGCGGCCTCGGCGCGGGCATCGCTCGTCGCGTGGCGCCACGCGAAATAGGCGCGAATCACCTGCCTTGCGAGTCGCCTGCGCTCGCGCCGCCGCGCCGCCTCGAGCGTCGAGATCTGGAGCTCACGGGGCTCGAACACGAGCCGATCGAGCCGCCATGTCGCGCGCACCTCGATCGTCGCCGAGCGGCCGACGTCCTGCTTCAGGTCGTGCCAGTCCGTGTCGCGCGCGGTCCGCACGCTGAGCCACGGCACCAATCCCGCGAGCCGTGCGCGCCGCACGAAGCCGCGCGCGACGTCGCGATGCAATCCCGCCGCGCGGTACGCCGCCTCGAGCACCTGTCTCACGTCCGGTGTGTTCGCGCGCTCCACCGCGCCCGGCGGGCCCTCCTCGTCGAGCGGGGCGGCGTGCGCGATCGTGCACGTCAGCAGCATCATCAACATGATCGAAGTCCGCATCACAGCCTCCACGTCGCGGTGAGCCACAGCTCGTTGCGCCCATCGAACACGTCGCGCACGGTCGCCGCGCGCCGCCAACCCAGCGACACGTCCACGCGTCCGAACCGCGATCGCTGGCGGCGACGAAGCGCCTCGCGCTGCTCCGTCGCGATCACCGACGAGGCGTCGGCGGGCGCGTCCTCGTCGACCAGGACATCTTCGAGCGCGATCGGATCGTCGTTGTCCGCGAGCTCCGCGACATCGGCCGGCGGTGTCAGGGGCCCACCAGCGCCTGGGTCATCGAACGCGAGCTCGCCGTCGCACGAGAGCTCGCCGTCGCCGGGCTCGTCGTCGTCGCGTTCGGCATCGTAGCGGCGATCGCCGAGCGCTTCGTCGTCATCGTCGTCGTCGTCGTCGAAGCAGTCGAGCAGGGCGCCGGCTTCGAGAGCGGAGTAAAGAGATGCGGTAGCGACGTAAGCACCGGCATCGGTGACGGCCTCGGCATCGGTGTCGGCATCGGTGTCGGCGTCGACATCGGAGACAGCGTCGGCATCGGTGATGGTGTCGGCACTGGCGACCTCGCGGTGGGAGGTGACCGAACGGGCAGGTTCCGCCGTTGCGAGCCTCGCCGTCAGCGCGAGCAGCAGCACCGCGAGGACCCACACGACGAGGGCGAGGCCGGGGTGGGGCTGGTTGCGTGCCCTGGCCGCCGAGCGTACGGTGCGCACGTGGCGGCGACGCTCACCGATAACGCCCTCGCCGTCCTCCGGGCGCGGTATCTCGCCCGCGAGAACGGCGTCGTGGTCGAGACCCCGGAGCAGTTGTTCCGCCGGGTCGCGACGCACGTCGCCGCCGTCGAGAGCCGGTACGGGGCCTCCGGACCACAAGTGTCGGAGGCCGCCCGCACCTTCGAGCGGATGATGACCGCCCTCGAGTTCCTGCCTAACTCCCCGACCCTGATGAATGCGGGGCGTCCGCTCGGTCAGCTCGCCGCATGCTTCGTGGTCCCCGTCGAGGATTCGACCTCGGGGGTGTTCGAAGCCGTACGTTGGGCCGCTGAGATCCAGAAGACGGGCGGCGGCACGGGATTCTCGTTCTCGCGCCTCCGGCCGGCCGGCGATGTCGTCGCGTCGACGGGCGGGAATGCCTCCGGCCCGGTGTCGCTGATGCAGGTGTTCGACGTCGCGACCGAGGCGATCAAGCAGGGTGGTACGCGGCGCGGCGCCAACATGGGCATGCTGCGCGTCGACCATCCCGACATCCTCGAGTTCATCGCGCTCAAGCTCGATCCGTCGCGGATGCGGAACTTCAACCTGTCGGTCGCCGCGACCGACGCGTTCATGCAGGCGGTCCGCGACGGCACGCGCTACCAGCTCGTCAATCCACGCACTGGACTCCCTGTCGGCGAGCTCGACGCTCGCCGTGTGTTCGACGCCATCGCCAATGCTGCCTGGGCAGTCGGCGATCCCGGGCTCGTCTTCATCGATCGCATCAACGAGCTCCAGCCGACGCCAGGCCTCGGTCCGATCGAGGCGACCAACCCCTGTGTCACGGGCGAGACGCGCGTGTGGGTCGAGGGCCGTGGCCGTGTCGAGATCCGAGAGCTCGTCGGCACGACGCCGCGAATCGCGACCTGGGACGGCGAACGCGTCGTGTTCCGTCCGGCCACGCAGGTGGTCCGCACGGGCGTCCGGCCGATCTTCCGGCTGCGCGTCGCGGGTGGTGTCGAGCTGAGGTTGACCGCCGATCATCGCGTCGCGACCGAGACAGGCGACGTGCCCGCCGGCGAGCTCGCCCTCGGCACGCGCGTGTGGATCCTCGATCCACGGAGCGAGGTCGAGCGTGACGCGCGGGCGGAGCTCCGCGAGGTCCTCGCGCTCGAAGCCGAACGTGAAGCTGAGGTCTTCGATCTGACCGAGCCGTCGACCAGCCACTTCTTCGCGAATGGCCTGCTCGTCCACAACTGCGGCGAGCAGCCCTTGCTGCCGTTCGAGTCGTGCACGCTCGGCAGCATCGACGTGGGGCGGTTCGTCGAGGGCAACGCGCTCGAATGGGAGCGTCTGCGCGTCGCGATCCACCACGCCGTGCGTTTTCTCGACGATGTCATCGACGCCAACCGGTATCCACTGCCCGAGATCGAGCGCGCGACGAAGGCTACCCGCAAGATCGGACTCGGCATCATGGGCTGGGCCGACGCGCTCATCGAGCTCGGCCTCGCGTATGACTCCGAGGAAGCGATCGCGCTCGCGCACCGGGTGGCGCAGTTCCTCGAAGACGAGTCGCTGACAGCCTCGCGCGCGCTCGCCGAGGAGCGCGGTGCCTTCCCTGCCTGGACTGGGTCGCGGTGGGAGCAGGCCGGCGAGCGTCCCCTCCGCAACGCGACGACGACGACCATCGCTCCTACCGGAACGATCAGCATCATCGCCGGCTGCGCGAGCGGTATCGAACCGCTGTACGCGATCGCATATCGGCGCAACGTGCTCGACGGTGCCGAGCTCACCGAGATCAATCCCGCGTTCCAGCGCGTCGCCGCCGAGCATGGGTTCGGCTCGCCCGCGTTGATCGAGTCGATCGTCGAGCACGGAGGCGTGCGCGGCAACGCAGCGGTCCCCGCCGACGTGCAGCGGCTGTTCCCCACGGCGCACGACGTCGACGTCGCGATGCACGTGCGGATGCAGGCCGCGTTTCAGCGCCACGTCCACGCCGCCGTCAGCAAGACGATCAACCTCGCGCGTAGCGCCAGCCCACTCGACGTGAAAGCTGCGTACCAGCTCGCGTACGAGCTGGGTTGCAAGGGAATCACCGTCTACCGGGATGGCAGCCGCGAGGGCCAGGTGCTCGTCACGGGTGCACGGAGCTCGCGAGCCCAAGCCTCGTCGAGTTGCCCCGAGTGCGGGAGCGCGTTGGTCGTTCAGAGCTCGTGCCGGTTGTGCCGGCACTGTGGCTGGTCGGTCTGCGGTTAGCGGCGGCGTGGACATGACGGCACCCGCGCAGAGCAACGGCGGTGCCGCCACTGCGGCTCACGGATCTCGCGCGGTTGGCGGCGCCGCTGTCCGCGATCCGGACGTCTCGTCCGAGAACCGGCCGGACACCGGCCATGCGAGACCGAAACGAGAAAAGCCCGGTTCGACCCGGGCTTTCGTCTTATGTATGTAGTTGTAGAAGCGTGCGGATCAGCGACGGCGGCGACGGCGCGCCGGGCGCGGCGCAACGGCCGCGGCCTCGAGCTCCTCGAGGTGCTCGAGCATGCTGATCATCGTGTTGCGGGTCGCGGCGTGCGGCTCGTTGGTGATCGCGCGGCCGAGCGAGATGCGGAGCTCGGCGCGGAGCTCCGACTCGATCAGGCGGTACGTGCGGAGAGCTTCCTCGGCGTCGTAGTGTGCGAGGTCAGCCTCGCAGCCGGTGGCGGCGATCCAGACGGCAGCAAGCGCCGCGGCGCGACGGCCGGGCTGCGAGGTCGCGAACTCCTTGACCGTCGAACGCAGGCGCTGGCGAACCAGCGGGACCGGCGGAAGGGCGACCAAGCCGTCGTTGTCGTCATCGGGCCGACGGAGGACAGGGCGTGTCATTGACTTGTCGGTTTCCATGGCTTTTTTGTCCTGGTCTCGCAAGCAGAACCTTAGATTTCCCCCCTAAAGGCTTGCTGCGATGGACCGCGACCTTGCCTGAAGGCTTCTAGAAAAGCGACGAAAATCCGCGCGACGCCTTACGAATTCATTGACCCGTCGAGTCATGCTTCCGAATGTCACTCAGAAAGCTCCCGACCAGGGTTCAACTGACCCCAGCAGCGATGCGCGTGCATCTCACTCGCGTGTCAGCGAGCTGTCTTCGTCGACGCGATCGATGTGTTTGGCGAGGAAAGCGTGGATCGTTTCGTTCACCAACTTCGGTCGCTCGATCGGCGCCGTGTGGGACGCGTTTTCGATCTCCAGCAGCTCCGCACCGGGGATCGCGTCGGCCATCGCGCGGCTGCGCTCGGGCGGCGTGAACCCGTCGCGGGCGGCGCCGATCACCAGGGTCGGGACCCGTACCGAGGGCAGGAGGTCGTCCGCCGAGTGCTGCCCGGCCGACGACAACATCGCGACGAACAGCCGGGTGTCGATCCGCGCCATCCCCTCGAGGTAGGGCATGAAGTCCTGCGGCTCGACGAGCTCTCGCCGGATCTCGAGCCGGCTCGCCACCTCGTACGCGAGGCGCGTCGGCAGCACCGCCCGCGAGATCCGGTTGATGACCCCGGGCATGCGGTGGATCCACTTCTGGACCGTCGGCAGGAGATGCTCGAGCGCCGCAGACCCGCGAAACGTCTTCAATGGATGCGAGGGCGCTCCGCAGACGAGCACCAGCCCCGCCACGCGGTCGGGGTGACGTCGATAGGTCTCGAGCGAGACCTGGACCCCCATCGAGTGCCCGACGAGGACAGCGCGGTCGACCATCGCGTCGTCGAGCACGCACGCGACGTCGTCGGCGAGGTCCTCGATCCTGACCCGCGCCGGGTCCTTGGGCGGCGCCGTGCGCCCGTGGCCTCGATAGTGAGGGTGCAGGGTGAACCGCGCGCCTAGGTCGTCGCGCAGGTAACGCCAGACGTACCCGTCGCAGCCGATCCCGTCACACAACAGGATCGGAGTCGTCTGGCCGCGCTGTCCCCAGGATTCGTAGAACAGCGGGCTGCCATCGCTGGGCGCAACGGCGTACCCCCACGCCGCCTGCACTGCCCGCCCCTTAGGCGATCTCTTTCTCGTCTTCCTCGCCGGGGAACTCGTTCACCGACGGGTACTTCATGATCTCCTTACGCGCGATCTTCCACGCCTTCTGGACGATCCAAGACAATGACCGATCCTGCCGGGTCGCTTCGTCTTGGATTTCCTTCAGCATGTCTTCGGGAAAATACAGGGACTGCTTGCGCTTATCGGAGCCGGCCATCACGAGAGATTTTCGAGGACGGGGTACAGGGTGTCAAGCCATCCGACCTTGTAAGAGGACCGATCGGGGGGGTTGTCATGGCAGTCGGGGGACACTATCCTGCCGCGCTTTCAATTTTGCCCACTCGCCCGCACCAAGGGGGACTACCGTGAGCACGCAAGCAGCGACGCAATCCAAGGCACTGACCAAGAAGGAGCTGAAGAAGTTTCAGGAGCTCCTCGAGGAGAAGCGCAAGTCCGTCCTCGAGCGCGCGCGGCAGATGCTGTCCGAGGGAATGGTGCTCGACGCGAACGATCTCCCCGACGAGATGGACCTCGCGTCGAGCGAGTACATCCAGTCGTTCGAGTTCCGCCTGCGCGGCCGCGAGAAGAGCCTGCTGTCCAAGCTCGATCTCGCGCTGAAGAAGATCGAGGACGGCACGTTCGGCATCTGCGAGATCTGCGAGGAGCCGATCGGCAAGAAGCGCCTCGAAGCGCGGCCCGAGACCTCTCTGTGCATCAAGTGCAAAGAGGATCAGGAGCGCGAAGAGCGCACGATGGGCTGAGCGCTCCGAGTTGATCGCGCGCGCGACCGGGGGCTACGCTCTGCACGATGGCCGATGACCCGGACCGCAGGAAGTTCCTGAAGGTCACGAGCTGCGCGATCGGGGGTGGCGTCGGACTCGCGGTCGGGATCCCGGCGCTGCGCCTCGTGACTGATCCCGCAACCAAGACGACGGTGACGGCGCCGAGCGATCCGTTCGACGTCGGCGCGCTCGATCGGTTCCGCGTCGGTGCGGAGCCGCGCAAGATCGAGCTCATCGCCTCGCGCGTGCAGGACGGCTGGACCACCGCGCGTGACGTCGTGATCGGCGCGGCGTGGATCCGGCGCGTCGAGCCGGCGAAGGTCGAGGCGTTCTCGGCGGTGTGTCCGCACCTCGGGTGCGCGGTCGGCTGGACGGACGGCAAGTTCCTGTGCCCGTGCCACGACAGCTTGTTCGCCATCAACGGGCAGCGCGAGACCGGGCCGAGCGAGCGTGATCTCGATCCGCTCCCCGTGCAGATCAAGGACGGGCGGCTCCAGCTGACCTGGGTGCGCTACCGCGTCGGCGGCGCGACGCGAGAGCCGGCGTGAGCACGCGAGCCTTCCTGCGCGAGCGTGTGCCGTGGGGCTACCAGCCGGGCACGATGCCGAGCGGCGCGTCGTTCGCGTACGTGTTCGGCACCGTGCTGGTGTGGCTGCTCGCCCTCGAGGCGCTCACCGGCATCGCGCTCGCCACCTTCTATAGTCCGTCGTCGACCGATGCGTGGGCGTCGGTCGCGTACATCCAGGATCGCGCCTCGCTCGGCTGGCTCGTGCGCGGGCTGCATCATCACGGCGGCTCCGCGATCGTGATCGTCGCGGGCATTCACTTGCTGCAGACGGCGGTCGCCGGCGCCTATCACAAGCCACGCGAGGTGATCTGGTGGCTCGGCGTCGTGCTGCTCGCGCTCGTGCTCGGCACCGCGATCAGCGGCTACTGGCTGCGCTGGGATCAGCAGGCGTACTGGGCCGCGCAGGTCGAGGTCGGGATCGCCGCGGGTGGGCCGGTCCTGGGCGACGTGATCCGCGGGCTCGCCTTCGGCGGAAACGAGGCGGGCAACCTGACGCTCACGCGCGCGTACGCGATGCACGCACTGTTGTTGCCGGGCGTGATCGCGCTGATCACCGTGGTGCACATCGCGCTCGCACGCCGGCATGGCCCGACGCTGTTGCGCCGCGCGAAAGCCGCGGTGCCACGCTGGCCGCAGCAGACGGTGCGCGACGTGATCGCGGTGGCGATCGTGTTCGTGATGCTGCTCGCCTTCACGATCTCGCAGGACGGCGTGGAGCTCGGCGCACCTGCGGATCCGACGACCGCGTACGACGCGCGCCCGCTGTGGCCGATGCGCTGGCTGTTCGAGCTGCGCGCGCTGGCCGGCGGCGCCGAGCAGCTCGTGGCGATGCTCGCGCCATTCGTCGTCGGCGGGTTCTTGCTCGCGTTGCCCTTGCTCGATCGCGGGCCGGATCGCTCCGTGAAGGTGCGCAAGGCGTGGCTCGGCGCACTCGCAGGCGTATTCGCGCCGATCAGCGCGCTCACGGTGATGTCGTTCGCGCGCGACGCGAATGACGGCGCACTCGCCGAGCGACGCGCGAAGGCGGAAGCGCGGGCGACGCAGGCGCGCAAGCTGGCGGCGACCTATGGGGTCCCGGTCACCGGCGCGCGCGACGTGTTCCAGACGCCGCCCATGGCGCGCGCGCGCAAGCTGTTCGCGACGCGGTGCGAGGGCTGCCACGGCGCCGACAGCGAGGATCGCAAGGGCCCGGTGATCGCGCCGGGGCACGGCGATCGCAAGTGGCTCACGAGCTTCCTCCACGCGCCGAGCGGCGACGAGTTCTGGGGACGCACCAAGCTCGCGAAGGCCGAGGCGGCGATGAAGCCCGTCGAGCTCGCGGCGCCGGATCTCGCAGACCTCGTCGAGATGCTGTACGCGGAGTCGGGTGCGACCGACGTCGACGCGGTGAAGCGCGAGCGCGGGCTCGCGGTGTTCGAGGCCGCGTGCACCGACTGCCACGCGCGCGAAGAAGGCATGCCCGGGTCGTCGGGGCCCGGCCTCGGCGGCCTCAACAGCCGCGCCTACTACCTGAGCTTCATCTCGAACCCCAAGTCGGCGTTCCACATGGGCACCGATAAGAGTCAGATGCCGCGGTTCGATGGCGAGCTCACGCTCGCGGATCGCGACGCGCTCGCCGAGTACCTCGTGTGGCTGCGCACCGCGACGCCGGCCGACCTCGCGAAGCTGCCCGATCCGTAGCTCAGGCGGGGAACGACGTGCGCGGGCGCGCCGACTCGAGGTTCGTGTCGACCTGCATGCCGCGCTCCATCGACGCCGGCGCGCACATCGACTCGAACCGCGTGTCGTCGCACAGGTGATAGATGTCGAGCGTCTTGCTGGCCGGAGCCGACGCGGGCACGGGCGCAGCCACGGGGACCTGCTTCGCGCAGGCGCCTAGGGCAAGAACGCCGGCAAGGGCCAGGAGAGCTAGGCGAATCGAAGTCATCGCGGCGCGTATTGCACGGGCCGGGGGGCGCGCACAAGTCTCAAGTGCCACCGCGGGACCTGCGACGGATGACCGCAACCCCGAGCTCTACACGCCCTCGAGCTCACCGCATCCTGCGGACGACGGCGACTGGCGTCGAGGTGGTCGCACTGTCGGACGCGGGCTGAAGCGGGCTCCGAGGACTGGCGCTATGCTGCGCGCTGATGTCCACGTTCGCGTATCAGGAGCTGCTCGCGTACGGCCACCACGACGACACGCCCTACCGCAAGCTGACCGCTGACTTCGTCGGCACGTTCGAGGCCAAGGGGCGCAGCTTCCTCGAGGTGGCGCCGCAGGCGCTGACGCTGCTGACCAAGACCGCGATGCGCGACATCGCGCACCTGTTGCGTCCGGGGCACCTAGCGCAGCTGCGCGTGATCCTCGACGATCGCGAGGCGTCCGCGAACGACAAGTTCGTCGCGCTCGATCTGCTCAAGAACGCGAACATCGCGGCCGGCGGGATCCTGCCCAGCTGCCAGGACACCGGCACCGCGATCGTGATGGGCAAGCGCGGCCAGTACGTGCTCACCGACGGCGCCGACGAGGCGGCGATCTCGCGCGGCGTGTTCGAGACCTACGCCGAGGCGAACCTTCGCTACTCGCAGGTCGCGCCGCTCGACATGTTCGAGGAGAAGAACACGGGCAACAACCTGCCGGCGCAGATCGAGCTGTTCGCGACCGACGGCGACGAGTACCACTTCCTGTTCATGGCCAAGGGCGGTGGCTCGGCGAACAAGAGCTACCTCTTTCAGGAGACCAAGGCGCTACTCAACCCGACCAGCCTGGCCGCCTTCCTCGATCAGAAGCTGCGCTCGCTCGGCACCGCGGCGTGCCCGCCGTACCACCTCGCCGTCGTGATCGGCGGCACCAGCGCCGAGCACTCGCTCAAGGTCGCGAAGCTCGCGTCGGCGCGCTACCTCGACGGACTGCCGACGAGTGGCAACAACCTCGGGCGCGGCTACCGCGACCTCGAGTGGGAGCAGAAGGTGCTCGAGATCTCGCGCACCACCGGCATCGGGGCGCAGTTCGGCGGCAAGTACTTCTGCCACGACGCGCGCGTGATCCGGTTGCCGCGCCACGGCGCGAGCTGCCCGGTCGCGATCGCGGTGTCGTGCTCGGCCGACCGTCAGGCGCTCGGCAAGATCACCCGCGACGGCGTGTTCCTCGAGCAGCTCGAGACCGATCCGGCGCACTACCTGCCGGAGACGACGCACACGGAGCTCGACGGCGAGGTCGTGAAGCTCGACCTGCGGATGCCGATGAACGAGATCCGCGCGACGCTCTCGCGCTATCCGATCAAGACACGGCTGTCGCTGACCGGGCCGATGATCGTCGCGCGCGACATCGCCCACGCGAAGCTCAAGGAGCGGCTCGATCGCGGCGAGGGCCTGCCGCAGTACTTGAAGGACCACTGCGTCTATTACGCGGGGCCGGCCAAGACGCCCGCGGGCTACGCGTCGGGCTCGTTCGGCCCGACGACGGCCGGCCGCATGGACAGCTACGTCGAGCAGTTCCAGGCCAATGGCGGCTCGATGGTGATGCTCGCGAAGGGCAACCGCAGCCAGGCAGTCACCGATGCGTGCAAGGCACACGGCGGGTTCTATCTCGGCTCGATCGGCGGCCCGGCGGCGCGGCTCGCGAAGGACTGCATCAAGAAGGTCGAGGTGCTCGAGTATCCCGAGCTCGGCATGGAGGCGGTGTGGAAGATCGACGTCGTCGACTTCCCCGCGTTCATCGTCGTCGACGACAAGGGCAACGACTTCTTCGCGGGCATCTCGGGCGGCGGCGCGACCAAGCGCCTCACGGTCAAGTAGCCATCCCGCGCAGCTCCCTCAGGATAGCCAGATCTCGATAGCTGGTAAATGCCGGCGTGATCGCCGACGGTGAGTGCATGTTCGTCGGCATCGATTTCGGCACGACCAATACGGCGGTGGGCATCGCGCAGCCCGGCGGCGAGGTCGCGCTCGTGCCGCTCCCCGCGCCCACCGGTGACCAGACGTACTGGCGCACCGTGCTCTACTTCGAGCACGGCGGGAAGCTGTCGGCCGGGGCACCGGCGATCGCGCGCTACCTCGAGACCGAGGGCGACGGGCGGCTCGTGCAGTCGATCAAGTCGCACCTCGCGAGCGCGTCGTTCAAGAGCACGACGATCTTCGGCCGGCGGTGGACGCTCGAGGACATGATCGCCGCGTATCTGCGGCAGGTGCGGGCGGCGAGCCCGTTCGACCTCGGCGCGCGCTGCGTCGTCGGTCGGCCGGTGCGCTACTGGGGCGCCGAGGACGACGAGGACGATGCGCGTGCGGTGTCGCGGATGCGCGACGCGCTCGCGAAGGCGGGCTTCGACGAGGTCGTGTTCGAGTACGAGCCGGTCGGCGCGGCGGCGCGCTACGGAGCGCGGCTCGACCACAGCGAGCTGATCGTGGTCGCCGACTTCGGCGGTGGCACGACGGACTTCTCCGTGATCCGCCTCGGGCCTGGTGATCCAGGCACCGTGCTCGCGACGGGCGGCATCGGCGTGTCCGGCGACGCGTTCGATGCGCGCGTGATCGACGCGGTGGTCGCGCCCGCGCTCGGCCGCGGCACGCGCTATCGCGACGAGCTCGGCGGCGAGGCGCCCGTCCCGGTGTGGCTCTATGGGCACCTCCGCCGCTGGCACTACCTCTCGTTCTTGAAGGAGGAGAGCACGCTGCGGCTGCTCGAGCGGGTCGCGCACGGCGCGCTCGAGCCGGCGCGGTTCGCCAAGCTCGTGCAGGTCGTCGAGGACGACCTCGGGCTCGTGCTTCACCGCGCGGTCGAGGGCGCGAAGGTCCGCTTGTCGGGCCGCGACGCCGATCGGGTCGCGCTGGATGCGGTCGCGCTCGATCTGCCGGTCACGCGCGCCGGGTTCGACACGTGGATCGAGGAGGACCTCGCCGCGATCGACGGCGTGCTCGCGGACGTGCTCGCGCGCGCCGGCGTCGATGCGCGCGACGTGGATCGCGTGTTCGCCACGGGCGGCAGCTCGCTCGTCCCGGCCGCGCGCGCTCGCCAGC
>Ga0247822_10001295_pt1 | contig 15166 bp, 14 predicted proteins | sample 13C_Cellulose_Da_FD_192423 | JGI IMG/M metagenome (GOLD analysis project Ga0247822, IMG submission 192423) | Soil microbial communities from agricultural site in Penn Yan, New York, United States - 13C_Cellulose_Day30 | ecosystem: Environmental > Terrestrial > Soil > Agricultural land | place...
TGGACCCGGCGGCCTTAATTCGATTCGCCGGCCACCCGGAGCCACCGGGACTGGGTGTGTGGTGGCAACTCGCCCTGTTCGCCTGGCTCGGCGTCGCAGTCGTGCTGGGCGTACTGCTGGCGATCTGGCTGAAGCTGCGCCGCACCTCAATCGGGTAGCCCCGACATCTCAGACGGCCCAGTTCTCGACCGCCAACCCGGGGACGGCGGACAGGTCCGAGTCGGTGGTGACGACGGTGCAGTTCCCCAGCGTCAGGGCAACCGCGGCGAGTTGAATGTCGATGATCCCCATCGGGCGACCGTTCCGACGGAGTTCGGCGCGGAGCCGGCCGAACTCTTCCGCCGCCCGCCGGTCGAACGGCCAGACCTTGACGCCGAGCAACCCGACCCGGAGTTGGTTGAGGTTGGCGTCCCGGGTGGCACTATTCTCGGCGCCGTAGAACAGTTCCCCGACGACCGGCTCACACGTCCCGATAACGATCCCCCGCCGCCGGGCCTCCTGCACCTTGACATCTACGCCGCGACGCTTGTTGATCGAATCGCTCATCGCGTTCGTGTCGAGGAGGTAGCGGCGGGTCATTGGAACAGGTCCTCGATGGCCTTCGAGTCCTTCTCCCAGTTCGCCAACTCCCGGGCCTTATCCTCCGCGCGGATTCGACGCCATTCCGCGTCCTCCTCCTCGGTGAGGAAGGGCTTGAGGGACTCGTACCACGCCAGCCACCGGGCGATCGACTCCGGGTCGGTGCCCAGAAGGCCGTCCGGGTCGTCGTCGGATACGGGATCGACCAGTTCCAGCCGCACCTCCGCCCCGTCCGGCCAGTCGGCCGGCGGCGGGCCGTCGAGGATGACCTGCCCGTTCTTGAACGTCCCGCGGATCGCACTCATCCGGCACCCCCTTTCGCACGATGCTGTCCGTATTATGACACCGATCGTCCGACCCGTCTGCCCGGGAGTCGCTATGCCCGCGCTCGTCGAGGACACCTACGCCGAGGCATTCCGCAGCATCTACGCCGGGGTGCTCGTCACCGCGCGCGACCGGACCTGGCTCGACCACGCGGTTCACGCCGCGACCGGCAACGCCAGTTCCTCCATCCTCTGCGACTGCGAGGCCGGGCTGGACCGGTACGTTGAGCCCGCCGAGACGCCCGACGGCCGGCCGGGGGCGGTCGTGCAGTTCCACGTCCCCCGCTTTTGGAAGGACCGCGCGCAGCGGCTCGAAAAGAGCGTGCTGGTCCGCGTCAGCCAAAACGTCCTCACCTGCCCGACGACCGCCGCGTTCAACGTGCTGCCCGCCGAGGAGAACTGGTTCCCGCTCGGGCGCAAGCTCGCCTACTTCGGCGACGGGCACCAGTTCAAGGACGAGCGGTTCGGCAAGCGCGCCTGGGTGGTGCCGATCCTGTCCGGCGAGTTCGTGATCGAGCGGAGGTGCGGCTGGGCGGACGGGCTGATGGGCGGCAATCTGTGGTTCCTGGGCGGCACCGCCGACGCGGCCCTCGACGCCGCGGAACGAGCAGCGAAGGCGGCGGGCGAGGTACCGGGGGTGAGCCTGCCGTTCCCCGGCGGGGTCGCCGCCAGCGGGTCGAAGGCCGGGAGCAAGTACAAGTTCACCATCGCCAGCACCTACGCAGAGTACTGCCCGACGCTGCGCGGCAAGCCGGGGGTCGAGTCGCGGTTGCCGGAAGGCGTCGCGAGCGTGCAGGAGATCATCATCAACGGGAAGGATCTGCCGACGATCGCGGCCGCGACGCAGAAGGCGATCTCCGCGGCGAAGGACGTGCCGAACCTGCTTCGCATCAGCGCCGGCAACTACGGCGGCCGGCTCGGCAAGAGCTTCGTCTACCTCGACCCGACGAAGCAGCCGACGTGAGAAAACAGGACCTTGAAATCCGATTTCCTCCGGCTATACTTGTTGGTGTTGGATTGCCCGCCTTCCTGACCCGCCTATTTGGGGTCGTCCGCATGTTCCGTCTGTCACTCACGGCGGCCGCCGTCGCGGTCGTTCTCTCGACTGGACCGGCCGTCGCTCAGGTTCCCGACTTCGAGCGGGAGCCGATCAACTACAAGGACGCGCCGGACGACAACGCGGTCGCTGCGCTGCGCGAGAAGCTCCGCAAGGGGCAGGTCAAGCTGCCGTTCGACGACGACCGCGGCTACCTCAAGGCCGTGCTCAAGGAACTGGACGTACCGGTGTCGTCGCAGATCCTGGTCTTCTCCAAGACCAGCCTGCAACGCGAGCGGATCACCCCCAAGACGCCGCGGGCCATCTACTTCAACGACGACGTCTACGTTGGGTTCTGCCTCCGCGGCGACGTGATGGAACTGTCCGTCGCCGACCCGAACCTGGGCACCGCGTTCTACACCCTCGACCAGCAGCCAGCCGAGAAGCCGCAGATCACCCGGCAGACGGACAACTGCCTGATCTGCCACGCCACCAGTTCCACCCAGGGGGCGCCGGGGCACCTGGTCCGGTCCGTGTTCACCGACCGCGAGGGGTTCCCGGTGCTGTCCGCCGGGTCGTTCCGCACCGACCACACCAGCCCCATGGGCGAGCGGTGGGGCGGGTGGTACGTCACCGGCACGCACGGCGAGCAGGAGCACATGGGCAACCACGTGGTGCAGAACAAGCGCCACCCGGAGGCCGAGGCCAACGACCGCGGGCAGAACGTCACCGACCTGCGCGACCGGTTCACCGTGGCCAACTACCTCAGCCCGCACTCGGACGTCGTCGCGCTGATGACCCTGGAACACCAGGTCGAGTGCCACAACCGGCTCGCCCGGGCGTCGATCCTGACCCGGCAGGCGCTGCACCACGAGACGACGCTCAACAAGGAACTGAACGAACCGGCCGGCAAACGGTGGGACAGCACCACCCGCCGCATCGAGAGCGCCGGCGAGCCGCTGGTCCAGTACCTGCTCTACAGCGGCGAGGCGAAGCTGACCGACCCGGTGGCCGGCACGTCGGACTTCACGAAGGAGTTCACCGCCCGCGGGCCGTTCGACAAGTCGGGCCGGTCGCTACGCGAGTTCGACCTCAAGACGCGGCTGTTCAAGTACCCGGGCAGCTACCTGGTCTACTCGAAGGCGTTCGCCGACCTGCCGCCCCCCGTGAAGGAGTTCGTGCTGCGGCGGTTGCACGAGGTGCTGACCGGGAAGGACACGTCCGAGCCGTTCCGGCACCTGTCGGAGGCCGACCGCAAGGCGGTGCTCGAAATCCTCCGCGACACCCTGCCGGACCTGCCCGGGTACTGGCGGGCCGGCTGAGCCGGTGGTACGCTGACCCCACCGCGGCCGGAGGGGGCGATGATCACCGTCTTCGTCTGGAAGTTCCGGGGGATGGACGACGCCTGGGGCCACACCTCGATGCTGGTCGGGCGGACGTACATGTCGTGGTGGCCGGCCGAGCCGGCGCCGGAGACACCACCCCCGGACGTGCCCTTCCGCAGCCGCACCTACCGGGACGACGTTCGCGACGAGAGCCGCGACCCGGACCACACCATCGAGATCGACGGGCTCGACGAGCGGCGGGTCCTCGACTGGTGGCAGACGTTCGGACTGGTCCGCGGCGAGGGCGAGTTCCCCGGCGTGCTGCCGCCGTGGGAGACGCTCCGGCAGAACTGCGCGACGGCGGTCGCCCGCGGGCTGCGGCTGGGCGGCGGTGACACCTACGCGACATGGTGGAAGTCGTGGAACGTCGTCTGGACCACGGCCGACGTGCTCGATTACGCCCTGTCGATTCGCAACGGCCTGGCCCGCCGCCGGGACCGGCGGTGACGGTCCACCCGCGTAGGGTGGGCACCGCCCACCGCTGGAGCGCAGCGGTGGGCGGTGCCCACCCTACGCGGGTGGATCAATCTTCAGTCTTTCAGGTCGGATTCGGTGTACAGGGTGAACCCCTGCCGCTGAAGGGTCGCGGCCGCGCTCTCGAAGTCGTCCACGTGGATCGCCAGCGCGGTGTTGCCTCCCGGTCCGACCCCGATCAAGAGCGGGTAGGCGTAGTTGATGTCGATCTCCGCCCCCAGCAGCGCCTTGGTGATGGTCAACAGCGGCTGGTCGTTGTCGGGCACCTTCACCACAAGCAGGTCACTCTCGGCGAACGGCAGCCGAGCCTGCTTGAGCAGTTCGTAGCCGCGCTCGTAATCGCTGGGCACCAGCCGGATGATGGCGCAGTCGGTCGTCTCGACGACGGTCAGCGAGACGACGCGGACCCGGGCCGTCTCGAACCGGCGGACGAGGTCGAGCATCGCCCCCATCCGGTTGGCCAGGAAGACGTTGAACTGCCGCACGCTGGGCCAGTCCCGGCCGCGCGCGGTCGCGAATCCCACTCCCTCGCCCGCCTCATCGTCTTCGTGATGCATTCCCATTCCCCAAGTTCCCGGACGGCCAGAGTTTACCCGAAACCGGCCGCCGGCTCAACCCGGGACCGCCGCTGTCCCGGGGGTGACGACTTGACGGGACGATCGGCCCTCCCGCAACTATGTCATCCCCGGGTCTACTTCACTCACCTGTCCCCCTGGTGCCTCATGCCGACCCGACGCACGTTCACCAAGACCGCCGCCGGCACCGTCGCCGCGCTGTCCGCCGCCGGTTACTCCCGGGCGCTCGGGGCCGGCGATCGCATCCGGGTCGGGTTCATCGGCGTCGGCAACCGCGGCGACCAGGTACTCGACGGGTTCCTGCCGCACAAGGACTGCGAGGTCGTTGCCCTGTGCGACGTGTACGAACCGTACCTGCCGGCCGCGAACAAGAAGGCCGGCGGGTCCGCGAAACTGCTCAAGGACTACCGCGAACTGCTCGCCCTGAAGGACGTGGACGCGGTGGTGATCGCCACGCCAGACCACTGGCACGCGCTGCAGTTCGTGGACGCCTGCCGGGCCGGCAAGGACGTGTACGTCGAGAAGCCGGTCAGCCTGACTGTCGGCGAGGGGCGGGTCATGTGCCGGGTCGCGGAGGAGACGAACCGCGTCACGCAGGTCGGGTTCCACCGCCGCAGCACGCCATTCGTCCGCGAGGCGGTCGAGGCGATCCGCGGCGGCGCGATCGGGAAGGTCACGGTGGCGCAGTCGTTCTTCCACCGCAACGAGACGCCGATGGGCATCGGGCCGGCCACCCCCACCGAGCCGCAGGCCGGGCTGGACTGGGACCTGTGGCTGGGGCCGGCCCCGAAGGTGCCATACGCCGACAACAAGGTGCTGTACAAGTTCCGCTGGTTCCCGAACTACTCCGGCGGGCAGATCACCAACATGGGGGCGCACTACCTGGACGTGATCCAGTGGGCGCTGGGCCAGGACGCGCCCAAGGCAGTCGCGTGCCTGGGCGGCAAGTACGCGGTCGAGGACGGCCGGGAGATTCCCGACACAATGCAGGCGGTCTGGGAATACGACGGGTGCCTGGCGACGTTCAGCCAGTTCAACGCCAACGGGGCGCCGGGCAACGTCAAGAACTGGTCGATGATGTTCCGCGGCGACAAGGGGACGCTGTACCTGTCCGACGGCACCGCCGGCTACGAGATCGTGCCGGAGAGCGTCCGCACGGAGCCGCTGCCGGCGCTGAGCCCGATCGCGCGGGAGGAGAACCGCCGCCAGGGCCGCGCGGTGAAGCCGGCCCGCAAGCCGCAGGTCGTCAAGGGGCAGGGCGACGCGACGACGCTGCACGCCCGGAACTTCCTGGACTGCGTCAAGAGCCGGAAGCCGACGCACTGCCCGGTGGAGACCGGCCACCGCTCGACGACCGCGACGCTGCTGGGCAAGCTCGCGCAGGAGCGCCGCCGCGTGCTGACGTGGGACGCGAAGGCCGAGCGTGTCACCGACGACGAGGCGGCGAACAAGTTGCTGACCTACGAGTACCGCAAGCCGTGGAAGCTGGGGTAGGAACTCGGCGAGCGGGGGACGTAAGTCCCCCGAGTGGGATGTGTACTCGGGGGACTTACGTCCCCCGCTCGCTTTGTTGGGATACTTCTTTTAACCCCCGCCGGTACGATGAACCCGGCCCGGACCGGACGTGTCCGGCTACTGGCGACGCCCGTTTGTATGGGCGTGCCGACCTTCAGGAGTTCTTTGCATGTCCGCGATTGCCCTCAAGCTACCCGACGGGTCCGTCCGCCAGGTCCCCGCCGGCACCCGGCCCCGCGAGGTGGCCGAGTCGATCGGTAAGCGACTCGCCGCCGCCGCCGTGGCCGCCAAGGTGAACGGCACCATTGTCGATCTGGATCGCGAGATCACTCCGGTCGCTGACGCTCCCGGCTCGCCGGAAGTCACGTTCGAACTGCTCACCGACAAGAACCCCGAGGCGTTGGACGTGCTGCGGCACTCCTGCGCCCACGTCATGGCCCGCGCGGTCATGCGGCTGTTCCCCGGCACCCAGCTCGCCTTCGGCCCGACCATCGAGAACGGATTCTACTACGACATCGACAGCCCCACCCCGATCCGCGAGGAGGACTTCCCGCGCATCGAGGAGGAGATGAAGAAGATCGTCAAGGAAGCCGAGCCGTTCGAGCGGTTCGAGCGGCCGACCCCGGAGGGCCGGCAACTCGTCGCCGACTTGAAACAGGGCTACAAGGTCGAACACATCGACGACGAGCTGAAGAAGTACCCGACCGTCAGCTTCTACCGGCAGGGGGAGTTCATCGACCTGTGCCGCGGGCCGCACATCCCGCACGCCGGCAAGGTCGGGGCGTTCAAGCTGCTCTCCATCGCCGGGGCGTACTGGAAGAACGACCAGAGCCGCAAGCAACTCCAGCGGCTCTACGGCACCGCCTTCTTCGACCAGAAGGCGCTGGACGCCTACGTCACGCAGATCGAGGAGGCGAAGAAGCGCGACCACCGGGTGCTGGGCAAGCAGCTCAAGCTGTTCACCATCAGCCAGCAGGCCGGGCAGGGGATGATCCTGTGGATGCCCAAGGGCGCCACCGTCCGGCACCTGCTGGAGTCGTTCATCCGGGACGAACTCATCAAGCGCGGCTACCAGCCGGTATACACCCCGCACGTCGGCAACCTGAACCTGTACCGGACCAGCGGCCACTTCCCGTACTACGCGGACTCGCAGTTCCCGCCGATGTACATGAACCCGCTGGCGCAGTCCGCCGACACCTGGTTGTCGTTGGCAGAGAAGGGGTTGCTCACCGCCGACGAGGAGGCGGCGTTCCTCGCCCTGCTCGACGCGGTGATTGACGGCACGGAGCCGGAGGCGCCCGACGGCGACCTGCCGCGCTACCCGCTGGCGCAGGTGAAGGCCGACGCGAAGGCACTCCGTGACGAGTACCGCGCCGCGAAGGACGCCGACGGCAAGAAGGAGGCGCTCAAGAAGTGGGTCGGCGCGCAGGAGGGCTACCTGCTCAAGCCGATGAACTGCCCGCACCACATTCAGGTATTCAAGGCGACTCCCAAGAGCTACCGCGACCTGCCGATCAAGCTGGCCGAGTTCGGCACAGTGTACCGGTTCGAGCAGTCCGGCGAACTCGGCGGCATGACCCGCGTCCGCGGGTTCACCCAGGACGACGCGCACCTGTTCGTGACCCCGGAGCAGGTCGAAGCGGAGTTGCGGTCGGAGATCGAGCTGGCCCGGCTGGTGCTGAACACCCTGGGGCTGACCGACTACCGGGTGCGGGTCAGCGTCCGCGACCCGAACTCGGCCAAGTACGTCGGCCCGCCCGAATTGTGGGAGAAGGCCGAGAAGACTCTGACGGAGGTGGCGGCATCCACCCCCGGGCTGAACTACTCGATCGGGGTCGGCGAGGCGGCGTTCTACGGGCCGAAGATCGACTTCATCGTCAAGGACTGCATCGGCCGCGAGTGGCAACTCGGCACGGTGCAGCTCGACTACAACCTGCCGGCGTGCTTCGAGCTGGAATACGCGGGCAGCGACAACCACCCGCACCGGCCGGTGATGATCCACCGCGCCCCGTTCGGCAGCATGGAGCGGTTCTGCGGCATCCTGATCGAGCACTTCGCTGGGGCGTTCCCGCTGTGGCTGGCCCCGGAGCAGGCCCGGGTGCTGACCGTCAGCGAGAAGGCCGAGGCTTACGGCCGCGAGGTCGAGGCGAAACTGCGGGCGGCCGGGCTCCGGGTGGCCGGCGACTACCGCGCCGAGAAGATCGGCGCCAAGGTGCGGGAGGCGTCGCTGGAGAAGGTGCCGTACATGCTGGTGGCCGGCGAGCGCGACGCCGCGGCCGGGACGGTGGCGCTTCGCGACCGGATCGAGGGCAAGGACGTCGGCACCTTCCCGGTGGACGAGGTGATCGCCCGGCTGCGGGCGGAGGTGGAGGCGAAGACGGTGCGGTCGGTCAGCACCGCGACCGCCAACCTGGAGGGCGGCCCGACCAAGTTCGCGGGGTGAGCCGGCAGGCGGCGAGGTTCAACCCCGCCGCCTGCGCATGGTAGAATGCGGGGCGCAAGTTCCCTCTGGGGTCCGCGAATGAACACTCCGCTTCCGCCCGACGGCCGACTCGAAGTCCGCGATGCCACCGGTCAACTCGTCGGCTACTTCGTCCCGGCTGCCGAACTGGATCAACTCCGTGCGGAGCGCGACTCCCTGAAGAAGGTGGTCGATGCCCTCCGCCCCCTTCCGCCGATGACGGACGACGAGTTGCGGCAGTTGATGGAAGGCCCCCACTACCTCCTCAGCGACATCATCGCTGAGTTGGACAAGGAGGGGGAACAGGATGGCAACGGCTAACGGTCCACCGCCCTACACGGTCTCGGCCTCGGGGGCCGCCCGCGACCAGATCCGCCAGTTGGCGAGACGAGCCATCCGGGCCGGGCTGCGGCGGGAGTTCTTCGACGACCTCCGGTCGGCCAACCATCGGCTCCGGCACGACCCCGGCTCTTGGGGCGACCGACTGCGTGACTACCGACACGCCGGACTGGGCGAGTACCGTGCCATGAGTTCGGTTCTGATAGTGCATTACGGCGTACACGAGGCGTCCCGGCAGGTATTCGTGCGGGAGGTGCGACTGAGTCCGTACTCACCCCTGGCCGAATCCGATTCTCCGGAATGATGTGGGCGGTCAGTGAAACGCAGGCGGGGCACGGCGAGCGCCGGGCCCCGCCTGCGTTTCGCAGCCGCGTCAGTTGTCCGCGAGCACCTCGCCACCGTTGCGGGTGATGAACGCGATCAGGGTCCGCGGGTCCATGCCGTCGCGCGCGAACTGCACCGAGCCGTCGCACCGCAGGGCGTTCACCCCACCGCTGTGGAACGAGTACGGGGCCGCGTGGTTGGTCACGTTGATCATGCCGCACCCGTTGCTCGGGTCCACCTGGCTGCCGTTGCTGATGACGTTGTACGCGGCCAGCCGGGCGGTGCCGTTCTGGTCGGCCCACGCACCGCGGGCGTACAGGTCCAGCGCCCGGTTGGGGTTCATCGGCGAGGTGGTGGGGACGGTCGAGCCGACCGACATCACCGACCGGCCGCGGATGTAGATGTTCAGCCCGCGGCCGGCGATCTCGGTCATCAGCAGGGTGTTGCTCGTCCCGTCGCTCATCCCCGTGACCGAGTTGCCCACGCCCGGGGCTCGCCCCTTCGGGCTGAGCGCCCCGGAGTCCTCGACCCCCGCCGCCGCGGTCTGCGGCGGGGTGCCGCCGCATCGGGTCAGGGCGTCCGTGTAGACGCCCCGGAACGACCAGTAGTCGGTCCGCGAGTACCGGTGGCCCGTCGCCGGGAACCCGGGGTAGCCGCCCATGATCGTGTCGTAGTTGGCCAGCTCCGACCCGTTCGGGGTGGACGGGCAGATGAACACCTTGACCGGGAAGGTGGCGGCCATGTTGGTCGCCGCGGGGGCGGGCGGCGGCAGGTTGCGGTGATCGACCGCCGACAGGTCCCGGCGAGCGATCCGGACCAGGTTGTCCTGCTCGACGTACTCGGCCGCCATGACCAGGGCGGTGTGCCCCTGGGTCTGGGGGCCGTAGAGGTTACCCGCCGGGGCGACCGGGAAGTCGAACCCCCAGGACGGGAAGTTGCCGTGGGTGCTGTGGTAGTTGTGGAACGCCAGGCCGAGTTGCTTGAGGTTGTTCGAACAGGTGGTCCGGGCGGCGGCCTCGCGCACCTTCTGGACGGCAGGCAGCAACAGTCCGATCAGAATGGCGATGATCGCGATCACCACCAGCAACTCGATCAGCGTGAACCCTCGTCGGGCGGACCGGGACATGGGACGTGCCTCCAAATGACCGGAGAGAGGATGCCCGGGGCGTTCCCGGGCGGGAGTCACTGGAACGAGTTGGTTGTCGGCTTCGGGTCCGGCCCCCGACGCGACCGGGGTGGCCCAACGAACTGGATCGTGCGAGTACGGACCCGTCAGCGCGGCCAGCATACCCGAACCAAGTCCGGTTGGAAGAGGAAACTTGACCTCGTGGCTCGGGATTCGGCGAGAAATCCCGGGTGGGGCGTTGACAACCGGCCGCTCCCCTGGCATATCACCCCACTTTCGACGGGCGCGAAACTGGCCGTCAGGGGGAGTCGAGATGCGACCGTTCGCCGCGTGGGCGCTGGCCGGGTGCGGGGGGGCGATCCTGGCCGGGCCGGTGGTGGCCCAGCCGCCGGCGACGATCCCCACCACCCCGCAGCCCTTCCAGATGCCGGGGACCGCGGTCGGCAAGCCGTTGCTTCAGCCGGTCGGGACGCAGCTACCGAAGGCGGCCCCGCCGGCCGGCACGCCAGTCGGCACCGGCCCAGGCGGCGTCCCGGACCCGCTCAACCCCGGCGGCCCGCAGCCGCCGGGCACGCCGATCGACCTGAAGAACGTGGTCGCCCCGTATCCGGGGATGCCCAAGCCGCCGCCGTCGTTCTGGGAGAAGCTGGAGCAGCGGTGGATGGCGCTGTTCCAGTCCGAGCAGCCGGCCCAGAGGACGAACCAGTGGACGCCCGGCATCGGCCGCCGCAACCGCGACCGCGAGAAGGCCCGCGAGGAGATGATGCGGCGGAGAAGCTGAACAAATCCCAAATCCCAAGCACCAAATCCCAAACAAGAGGGCGTCTTGCTTGGGATTTGGGATTTGTCATCGCAGCGTGTCCAGCACGTTCATCCGCATCGCCGAGAGCGCGGGGACAAGCCCGCCGAGCCGGCCCATCACCAGGGTGAACAGCATCCCCATCGCCATCACCTGGGCGTCCACGTCGATGGTCAGGGCGAAGCTCTTGCCGCCCGGACCGCCGCCGCCCGCGGAGAGCGTACTCACCGACGACTTGCCGTCCGCCAACAGCCACGCCAGGAAGCACCCCATCGCCCCGCCGATCACCGCCACGGTCAAGGACTCCAGCAGGAACGACACCGTCACCTGCCACCGCTTGAACCCGAGCAATCGCAGAACGCCGATGTCGCGGATGCGCTGGGCGATCGAGGCGAACATGGTGGTCATCATCCCGAACACGCCGCCGATCGCCATGACCACCGCGACGATCACCACCGCGGTCAGGAAGAAGTTGTTCGTCTTGGTCAGCTCGGCGTAGTAGTCCGGCTCGGCGAACGCCTTGAGCTTCGTCTGCGTGTACCGCTTCGAGATGTGCCAGGCCATCGCCCGGGCCGCCTGCCGGGTGTCCAGGTCGGTACGCATCACCAGCGTCGTGTGCTTCTCCTTGCCGAACGGCTTGTAGATGCGGCTGAACCGCTTGACCCAGATCTCCGAGCCGAACGTCGTCCCCTCGGACTTCATCACCCCGGCGACGATCCACTCCATGTCGCCCAGGGTGAACGTGTCGCCAGCCGCCAGGCGTTTCTTGCCATAGTCCTCGCCGAGAGTCCCGGCCACGCCCTCGCCGAGCACGCACTGGATGCGGCTCTGGTTGTCCACACCGGACGACCCGAACCACTTGCCGCCGGGGTACAGCTCGATGTTGTGGACCGCGGCCGCGACCTGCGCGTCCTCGATGCTGCGCAGTTGCACGAACCGTCGCCGCGGCGGGTTCGAGTTCGGCACCGGCTGGTTGATCGCGTAGTACGTCTCCCGGCTCGCCAGCGGCACGGTCTTGCCGTCCCGCTCGGTGGTCGCCACCCGGACCGGCGTTGGCAATCGACGGTCTTTCTCATCCAGCTCGACTGTTACCCGCTCGACGTTGTTCAGGTCGCCGTCTTCCAGGTTCGAGAACAGCTCGTCGGTGGAACCGTCGGAGAGGACCAGCACGTTCCCCGGTACGCCGGTGTTCTGGGTCAGGTTGTTCATCCCGTTGACGAACGCCAGCAGGAACACCAGCAGCCCGATCACCGCCATGAACGCCACCGCGGTCATCAGGTTGGTCTTCCAGCGCACCCGGACGTTGCGCAGGTTGTACGCCAGCGGCACCTTGCCGATGGTCAGCAGGATGAGCAGGTCGAAGGCGTACATCGCCAGCACGACGAACGGCCAGTGTTCGATCATGGCCGGCGGCAGCTTCTCGTGCAGCGGGGTCTTCATGAACTCCTGCATCGGCGGCGACATCGCCGCGATCTTCTCCTCCCGCTCCTTCTCCGTCTTGGCCATGACGAATAGCGAGCCCGGGGCCGGGGTGAAGAACCGGGCGACGACCGCGAACGATCCCTTCTCCGCCAGCGGCAGCCGGGTGACCGCCTCCACCGAGACGGCCAGGAGCGTGAGCAACACCACCAGCCCGGCGACGACCGCGAACACCCGTGTCAGCGTCCGCCGCAGCCACGACCGCTTGTCGGAGACCGTGTCAGTGAGCACCGACTCCTGCGGGACCAGCGCGGGGAACGCCAGCAACAAGGCGGACAGCGGCAAGAGCGACACCCCGAGGACGACGGCGGTGCCGAGCAGCCGGAACACCGTCCGCCAGAGCATCGCCCGGAAGCGGACGACCCGCCCGTACCGCGAGAAGTCGCCGCGGTAGTCCGCCTTGCCGCGCAGCTTCACCAGCGCGAAGGCCAGCAGCGCGAAGTCGGGGACGGACATGGCGAGCTGGGCCAGCGGGTTCTGGCCCTGGAAGTCGCCGCTGGTCAGGAGGACGGTCCCGACGAAGATCGCCAGCAGCGGAACGAAGACGGCGAGGTTAACCGCCCCGGACAGCGCGAACAGGGCGAACGACCAGATCAGCCGCTCGCCCGGGGACGACCGCTGGCCCTCCCGGAGTCGGCAGAACCGGTCGAGGATCAGGGCGACGATCAGTTGCGTGGTCAGGCCGGTGAAGACCTGGAGGCACCAACTGACCGCGTCCAGTAGTCGGCCGCCGAGGCCGGGTGCGTCGGGCCGGGTGTGTTCTCGTTCGAGCAGTGCGACGGACACTGTGGATTCCTTTGGAGGCTGTCGGGCTAACTTTTCGGCTTCCGCCTCAACCGGCGGGGGTCAGGATGCCAGAATGCCACTTTCTGAGGGGGTGGGTTTGGCAGCCTGGGTGGTCAAACTTTGACCAGTCCCACCCCTGACCCGGATTGTGAACTATACTTATATCCACTATATCCGCGGGCGCGTCAAACCCGCGGGCCGGTCCCGGACGCACGAGTTCTTGTAGGGTGGGTCGAGTCTTCGAGACCCACCAGGACTACTCAGACGGTGGGCCTCGAAGACTCGACCCACCCTACAAGAACTGAACATTGGCCAACCCGGCGAGCGGGGGACGTAAGTCCCCCGAGTGGATCGCCCTCGGGGGACTTACGTCCCCCGCTCGCTCGGTTGAACGGGTGTGTGGCCGCACTCGGCTACGCCACCTGGGCGAACACCTCGGACACCTTCACCTTGCGGGCGTTCCATGACGGCAGCGCCGCCCCGACCAGCCCGACCAGCAGGCCCAGGATCGGGCCGGCGATCAGGATCGTGGGGTCGGACTTCCAGGTGTCGAAGAACTTGAAGTCCCCCCCGACCGCCTTGTTGATCGCGCTGATCGCCTTGGGCAGGTAGTACACGCTCCAGGTGCTCAGCATCCCACCGTAGACGCCGATCAGCATCGCCTCGCTGACGATCATGCTCATCACCTGCCACGGCTGGAATCCGAGCACCTTGAGTACCGCCATCTCGGTCCAGCGCTCGCGCACTCCGATGGTGATCGTGATCCCGATCACCAGGCACATGATGACCACCACGGCCGGCATGATGATCCACTTCATGCCCCAGAAGATGTCCTTGAACGGCTCCAGGAACGAGCCGACCGCGGCGCTGAACGTCTCCATCTTGACCGCCGGGGCGCTGAACGTGCCCGGCTCGTTGACGACCGCGGCGAGTTGCTGGTAGGCGGCCTTGCTCGGCATCCGCACCCAGATCAGGTTCAGGCACCGGTCGGCCGACGGGTGGACCTTCCCGGTCCGGGCCTTGTAGTCGTCGAGCTTCGCGGTCAGGTAGTCGTACCGCATGGCCGCCGCCTGCCCCAGCCGGCTGCCAGACGGGAACGCCCCGACGATGCGGAACTCGAACTCGACCTCCCGGTAGTTCAGGCTGTACAGCTTGATCTCGTCGCCGACCTTCTTGCCGATCATCTGGAGGCGGTCCTCGCCGATCACGATGTTCCGCTTGTCCTGCTCGACCAGGTCGAGCACCCGACACAGTTCGGCCCACCCTTCCTCCCCCAGATCCTTCCGGCTCAACTCGTGGTCGGACATCATCTCGTTCTTGATCGCGTCCGGTTGCAGGGCGAACAGGAACATGCTGTTCTCCTGCGTCAGCTTGGCCGGGTCCATGCTGCCGACGACGAACGACCAGGTCATGAAGTTCTTTTCGATGTCCTTCGGCTGGTGTTCGGGCGGGATCTTGTCGCGGATGACCGCCTTGAGTTGGTGGGCGTACCCGGGCGGCATCTGGCTGGGGATGCCGAACTTCTCGGTCATGATGACCATCTGGGCGCCCTCCTTCTCGCGGGTGAACTCCGCGATGGAGGCGACGACGCCGTACAGGAAGGTGAGCATCCCGGTGAGTACGAACAGCGCGACGTAGGTCAGGGCGGTGCGCAGCAGGTTCCGACGCAGGCTGCGGAACACCAGCCCGCCGAGCTTGCTGATCTTACCGATCGGGTCCGGGCTATTCTGGGCGATCTTCAGTCCGCCCTCCATCACGCCCAGGGCGGCGAAGAAGACCGGCAGGGTGGCGACGGCCAGCATCGTCAGCATGAACAGCAGCATGAACAGGAACGCAGCGGCGTACACCGCCAGTTCCAGCAGCGACGTGTCGGCGGCGAACTGGCCGGTGTACTGACCGTATTCGGGGGGCATGGGTGGCTCCGGCTCAGGTTCCCCTCTCCCCTTGGGGGAGAGGGGTTAGGGG
>Ga0247822_10001296_pt1 | contig 15163 bp, 12 predicted proteins | sample 13C_Cellulose_Da_FD_192423 | JGI IMG/M metagenome (GOLD analysis project Ga0247822, IMG submission 192423) | Soil microbial communities from agricultural site in Penn Yan, New York, United States - 13C_Cellulose_Day30 | ecosystem: Environmental > Terrestrial > Soil > Agricultural land | place...
GCGGCCGCCAGGCCGCGGTCGGCCTTCTCCCGCCGGCTGGCGAGCAGGCCGGGGAACCCCGTCAGCACCGCGCCGCCCGCGAGCACCAGGGCCGCGGTGCCCAGCGCGACCGCGGGCGGTCGCTCGGGTCGCACGAAGTACGGCTGCGACTCCACAACCGACCGCTGCGGAACGCGCGTCTCCGACCGGATGAGCCATCCCATCGCGGCCAGCGTGGCCGCCGCGGCGACGACCGCGAACGTGCCGGCCAATGGGTAGAATCCGGTCTCGGCGCGTGCGGGCATGGGGAGTCTCCACTCGGGGTGGGGCAGTTTACCGGCCCGCGAGAGGGCCCCGCAACGCGACTTCCCGTGCCCGGCCGGACGCGGACCCCGGCGGGTGATACAAACCACTTCATGAACCCGATTGATGACCTCTTTCGCCGCCTGCGTGCCGAGAAGCGCAAGGCGTTCATGCCGTTCGTCACCGCGGGCGACCCGGACCTCGCGTTCACGCGAGAGTTGCTCCCGGCCGTCGCGGAGGCGGGTGCGAACCTCGTGGAGGTCGGCTTCCCGTTCTCCGACCCGATCGCGGACGGGCCGGTCATCCAGGCGTCGTACACGCGGGCGCTGTCGAAGCACCTGAAGCTCGCGGACGTGTTCGCGGCACTCAAGGACGTGACGGCGCGGCCCGGGTGGTCGGTGCCGCTGGTCTCGATGGCGTCGTACTCGCTGATGTTCAAGAAGGGGCCGGCCGCGTTCATCGAATCCGCGAAGGCCGCGGGCCTGTCCGGGGCCGTGGTGCCCGACCTGCCCGCGGAGGAGGCCGAGGAGCTCTCGAAGCTCGCGGCCGACCGCGACTTCAAGCTCATCCTGCTCGTCACGCCCACCACCTCACCCGCGCGCGCGGAGAAGGTCGTGAAGGCGTGTTCGGGGTTCGTCTACGTCGTCAGCGTCGTCGGCATCACCGGCGCCCGCGAGCGGCTCCCGGTCGGCCTGAGCGACCTCCTCGCACGCCTGCGGACGATGACCGACCTGCCGCTGTGCGTCGGGTTCGGGGTGAGCAAGCCCGAACACGTCCGCGACCTGAAGGAGATCGCGGACGGGGTGATCGTGGGCAGCGCGCTGGTGAAGAAGCTGGAGGCCGCGACCGCCGACCGCGCCGCGGCCCTCGCGGGCGCGTGCCAGCTCGTGAAGGAACTCGGCGGGGTGTTGCAGGGCGAGCGGTGATACCCGGTCGGGTTGGTGACTCACCGGAGGCGTGAGTCGCGGACTGACCAGAATCTGGCCAGAGCCGCCGTCCCACATCCGGGCGGCCCGCGGGAAGGCCGTACCGCTCCCGAGACCGCCTACGCGTCCGGAGGAAGGGTGCCAGATCGGGGTGTGTGAGTGGCACCGTTCCTCGGACCCCGCGAATTATGCTTAGAATCGAGGATTCGGCGGGACTCGCGGACCGGGCCGGGCGGGGCGAGTGGCACCCTTCCCCCCGCGGCAACCGGCGGCCGCACAGCGAAAGGCCAGTCTCGTGCCACCGACGACCCACCACCAACCGCCCACTCTCTCCGTTCGCGTTAAACCGCCTGTATCGCCTGTGCCGATAAAACCACCGACGCGCCGTTATCTTCGCGAGGTGGTCCCATGTTCCCCGCCCTACTGGCGACGCTCGCCGTCCTCGGCCCGATCGACTCGCCCGCGCCCGGCCCCGACGCGCCGTCCCGCGAGCCGACCGCGGCGGAGAAACTCCTCGCGGAGCCGACCCCGGAGCCGGAGTACGCGTACCGCGGCGGGACGTTCCTCTCCCACCCCAGCCCCCTGGGCGCGTTCCGCTCGCCCGGCTGGTCGCCCCGGTCCGACCGCGGCATGTTCGCCACGCCGCTCCCCGGACGCGGGACGGTCCGCGAAGGCTCGCACCTCGCGGCCCCGGTCATCACGCCGACCCTGAAGCACGGGAAGCTCGGGTACGACGTGATCCCCGCGGGCCGGGTGGACGTGTTCGACCCCGTCGCCACCCAGCACCCCGAGGACTTCGTCTTTGGACCGCCCGCCGGCCAGATTCCCTGGCGGCTCTGGGGTTCGGCCGAACTCCTCCTGGGCTCGACGCGCGGCGCGAGAGTCCCGCCCGTCGTCACGACCGGGCCTGCCGTGCTGGGCATCGGGAATGCCGGCGCGCTGGACAGCCCGGGAACGGTCCCGCTGTTCGGCGGGCAGAAGCGGCTCGACGACTGGCGCGCGGGCTTCCGCGGCGAGATGGGCGTCTGGCTCGACGACGCGCGGGTGTGGGGCGTGACGGGGCGGTACTACTCGCTGTTCTCGACCAGCGAGCAACTCGTCGCCGGGGGCGACGGTGCGGGCGTCGTGGCGCTGCCCCGCGTGATCCAGTTCCGCGGCGTCACGTTCGACTTCCCGGTGTACGTCAGCTTCCCGGGTCTGGCCGGCGGGTCGGTCTCGACCACCGCCCAGACGAACTTCGCGGGCGGCGACCTGAGCGTGCGGCGGATGCTGCGTCAGGGGCCGGCGTGGCGGCTCGACGCGCTCGCGGGGTACCGCCAGTTGCACCTGGGCGACGAACTCGGGGTCGGCTTCCGCGCCGCGCCGGGCGCCCCCGTGTTCATCCCGCCGCCCGCGGGGGTAATCGCGTACTCGGGAAGCGACAGCCTCCGCACGCGGAACAACTTCTACGGCGCACAGCTCGGCGGAATCTCCTCGCTGTCGTGGAACCGGTGGACCTTCGAGGGAATCGGGGCGGTGGCCCTGGGCGTGAACTCCAGCGACCTGAACAACGACCGCACGCGGGAGGCCGTAGTCAGTGGCGTGCCCCTCCCCGTGGTGCGGACGAGCGTCGCGGAGAACACGGCGTACTTCGGCACAGTGTGGGAGGGCGGGCTGAAGGTCGCGTACCGCGTGGGCGACCACGTCCGGCTGACGGCCGGCTACACCGGGCTGTACTGGTGGAACGTCCGCCGCGCGCAGGAGCAGTACGACTTCCGCCCGTCCGCGGTCGTCACCGGCGCGACAACCGGGTCCACGACGGACTTCTTCGCCCACACCTTCAGTTGGGGCGCGGAACTGCGGTACTGAGCGCCGGAGCCGGCTTCACACGTCGGTCACCACGCCGCCCGCGGCGTCGCACAGTTCGCGCGTGCGCTCGACGGTCGGCGTCTCCGCGATCACGCGGACGATCGGCTCCGTGTTGCTCCCGCGGACGTGCAGCCACCAGTCCGGGCCGTCGAGCCGCAGGCCGTCCTCGCGGTTCACGCGGGCGTCCGGCCACTTCGCCTGCAGGGCCGCGAGGGCTGCGGGGAGCTTGTCGCGGGCCACGTCGTACTTCGTCTTGAGCATCGCGTACTTCGGCAACTCCGCGACTAGCTGCGAGAACGGCTTCCGCTCCTCGGCCATCAGCGACAGGATGAACGCCATGCCGACGAACGGGTCGCGGACCCAGCCGATGCGCGGGTCGATCACGCCCCCATTCCCCTCGCCGCCGAGTACGGCGTTCACTTCGCGCATCCGGCCTACGACGTTCGCCTCGCCGACCGCGGAGCGGTGGCACTCGCAGCCCGCCGCGGCTGCGACGTCCGCGGTCATGCGCGACGTGGACATGTTGATCACGACCGGCCCGGTCTGCTGCCCGAGCCGGTACTTCGCCGCGAGCGCGAGCGTGACCTCCTCGCTCACGCAGGTTCCGGTCTCGTCGATGAGCGCGAGGCGGTCCGCGTCCGGGTCGAGTACGAAGCCGACCGCGGCCCCGTGCTGCGGCACCCAGGGGGCGACGTCCTCCAGGTGTGCGGGGATCGGCTCCGGTTCGTGCACGAACGCGCCGGTCGGCTCGCACTCGTACTGGATCACGTCACAGCCCAGGTCTTGCAGCAACTGCGTGCCGAGCGGCCCGCCCGCGCCCGCGTTGGCGTCGAGGAACACGCGGAAGCGCTGACTCGCGACCGCCGCGACGCTCACCGTGTCGAGTACCGCCCGCGCGTGCTCGCCCTGCACGTCCGACGGCACGCGGAGTGTTCCCAGGCCGTTCCACCGCGAGCGCGGGAAGTCGTTCGCCTCGTACAGCCCGCGGATCACCGCGCCCTTCTCCGCCGACAGCACCGCGCCGTCCGCCCCGAACATCTTGAGGCCGTTCCACGGCGCGGGGTTGTGGCTCGCGGTGATCTGGATCGCGCCCGCGGCCTGGAGTTGCCGCACCGCGAACCCGCACGTTGGCGTCGGCGCGATGCCGACGTCTTCCACCGTGCAGCCGACTTCGAGCAACCCCGCGACGACCGCGTGGCGCAACATCTCGCCGCTGGGCCGCCCGTCGCGCGACACGACGACGGTCTTCCCCGCGACCGTCGAGCCGAACGCCGCCGCGAACCGCGCCGCGACCTCCGCGGTCAACCCGCGGCCGACCACGCCGCGCACGCCGGAAACGGACACCATCAACACCGGAGCGTCGGACATGCAAGAACCCCGCGGGAAGTGGGCGGGGCAATTGTAGAATCCCGGCCGACCGCCGGCTCACGCAGGCCGCGGGCGGCCGCCTGTCAAACTCGGTGGGGTTGTGAAGTCGGAGGTCCGGAAGTGTTCAACTCTCGCGTTCCTTCTCCGCCAGCGCCTTCTGGTACTGCGCCTCGCACACCTTCCACGTCCAGGCGCCGAAGAAGTAGCCGCCGATCGGGAAGCCGATCAGTGCCAGCGTGAGGAGGGTCGGGAGGCGGTCCCAACCCTGGACCGCGGCCATCGTGACGGCCCACGTCGAGCCGGTCGCGACGCCCCAGCCGAGTACGCCGACGAGCCACACGTAGCGCGTGCGGCCCATCTTCCGCATCTTCTCCCACCGCGCGAGTTGTCGGTCGGTCGTCTTCATGACGCGATTCTCGCCGCGGGAGCGGCCGCGTCAATCCCACACCGGCACGGTTCCGAGCGGCATCGTCAGTTGGTCCGGGAGCAGGTCGCTGAGGAAGTCCACGGCCAGTCGCTGCGCGTCGAACCCGGCCGCGGCACGCGGCGCCGGCGCGGCGGCCACAACCCCGTACCCCAACGTCGGCGGGTCCTCCGCGTGGAATTGCCGCGCCACCGGGTTCGGCTCGCGGCCCTCGACGGCCCCCAGCGGCGGCTGCGCCGCCGTCAGCCCCGCGACGGCCGCCAAACCGGCCAGCCCCAACAACCCCCTGCGCATCGACATCGGGCGTCCCTCCGTGAACCCGCGACCGTCCCCGCGGCCGCGAGCAAAGGGCGGACGATAGCGTCGCCCGCGGCGGACGCAAGCAGAGAATCCGGGGATTCCGCGGCCGACCTTGACCACCCCCGCGGGTCTGGTATGCCGCGGGCCTCACCGCTTCAACCGGGATCGGCCGCGCCCACGGAGTTCGTCATGCGTCGCGCACTCGCCGCCGGGCTTGTCATTCTCTCGCTGCCGCTCGCGGCCCGCGCCCAGTCCGGGCCGTTCCACGCGGTCGTCGGCGACGCCGAGGCGACGCTCTTCGCCTGGCCGGGCGACAAGGCTCCGGTGACCGCCCGGCTGAAACCCGGCTCGCCGATCGTCGTCGATCACGAGGAGGGCAACGGCTGGCTCGCGGTCGCCGACCCGCCGGGCCGCCCGTACTCGCTGAGCTGGGTGCAGATCCAGTTCGTCGAGGGCTTCGACAAGACGCGGCCGCTCCCGCAGGCGGTGACGGTTTCGGAGGATGTCACGCTCGCGGCCGGGGAGATCGGCCAGGCCCAGCCGCTGCCCGTCCGCCGCGCAAAGGTGCCGGCCGGGACCGGGCTGCTCGTGATCGGGCAGAAGATCGAGTTCGAGGGGAAGTCGTGGTACCCGGTCGTGCCGCCCGCGGGCGACTTCCGGTACCTGCCGAAGCACGCGGTGAAGTACGAGCGGCCCGCGGCGGCCGTCGTCGTGCGCGACGCCTCGCCGCCGTCCGCCCCGGTCGCGTCGCTGCCGCCGGCCGGGGGCGGCGCGGGCGAGCGGCCGGCCGCGCCGCCCCCGGAGCCGGCCACGACCGCGGGCAAGCCCGCGGTGCAGCACCCGCTGTGGACGCAGGGCGAGGCCGCGGAGCGCGACGGGCGGTTCGACGACGCCGAGCGCGCCTACTTCCAGCTCGCCCAGGTGATGAACCAGCCGGGCGGCGACCACGACGTCGCGAACCTGTGCTACACCCGCATCCACACGCTCCGCGAGAAGAAGCGCGCCGCCACCGTGTACCCCGCGGCGACGCCACCGCGGCCGGCCCCGGCCGGCACGCCGGCTGCAGTCGGCACGCCGGCGCGGTCCGGGTCGCTCCCGCCCGAGCCGCGCGACGACGGCTACCGCTGGACCGGGCCGGGCAAGCTCGTCCGCTCCCGCGTGGCCCCCGAGGGCCGGCGGACGTACGTACTCGAGTCGCCGCGCGGTGACACCCTGTTCTACGTCGTCGCCGGGCCGGGGCTGGACCTGGAGAAGTACGTCGGCTCGCGCGTGGACCTGTACGGCAAGGGCGGCAGCTACCGCGACCTGTCGAAGCCGTACCTGACCGCGTCGCGCGTCGAGTTGGTTCAGTGAGGCAAACGAAGCACCCCGCGGAAACCGCCGCGGGGTGCTTTCGTCGATCGCGGGCGAACGGGCCCTCGCACGCGGCACAGGTGGAAGGTCGCCCCGTCAGATCAGGGCACGATCTCGCCGGGGTTCTTCTTCTGCGTCGGCCCCTTCGCGGCCTCCGCGGGAACCTCGATGTCCTTCGTCGAAGCCTCGGCGGGCAGGTCGGCCTTCAGTTCGTACCGGGCGAAGAGCAACTTCACGGTACTCTCCTCCGAGACCTCCTCGCCCTTCTTCGGCTTGTCCGGCGGGGCTGACGGGTCGGTCCCCTCGACGGCGATGATGACCGGTCCGGACGGGGCGCCGCGTCCGCCGGCCGCGTCCGTGTCGTACTCGCCGTCCTTGATGTCCGCGTAGCCGGTCGGGCCGGTGTTGCCCTTCGACCCGTCGGGCATGAAGTAGATCTTGCCCGCGGGGACGGGCTGGTTCTTGAACGTGACCTTGCCCGACACGCGGTAGATCTTCTCGCCGCCGCAGCCGAGCAGCAGCAGGCACGCGAGGGCGGGGGCCAGGCGGGTGACTCGCCGGGTCATTCGGGGAGACTCCAGTGGGAAGAGGGATGCGACCGGGTGTCCGGCGGGCGCGACCCGCCGGACGCCGCCGCGGGGGCGGCCGTCAGTTCAGGTTGACCACCTCGCCGGAGTTGATGCTCGCGGCGGCCTTGTAGAGCGCGAGGTCGATGCTCTGGTTGATGAACCGCACGGACCCGTCGCCGAGGGCGAAGTTGCAACCGCCCGAGTGATTGCTCCCGAAGCTGATGTGGTTGAAGTTGTTGCTCCCGTTGTACCACGTCGAGTTGATCGGGAAGGTGACGTTCTTCGTCGCCCCGCTGCCGCCGGAGTTGCCGCGGATCCACGATCGGTAGTCGTGGTTGTACGCGTACCCGCTGGGCATGTTCACCGACCGCTCGGCCACCATCAGGGTGTTGGTCAGCCCGTCGGTCACGTCCATCAGCTTGACCTTGTACCCGGTGCTGATGCTGCCGGTCGTGTCGCGGTACTGGGTGAGCATGCCGTTGCCGGACCACGCCGCGTTCGCGCCCGAGTCGCCCTGGCGGTAGGTGTAGGTGATCCCGTTGAACACGATCGTGTGGTTGTCGGTCGCCCCGCCCGGCCCCATCACTCCGTAGTAGTGGGTCGAGGGGTTGCCGGTCACGACGGAGTTCGGGTCGCCGTACCGCTTCGGGTCCGGGCCGGACGGGCAGTAGAACGTCTTGACGATGTTGTTCCCCACGGCCGCGTTGGCCGCGTTGTTGTACGGCAGGTCGAACCGGTACAGCCGGTACAGGTTCTCCTGCTCGATCTGCGGCAGGATGAACACGAGCCAGCTCGTCCCCGCGATGTACGTCTGCGTGCCGGCCGGGGTCGGGACCGGGAGGACTTGCTGCTGCGCGCCGGGGGGGAGTTTGTTCTGGACGTCGTGGAAGTTGTGGAGGGCCAGGCCCATCTGCTTGAGGTTGTTCTGGCAACTCATGCGGGCCGCGGCCTCGCGGACCTTCTGGACCGCGGGCAGCAGCAGCCCGATCAGGATCGCGATGATCGCGATCACCACCAGGAGTTCAATCAGCGTGAACCCGCGGGCCTTCGGCCGGACAGTGCAACGCATGAAACGTCCTCGGGAGAATAGGAGCCGGAAAGGGATTGATGGCGAGGGTGAAGAGCGGGCCGGTCTCCGATTGGACGCCAAATCGCGTCCGAAACCGGAAGATGAGAACATTGTGGGATGCGGGCCATTCTCTTCGCCCAGTTCACCCGATCGCGTTCGCGCCGGACGCGAGCAACGGTACGACCGAATCCCGCCCCCCGTCAGAAACGCGGAACCGCGCCGGCCCGCGACGGCGGGCGGACGCACGCCGCCTGATATCATTTCGGAAAGAGCCGACTCCCACCCGGGCCGCCCCCATGCCGTTCAACCCGCGCGTCTTCTTCCGCAAGACCCACCGCTGGGGCGCGATCCTGGTCGCGGTGCCGTTCCTGCTGGTACTCGTCTCGGGCCTACTGCTCCAGGTGAAGAAGCAGGTGCCGTGGGTGCAGCCGCCGACGAAGAAGGGCGAAGGGAAGGTGCCGACGGTCACGATGGCCGAGATCCTCGCCGCGGTGACGCGGGACGCGCCACAGGCCGGGGTGCAGTCGTGGGACGACATCGACCGACTCGACCTCCGCCCGAAGGACGGCGTCGTCAAGGTGCAGTGCAAGAGTTGCTACGAGGTGCAGGTGGACTTCCGGACCGGCGCGGTGCTCCAGGTCGAGTACCGGCGGTCGGACCTGATCGAGACGTTGCACGACGGGAGCTGGTTCGGCGACGCGGCGAAGCTGTACGTCTTCCTCCCGGTCGCCCTCGTGGTGCTCGGGCTGTGGGTTACCGGGGTGTACCTGTTCGTCCTGCCGTACGCGGTGAAGTGGCGGCGGAGGCGATCGCACCCGCCGCGCCGGCCGGGGCCGACATGACGACGCTCCGTCGGTTCGCCGTGCTGCAACTGCTGCTCGCGTGGCAGGGCGGGTTCCTGTTCTACACCGCGGTGGTGGTGCCCGCGGGGACGCAGGTCCTCGGCTCGGCCGCGGCGCAGGGCGCGATCACGGCCCGCGTGACGGACTGGCTGAACGTCCTGGGCGTGGCCGGGCTGCTGGCCATGGCGTGGGACATGAACTACGCCGCGGACCGCTCCGCGCGGCGGGTCGCGGCCCGGTGGTGGGCGTGGGGTGCGGCGGTGGCAGGCCAGCTCGTGCTGCTGTACGTCCACCTGCTGATGGACGCGCTCATGGACCCGGGCCGGACTCGCGTCGTCATCCGCCCGCCCTTCTACCCGCTCCACCGCGTGTACCTGTGGGCGAGCACGGTCCAGTGGGCCGCGTGCCTGGTGTGGCTGTGGCTCACCCTCCGCGCCTGGCGCGGTGAGCGGGAGTCATACCAGGCCGGTTTGATCCGCAACTGACACGCGGCGTGCGTCCCGTTCTCGTCGCCGGCCCGCCGCGGTGCGGCCGTTGGCTGGGAGCCGCGGGGTCTCGCGAGGGTGCCACTCTGCCTTCACCGCCCGGCCCGCGAGGCCCGCCGAACCCTCGGATTCGAGCGGTTTTCGCGGCGTCGGTGCGAGGGTGCCACTCACACACCCCGATCTGGCACCCTCGCAGAGGGTCGTCTCCACAAGCCCGCGGGGCGAGCAGGGCCGGCGCGGTCCTTGCTCGCCCCGCGAGGAAGGGTGCCACTCGCGTCACCCAGCCCGACCCGAGAGGCTCACCAGACCCTCGATTTTCAGCGTTTTCTGCGGCGTGCGAGGAAGGGTGCCACTTCTACACCCCGATCTGGCACCCTTCCTCCGGACGCGAAGGTGCCCTCGGGAGCGGTATGTCCTTCCCGCGGGCCGCCCGGTCGTGGGACGGCGGCTCGTGCCAGATCCGGTCGATGCGCAACTCACGCCGCGGGTGAGACATCCACCCGGCGCGGTATCGGTCGGTTACTTCGCGAGTTCCTTCGCGAGGTCGCCGAGCTTCTTCAGGTCGAGCTTGCCGCTGCCCAGCACGGGCATGGCGTCCACCGGGTGGCAGTCGCGGCGGTCCGGCACCCACAGGTTCGGCAGGCCGCGCCGCGCGAGGCCGTCGAGCGCCTCGGGGAGGCGGTCGCAGACGCCCGGCAGGTGCAGGACCACGACGCGCTCGCCGCGCCGCTCGTCCGGCACCGCCGCGACCGCGAGGACGCGCTCGCCCATGCTGCCGAGCACGTCGTGCAACTCCTCGTCCAGCCGCTCCAGCGGCACCATCTCCCCGGCGATCTTCGCGAACCGCGACACCCGCCCGGTGATGCGGACGAACCCGTCCGGCTCGACGTGGCCGACGTCGCCGGTGTTGTACCACCCGTCGCGGACGGCCTCGGCCGTCTTCTCCGGCTGGTTCAGGTACCCGGCCATCACGTTCGGACCCTTCACGCAGAGCACGCCCTCCTCACCGACCGGCAGCGGGGTGCGGGCCTCGTCTGTCGTGAACACGCGGACACAGACGCCGAAGATCGGCCGGCCCACCGTCCCGCGGTGGTTCCGCTCCTCCACCACCCCGCTCAGCGCCACGTCCGGCAGGTTCGTCGAGACGACCGGCGAGAGTTCCGTGCAGCCGTACCCCTCCAGCGGGAGCAGGTCGAACTTCGCGCGGAACTCGTCCTGCAGCTTCACGGGCAACTTCTCCGCGCCGCAGATCAGGATGCGGACGGTGCGGAAGTCGTCCGCGTTGCACCGGCGGATGTAGAACCGGAGGAACGTCGCGGTGGAGAGCATGAGCGTCGCGCGGTGCGTGCGGGCGAGTTCGCCGACCTCCTTCGCCGACCGCGGGTCCGGGTAGTACACCGCGGTGCAGGCCGCGCCGAGCGGCGCCCACAGGCAGACGGTGTAGCCGAAGCTGTGGAAGAACGGCAGGACGCCGAACAGCCGGTCGGTCCGCTCGATGCCGATGGTGCGGATCGAGGAGTCGCTGTTGGTCGCGACGTTGCGGTGCGTCAGGATCACGCCCTTCGGCTCGCCGGTGCTGCCGCTGGAGAAGACGAGGGTGAGCGGGTCGTCGGGGCGGTGCCGGTGCAGGCCGAGCCACCGGTCGATCACCCGGCCAGGCAGCAGCGCGACCGCGATGAACGTGCGGACCTGTTGCCACTTCGTCACCGCCGCGAGCACGTCCTCCAGGTAGATGAGCTGGACGCCCTCCGGGGCTTCGAGCGTCGCGCGCATCATGAACCGCTTCGACGAGATCACGACGCGGACGCCCGCCTGCCGGATCGCGGACTGCACCGGCGCGGTGCCCGCGGTGTAGTTCAGGTTGACCGACGTCTTGCCCAGGAACGCGACCGCCAGGTTCGCCAGCGCCCCGCCCAGGCTCGTCGGCAGCCACACGCCGACGTTGGCCGCCTCCCCCACGCGCGACCGCAGGTAGTTCGTCACGCACAGCGCCGCGACGAGCGTCTTCCCCCACGTGAGCGTCCGCGGCGTCCCCGCCGAGTTGTCGATCACGCACGGGCGGAACAGGTTCCGGTAGCTGGTCGCGTTGCGGACGAACGCGCGGTGGACGAGCGGGACGCGGTCGGCCTCGCGGACCGCCAGGTCCGCCGTCGCCTCCTGCACCGCCAGCCGGTAGTCCGCGGCCGTCCGCCCCTTCGGGAGCGGCTCCCCGAACCACACCGCGACCCGCGGGCGGAAGGCGCGCGGGAGTTTCCGCAGGGCCGGCCCACAGCCGTGGCTGAAGAACCCGCCCCACAGCCCGCCGGTACACGCGGGCACCACCTTCACGTCCGTCGCCGTCAGCCGCAGCACGCGCTCGATCCCGCGGCCGAAGCGGTTCATGTTCCCGCTGCGCGTCAGCTTCCCCTCGGGGAACACCACGACCACACGCCCCGCGTCGAGCGCGTCGGCGATCTGCTTCAGGCCGCCGGCCACCGCGTGCGCTCGGCCGACGCGGTCGTCGAGGCGGATCAGGTCGTGCCGCGCCCACGACAGGAAGAAGCGGAGGAGCGGGTTGCGGTCGTAGGTGTTCCAGGTGACGAACGCGGCGCGCCGCGGGCACGCGAGCCACAGGAGGAGCCAATCGACGTAGCTGACGTGGTTGCAGACGACGAGCACGCCGCCGGCCGCGGGCACGCGGTCGCGGTGGTGTGTGCGGAAGGGGTACAGCAGGCGCGCGACCAGCCACAGCACCGGGCGCAGGAGGGGCGGGTACAGCCACGCCAGCACCGCGTAGGCCAGGGCGACGGTCGGGAGGGCAATCAGCGCTTCGGTCATGGTCGTTCGGTTTCGTCGCGAGCCGTGGGAGAGGGCCGCCGCCCGCACAGGATACGGGACGCGGAAGGGCGTGCCAACCGCCAATCGCCCCCGGTTTACCCGCACTGCCGCGACGAGTCAGGGGCAGTTTCCGGGCCGCGCGGTTTCTTCATGAGTCCGCTTGCGAGTCGGGAATAGTCCCGGTATACGCCCCGCACACAGCACGCGAGAAGACGACTGGGGGAAGGCGGCCGCGCCGCGGAGGGTGGGGGAACCCGCCCGGCGGGCCGAGGGGGGACGGCCGCGCCCGCGGCGGCCGCATCCGTTGGGGGACCGAATGCCCACGCTCTGTGACCCGTTGCTCCGGCACGTCCTGCGGGACGAGGGGCTGACCCGCGGCCTGGGGGACATCGAGGCCCGGATGCTCGTCGAATGGGTGGCCGACTGGACGGAACTGCTCGCCGACGCGGCCCGCACGGACGATGACGCGTGGTCGTGCGTCCGCCGGCTGTGCCGCCGCGGGCGGGCGATCAGTCGGTTCGTGCAGCTCTGGACCAACCCGGACGACCGCGGCGCCGCGGGCCAGCTCGCGGCCGCGGAGCGCTTCGCCTGGCCGCTGCCGCACCGCTCGATGGACCCCGCGGACCTGATGCACCACATCCTGACGTGGGAGAATCAGCACCCGGAAGGGTGATCGCTCGTGAGTGAAGCGGCCCAAGGTAGGCCGGCATTCCGTTACGCTCCGCGTAGACGTTTCAGGCTGGGAAGACGGCGGTCCGGATGTGTGACCGCGGGCCGCCGCGGAGCGTCGGCCTACCTTGAGTGTGGTCAGCGGCGGCGGGCGGCTGGCGAGGCGGCGGGGACGGCGGCGAAGCGGCTGGCGGACGGCGCGGGGGTGTGCTCTTCCAGCCACGCGGCGGCGCGGTCCGCGTCCCACCCGTGCGCGGGGTCGAACGCGACCGCGGCGGTGAACGCGCCCAACCCGTGCCCGACGATCTTCTCGCGGACGCCCGGCTCCAGGTCGATCCACTCCGCCGCGGACGGAGACGCGCCGCACTCTGCGGCCGGCCAGCACGCGGTGATCGCGGCCGGCGGCTGGTGGTGCCAGTGGACCTCGCCGCACGGGCGGAGCAGCACTTCCCCGAGCTGGTGGAAGAGGAACGCCCGCGCCGCGGTGACTGCGGTGCCGGCGGGGAACGCGACCTCGGCCAGGACCGGGTCGTCGTTCTCGCCCTCCGCGAACCGCAATTCGATCTCCGGACAGTCCAGCAGCGGCTCGCGGGCCATTCCCGCACGCCGCGCCGGATGCGGGAACGTCAGCCGGCAGATGAGGCGGTCCGGCTCGAACCCCCAGGTCTCGCGGTCGAGGACCCGCGCCAGCCGCGAGCCGAACCGCGGCGCGGCCGGCCGGCCGTTCCGCGACGGGCCGCGCGGCGCGGGCGGCTCATCGACCGGCGGCACGTCGCCCACCAGCACCCACCGCCGCGCGAGCTTCGCGAGTTGCACGAAGTCGTGCTCGGTCAAGTCTTCCGCCCGGTCGAGGACGAGAAGGTCGAACGCGGCCGCGGTTCCGCGGTCGAAGACGGGGTCGGCGTGCAGGCTGCCGGGCGTCCCGACGACGGCGCGGGCCGCGGCCAGCGACCGGCGGGCCAGCTCCGGGGTCGATCGCTCCACCTCGGCGGCCCGCTCGCGGGCGGCGAGGAGGTCACGCGTCGCCGAGTCGCGCAGGGCGACCAGTTCGCCGGCCGCGGGCGTTCTCAGGGACAACGCCGCGGCGTGCGAATCGGCCTCCGCGGCGACGCGGGCGCGGGCGGCCGCGACCTCGGCCAGCCGCGCGTCGAACTCGGCCCGGCGGGCCGCGACCTCCTCCGCGACGGCCTTCTCGCGGTCGGCCTCCAGCGCCGCGGCCAGTCCGTCGAGCGTCGCCCGGAGGTCCGCGAGGCGGGCGTCGGTCGCCGCGAGGTCGGCCCGAGTCTGTTGCGCCGCCTTCTCCAGTTCGCCCGCGTCGGGGCCGTGCTTCGCGCCGCCGAACAGCCGGGTGAGCAGGCCGGGCTTCTTCGCCCCCTCCGCGACGGCGGCCGCGTGGTCGTGGTTCAACCGCTCCAGCGCCTCGGCCAACCGCTTGTGCTCCGCGAGTGCGGCGAGTTGCTCGCCCTCCAGTCGGCCGCGGGCCACCTCCGACTCCGCACGCAGCGAGTCGAACTTCTGCGCGAGCGACGCGCCCGGCTGGTCGCGGACCGCGGCCGCGGCCGAGTCGGCCCGCGCGGCGAGGTCGGCGGCCTCCGCGTCGAGCCGGGCGGCCGTCTCGTTCAATTCGATCAGCCGCTCGACGGCGCTCAGTCGCGCGTCCGCGGCCGCGACGGCCGCCGCGGCCTCGCGGGGGAGTTGCTCGGCGCGGGCCGCGAGGACCGCGGCGGCCGTCGCCCGCCCGACCAGCGGTAGCGGGCGGACCGGGTTCTCGTCGTCGGCCAGGGCGCGGATCGCGTCGGGGCAACCGGCCTTGAGGACGCGCTCGGTGAGGCGGTCGGCCGCGGCCGGGTCGGGCGAGAGGATCAGGACGCGCTCACCCGCGGCCGCGCAGAGGCGGACGAGTTCGGCGATGACCGACTCGCCGGCCGCGTGGTCCGCGGCGTGGACGACGAACAGGTCCGGGCACGCGGCGGCGCGGGCTGCGGCGGCGGACTCGGCCGCGGAGAGGTCCGGGTGGGAGGTGGAGTGGGCCGGGGTGAAGGCGGTGAGGTCGAGGTCCGGCAGGCGGGCCAGCCACAGGCGCGCGCGGTCGGCCGCGGTCGTGTCGGGGGTGGGGGTCCGGGTGTGGGGGGCGACAGCGATCGTCAGGGACATCGGCGGACCGTCACCTCGCGAGGCGGATTCCGAGGGCGTATCGAAGCCGGCGCGGCC
>Ga0247822_10001297_pt1 | contig 15162 bp, 14 predicted proteins | sample 13C_Cellulose_Da_FD_192423 | JGI IMG/M metagenome (GOLD analysis project Ga0247822, IMG submission 192423) | Soil microbial communities from agricultural site in Penn Yan, New York, United States - 13C_Cellulose_Day30 | ecosystem: Environmental > Terrestrial > Soil > Agricultural land | place...
CTCAGCTTCTGACGAGGCCCGCGGCGTACAGCGTCGCGAACGCGCCACCCAGGAGGATCACGGCGACCGCGATCCACACCGGCACGCGGGAGCCCGCCGCGGCGGCAGGCGGGGGCTCGGCGACGCGCGCACCTGACTTCTTCTCGCCGGTCTTCGCGGCGGGCGGTGCCGCGGCGCCACGCCCGGCCGACTCGCTCTTGCCCGGCTTGTCGTCGCGCACGTGCAGCATCGTCGGATCGTCGTCGCCGATGCGCTTCTTGCCGCCCTGGACGACGATCGGCTGCTTGCCGAGGAGGTTGTCGTCGATCGCGGTGACCTCGTTCGAGTCCGTGCCGACGGGGATGCGCGACTGACTGCGCAGCGAGGGCCGCGGGTCGTGCATCCGCGCGGGCGCCTTGTCGTGCGGCATCTCTTCCATCGCCAGCACCGAGGCGTGCACGAGCCCCTCGGTCAGGCACGCGTCCCAGGCTTCGCGCAGCGCCGCCTCGGCCTCGGAAGCGTCCTTGAACCGCGCCTTGTCGGAGGGCTGCAGCGCGGTCATCACGATGTTCGAGATCGGGTCGGGGATCGAGCCGTCGTGGCGCGTCGGCGGCGGCGCGTTGCCCTGCACGACGTAGCCGTTGGTCGTCTTCGTGTCCGGCCCCTCGTACGGGATCCGCCCCGACAGGCACTCGTAGAAGCACGCACCCCACGCGAACACATCGGCCTGCGGCGTGTAGCGGCCTTCCTTGATCGCTTCGGGCGGCGAGTACCCGGGCGTGCCCATGAAGATGCCGACCTGCGTGAGATCGGAGTCGGGCATGCGCGCGATGCCGAAGTCGGCCAGCTTCCACCGGTTGTCGCCGGCGTGCAGCACGTTCGCCGGCTTGACGTCGCGGTGCACGATGCGCTGGCGGTGGGCGAACGCGAGCGCCGACGCGAGGTCGAGCGCGATCGACACGCACCTCGACAGCGGGATGCGTACGCGATCGAGGCGATCGGCGAGCGACTCGCCCGGCAGGTACTCGAGCACCATGAACGGCGCGCCGGTCTCCTCGTCGACGCCGACGTCGAAGATCGTCACGATCGCCGGGTGCTGCATCTTCGCGGCGGCTTTGGCCTCGCGCTGGAACCGCTCCAGGAACGCCGAGCGCACCCGGCGCCCCTGTCCCTGCGGGGACATGATCGTCTTCACCGCGACGACGCGGTCGAGCAGCGGATCGCGCGCCTTGTAGACGACGCCCATCGCGCCCTTGCCGATGACCTTGACCACCTCGTAGCGGCCGATCCGCTGGCGCGACTCCTCACCCGCGCCATGCGCGATGCCCGGCGGCGCCTCGCCCTTGAGGCGCGTGACGGTACGCGGACGGACTGACTCGTCGCCCATGACGCGGCCCCACTCTACCACGGTGGGTGCGCAGGGGCGATTTTGCCTACCTCGCGATCGCGGGCGCGGACGATCGGCTGGACCCCGAGACCCGGCCGCCTGGGGCCACCGAGCTCGTGACGAAGGCGTTGCCCCCGACGATGGCGCCCTTGCCGATGATCGTATTGCCACCGAGGATCGTCGCGTTCGCGTAGATCACGACGTCATCTTCGAGCGTCGGGTGACGCCGCGTCCCGGGCTCGGGGCGCGCCTCGCCCTGCGGCACGGTGAGCGCGCCCAGGGTGACGCCCTGATAGATGCGAACCCGGTTCCCGATCAGCGTGGTCTCGCCGATCACCACGCCGGTGCCGTGGTCGATGAAGAACGACTCGCCGATGTCCGCGCCGGGGTGGATATCGATGCCGGTCCGCCGGTGCGCGATCTCCGTCATCATGCGCGGGATGACGATCGAGCCGTCGATCAACAGCGCGTGGGCGATGCGATAGACCGTGATCGCGTAGGAAGCGGGATAGCAGAGCAGGATCTCGTCGACGCCGGTGGCCGCCGGGTCACCCTCGAACGCTGCGCGCAGATCGAGGCGCACCTTCTCCCGAAGCTCGGGCAGCTGGCCGACGAAGCGATCCGCGATCGCGTCGGCAGCGTCGGCGCACTCCGAGCAGTCGCCCTCGGCGTGCGAGGTGGCCATCTGCTGGCGCTTGAGATGGAGCCCGCGATAGACCTGTCGCTGTACGGCGGCGCGCAGCTCGGCCAGACGGAGCCGCACCAGCTCGCGCAGCTCGCGCATGGGCAGTCGGGCGACGTCCGGGCCCGCGTAGCCCGGGAACATCAGCGCGCGACACATCTCGATGATGTTCTCGACCTGCTGATCGCTCGGCAGCTCGTGGCGGCCGATGTGCTGCATCTCCTTGGCCGCCGGGTCGGCGTACATGCGGAGCAGCTCGTTCGCGACAGACGACGGATCGCGCACCGCGGTCATCGAACAACGATTAGCACGTAACGGACGCGACAATGTGAGCTTCGCGATCCGGTCGCGCGGCGCGGGCGAGGACCTCGGTACCGCCCGGCCGCGCCTCGAGGATCTCGGAGGCGCCCTCGAAGGCGAGCTCGAGCACGCGTCCGACAAGGTGCGCGGTCACCCCCCATCGGGCGAGCCGGCCGAGCGAGCTCGAAAGGCCCTCGCGTTGCCAGCGCGGCTCGGCGACGGCCCACGCGCCGACCCGCGCCGACGGGTTCGCGATCACCTGGGCCCCGCCGCGCGCCACGATCCGCTCGGGCATGGCCTCGAAGCGCTCGCTGGCGGTCAGCGCGGTGTGGAACGCGTCGTAGCCGATCAAGGTGCACACGCGGCCCGCGGGCGTCTCGACGATCGGCACGCGCTCGGGCGCGCCGCGTGCGAGCCCCAGGCCCTTGGGCGCGCGGTCCTCGAGGCCGGGGACGAGGTTGACCTTCTCGGTGGTGGCGAGCAGCCGGCCGTCGGGAGCGAACAGGAACGACGCGTTGGTGAGGTCACCGCTCGGGCCGAGCCGCACGTGCGAGCCGGCGACGACGTGCACGCCGTGGCGGCGCGCGAGCGGCCCGAACACGCCGCGCCAGAACCGCTCCCCGTCGGGTGCGAGCGCGGCGAGCACGGCGTGCTTGTGATCGAGCAGCCGCGTGGTCGCGATCCCGCGCAGGACCTCGAGCGGTCTGCGCACCGCCGATGCAGCGAGCGCCGCGGCCAGCGACTTCGCGCGATGCGCGCTCGGCGGAGCGAGGGAGAGCAGCGCGAGGTGCCCCGCTGCCTCGGGAAACACGACGAGCCGCTCGTCCGCCGGCCCCGCCGCCTCGATCGCCGCCTGCGCCGCGCGCTCGAGGTGTGCGCGATAGACGTCCGGCGATCGGACGATGTGATCGCTGACCTCGAGCTGCACCGCGATGAGCGCGAGCTTCACTCGTCCCTGCTCGGCGCGCCGCCGGCCGGCCGCGGCGTGGGCTCGGGTGCGGCGTTGAGCTTCGCGATCACGTCGTCGAGCTTCGCCTCGGGGATGGTGATGCGCGTCGGCATCCCGCCGCCGATCTCGAACAGGGACACGAAGTCCCAGCCCGAGTCGAACGCGGCGGCGATCGTCAGCATGCCGGAGTCGCGCACGATCGCGATCGGCGCCCTCGCCTGCCCGGCGAGCAAGAGGTCGGTCTTGTCGAACTGTCCCGCTGACCCCGCCGTGTCGACGACGGCGACCCGCCCGCGGATCGTGAACCGCTGCGCGAGCTCGCGCGTCTTGGCGTCACGCCGCTCGAACTCGAGCGCGCCGTCGCGGATCACGTCGTCGTGCGTGCCCGGCTTCATGCCGCCGACGAGGTACTGCACGACCGCGCGCTTGAGCTGGTCGTCACGGAACTTCGCGCGCAGGGCGCGATCGATGCGCGTCGCGATCGGGCCGGGCGTGCCCACGCGCGTATCGACCGCGCGCGCGTCCGCGTCGGCGCCGGCGTAGGGCTCGTTGCCGCCGAGGATCCACTTCGCCGCCGCGTACAGCCCGTCGAGATCGACGTGCGTGCAGATGCAATCGATCGGCCCCGTCTGCCGCACGAGCTCCGGCGTCACCATCTCGGGGCATGCGCCGTGCTGCGCCTTGGTCGCGAGCACGAACCGCGGATCGGCGGCGAAGTCCTGGTGCCGTTCGTGGTCGTGATGATCGACCCACGCGGCGAGCCGATCGCCGAGCCCGTCGAGGAACGGCCGCGTGATCAGGTCGAAGGACGTGCTGGTGCCGACCGTCGCCGCGAACGCGATGTCGAGCACGACGACGCGCCCGTGCAGCTTGTCCGCGCGAGGTAACACGCGTGGCGAGGCGAACCAGAGCTGCGGGAGGCGCACGCGGCGAACCTTACTACTTCGGGCAATGGAGCGTGGCGCTCCACCCATCGTGCAAGTACACCTGCCGCACGGTGCCGCGATCACCGCACTGCGCGGCGCCCGGCCCGAGCAGGCACAAGGTGCGCTTGCCGCCGGCGGCGACCAGCGCGCTCCTTCGCCCGGGTGCCACCTGCCCGAGCTGGTTGCCATCGATCCACACGTCGACCGGATCGGGGCACCGCGAGTTGTCGACGTAGAACGTCGCACGCGGCCGCGCACGCGGCGGCTGCGTCGTCGGGATCGCGGCGGGCTTGTCCTCGACGATCACGCGATAGCGCTCGGGGCTCGCGACCGCCGCGGCGAGCAGCTTGTCCGTGCACCCCACCGCGCGCAGCTCCGGCCCGAGTCCGCGCGTCCACATGGCGCGGAGCTCCGCGATGTCGGCGAGCGCGGTGCGGTACGTCTTCTTCGCCGCCTGCAGCTGCGTGCGTGCGTTGGGCAAGAGGCCCGCCGCGGCGCCGGCCTCGTCGTGGCGCGCGAGATAGCGATACGTCGCTTCGAGCTCGCTACCGAGCCGCTCGTAACGCCGCAGCTCCTGCTGCGCGCCCGCCCACGTGGGCGCGATGCGGCCGAGCGGACACGTACGCCGCGGCGGGGCCTTGACCGGCGCGTAGGGCCCCTTGCCGAGCGCACCGAGGATCACGAGGAACTGGGTCTCGTAGGCCGTGCGCACCGCCGCCATCGACGCCGCCGTCAGCGCGAACCGATCGAGCGTGTCGCTGACCGCCTCGGCGTCGCCCCACGGCCGCACCACCTCGGGCGCGTACGAGACCGTGATGGCGGCGCCCGCATCGAGCGAGCTCAGCGCCCCGCGCGCCGCCGCGAGCTCGGGCGCCGCCGCGACGGCCGCGACCAGCGCCGCGCGCGCCTCGCTGCGCTGGCCCTGCTTCGCGCGCGCGACGCCCTCGAGGTAGCGAAGATGGCCGTCGGTGGGCCAGTACGCGAACGCGCGCTCGCCCTCTCCGAGTGCGGTCGCGGCGTCCCCGCGCAGCAGCTCGGCGGCGAGCAGCGCACGCCACGTCGGCAGGCTCCGCGGCAGCGCTCGTGTGGCGCGCCGCAGGTACCACGCGGCGTCGTTGGCGCGGCCTTGCCGGTACGCGATCACGCCGAGCGCTTGCTCCGCCGCCGCGGTCTGGTCGCGGAACTTCTGCAGGCCCTGGTAGGCGCGGATCGCCTCGGGCAAGCGATTCGCGTCGAGCAGCGCCTGCGCGGCCGTGAACCCGGGCAGGCTCGAGTCGGGCGCCGCCCTGCTCGCACGCGCGTACCACTCGAGCGCGCGATCGAGCTGGCCTTGACGGCGGTGGCCATCACCGATCCGTACGAGCAGCGCGAGCTCGGCTGGCCGGGCGCGCGCGATCGTCTCGAGCTCGGTGGTCGCCTTGTCCCACTCGCCGAGGGCGCCGTACGCCGACGCGAGATCGGCCTTCACGTCGAGATCCGTGGGCGCGAGCGCGGCGATCGCCTCGAGCTCGTGCACGAGATGACGCGTGTCGCTGCGCGAGGCATGGATCAGCACGAGCACGCGCCGCGCGGGTAAGTGCCCCGGCTGGTGTGCGGTGACCTGCTCGAGCTGCGTCTGTGCGGCCGCGGCCTCACCGGTCTCCCAGAGCGCGGCGCCGAGCTGATAGCGCAGCTCGAGATCCCACGGGCGCGCGGTGACGAGCTTGCGGAACAGCTCGCGCGACACCTCGTGCTTGCCGGCCTTCGCCGCGCCCATCGCCGCCGCGCGCAGCGCCTGCGGATCGTCGGGGGCGAGGTCATTCGCATACGAGAACTTGCCGGCGGCGCGCCCGACCAGCTTCGGGTCCCCGCCGGCCGCCGCTTGCGCGAGGTACAGCTCGCCGACGAGCCGCTGCGCCTCGTAGCACTTGGGATCGATGAACACCGCCTTCTCGAGGTCGCGCTCGGCGGCGGCGAGCCGCTTGGAGCGCAGCTGCTGCGCGATCGCCGGATCGAGGGGCCCCGCCTGCATCCCGCCGAGCGCGCCGGTGAGCTGCCCGAGCCCGCGCCCCATGAGGTTCACCGCATAGAGATCTCTCGCGAGCGGCCGCTCGAGCTTGGAGGCGGTGGGCTCGTCGACAGGAACGCCGGCCTTGGTCCACGCCTCGGCGAGCGCCTGCCCGAGCAGCGCGTGATAGCTCGGCACCGGCCCTTCGCGCAGCGCCTCGTGCGCGAGCACCGCCGTGCCCGCATCGAGCTTCCACACCGAGATCGCGATCCGCAGCTGCCAGTTCGGCCGCTCGACCCACCCGGTGATCACGTAGCGCGCGGCCTGGTGCTTGCCGAAGTCGGCGACGGCCGCCGGCGTCGCCGGAACCTGAAGGTCGCCGACGAACAGCGGCGCGCCCGCGGGCTCGAGCGCGAGGACCGCCTCGGTCTTGCTCGCGATCTCGAACGGCGCGCCGGCGACCATCCAGTCGAACACGTGCACGCCGGAGCGATTCTCGAACGGCACCACGGTGAACCTCGGCGGGCTCGGCCGGTACGCAGGGACGTCACTCGACTCGACGCTCGAGCTCCCGGCGGGCACCGGCGCGGTCGCGCTGCCCGCACCCGGCGCGGTCGCCGGCGTCCCCGGGACCTCGGCCGGCGGCGCCGGCTGGCCCAGCGCCACGGCGGCGCCCACCGTCAGGAGGACGGCCGCGTGCGCCCAGCGCCGAGACCTCATATGCTGAGCATACCGTGGCCGAGGACCGTGGGCCCGTCCCCACTGCCGCTCCGAAGCGCCGGCGTCGCCGCCGGCGGCGGTTGCGCGCCTTCTCGGTCCTGCGCCTCGGGCTGCTGCTGTGCATCTACGGCGCCTCCGTCGGTGCCGCGGCCCTGTACCGCGAGGTCATCGTGATGAACCGGGAGCTCAACGAGGAGCTCCCGGCGGACCTCTCGGACCTCCTCGACTACCAGCCCAACCGGAGGAGCACCGTGCTGTCGTCGGACGGCGAGGAGATCGGGGCGTTCGCGATCGAGAACCGCCGCATCATCGCGCTCGAGCGAATGCCGCCGCACGTCCCCGCGGCGTTCCTCTCTGCCGAGGATCGCCGGTTCTTTCGCCACCAGGGCTTCGATCTGATCGGCATCGGCCGCGCTGCGGTCCGCAACTTCCGCTCCGACGGCGACATCAAGCAAGGCGGCTCGACGATCACGCAGCAGATCATCAAGCAGACGCTGCTCGGCGGCGAGGAAGCGATCGGCGCGCTCGGCCTCACGCCCGAGCAGTACGAGCGCGAGGCGAAGCAGCGGAAGTACCGGCGCAAGATGAAAGAGCTGATCCTCGCGGTCCGCCTCGAGCGCGAGCTGACCAAGGCGGAGATCCTGTCGATCTACCTCAACCACGTCTACCTGGGGCATGGCGCGTATGGCGTCGCCGCCGCCGCGAACACGTACTTCGGCAAGGAGGTCGAGGACCTCACCGTCGCCGAGGCTGCGATGCTCGCGGGGCTCGTCGCATCACCGACGAAGTACGCCCCGCATCGCAACATGCAGCTCGCGCGCGACCGCCAGCGCTACGTGCTCGGTCACATGCGCGAGGACAAGTACATCTCCGACGCCGAGTACGAGGCCGCACTCGCCGAACCGATCACGCTCGTCGACGACAGCGACCTCAACCACCTCGCGTCGCCGTACTTCGTCGAGCACGTGCGCCAGGTCGCGACGAAGCGCTACGGCAACAACACGCTGTTCCGCGGCGGGCTCAAGTTCTACTCGACGCTCGACGCGCGCATGCAGACCGCCGCCGAGAACGCGCTGCGCAAGGGCCTCGAGTCCCTCGATCGTCGCCTCGGGTTCCGCGGTCCGATCGGCAGCGTCGCGCAGGCGCAGCGCGGTGCATGGACCGGCGGCCCCGCGCACCCGATCACCGGCCCGACCGACGACGTCTCGGCGCTCGCGGATCAGCTGCTCGCCGATCAGACCTACGGTGCGATGATCGTGGAGCTAGCGCGGAACGGCGGCGTCACCGTCGATCTGGGCCCCAAGCGGCTGCCGCTCGTCGACGCCGACGCCAAGGAAGTCCGCGGCTGGCGGCCCGAGCCGAAGGTCAAGGGCGGCCGGCCCGGCGATCCGGTGCGGCTGGGCGATCTGTTACCCGTGCGGCTCACCGCCGACGGCAACGCGGTCACGCTCGCCCAGCGCCCCGCGCTGCAGGGCGCGATGGTGGTGATGGAGCCGGTGACGGGCCGCGTGCGCGCGCTGGTCGGCGGCTACGACTGGACCGCGAGCCAGTTCAACCGCGCGACCCAGGCGGAGCGTCAAGTCGGCTCGTCGATCAAGCCGTTCATCTACGCGTCGGCGATCGAGGCGGGCCGCACGCCGGTCGATCGCCTGCACGATGGTCCGTACTCGGTCTCGACGGCGACCGGGACCTGGACCCCGGCGAACTACGACAACAAGTACATGGGCTCGGTCACGCTGATGACCGCCCTCGCCTACTCACTGAACACGATCTCGGTGCAGCTCGTCGTGCAGGTCGGCCTCGATCGCCTGATCGAGGTGCTGCGCGGCTTCGGTGTCCATTCTCCGATCCCGCGCCACATCTCGATCAGCCTCGGCACGCCGGACCTGACGCAGCTCGAGCTCGTCGCCGGATACGCGGGCATCGCGTCGGGCGGTCGGCGCGTCGAGCCGAGGTTCTTCGATCTCGTGACCGACACCACCGGCCACGTGGTCGAGGATCTCCGCGAGACGCCGCCGGGACCGCAGGTGATCTCGCCGAGCGTGGCCTACGTCACCACGGCGTTGATGAAGGGCGTCGTCGAGCGCGGCACCGCGAAGTACGCCCAGACGCTGGGCCGCCCGGCCGCCGGCAAGACCGGCACGTCGGCGAACTACCGCGACGTGTGGTTCACCGGCTTCACGACCGATCTCGTTGTCGGCGTGTGGGTCGGCCGCGATGACTCGACGCCGATCGGCGACAAGATCACGGGCGGCGGCATCGCCGTGCCGATCTGGGTCGAGTTCATGCAGAAGGCGCACCCCGCGACGCCGGTGCGCGACTTCCCCGTCCCACCCGATGTGAGCTTCGCGCGCGTCGAGCCGTGGAGCGGTGATCCCGCGGGCACCTATCAGGGCACGGTGTGGATGCCGTTCGTGCGCGGTACCCAGCCGAGCAAGATGCTCACGGGCGCGCAGGTCCGATCGTTCGATGACCTCGTGCCGCCGCCCACACTGCCGGCGGCGAGCGCCAAGTGTTCGTCGCTGTCCTGCTTGTGAGCATGGTAGGGTCCGCGCATGCTCCGGCGTGCCGCTCTCGCCAGCTTGTTGATCCTGGTCGCGTGCCGCACCTCGCTCGAGACCGAGCCCGACGCGCCGCCGCGGGCTGACGCGCCGGCGGTCGACATGGTCGACGCTGGCCCGTCGGCGACCTGCATCGAGGCGATGTCGCACTCCGATCTCGCGTTCATCGAGGACAAGATCTTCAAGCCCGGTTGCGTGTTCCAGTCGTGTCACGACGGCATAGGCGGCGGCGCGGGTACGCTCGACCTCAGGGCGTCCATGAGCCACGCCGCGCTCGTGAACGTCGACGCGCGCACCGATGCGGACGCGTCGCCCCCCGGCACCTACAAGCTCGTGGTGCCGATGCAGCCGACCCAGAGCTACCTGATGTTCCTCATCCGCCACTACACGGCCCAGGAAATGTCGCCAGAGGCGGGACAACCTGCCGCGGACGTGGGGTTCATGCCGCAGGACAACACCGGCGCGCTCCCGCCGCTGTGCATCGAGAAGCGCGAGGCGATCGTGCGCTGGATCGAGGCCGGCGCGCCGCCTCGAACGTGATCCCGTGAGCATTTTGCGCTCAGTAAGTCTCCGTTTGGCAAGCGTGATTTCGTCCGATCCGCACCGGCGCTTTGCTTGACGCGACGCGCGCGGTCTCGATACAACATTCGCCAAGCAGCGCTTAGGGGTACGCGCCCACGCGCGGAGGCAATGGATCGATGAGCTGGCTAAGTAATCTCTTCCAAAAGGGCGGGCCCTTCTTCATCGTCAACACGTTCTTCCTGGCGATCGTCGTCGGGTTGATCGTGGAGCGCGCCATCTACTTCCTCGGGCGCGGCCACCTGAACGCGAAGGCGTTCCTCGAGCAGCTGCGCAAGCTCCTCTCGGCGAACAACGTCGATCGCGCCAAGAAGCTGTGCGACGCGACCACCGCTCCGGTCGCGCGCGTCGCCAAGGCGGGCCTCAACCGCCTCCACCGCGGTGAGGCCGCCGTCGCGCAGGCGATGGAAGAGACGATGACCGACACGCTGCCCGAGGTGAAGACCCGCATCGGCGCGCTGTGGTCGCTCGCGAACATCACCACGCTCGTCGGTCTCCTCGGCACCATCACCGGTCTCATCGCGACGTTCAACGCGATCGGCGACGCCAACCCCGCCGACCGGCAGGAGAAGCTGTCGGACGGCATCGCCGAAGCAATGTACAACACGGCGTTCGGTCTCTCGATCGCCCTCATCTGCATGCTCGGCCACCTCCTCCTCTCGGCGGCGATGAAGAAGGTCATCGCGGACCTCGAGGCGTTCAGCCTCCGGTTCGAAAATCTGTTGTCCGAGGGCGCTGCAGGTGCGCCGGCCCAGGCGCGCGCGCCGGGCGCGCCGACCGACGACGTCCAGGAGTCCGCGTAGCTCGACGCGGTCGGCGATGGAATACTCGGCACAAAGAGTCCGCGCCAAGGCCAAAGCGGCGGTCAAGCGCCGCGAGGATCAGATCGAGGCGGAGGAGATGGAGAGCGGCGAGCTCAACCTGATCCCCTACCTCGACATGGTGACGAACCTGATGCTGTTCCTGCTGGCCTCGGTGTCGGCGGGGCTCATCCTCGTGCAGATCGACACCACCCTGCCCGACAAGAAGGCGCCGGGCCCGACCACGACGACGCAGCCGCAGACCAATCCCGATGATCAGCCGCTCAAGCTGATCGTCGCGATCACCGGCACCCAGATGCAGCTGTTCTCGCTCAGCGGGCTCGAGGGAACGATCACGGATCCCAACAACCCGCCCAAGCTCGTGCTGTCGCGCAGCGGCAAGGACGGCGAGAAGTGCGACGGGCCGTACATGTGCGAGAGCAACGCGTGCGATGCCGATACCCGCACGTGCGTCGCGAGCAGCGACCAGCCGCTCCCGGTGTTCGATTACCGCGCGCTGAACCGTGCGCTGCTCGAGATCGCGACTCGTCGCTACACGGGCAAGCAGCGCAAGCTGGACACGTACCAGATCATCCTCCAGGCCGACGAGAAGATCCCGTACTCGACGATCGTGTCGACCATGGCGGCGATGCGCTGCGTCCTGCCCGACATCGGCGGTGACGTGAAGTCCTGCGCGATGCCGGTCGATGCCGCGGAGCTCAAGGCGTACGAGGAGAAGTGGTCGCGCGCCACCAAGAAGCCCGCGGGCACGGGACCGATCTCGTCCGACGGGCGGATCTACGATCGCGAAAAGGCGCCGTACGATCCGAAGACGATGGCGCTGTTCCACGAGATCGCGTTCTCGGCGGGGTATGAATGAGCTTTACGCAGCGCGAGGCGCGCAAGCTGATCCGGAAGGCGGTTGCTCGCGTCCCCGAGGGCGAGGAGATCCGTCACCTCAACATCATGCCGATGATGGACATGATGACGATCTTGCTCGTCGCCTTCATCTTCCAGGCGGCGACCAGCGCGACCGCGCTCACCGCGGGCTCCGTGCAGCTGCCGCGCTCGCTGTCGGACGACGAGCTGCCCGAGGGCGCGGCGACGCTGATCATCACCAAGACCGGCATCGTCGTCGAGGGTAAGTCGATCGTCTCCGTCTCGAACGGCAACGTCGACCCCGCCGAGCTCGAGGGCGGCACCCAGGGCCGCAAGATCCCGCGCCTCACGAACTTCCTCGCCGCGCTCCGCGCGCAGGAGATCGCGAAGCACCAGGCCGAGGCCGCGAAGAAGGGCGAGCCCTACGATCCAGCGAAGGATCCGCCCGAGCTCCTCGTGATCGCGGACCGCACCACTCCATATGGCCTGCTCGTCGAGGTGATGTTCTCGGCCAAGCAGAAGGAAGCCGGCTACAAGCGGTTCCGGCTGATCGTCCAGAAGTCGTTCCCGGTCAAGCCGTCGTAATTCACGCGAGCCAGGAGCGGCCCCGGCGCGTAGCGACGGGCGAGTCCGTAGGCCAAGCCGCCGTCAGGCGGGTCACTCCGTGAGGCGCTGAGGGCGTACATCGCGCCGATGGACGTGGGCGCGCGGTCCGTGCTCGCCACGTCTCGGCGCACGGCTATACTCACTCCATGAAGCTCGTCGGCGAACGTCGTGCTCTCGCGGCGGCGGTCTTTGCGTTCTACTTCCTCGCGTACGCGATGCTCGTGCTCTCGGGGGCGCTGCCACCAGAGTTCGGCAAGGCGTTCATCGCGCTCGCCGGCGTGTACGGCCTCGCGTTCTTCTCGCTGGTCGCCGGCTACTTCTGGGCGCGCTGGTACGCGGTGGGCGTCGGGCTCTACGGCGTGATCACGTCGGCGGTCGGGATCTGGCAGATCGGCGGCGAGCCGGTGCTGCTGTTCATGGGTGGCACGCACCTCGCGGCAGCGCTGCTGCTGTGGGGCAATGCGATGAGCCAGCCGTACGACGGCCAGACGGCGTGGCGCGAAAAGCTGCACATGGACGACAACGCGGTCCAGCGGCTCGGACGCTCGGTGATCCGCGCCGGTGTGAGCCTCCCGTTCATCCTGCTCTACGCCTTCGCGCCCAAGCCCGGGGGCGAGGCCACCGTGCTCGCGATGATCGCGCTCGTGCTCGCGGGTGTCGGCTTCCGCGGCCTCGTGAAGGCGAAGACGTGGGGCGTGCTGTCGCTCGGTATCTCGGGCGCCTTGCTCGTCTCGCTCGCAGGTGCGGACCTCTACATGGGCGCGCCCGAGACCTACGCGGTGCGCCCGGCCATCGCCGGCAGCCTCCTGCTCGCGGCCGTCGCGCCCTTCGTGCTGCCGATGACGCGGTTCCTGAGCCGCTCGATCTCGCGCTGATTGATCCGCTCTCCCGGGCGCGCTACCGTCGACGGTATGGGCCCGAGGTTCGCGTACCTCCTAGTCGCCGGCGCACTCGCGTTTGGTACCACCGCTTGTCGCCCGCTCTACGGCGACAAGCCCGATAAGCTCCGCAACCCGGAGAAGAAGAAGCGTCCGCCCGAGACCACCGAGGCCGAGGCGAAGATCACGTATGTCGACGACTGCCAGGCCGATTTCCGCGGCGACCCCGCGAAGGCGCGCCCGCAGCCGTCGATGGCGAACCAGCTCGTCGGCGAAGGTGAGACGGCGATGCAGAGCGCCGACAAGGCGAAGGATCCCGCATCGCAGGCCGAGCTGATCAGGGTCAGCATCGACAAGTTCCGCAACGCGCTCCTGCGCGATCCGTACAACGCCGACGCGACGCTGCAGCTCGCGCTGTCGTACGACAAGGTCCTCCGCAAGGGCTGCGCGCTCGCGATGCTCAAGCGTCTCGCCACCCTCGAGGGCAACCCCAAGTACGCGAAGCCCGCGAAGCTCGCCGCCGATCGCGTGACGGACAACGACTCCTGGTTCAAGGGCTACCGTAAGGACGCGATCAGCGCACTCGGTCGATGAAACACTACGTACTCCTGTTGCTCGTCGTCACCTCTTCGCTTGCCGCCTGCGGCGGCAGCGGCGCGCTCACCCCTCCGCCCCCACCGCTCCGCCCGGAGGCCGAACCTGCGATCGCGTCCAAGTCGATCGCCAAGGACTGCGATCCGGTGGACCCCGATGACGAGCTCAAGCCGATCTCGTTCGACGAGCGCTCGATCCCCGAGGGACAAAAGCTCTCCGACCAGGCGCGCGGCGAGCTCAAGGCCGCCGATACCGCGGAGGTCGATCGTGCGACGCGCGAGGCGTACATCACCGACGCCGTCGAGCACCTGATCACCGCGCTGCGCGCCGACCCCTACAATGTCAGCGCGACGTACAACCTCGCCGCCGCCTACGCCCGCATCGGGCGTCGCCAGTGCTCGTTGAACTTGTTGACGCGCATGCTCCAGATGCGTCCCCACACGAGCAAGCACGCCGAGGTCGAGAGCCACCTCGACAAGCTGCTCGGCCGTCGCCAGGTCCTCGATCCCGACTTCGCCGACATGCGCGCCGACAGCCGGTTCCGCACGCTGATCCAGAACATGTGCGAAGGCACCAATGACGCGAACTGCGTCTACGGTGCACAGAAGGAGAACCGCGAGCGCTGAGCTCAGGCTTCGGGCGCGCAAGCTCGACGTGGCGCGCCGCTAACGACGTCTGGATCGGCGTCGGTAGCTGTCGTTGGTATCGGGCTCGGCGCCGGGGTCGGGTTAGCGTTCGGCAACGGCGTCGGTATCGGATTCGGCATACGGCGTCGGTATCGGATTCGGCATACGGCGTCGGTATCGGGTTCGGCGTCGGATTCGGGTTCGGCGTCGGGCACGGCGTTGGATGCGGTTCCCGAAACGTCGTCGAGATCGAGCATTGAACGAATGGAATGGTGCGCACATGGCCCTGGAGGCCTGTGCGCGAGGCGCCGGGGCCTGGCGGGCTCAGCGGCGCGCGAGGCGGTACGTAAGGGCGCGGACTCGGTCGGCGAGCTCGAGGGCGGCGGCGACGTCCGCGTGCGCGAGGTAGTCGAGCGCGACGGCGACCTCGAGACATGCGGTGACCTCGGCGGCGCTGCCGAGGGCGACGCGGAACAGGTGCGTGCGGTCCTTGCCGACGCGCTGATTTGCCTCGGCGATGTTGAGGGCGACGGACGCGCCGGCGCGGCGCAGCTGCTTGGTCAGGTCCGCGTCGTGCGAAGCAAGCCGCTTGAGGAGAACCGCGAGGGCACGGAGGAGCTGGAGCGAGCGATCGTAGGTGTCGAAGGTCATGGCGAGTCCTTTCGTCGTGTTCGCGCCCCGACCAGCGAGAGGACCGTGACGCGCGCTG
>Ga0247822_10001300_pt1 | contig 15156 bp, 9 predicted proteins | sample 13C_Cellulose_Da_FD_192423 | JGI IMG/M metagenome (GOLD analysis project Ga0247822, IMG submission 192423) | Soil microbial communities from agricultural site in Penn Yan, New York, United States - 13C_Cellulose_Day30 | ecosystem: Environmental > Terrestrial > Soil > Agricultural land | place...
AGGTTGAAGAGATCGCGCAGCTGATCAACGTAAATGGTTTTCGCGCCGCGCCTTATCACGCAGGTCTCGATCCGGATGTTCGCATGAAGAATCAGGATGACTTCCTGAATGAAGAAGTGGATATCATCGTAGCGACTATTGCTTTTGGTATGGGTATCGACAAACCAGATGTCCGTTTTGTCGTCCATTACGATGTTCCAAAATCACTTGAAGGATATTATCAGGAAACGGGTCGCGGTGGTCGCGACGGCTTGGAAGGTCATTGTCTCATGTTCTACAGTCATAATGACCTGAACAAGCTTGAGAAGTTCAACAAAGACAAGCCGGTTCAGGAACGTGAGAATGCACGTGTGCTCTTACAGGAAATGGAATATTATGCCGAGTCGCCAGTGTGCAGACGACGTCAGTTGCTCCATTACTTTGGTGAGGAGTACAAGCAGGAGAACTGTGGCATGTGCGATAACTGTGTGCATCCGCGCGAGCGATTTGACGGCACCGATGCGGTCAGATTGGTTATTGACACCGTTAAGAAGACAAACGAACGATTTGGACTCAATCACCTGGTTCACGTTATCCGGGGTGTAGAAGATGAATATGTGAAGAGCTATGGTCACTTCGATCTCGATGTCTACGGCAAAGGCTCCGACGAAGATGCTGACTATTGGAAGTCGGTGATTCGTCAGACCCTGATCTATCAATATCTGGAGAAGGATATTGATAACATCGGTGTGCTGAAGATCACGAAGAAAGGGCTGGCATTCCTGAAGCATCCGCACACTATCGAGCTTGCACGCGATCACGACTTCACTACGGCAGTAGATGAAGAAGAAGAGTCAATGGAGAAACCCGCTATCAACAAATCATACGACACGAAGTTGTTTGAGATGTTGAAGACGCTTCGTAAGAAGATTGCCAAGGAAAAGAACCTTCCGCCATTCGTGATCTTCCAGGATCCTTCTTTGGAGGAGATGGCCACAACTTATCCAACGACCAACGATGAGCTTGCGCAGGTCAACGGTGTGGGTACGGGTAAGGTGAACAAGTTCGGCAAGGAGTTTCTGGCCGTGATCAGAAAGTACGTTGATGAAAACGATATTGAAACCGCTAACGAAGTGGTGATCAAGTCGTCGGTAAATAAATCAAAGACGAAGATCCTCATCATCCAGCAGATCGATCGTAAAGTTGATTTGGAAGAGATTGCCGAGAAGGCTCGTCTGTCGTTCGAGGAACTATTGACCGAGATCGAGAACATCTGTTATTCGGGCACGAAGCTCAACCTGAACTATTACATTGATCAGGTGATCGATCCGCACAAGCAGGACGACATTCATGACTATTTTATGAATGCCGAGACGGATAATCTGGAGCAGGCGCTGGGCGACGGTACCATGTCGGACTATTCTGAAGAAGAAGTGCGTATGATGCGTATCAAGTTTATGTCCGAGTACGCCAACTGATAACCTTTATTTGGCGCTGTTATGGCGCTTTTAAAACGTGAATGAGCTCTTCATTCACGTTTTTTTTGTACCCATATCAATGGGTCTTTTTCGCGGTGTGTCCAAAATGGGCTGTCGGCGGTGCCAGCGTGTTTTATTTATGTGAATTCACGTTATATTTGGCGTTAAACCGAAAAACTATCCATGAGAAGCCCTTCAGCAAACAGCAGACGCGAGAAGGTGACCATTGCTGGGTATTTCTTTGGAAGTATCATGATATCATATGAGTGGCTGGTCCAAAGCATAAGACCAGCGATCAGATAACAGATTAAACAGATGAATATTCTCGTAATCGGCAATGGAGGAAGGGAGCATGCGCTCGCATGGAAGATGAGGCAGAGTTCGCTCTGTCAAAAGATCTATGTGGCTCCTGGAAACGCCGGAACGGCTTCTGTTGCTGAAAACGTTGCGATTGCCATGGATGACTTTGCCCATCTTGGGCAGTTTTGTCTTGACAAGGCGATTGGCCTTGTAGTGGTTGGGCCAGAAGGCCCGCTGGTGAATGGCATCAGGGATTATTTCGAAAATGATCCCGCGTTAAAGAAGATCCTGATGGTTGGGCCCGGAAAGATCGGTGCGCAGCTGGAGGGCAGTAAAGATTACTCGAAGCAGTTCATGCTGCGCAATAATATTCCGACCGCCAAAGCACGAACGTTCGCAGTTGATGAGCTGGTGCAGGCGCTGGATTATATTTCGGAATGTAAACCCCCCATAGTGCTCAAGGCCGACGGTCTGGCCGCGGGGAAGGGTGTCATCATCAGCCTTAGCCAGGGAGAAGCAAAGGCCGTCATCAAAGAGATGCTGGTGAACAAACGCTTTGGAGCGGCAAGTTCAAAGGTCCTCATTGAAGAGTTCCTGAACGGCATCGAGCTGTCAGTCTTCGTGCTGACGGATGGGAAAGATTATGTGCTGTTGCCGGAAGCGAAAGACTATAAGCGCATTGGTGATGGCGATACGGGTCCCAATACTGGCGGGATGGGTGCCGTCTCGCCCGTGGTTTTTGCCGACCACGTGTTCATGTCGAAGATTGAAGAACAGATCGTAAAGCCTACTATCGACGGCTTGGTTCGTGAAAAGATCGACTATAAGGGGTTCATTTTCGTGGGCATAATGAATGTTGGAGGCAATCCCTTTGTTATTGAATATAATGCCCGCATGGGTGATCCGGAGACACAAGCCGTAATGCCTCGCATTAAGAGCGACTTTGTTGAGTTACTGGTCGCCTGTGGGGAAGGAAAGCTTGGCGGAAAGCAGCTTGATGTCCATGAAGATTTTGCTGTAACAGTGGCGCTGGTTTCGGGCGGCTATCCTGGCGAATATGAAACCGGGAAGGTGATACGGGGTCTGGATCATGAAGGAGATTCTATCGTATTCCACGCTGGAACGATGAAGCATCAGGATGACGTATTAACTCATGGAGGTCGTGTACTTGCTGTTTCGGGAAAGGGAAATTCATTGGAGCAAGCACGCGCCCGCGCATATAAGACCGCCTCAGGGATCAACTGGGAAGGGCTGTATTATCGGAAAGATATCGGCCAGGACTTGATGAATTATAAAGGTTAAGGCGATGGGTTGTTCATGTGGTTCGGGTAAGAATGGATCAGTATCGGGGTGCCGTAATAATGGGGCCTGCAATACTGGTGGGTGCAATAAGATGAACGTCTTTGATTGGTTATCAAACATGGAGATGCCACGTGAAGACAAGTTCAATATTGCCGAGGTTCGGTTCAAGAATGGACGAAAGGAGTTCTTCAGCAATCCTGAGAAGCTTGCGCTCACCACAGGCGATGCCGTAGTAGTTGAGGTACCCAGTGGCCACCACATCGGCTATGTTTCCCTTCAGGGTGAATTGGTCCGTTTGCAGATGCAAAAGAAAAAGATCTCGGTTGATGGGGACATCAAAAAGATCTATCGCATAGCTCATCAAAAAGACCTGGACAAGTTTGAGGAAGTGAAAAAGCGTGAGATGCCAACACTTTATCGCACGCGCGAGATCATTCGCGACCTGAAGCTTGAAATGAAGTTGTCAGATATTGAATATCAGGCTGACAATGCGAAGGCTACCTTCTTCTATTCGGCAGATGATCGCGTTGACTTTCGTGAACTTATTAAACTACTGGCAGGTGAGTTTAGGATACGCGTCGAAATGCGGCAAATCAGTCTACGGCAGGAAGCCGGGCGGCTCGGCGGCATTGGTGTTTGCGGTCGTGAGCTCTGCTGTTCTACGTGGTTAACGGACTTCAAGAATGTTGCCACGAGCGCAGCACGCTATCAAAATTTATCTCTTAATCCCAGCAAGTTGTCGGGTCAGTGCGGTCGTCTCAAGTGCTGCCTGAACTACGAACTTGAGACATATATGGAAGCACTCGAGCACATTCCAAAGATCGAGGGGCCGCTATTGACTGAGAAGGGAGAAGCTACGCTTCAAAAGACGGACATCTTCCGAAAGATTATGTGGTTCGGCTTTGTAGCGGAGAACACGTGGTATCCATTGAATATTGAACGGGTCAATCAGATCTTAGCGATGAATCGCGAAGGTCGTAAGCCGGCAAGCCTGGATGTTGATGTTGTGGCGGAAAAGATTCCGGTGGAAACGCTGAACAGTGACCTGGCCCGAATGGATCAGAAGTTTAAGGGAAAGGCGAAGAAGCGTAAGAAGAAGAAGGGAGGCGAGGGTCAACCAAGCGCATCGTCGCCACAACAGCCAAAGAGCAACGCAGGTCAGCCACAAGCAAGACCGGAGCAAGGTCAGCAAGGTCAGTCACGTCGGGAAAGATCCGGGAGACCGGAAGGCCGCAATGAAAATCAGCAGCGTGGTCAAAAACGTGAGGGAGGTAACGAACCCCGTAGTCAGGGCGGGCAGCCGAAGGGACAAGGCGGACCATCCAATGCACAAGAAGGGCAGGGAAATCAGCCATCCGGAAATCAGCCGCAGCCAGGACAACCACAGGGCAATCAGAACAGGGGCAACAGGAACCAGGGTAGGAACAATCCGGGTAACAAGGGCAATCAGCAAAATCAGAACAGAGGCGGAGGACCGCGGCCGGACAAAGGAAATCAGGAACGAGGCAATCAGCAGCGGCCGAATAATGACCGGCGCAATTCCGATAGGGACAATTCAGCAAAAAATTCCGACGAAGGCAATACAGATAAGGGAGAATCCCGCAATTCAAAACCTGAGAATCAACAATGAGAATAACTTCTGCATTGTGCCTGTTAGGCGTAGTGTTATGGGCGTGCAGCGACAGTCGCGTATACGAGCAGGTAATAGACTTTGATAAGCAAGAGTGGATAATAACTGACAAGCCATCGTTTGAATTTGAGATCGACGATACGAACAGCAAGTACAATATTTTCGGCGATCTGCGGAATGCTGTCTCCTATCCATATGCCCGCTTCTACTTTACATACTATTTGCAGGACTCATCGGGTGTTGAAATTCAAAAGAAGCTGATGGGAGAGTACCTCTTTGATGCAAAGACAGGCAAACCTTCGGGCAAGAGTGGCATCGGCGACTTGTACGATCATCGCTTTCTGCTTCTGCAAAACTATCAGTTTCCGAAACCAGGTAAGTATAAGATTGTCCTGGAACAGTTTATGCGTATGGACACGCTTCCCGGTATAGTTGCCATAGGCATCCGCGTGGAAAAGGCCGTAGCTGGCAAGCACCCTGAAACATATTGATTGGTGTCAACGGTCTGATGATCATTGTCGCGAGCTGACAATCCATCAGCGGTTGATTCCGGATTGCAATTTCTTTCTATTTTAGTCGATGAATGTTCGGATGGGTGCTTTAAGGAGCAACCATGCTCTCACAACTCTGCAAATCAAATCTTGTTTCATGAAAAAACTATTTGTCCTGCTGATCTCGATCAGCATCTCACTAGCTGGCTATACGCAAGTGCGACTTCCCAAACTGATAAGCGATGGCATGGTAGTTCAGCGCAATAAACCGATCGTTGTTTGGGGATGGGCCAGTCCGGGCGAAAAAGTGTCCGTACAGTTTCATGGCAAGCAGGGTAAAGCAACGACGGACAAATCTGGTCACTGGCGAATACAGCTTGCCCCTGAAGCTGCCGGTGGACCATATCAAATGATCATTAAGGGGAAGAATTCCATCACAGTGGATGATATTCTTGTAGGCGAAGTATGGGTTTGTTCCGGGCAATCCAATATGGAATGGCCGTTGCGATCAGCACGAAACGCAGATGAAGAAATCAAGAATGCAAAGTATCCACAGATCAGACAATTTCTGGTTCAAAAGGACGTATCCTCAAAACCTGAAGTGGATGTAAAAGGCGGAGACTGGAAGGCGTGTTCGCCTGAAACTGCGGGCAACTTCACTGCTGTGGGCTATTTCTTTGCCCGCGATGTTTATGAACAGATCAATGTGCCTATCGGGCTCATCAACACTTCATGGGGTGGCACCCACTCGGAGACATGGACAAGCCGTGAGGCATTTGCATCGAGTCCTGAGTTTAAAGATATGATCGCAGGCATGCCTCAGCTTGATTTCGAACAGCTGGCTAAGCAAAAAGAGGCTGAGCAGGTTTCCAAGTTTAAAGCCATGAACATTGTTCTGCCTGCGACAGGAGTTGAGCGTTGGAAAGATGCAGCATTTGATGCGAGTAAGTGGAATGAGATGGAGTTGCCTTCATTGTGGGAGAGCCGGGGACTTCCCGATTTTGACGGTGTGGTCTGGTTTCGGAAGACCGTCAAGCTTAGTGAAGCTGAGGTAACAGGAGCTGCAACGCTGGAGTTGGGGCCCATCGACGATTCGGACGAAACATACGTAAATGGAACGCGTGTGGGATCGACTAACGGGAAGTACAATGAGGATCGCGTTTACAAACTTTCACCGGGAGTTCTGAAGGCCGGTGATAACGTGATCGCTGTACGCGTTGACGACACGGGTGGTGGAGGAGGATTATATGGAGAGCCCAATCAACTCAAACTAACTACTGGTTCCGGTGCGCAGCAAAGCCTGTCGGGTAAGTGGAAATTTTCAGTGGAGAAGGTGAGCGCCAGCGCTGCCGTTGGGCCGAATAGTTATCCTACATTGTTGTTCAACGCAATGCTTAATCCCCTGTTGCCGGCGCGAATTGCAGGCGTTCTCTGGTATCAGGGTGAATCAAACGCCGGGCGCGCCTATCAATACAGGACAGCTTTTCCATTGATGATCAACGATTGGCGGAAGCATTGGAACCAGGGAGACTTTCCGTTTTATTTTGTTCAGTTGGCCAGCTTTAATGCAAGCCACGGAACAAGTGAGAAGGGAAGTACGTGGGCTGAACTGCGGGAGGCCCAGACGATGACGTTAAGTCTGCCGCATACGGGTATGGCCGTTACTACAGACATTGGAGAAGCCAACGATATTCATCCACGAAACAAGCAGGACGTAGGGAAGAGGCTTGCCGCGCTGGCACTTAAGAACGAATATGGCAAAGATGTCGTCAGCACTGGTCCATCATACAAGTCAATGAACGTCGAGGGGAATACGGTAAGGATATCGTTCAGCGACATCGGGTCGGGACTCATCGTAAAGGATAAGTATGGCTATCTCAAAGGCTTCGAAGTAGCTGGAAGCGATCATCGGTTTTATTATGCGAAAGCAACTATCGCCGGTGATGAGGTAATCGTAGCGTGTGATCAGGTGCAGACACCTGTCGCGGTAAGATTCGCGTGGGCCGACAATCCGGAGGATGCAAACCTTTTTAACAAGGAGGGATTTCCTGCCGTTCCTTTCAGAAGCGACAATTGGGAAGGCATAACGAGGGATGGAAAATTCAAATTTCAATAAACGCGACCAGGATGTCAATTGATGCATTGAATTATCATTAATCTTTGCCCGCCTACATTTAGCTGCTGAGGATTGCAAATGAACATTTTACGCGCACCATTACACACAAGATCAATGTTTGAGACGAAGGCAAGTTCACTGAATATGCGATATCTTCCTGTTTTAGTAACGGCAGGGCTATTATCACTGTCATTTTCCTGTCTTGCGCAGCGTGGGCCGATCGACAAACAGGCCACGGCAGAAACAGTGAACCTATATCGCTCGTTGTGGAGGCTTTCGGAGAAGCACACACTATTCGGGCACCAGCATGCTACCGAGTATGGGCATGGATGGAGTGGTGATGCCGATCGCTCCGACGTTAAATCTGTGACGGGCTCACACCCAGCGGTTATTGGAGTTGACATTATGGGTTTTTCGGGGCGTCCCGAAAATGAGATTGCGACCGCGAAGGCCCAACTAAAGAAGAATGTAATTGCTACCTATGAACGTGGAGGCGTTACGACGGTCGCCTGGCATTTCTTTAATCCTATTTCGAAGGGTGGGTTCTATTGGGTGGATACACTTTCAAAACCAGCAGTTCCTGCGATCATTCCCGGTGGTGTTGCTCACGAACAGTATAAGGAAATTCTAAAGGGTGTTGCTGCGTGGGCTAACGATCTCCGGGCAAAGGATGGCAAGCTGGTCCCCCTCATCTTCCGGCCTTATCACGAGTTCGATGGTAATTGGTTCTGGTGGGGACAATCTCACTGTACGCGTGAAGAGTTTATTTCACTCTGGAGGTTTACCGTCAGCTATCTAAGAGACACCCTGCACGTGCATAACTTCTTATATGCATTTTCACCGGACAATAAGTTTACGACAGAACAACAGTATCTCGATCGATATCCGGGTGACGAATACGTGGATTTATTGGGGATGGACAACTATGGGGATATGGGTCGCAACCGGTATGCGCCTGATCAGGCGATCCTTAAGCTGAAGATCCTGTCCGACTATGCGTTCAGGAAGGGTAAACTTGCAGCATTTACAGAAACCGGGCTTGAATCGATTCCGAATCCAAGCTGGTGGACGGAGACACTGTTGAAAGTAATGAAGTCGGACAACTTGCGTCTGTGCTATGTATTGGTATGGCGAAATGACCAGAACAGCCCGACGCACTATTATGCACCGTTTCCGGGGCAGGCTAGTGCTCCTGACTTCATTAAATTCTACGACGATCCGTTTACACTCTTCGAAAAGGATCTGAAAAATATATACAAGAAGCAATAGCCGGCGCGTTGCGAACGCTATTTGCTGTCCTTCTTTTGATTCGCCAGGAACTCAACCATGTTCCGTATTTCGCGTTTTGACATCAGCGTCCCCATTGGAGGCATTGCCGAGGCCATGTTCTCGCGTTTGCTGATGCGTGAAAGGTTCACTTCAACAGGTTCCGCGTCAGAAGTCTTGATGATGAGTTCATCTTTATTTTCCTCCAACAGAGTACCGGTGATGACCTGACCGTCTTTCAAGCTGACTTTGACCGTACCGTACCCAGGTGCCAGGCGGGCGCTTGGTTCAACCATCGCCTGCAGGATCTGCTCTCTCGTGAGCTTATTTCCGATGTCAGAAAGATCCGGTCCTACCGTGCCACCTTCGTTATTGATAGCATGACACCTTACGCACTGTCCGGTCGAACTGCTTCTGAAATACCACCACGCACTTCTTGCATCACCGCCATACAGCGCATCCAGGAAGCCTTCTGTCTTATTGCTGTTTGAGCGCAGTGGACTAAGCTTAGCGAGCAGCTTTTCGGAATGTGTAGAGTCAACGGCTTCAATGAGATCCAACGTAATGGCTGGAGCAATCTTTTTCGATGCGAGCTGATCGATCAGTTTATCAAGGACGGCTTCCGTTCTGTCGGCCGGCATCTCGCCCAACACGCGAAGGAGTTCCTGTTGTTCGCGGACGGATCCGTTCTTAAAAACAGGGTCAACAATTGAAGGAAGTTTGTCCTTGCTGATGTCGAGATCACTGAGCAGACCAACGGCAGTTGTGCGGACGGATGGTTCACGGTCGGCCATACCTTTGTGGATGACATCTTCCACCTTTTCGTATTTCAACGTGGACAGGGCAACGAGCATTGCTGAACGAACTTCGGGTGAGTGACTGGAAGCCAGTACGCTGGCGAAAGTGTTGTTGAAGTCCTGGATGCCGAGGTTGGCAATCATTTTTGCGCTTGCAATCACCACTTCTGGTTCGTTGCTTTTCAGGAAGTCGCCGGCCAGGCTTCGCACCTTAGCAGTGACCAGCGCCGGATCGCGAGTTACTTTTCCCCGCAGTCTTCCATCCACACGATCAAGGGTTGAGGGGTTTGGCCATACGCCAAGTGTCGCGAGGGCTTCTGCGCGTAGCTCAGGCGTTACATCCGAACGCTTTGCGAAATCGATGAGCATGTCCATTTCCTTTTCCGAGCCTACCCTGAGGCAGGCATTTATAGCTCTGCGAAGCAGGGGTTCACTCTTAAATCGTGGATCTTGCAGTACGCGTGCCAGGTCGGGCAAGGCTTTTTCAATTGACAAATCGTCATTGATTGCACGCGCTGCTTCAGTGACAACATACTCGTCAGGATCCCGAAGGAACAGCGAGACCTTGTCGCTGCGCAAGCGACGGAGCACCAACACAGCAGCTATACGCAACTGTTTCTTTGGACTCTTCGACAGTAGTGCGATCGGATCTTCCTTACCAATTCGGGCCAAAGCAACAACGGCAGCGTGACGGATATAGTTATCAACGTCGTTGTTCCTGTCAATTAGTTCGATGAGTGGCTTAATCGCGTTTTCGTAACGAAGTCTTCCCAATGCCTGGGCTGCGAAGAATGTCGCTCTCGGATTCTCGCTTTCCAGGAGATGAATTAAATCTGCCGCAGCGACATCGAACCGAGCATCGCCAATTGTTCTGGCGGCCTGCGCAGCAATTTCGAGATCACTATCGTGGAGAAGCTCTTGCAGAATTCTTCCGTTGATCTTGTCCTTTCGTGTCAATTGCCCTACTCCCCAAATGGCGTGTACTCTCGCTAATTGGTTGTCGCGTTGAGCGATGGCTTTCATGAAAGCATCCATCCCTTGTCCATCGCGGGCGACCAGTTCAAACTGCGCCTTTTGTCTGATGCGCATATCGCCGTAGTACAACAATTTCAGAAGCTCATCTATGCTTTGACTCGTGTAGTCAAGTTTCATCAGGCGCTCTGTTTCAGCGCGTTCATTACTGAGATCGTTTTTATCGGAGGCAACATCGAGCTTCCAGATCCGGCCAAAGTTTTTGGTACCCCAGCCATTGATCCAGTCGGCCACGTACAATGCTCCATCAGGACCAAAACGAATTCCAGTCGGTAGTATGCCGCTCACCACATCGATGTCGTCGACCAGTGAGAAAGATGCGCCGTTGGGTTTTAAGCTGAACGCCCAGATGTGTGAGCGACTTGGGCTGCCAACAAATTCAACCAGAAAGAACTTGTTTTTCCAGACGGATCCAAGCGCCGTGCCTGGATTGTATACCATGCCGGTAGGTCCGTTATGAAAGTTAACAATAGGAGGGATGATGTAGGCCGCCTGACCATCCCATCTGGGCTTGTACAGGCCTTCGTCCATCCAAACCTTGTATTCATTGTTTCGGGGATCGACGTACTTTCCATACTGCCAGTTTGATCGCCATCCCTGATCGGAACCGTCGACCAGATATACCAGTCGTTCACTTTCTCCGGGGTGATCGCCGTCGTTATCAGAACTGATGATGTTCCCATACTCGTCAAAGACAAATTCGTGGGTGTTTCTGATACCGGAAGCAAATACTTCGAAGTCGCTTCCATCGGGATTGGATCGTACGAGGATCCCTTCGTTGGGATAGGAGTGTACTTTTCCATCGGGCGCGGTGATGTTTGCGCCGATATCGCCGATCTGCCAATAGATCTTACCGTCTGGCCCTTCCGTTGCGCCTGACATTCCGTGGCCGCTGAAGCCGATGTGAACAGCATAGCCATGGCTGATGGATTTTTTGTCGTCTATCACACCATCTCCGTTCGTATCGCGCAGGCGCCACATGTCGGGGCCTATTGTGTAGAAGATGTCATTGTCGCGAACGAGGATTCCTCCTCCGACGTCGGTCACTTCATCATGAAAATCGTTTAGTATTCGCGTTGCCAGGTCGGCGTAGCCGTCGCCGTTGGTGTCTTCAATCTTCCAGATCTCGTCTTTCTCCACAGCGAGGTCACGCCAATCGTGACTTCCATCGTTGTTCAGATCTGAGAGCCATTCGTTTTCCTTGCTTTTTGAAGGGGCAAACGTAGCGCGCAGAAAAGCGCGGCGCTCCTCTACGGATTGCAGGCTTATCGAAGGGATCATCCAGTCGCGATGGCCACGAATGTCGAACTCAGAATTTTTCTGCCGGTTGGTTCGGGCGATGTAGACTTTTCCATCGTCGTCCATCGACATGGCAACCGGATCTGGAGCCAGTGAATCGGACGCCCACAGTGTCAGCGTTAAGCCTTCTGCAAGTTTTGCCGGAGTGCTCTGTCGAATTTCATCAGCAACTTTGGCAACCTGACCTGAGTCCTGCTTGGTTAAAGGCTGCTCATGCGGTTTCTCCTCCTTGCAGGCACAAAAAGAAATTGCTAACAGGCAGATTAGCAGAATGGAACGTAGCGAAATCATAGCTTGAATAGGACTGTAAGTGATTAACGAAGAACGCAAAAACTCCCGGCTTCATAAAGCCACAGGATGATCAAAGGCTAAAGGGTATTATTTCGTTTTCAGAATCCATTGCTATGGATTCCGGGGCGTCTGCGAAGGGAACAGGTGGGTGCTGTAGAGCTCGCACGAGCGGCTACTCGCCGTCTTGAACAGCTTCCGGGAGACCTAGCGGAAAAATATAATTTGGTTTGAACTGAATGATGATCACACCGTTACGTCCCTTAAGTCCATACCGGGAGAGGGCCTCTTCACCAGTGATCATCTCAACAGACTGTACCCAGCGGGTGTCGACGGCAGATTCTACGGAAGGCATATCGTGCAGTTCAGGGTCTACGATGACCGTCTTGTCATCAGATCTCAGCACTAATAAAAATTCGGGAGGAGCGGATGAAGGTGCGACTGCGATTTCAGTGACTGCGTTGTTGTTGTCCTGGGCGCAAGCCAGTTGCGCTACGCAGGCCAAAATGCCCGCCAGGAGAATACCCTTGATTTTCATGATTGAAGCCATTCAAGGGTAAGGTACAATTTTACCCCTGCCGCGACGCCGGCGGTAACGATTTTTTTTTCGACGAAGCGTCGAAAATGGCGATAAAGCGAAAGGCCACCTTGATGCTGGCGGCCCCTTGGTTCTCAATTTAATAGCGTAAAATGGACTCTAAATGCCGGATTTAAGCGCCGGACGTTGTACTCCGGGCTTCGTAATCTCCTGTAACTGTGAGAGAACGGTGTCACGATTCTGGCTTCCCCTTATGTACTCAGACCGGATCTTTTCAATGTTTTCCAGGTTGGTACTGTCGAAGGTGGTCGGTTTTGGAATAATATACATTCCTCCGCCGTCAAGAAAGCGGGAGGCGAATTCATGAATGTGCTTCAACGTTACGTACTGTTGAACATCCTGGTTAACCAGTACAAACACTTTGTTCTTGATGATGCGCTGCCTGATTCTCTGTAAGAAGTTCATGTCACTCTGATGGTATCGCACAAAGCCTTTGATGCGGCTACTGATGCCAGACGTTACCAGCATCCTATGTGCATAAAATCCTGAATTGACTTGAAACGCCAGCTCTTCGCCGTCGATTTTCAGTCGTATGCGATCCAGTTGCAGCTCACAATACACGTTCATAGGAATTGGATTTGCGTGTGTAATAAAATTGTGAAGGTCGATTCAAACTGACAAAAATTGAACCGAAACAAGTTAGCACCCTAACGGGATCTACAGCCGTCAATGAAATATAATAAATCCGACACTCGAAATCAACCGTTCAAACGGTGTCGAAGTGACTATGAGTGAGTTGTGGTTTTTATCAAAGCGATCATTCCAATAGCAATTGTAGAGTCATAAGGGTTCGGGCGACTGTGACTGTGTGAACCTGGCGCCACACATCAGACCCGCATTGCTACACTTAACGTTCCACATCGAGTACAAGTTGCACCTTCTCCAACACGGTATTACGATCGACATCGAGTGCTATGAACGATAGCCGATAAAAGTACTTGCTCACGTCGTCATATGCATCCCGGCGCTCTACAATGGCGCAGTTCCTATACTCGATTGTGACGGACTGATCAACTTTTCCGGTGACAGGATGGGGAGTCATGTTTCTCACCGTATCGGCACGACAGCCGTTAAACTCAAGCCCCAGTTTATTAAAGAAATCCGGTGACAGAAGGGAGTCCATGTCGAATGAAGTTCGCTCGAGTGGAAAAAATTCCAGCGTGCTTACGGTCTTGCTTCCTGGCGACCCAAGAATCCTCAGCGTGTAGCCATCACGCTTAATGACACTTTCTGACGTACCCAACGAGTCCGCTATCTGCTTTCTGTCCTTTACACCAAGGATGCGCTTCATATCCTTAAATCCAGTTCCGGCATATACCGGCCGCGCACATTTTTTACAAGGTTTCAGGTTCGCGACATTAGACGTCTTACGGTATTTTGCACCACTGCACATCTGCAGCAGGGCGCAAGTTGATCTGTCGTGATACGTGCCATCATTCATGATACACACATAGTGGGTAGCTTTTGTGTTCTGGCCAAAAGCTGTCGCAGCAAACAGCCAGCATGCAATAAATAGAAAGCGGCAAATCATGGATGGAAGGAATTTCAAGACTCGCATAATACGAAGTTTGTCTTCTATGCCAATTCAGCGATCCGGCTTAACCGACAGCAATCTGGAGTAGTTCTTCCTCCTGAAAATGTCGATAGGCAACTGCCATCAGATCATCGGCTGATATGGCATCAATGCGATGAATAAGTTGCTGGTAATAATCCTGTGGAAGTCCGAATATGGTAATGTTTTTCACCTTGTCGGCGTGGGCAAACGACGTCGTGATCTCCAGCTGGAGGCTTCCGATAAAATGGTTTCGTGATACCTCAAGTTCGGTCGGGTCGATCGGTTCTTCACGAAGTCGCTTCATCTCCTTTTTGATCTCGCCGAATGCTAATTCGACGTTTTCAAGATTTACGTCTGCGCCAATAACGAAGTGGTTGCCATGCAATGCCATTGACAGGGAAGACGAGATCCCGTAGGTTAATCCTTTTTCTTCGCGAATATTCTTCATGAGGCGTGAGCCAAAGTACCCTCCCAGGATATGGTTTAGCAATATCGCGGCCGGATAGTCAGGGTGCAGGCGACCAAAGAAGGGCTTTCCCATTCTGATCGAGGCCTGGACACTTCCCTCTTTCGAAACGACTTCACTAGTCTTCGTGAGGACGGGAATATTGGAGTCAGCAGGTTCGATCAACTGGAATTTTAAGAAGGCGAGGGACGACAAGATGAAGTCCTTATGCTCGTCGCTTACCTTTCCTGAGACGATCAGCGTTGCCTCTTTGAAAAATTCATTGTAATGCTCCTGCAGTTCCTGCTGTGATATTCTTTGCACGTCGGCTTCTTCCAGTTCTTTGCCGTACGGATGCGTTGTGCCATACAGCGTGCGGCGAAACATCACGGAGGATTGAAAGCTCGTCTTTTCTTTGTTTACCCGCAGGTTCTGCAGATAGATCGTCTTGAGCTGTGATAATTCCTTCTCGGGAAAAATAGAATCCAGCAAAAGGTGGATCAACAATTCGAGAGAAGCTTCGAGATTTCGCGTCAGGCTATAGAGTGCTACAGAGACAAAGTCTGCTCCAGGATTGATT
>Ga0247822_10001301_pt1 | contig 15148 bp, 16 predicted proteins | sample 13C_Cellulose_Da_FD_192423 | JGI IMG/M metagenome (GOLD analysis project Ga0247822, IMG submission 192423) | Soil microbial communities from agricultural site in Penn Yan, New York, United States - 13C_Cellulose_Day30 | ecosystem: Environmental > Terrestrial > Soil > Agricultural land | place...
CGTCGAAGGACGGGCATCTTCCGTTCGCCGATGGCGCTGCAGCGCTCCTCCGGGCTCGTGACGACGCCAAGGCCGTCGACGGATTGACCGAGCAATTGGTGAAGATCCTCAACCGTGCCGGCTTGCTGGACGAGCGCATCCTGGAGAGTGCTGCCGAAGAAGGCGATGTGGCCTTCCTGGCTTATGCTCTTGGAGAGCGTGCGGGCATCAGCGGCAGCAGCGCTTGGGATTATCTTGCAGACGGCGACAATGGCCGGTTGGTGCTGTTGCTGAAGCTCGCCGGCGTTTCGCGCGAATTCGCGGCGCGCTTGCTCGCCTTGCTGGGCGATTTGGTGGGCATCGGCGATCTCGGCACGGACATCGGTCGCTTCGACGCGCTCGACGAGGCGCAGGCTCGTTCTGTCAGTGAATGGCTGCAGCTGGACAATGATTATCGCGCGGCGCTGCGGACTTTGGGGGGAGCCAATGGCAACCGCCCCCTCTGAGCGCGGTCCAGTGCGCGGCCGCCTGGACGGTCAGGACCGGCTGATCTCGGCCGATCCGGATCTCGTCGCACTTCAGACCGAGGCGGGATCGCACATCGGGTCGGAGCTTGCCCTGCCGCAGATCATTTCGATCGCCCGGCTCGCTCGAAAACTCGGCGTGCCCATTTATCGCAATGCGATCGCCGCGAGTGCGGAGCATGACGTCGAGCTGTGGGTTCGCGCCACGCCCGAAGGCGAGGACGTGTCGCTCTCGCTGGAGCGCTGGATCTATCGTCCGGCCGCCGCTCCTCGGCTCGGGACCCTGGTCCCGCACGAGCAGCAGGTCGACCTTGGCGGAGCTCCCGAAGAGTGGGCGGCCAACGAAGATCTAGCCATCGTCTCTATTTCCGCCGGTCTTGCCGAGAAGCTGGGCACCACCGCGGAAGAGGCGATCGGCAAGCCGCTCACGCGCTTCCTCAAGCTGGAAGAAAATGACGACGGCGAGCTTCCGCTGCTGATTGCAGCGACATCGCGAGCGGAGTTCACTGGTCAGCGGGCACGGCCTCGCCGCGGAAGCGAAGACGTTATCGTCCTGCGCGGAATGCCGGTGACATCGCCAGATGGCCGTTTCGCCGGGTTTCAGGGTGACGCAATGGGTGAGGGCGCGTCGGAGGCCCCGGCCAACCAGACGGCGGCATCGCAGCTCGACGAAATCATCGACGAAGCACTGCGTTCGCCGCTCGACCGGATCATCGAGAGCGCCGACCGCATCGTTTCCCAGTCGGATGGGCCGCTGCGCAGCGACTATGCCGAATATGCCGGCGACATCGCCGCCGCCGCGCGCCACCTGTTGTCGGTCATCCGGTCGATGAATGGCGAGGCTGAGCAGGACCAGGATCGCATCGATCTCGTCGCTCTCGCGACCGAGGCCGTCGGCTTGCTGGATTCGACCGCCCGCGCGCAAGGCGTCACGGTCGTGCTTGAGCCCAGTCGTCAGGTATCGGCGCACGGCGACGCGCGCGGCGTCATCCAGATTCTCGTCAACCTTCTTGGCAATGCCGTTCGACACTCACCCGAGGGCGGGACGGTCACCATCACCTTCGACCGGTCGGAAGGTATGGCTCGGGCGCATGTCGCCGATCAAGGGCCGGGCATCGAACCGGAAGACCAGCAGCGCATCTTCGAGCGCTTCGAGCGCGCGACCACCTGCGAGGGCGGTACTGGTCTTGGCCTGGCGATCGCCCGCCGGCTCGCTCAGTCGATGAATGGCGACATCAGCCTCGACAGCACGCCGGGGCAGGGCTCCCGCTTCTCGGTTTCCCTGCCCGCGGCCTAAAGCCGTCGATTAGCGCTGATCGACCGGGACGTACTGACGTTCCGCGGAACCGACGTAGAGCTGGCGCGGACGGCCGATCTTCTGCTCGGGGTCGGAGATCATCTCGTTCCATTGCGCCACCCAACCGACGGTGCGGGCGAGGGCGAAGAGCGCCGTGAACATGTCGGTCGGGAAGCCGATCGCGTTGAGGATGACGCCCGAATAGAAGTCCACGTTCGGGTAGAGCTTCTTCTCGATGAAATAATCGTCCTTGAGCGCGATCTGCTCGAGCTCCTGCGCAACATCGAGGATCGGGTCGGAAATCTTGAGTTCCTTGAGGACCTCTTCCGCTGTCTCCTTCATCACCTTCGCCCGTGGGTCGAAGTTCTTGTAGACGCGGTGGCCGAAGCCCATCAGCCGGAAAGGATCGTCCTTGTCTTTGGCGCGTGCGATATATTCCGGGATGCGCTTCACGTCGCCGATCTCGCGCAGCATGTTGAGCGCCGCTTCGTTTGCGCCGCCATGGGCAGGTCCCCACAGGCAGGCGATGCCCGCCGCGATACAGGCAAACGGGTTTGCGCCCGACGAGCCGGCCAGACGCACCGTCGAGGTCGACGCATTCTGCTCATGGTCGGCGTGCAGGATGAAGATGCGGCGCATGGCGCGTTCGATCACCGGGTTCACCACGTACGGCTCGGCGGGGACGCCGAACGTCATGCGCAGGAAATTGCCCGTGTAGGTCAGCGAATTGTCGGGATAGAGGAACGGCTGTCCCATCGCATATTTGTAGGCCATCGCGGCGATCGTCGGCATCTTCGCAATCAGGCGATGCGAAGCGATCATCCGCTGCTGCGGATCGGTGATATCCGTGCTGTCGTGATAAAAAGCCGAAAGCGCTCCGACCACGCCGCACATGATCGCCATCGGGTGTGCGTCACGCCGGAAGCCGCGATAGAAGGTGGCCAGCTGCTCATGCAGCATCGTGTGGCGGCTGATCGTGTAGGTGAACTTGTCCAGCTCAGCCTGTTTTGGAAGCTCTCCGTGCAGCAGGAGGTAGGAGACCTCCATGAACGTCGACTTTTCCGCCAGCTGGTCGATCGGGTAGCCGCGGTGGAGGAGAATGCCCTTTTCACCGTCGATATAGGTAATCGCGCTCTGGCAGCTGCCGGTCGACGTGAAGCCGGGATCGTAGGTGAACATCCCCGTGTCCGCGTACAGCTTGCGGATATCGATAACATCTGGGCCGACCGTGCCTTTCAGCACCGGGTAGGTCTTCTCGCCGGTGGGGGCACCCAGGGTAACGGTCGTATCGGTCATTCAGTAGGCTCCAGCATCTGATCTTCTATGCGAGCTAGGCTTTCGCTCTTGCCGAGCAAGGCCAGCACGTCAAAAATTCCCGGGCTTGTGGTCCGGCCGGTCAACGCCGCACGCAGTGGCTGGGCAAGCTTTCCGAGCTTCACGCCCTCAGCTTCCGCCACTTCACGCACAGACTGTTCCAGCGCGTCATGGTTCCATTCCGCCGCGCTGAGCGACTTGTGCGCGTGGCCGAGAAGCCCGCGCGCTTCCGGCGTCAACAATGCTCCGGCGGCTTCGTCAATCGGGAGCGGGCGCGCCGTGAACAGGAACCCGGCGCCATCGGCGAGCTGGATAAGGTCGTGCGCGCGAGCCTTCAGCTCGGGCATCGCTCTCGTCAGCAGATCCTTCTGCGCGGCATCAAGGCCAAGCTTCGGCGCAATCAGGCCTGCCAGGTGGCCGTTGTCTGCCTCCCGAATGTAATGACCGTTAAGGTTCTCAAGCTTCTTGAAGTCGAAGCGGGACGGCGACTTGCCGACATTTGCGAGGTCGAACCATTCGATCGCCTGCTCTCGGCTGATGATCTCGTCGTCGCCATGTCCCCAGCCGAGGCGCAGGAGGTAGTTCGACACCGCCTCCGGAAGAAGGCCGAGCTCGTCGCGATAGGCGTCAACGCCCAGCGCACCGTGGCGCTTCGAAAGCTTGGCGCCGTCGGCACCGTGAATCAGCGGCACGTGCGCATAGGTCGGCTCCGGCCACCCCATGGCGCGGATGATCGCCAGCTGCCGGAACGCGTTGTTGAGGTGGTCGTCCCCGCGAATGACGTGGGTCACACCCATGTCGTGATCGTCGACCACCACGGCCAGCATGTAGGTCGGGGTGCCGTCTGAGCGGAGCAGCACGAAGTCGTCGAGTTCGACGTTTTGCACTGCAACACGCCCTTGGACCTTGTCCTCAATGACGGTTTCGCCTTCGCGTGGCGCCTTGAGGCGGATGACGAAGGGCGTGTCGCCCTGGTCGCTGCTGTCGTCACGCCACGGGCTCTGGATGCGGAATGGGCGACGTTCGGCTTGGGCCTTCTCGCGCTGAGCCGCCAGTTCTTCCTGCGTCATGTAGCAGCGGTAGGCGTGCCCGCGCTCAAGGAGCTTGTGCGCCACTTCCGCGTGCCGGGCCCAGAATTGCGACTGATAATATTCGTGGCCGTCCCAATCGAGGCCGAGCCAGCGCATGCCGTCGAGGATCGCGTCGATCGCTTCGGTTGTGGAGCGGGCCTTGTCGGTATCTTCGATGCGCAGAAGAAACTTGCCACCATGATGGCGTGCGAAGAGCCAGTTGAACAACGCCGTGCGCGCTCCGCCGATATGCAGGAATCCGGTCGGGGACGGGGCAAAACGGGTGACTACGGGGCTGTTGTTACTGGCCAAAATAACTCCGCTTGCGCTCAGACGCGCTTTCCTCTCTTTTCCATTGTGCAATGCAACGGATGAGCGCCCCTAACATAGCGGGTGCGCATCTTCCACAGCATGCTCGGGGCTATTGGAAGACGCGTTTTGACGCGGCTCGGGAAGGGGTCGAAGCCTTCCTGGAGCAAGAGCGCGGCCAGCTGCCCTTATGGCTGGTCGTGGGCTTCGGCGCGGGCATCGCCAGCTGGTTCGCGCTGGACGGGTTTCGGGAGTGGCTCGCGATCCTGTGCGTCGGCGCAGCGCTGGTCGTGGGCGGTTTTTCCTTTAATGGCGGGCGGTTAGAGCGCGCGATAGGTTGGCTGGGCCTCGCGCTGACCCTCGGTTGCGCCGTCATCTGGATGCGATCGGAATGGGTCTCTTCTGAAAAGCTCCATCGTCCTACCGTCACGTCCTTCGTCGCCACTGTTAAGCGCGTTGAGCCGCTTCCAGCGAGAGGCGACATTCGACTGACGCTGGCACCCAACGTTGCGGAGTTACCCGAGCAGGTCCGCGTGACGATCAAGGCCGAGGGTGCACCGGGCGGCATTGCCGCCGGAGCAACGATTCGCATCCGGGCGCGACTGGCGCCGCCACCGCCGATGGCTTTGCCCGGAACCCACGATTTCGCGCGCGATGCCTGGTTCAAGGGCCTGGGCGCAGTCGGGCGATCGCTTGGCGAGGTCGTGGTCCTTCGCCCCGCCGCCGCAAGCGGGCTGGATTCCCTCCGTAATCGCCTCGGGGAACATATTCGCGGAAGCCTGGAAGCCTCACCGGGAAGCATCGCCAGCGCTCTGGCTACGGGCGATCAGGGCGGCGTGTCAGAGGAGGACGCGGACGCCATGCGCCGCAGCGGATTGGCGCACCTGCTCTCCGTCAGCGGCCTACACATCGCCGCCGTCATCGGAGCTGCAATGCTCCTGACGCTGAAGTTGCTTGCACTGAGCGAGAGGCTCGCCTTGCGCTTCAACCTCGTCCTGGTCTCGGCCGGTGTCGGAGCCCTCGCCGGGATCGCCTACACCTTGCTCACAGGCGCTCAGGTTCCGACGGTTCGCAGCTGTATCGCCGCGCTCCTTGTGTTGGGCGGCCTGGCGCTTGGTCGGGACGCGCTCAGCCTGCGGTTGGTGGCGGTAGGGGCGTTGGTCGTTCTCCTGTTTCGGCCTGAGGCGCTTGCCGGCCCAAGCTTTCAGTTCAGCTTCGCGGCCGTCACCGCCATCATCGCGCTTCACTCATCGAGAGCGGGGCAGCGCTTGCTGGGCAGGCGCGACGAGGGGCGGGTCACGCGCGCCATGCGGGGGATTCTCGGCATGATCCTCACCGGGCTTGCCGTCGAAATCGCCTTGCTGCCCTTCGCGCTCTTTCATTTTCACAAGGCGGGCTTGCTCGGTGTTGCAGCAAATCTCGTCGGTATTCCGCTGACGACCTTCGTCATCATGCCGCTCGAAGCCGGCGCATTGCTGCTCGATCTTGTCGGCCTGGGCGCACCTTTGTGGTGGGGTGCAGGGCATGCTCTCAACGGACTGCTATGGATCGCTCATTCGGTTGCGGGCTCGCGCGCCGCGGTCGCGACGCTGTCCTCCATGCCAGTGTGGGCTTTCTCGATGATGATATTCGGGGCGCTCTGGTTGTGCCTGTGGACGTCGCGAGTTCGCCTCCTGGGAATCGTGCCGTTCGCCATCGGGGCGTTTGCAGCCGCGCTGACTCCCAAGCCAGATTTGCTGATCACCGGGGACGGCCGTCACCTGGCAATCCTGTCATCCGACGGCACGCCCCTCATGCTCCGCGACCGAAGCGGGGACTTCATGCGCGATCTGGTGAGCGAAGCCTCCGGATTCGACGACGAGCCGGGTCTGCTGGCTACCGCACCGTTCAGCTCCTGCTCCCGTGACGCCTGCGTCGTGCAAATTCAGCGGGCCGATCGCGAATATCGCGTGCTTGCGACTCGCACGGCCACCAGCATCGAATGGCAGTCGCTGGTTAGCGCCTGTGCTGCCGTAGACATCGCCGTGTCCGACAGGTGGCTTCCAAGAAGCTGCAAGCCCCGATGGCTGAAACTGGACCGGAAGGCCTTGGAAGCCACCGGAGGCATTGCCGTCTATCTGGGCGACAAGCCTCGCGTCGACACGGTGGCCGAGCGCCTTGGCACGCACCCTTGGGCGATGTGACGTCGCCGCCGTCTTAGGGTAAGATGCTCGGCGGCATACTTGCAGGGGGAAGGTGAGTGCGCGCGACTTATCCGTTGCTGGCGGCAGTTCTCATCATCCCGGCTTCAGAGCCGTCGATTTCGCAGTCAAATGCGGCCGTTAGTGAACCGCAGGGGATGGTGACGACGCCGATCGTTCGGACCCAATTCACCAGTTCCAATCAGCCGCTCAAACTGCCCACGGGCGCTTCAGAGCTCGTGGCCGTCATCGTAGATATTCCGGCGGGGGGAGCAACGTCCGTCCATCAGCATCCATGGTCCCGCTTTGCCTATGTCGAGAAGGGGTCGCTTCGCGTCAACAATCACGACACCGGCGAAGCGAAGGTCTACAAGCCCGGGCAGGTGCTCACGGAGGCCGTCGGGCAGTGGCACGAAGGCCGAGCAATCTCCGGACCTGTCCGCTTTATAGTCTTCGATATCGTGCCGCCCGGGGTCATCAACACGGTCGGGAGACCTGCCAGCAAGACGTGATCTTTAACCCTGCCTCGCTCAGCCACTTGAATGAAGGGGAATGTGATGCCGCAATATGTGATCGAGCGTGAAATGCCCGGCGTCGGTTCGTTGGGTGCCAGCGACCTGAAGGGCGCGTCCCAGACCAGTTGTTCGGTCCTTCGCGAGCTCGGACCCGAAATCCAATGGGTCCACAGCTATGTCACGGACGACAAGATCTACTGCATCTATCGCGCGCCCAACGAGGACATGATCCGCGAGCATGCGGAGAGGGGCGGCTTTCCGGCCAACCGGATCAGCCAGGTCCGAAGCATGATCGACCCGACGACCGCGGAGTAGGTCTGCTCGCCAGGGGCCAATTCGATGGTCACCAGCATCGACATGTTCGCCTATCTGGCGGCGTTCATCAGCGTCGTCCTCGCCCTCGCGATCAGCGATCTCGTGACGAGCCTCCACCGGCTGATCCGGGCGAGGCGGAGGGTGAAGTGGAGCCTCACAGCGCTGATCGCCGCGCTGACCGTTTTCATGGCGATCCTCGAGGAATTCTTCGGCCTTTGGCGTTTCACTGGGGTCCAGCGTTTCACCTATTTCGACCTGCTCACGCTCATCGTTCCGGCGATTTTGCTGTCGATCGCTGCCATGACCGTGCTCCCCGACGAAGTGCCGGACGAAGGCCTCGACCTAGCCGAGCACTACATGGACTGCCGCCGCTTGCTCTATCTGCTCCAAGCGCTGTGGGTGGTGGGCATCTTCATCCGGCTTCTCGACCTGTTCGAGTCGGTCACCGGCAGAAGGACGTCACCGCTGGCAATGGCCGCTATGTTCCCGTGGCAGACGATACCCTTGCTCTCCATCTTCGCCTTGCTCTGCTGGTCGAAGAGCATGCGGATTCAGCTTGCCGGAGTGATCGCCGTCTTTCTGCTGGTCAACGCGACGATCGTGGACCGGTCGATCGACGTGCGGCGACCCGCGCCTTTGGCTTCCTAAGCCTCGCTCGATTGCCAGACAGCAAGTTCGCTTCCGGACGGGTCGATGAAGTGAAAGCGGCGGCCGCCGGGAAAGGCGAAGATGGCTTTGGCGATGGTCCCGCCCGCCTTGCCGACGGCGTCGAAAGCTGCCTCCAAATCGTCCACGCGAATGACGGGCAGGGGAGCGGAGAGCGCCTCTTCAGGATCCCCGTTCAGGCCGACGTCCACGTCGCCGGTCGTCGTTGCCGAATAATCAGGTCCGAAGTCCGCAAAGCTCCAGCCGAACGCCTTCGTATAGAAAGCGCGAGTCAGCTCATGCGCCGTCGCAGTGGGCAATTCGACATAATCGATCCGCGCACCACTCATACTCAGTAACGGCGGATGAGACCGGCCAAGCGGCCCTGGATGCTCACTCGGCTTTCGTCGTAGCGCTGCGCTTCGTAGCGGCCATTGGCAGGGTCGAGCCGGATCGTTCGGCCTTCGCGGCGGTAGGTCTTGAGGGTCGCTTCCTCATTGTCGATCAGCGCGACGACGATCTCACCGTCGCGAGCCGTGTCGACCTTGCGGATGAGCGCGAAGTCGCCGTCGAGAATGCCCTCATCGACCATCGAGTCACCGGAAACTTCGAGCGCATAATGCTCGCCTGGACCGAGCAGCGCCGCGGGGACTGCAAAACCGTCCGTTCCCTGCAGTGCTTCGATCGGCGTACCGGCGGCGATCCGGCCGTGCATCGGGATCTCGATCGTATCGTTCGCCGCAGCCGGAATCACCGGCCGTGGAGCGGGCGCCGTCGGCGCTGCCGAGTCCGGCAGCTTAAGCACTTCGAGCGCGCGAGCCCGGTTGGGGAGGCGACGAATGAAACCGCGCTCCTCCAGCGCCGAAATCAGACGGTGAACCCCCGACTTGGACTTGAGGTCGAGCGCTTCGCGCATCTCGTCGAAGCTGGGAGAGACACCGGAATCGTTCAGGCGCTTGTTGATGAACAGGAGCAGTTCATGCTGCTTGGCGGTTAGCATCGCGCAACCAATCCCCCGGAAGAACAGACGGAGAACGTGTAGGCAACAAAAAGATGACCGTCAAGCGCTAGGTACCTATCCCCTTTACGCATGTAGACATTTCGTGTACATAATGGTGCATGGCAAAGGACAAAGCACCGACGCTCCGCGAGTTTCAGAACCGCTTCCCAACCGAGGATAGCTGTCTCGATCACCTGTTTCAGGTCCGCTACGCTGGTACCGACTGCCCGAAGTGCAATCGCCCGGTGAAGTACAGCCGCGTGAAGGGCCGCCGTTCGTACCAGTGCCAGTGGTGCGCTCATAACCTGTATCCGACCGCCGGAACGCCGTTCGATCGCACTCGCACAAGCCTACGCGACTGGTTCTATGTCATGTTCCTGTTCACCACGACGAGGAACGGTGTGGCCGCCAAGCGCGTGGAGCGTGAGATTGGCGTCACGTACAAGACCGCGTGGCGCATGTGCCATGAAGTCCGGAAGTACATGGCGGCCGTTGATGGTGATGAGCCTCTAGGTGGCCCGTTCACCACCGTTGAAGTCGATGAGACTTGGATTGGTGGCGAACGTGAAGGCCAAGGCATGGGCTTCACCGGCAACAAGCTGGCAGTCATGGGCATGGTGCAGCGTGGCGGCGACCTTATCCTTCGTCAGGTCACGAACCGCCGCCGCACGACGCTTCACGGCCACGTTCGCGACAACATCAAGCCGCATGGTACCGTCTGCACCGACGAGTTCAGCAGCTACGATGATCTCGGAATGCACGGTTACTGGCACAAGCGCGTGAACCACGCCGCTGGCCAGCACATTGGTCCGACTGGCGGCTGCACGAACACTGTTGAAGGCGTCTGGAGCCTTCTCAAGCGTGGCATCAACGGCACCCACATTCATGTGAGCGCCAAGCATCTGTCGAAGTACCTTGGCGAGTTCGAGTTCCGCTTCAATATGCGCGACGAACCGCACCTGATGCTGGACCGACTGCTCTATTCTTTCACTCGCTAACGGCGGCTAGCTTGATAGCTCCGAGTCAAAATGGGGGAGCGCATCAATGCAAGACGACATTGAACGGGTTGTGGGCGCGCAATTCGGCCAAGAAGAGGTGGAAGCGGATGGTTTCGAGTTCATCGATTGCACGTTCAACGGAACGGTGTTGGTCTTCAGGGGCGTGACCCCTTTTCATATTCGCAATGGGAAGGGCAGACCGCCCGTTGTGAGCTTCCAAGACCATGCCGAAACCACACTGATCCAACTCGCTTCCATGTATCGCTTCGGTTTGGCTGGCGTTGTCGAGGACCTCTTCAATAAGGTCAGAAACCCGCGCCAAGACACGGTGCAGTGAGCCCGTCACCCCTTCGGTTTTTCCGGCTTTTCCGGCTTCTGGTCGCGTTTTGGCCGCTTCGGCGGTTCGCCTGAGGCCATAGCCTTCACAAGGCGGTCAAAGCGGTCAGTCCAAGTCATTACAATGCTCCAGGCGTTACTTCGATGACGCTGAATCTCGGCTCATTCTCTGGCGCGTCACAGAGAAGCCTAAACCTGACGAGGGTAGCCGCGTCAGCGTTGTTGGCGGTGATCGTAATCAGCCCCTCATACTCTCCCTTGTCATCGATCACCCGAAGCATTTTGACAGGGACGTTCTCTTGTATGAGGTGAGCACGATTATAGCCGAGAACGCGGAACACAACGAGCGTTCGCTGTCCGCCGTAGGGCGGCACATTGACTGCCGACTCTTCTCCCACCGGGGCAAAGGAAAGACGAAGCGACTGCCACGGCACCTGTCCAGCCTGTGCTTCGTCTATCCGCCGAAGCTGAGACAAATAGGCTTCGCAGCCCTCTAGCGTTACCGCTGAATTATTCTGAACCTCGAACGAAAGCAGGTCGTTCGAGTGACGAATGTTTGTGTGAACCTTCCCATTAGCAGTGTGAAAGACGTTGCCGTAGTTCAGGGGCTTGGCCGTCTGTGGTTCCATCAGGAAAATAGAAAACCTCGGTTTCAAGCGGGCCTCTAGCAACGAAACTCGACCGCTGACGTCGCTCCAAATCACCTCCGGCGCGCGCACAAGATCCCAAGCGAAGATAAGCAATGCGGACAGAAACACCGAGCCGATGCCAGCCGCCGCCAAGCGCCCTTCGGCCTGCACATCTCCAAGCCAAGGCAGATAATAGAGAATGGCGAACAGGAACGTTGTCTGAAGGATGAAGCCCATCAGGTGCTGAGCCCCTGCGGACATTCGCCTTCTGAACCTGTCCACCGCCGTACAGAAAACCAACTTCCGATAAGCGAACATGCAGCTAACCTTGCCCCGCTCCACGAACGTTGTGGAGTCGGGCACGAGTAGCATTTTACCTTACATGCGCGAAGGGGATATATACCAAGCGCTAGGCTTTAGTTCCCGCCGCTCAGGATCCGCGTCTTCGTCGCAGCGATGGCTTTTTCATTACGCTTCACGCCGACCGCCTGCCGCATCGCATTGGAGAACTGCAGGCCATATTCCTGGCTAAGCGACTGCTGCATTTCCTGCTGGGTGCGGTTGACCAGTTGCGGCTGGTTTACCGCATTGCCCGGCGTGATCTTGCGCAGCTTCACGACATAGAAGCCTTCGCCCTTGCTGCCGGCAACCATGCGCGCCTTGCCCTGGCCGAGACTGAACAGCATCGCCAGTGGCGGCGGAACCTCGCCCTGGAATTGACTGAGCTGGATGCGGCGCGCGCTCGCCGGACCGACCTCGACCCGCACCGGAGCGCCCTTGGCCGCATCGGCGACGGTGACCGTCTTCGCCTTGTCGGCGATCGTCTGGGCAAGTTGCCGCGCACGCTGGCTCGCCTGGTCGGCAAGCCAATCCTGCGTAACGCGGTCGCGGATGTTCTGCAGCGGTGCCGGCGCCGCCGCGATGACGCGGGAGGGCGCGACCATCACATAGCCAGCATCGTTCAGAAGCGCTTCGACCAAAGGCGCTTCGTTCTCCGCGAGTTCGAAACCCGTCTTCAGGGCCGGAGCAAGTTCTGCGGGGAATTTGTAGGCAGCATCCGTCGGCGAAGTACCGGCGCCCGTGATCACCGGTGTTTCGGTAACATTGAGCTTGGCGGCCCGAGCGGCTTCGTCAAAGCTGGCACCGTCATCGATCGAGTTCTGCAGTGTATCGACGATGCTTTCGATCGCCTGCTTGCGCTTTTCGCCGACCAACTTCTCGACGATCTCGCCGCGAGCCTCTGCGACCGACCTGCCGCCGGTGCGCTCGATGCCTTCGATCTTGATGACGTGCCAGCCGTTCTCCGACTGCACCGGGCCCACGAGCGCCCCTTGCGCCGCGCCCCAGGCTGCTGCCGCGACCTGTGCGTTAGCGACGGACGTAAACTGCTCACGCGTTTGCGGCCCGAGCGAGATGTCTGCAGCGCTATAGCCTGCTGGCGCAGCGGCAGCGGCGAAGGTCTGGCCGCTACGAATTCGCTGGATGAGCGCGTTGGCCGCTGCCTGGTCGGGCAGAACCGCCTGCGTGATTACGCGCGTTTCCTTGGCGGCATAGGTCGCCTTGTTCGCATTGTAATAGTCGGCGATTTCCTTGTCGCTCGGCTGCACATTGGCAACCTGCTCAGGACCGACCTTCGCAATGCGAAGAACGCGCTGCTCCGGCACCATGTAGCGGCGCTGGTTTGCTGCGTAGAACTTCTGAATGTCCGCCGGTGTCGCGTTCAGGCCGGCGCGGAAGGCTGCGGTCGGAATGAAGGCCACGTCGCCCTCGCGCGCCTCGAGCAGGATCGAGGCGTAGGGACGAGCCATCCCAATCGGCGCGCGAGCGTTCACGACAGCCGGAGCGATCATCAACTGCTGGTAGAGGCCATTCTTGATGATCCAGCGGACCTCTTCGTCGGTGATGCGCTGCTGGCCTAAGAACTGCCGGTAGGACTGCTCGCTGAACTGACCGTTCAGGCCCTTGGCCGCGGGAATGTTGGCGATCTGGCCATCCACCAGCCGCTTGGACAAAGAGAAATCATACTTGTTGGCGAACGCCTCGAGCGTCTCCGCATCGACCAGCGCTCCCAGCAATTGATCGAACTCACCCGCAATGGCGCCGTACGTCGCTTCCGGATTTTCCTGCCGGACCTGCGACAGGCGGCGATCCATAGCGCGCTGCATGTCGCGGTCGGAAACGGTTTGCGACCCGACCTTCACTAGCGAATCGCCGCTGCCACCGAAGCTGTTGCCCGAAAGGATGTTCTGGACGTCGCCGAGCATGAAGGATGCGGCGATCAGAATCAGGAAGACGACTGCGATAGTCTTGCCGGCCGTGGACTTGGAAAGATTGCGGAAGGTCGAAAGCATCAAGGTCTCGCGAAGGGAGAGAGTCAGGCGTCGCTTTAGGTGCCGCTTTCTCACCCATCAAGCGCCGCTTCCAACGCAAGGCTTCGGCGGCTAACGGCCAGTGCGATCGAAGAGGGGTGAAACATGGCTTTGCGGAAGTTGGTCGCCGGCAATTGGAAGATGCACGGTGTGTCGTCGGACCTGACGGAGATCGGTGCGATCGCCTCGGGCGCTGCCGACCATGAGGGCGTGGATTCGGCGCTGTGCCTTCCAGCCACGTTGATCGACCGGGCCGTTCGCTCCGTGCCGGACTATTCGATCGGCGGCCAGGACGTGCACCAGAATGACAAGGGTGCGCATACCGGCAACACGTCGGCCGCCATGCTTCTCGACGCCGGCGCGTCCCTGGCGATCGTTGGCCACTCCGAACGACGCGTCGATCAGTGCGAAAGCGATGCTGTCGTCAAGGCCAAGGCAGAAGCTGGGCTCGGCGCAGGCCTCGGCATCATCCTCTGCATCGGCGAGAGCCTGGAGATTCGCGAGGCGGGGCAGGCGGTGTCTACCGTCCAGGCGCAGCTCGACGCCTCGCTGCCTGCCGAGGCCGATCCTGCCAAGTTCGCCATCGCTTACGAGCCGATCTGGGCTATCGGCACCGGCAAGGTGGCCTCGCCCGCGGACATTGGTGAAATGCACGATGCCCTCCGCGAACGGCTGGTCGCGGCTTATGGCGACGCGGGCAATCAGGTGCGGATCCTCTACGGCGGTTCGGTGAATGCCTCGAACGCCGCGGAGATATTCTCGGTGCGGAATGTCGACGGCGCGCTGGTCGGCGGAGCAAGCCTTACGGCCGAGAAATTCCTGCCCATCGTCGAGGCCGCAGCCGCAAGCTGATCGCCCCAAATATTGAAACACGGGCCATCGACCGCTAGATGGCCGCCGCACCTCCGGAAAAGGCCTTCATGTTCAAGTTCCTTCTGATCGTTCAGACGCTCGTTGCCGCATCGCTAGTCGGCGTCATTCTCATGCAGCGTTCTGAGGGCGGCGGCCTTGGCGTCGGCGGCAGCTCGTCGGGCTTCATGACCGCTCGCGGCGCTGCGGACTTCCTGACCCGCGCAACGTCGGTCCTCGGCGGGCTGTTCATCGTCCTGTCGATCGTGCTTGCGGCAATTGCCGGAACGGCGCGTCAGCCGGTCCAGGTCGATACGTCACTTGCGAATCAGGTCGCGCCGATCTCGCCGTCGGAGACCCAGCCGAACCCGGGCGCCCAGCCGCAGCAACAGCAGCAGCCTTCGGCCCCGGCGGAGAACCAGACCGCACCGGCAGTCCCGCTCGCCCAGTAACGGCAGCGAAATCAGATTTATTTCGCCGGGCGGGTTGCGCGCCCGGCGCCTTCACCCCTAAGCCCCAACTCCCATGGCGCGGTTTATTTTTGTCACCGGCGGCGTGGTCTCATCGCTTGGTAAGGGTCTTCTCTCAGCCTCTCTGGGGGCGTTGCTTCAGGCGCGTGGCTACAAGGTCCGCATCCGGAAGTTCGATCCCTATCTGAACGTCGATCCGGGGACGATGTCGCCGTATCAGCATGGCGAGGTCTTCGTGACCGACGATGGGGCCGAGACCGATCTGGACCTCGGTCACTACGAGCGATTCACGGGCGTTTCGTCGCGCCAGTCGGACAACATCACCACCGGTCGCATCTATCGCGACATC
>Ga0247822_10001303_pt1 | contig 15141 bp, 5 predicted proteins | sample 13C_Cellulose_Da_FD_192423 | JGI IMG/M metagenome (GOLD analysis project Ga0247822, IMG submission 192423) | Soil microbial communities from agricultural site in Penn Yan, New York, United States - 13C_Cellulose_Day30 | ecosystem: Environmental > Terrestrial > Soil > Agricultural land | place...
TGCCTGTCGCATCCCGCCGTCACCACCGTCGCAGTCGGCACGCGGACCCGCGCCCAGCTCGAGGCGAATCTCGACGCGATCGCGCGCGGCCCGCTCACGCCTGACGAAGCCCAGGCACTCACCCGGCACGCATGGCTGTGCTGAGCCGCGCGCTCAGGCGAACGAGAAATCCCCAATCAGCACAACGGCCCGAACGCAGCGGTCATTTGAGTTCCGCCGGGGTCGCAGGTGCGCTCACCAGCTGTACCGGCAGCCCGCCTTTCACGTTGCGCATCGTCACCAGCCCGACAGGCTCAAGCGCATTGCCCGGCTGCCCGTCCGTAGTCACCGCCAATGCGATGCTGTTCGCACCGCGGTGGTTCAATATCCCCTCGGGGATGGGGAACACGCGCTGCGGCCCGACATGGGCGATGAACTGGCCCATGTGCCAGCCATTGATGAAGATCAGCACACGATAGCGCGCCGTCGAGCGCGGCTTGGCGGTATCGCCAAAGGCGAGGCCGATCGTCGCGTCCTGCCCCGTGGGGACATCGAGGCTGAAGCGCGTGCGATACCAGGTCGTGCCGGGCTCGAGCTGCGACGGCGGCGCCGAAGCTTGCCGCCAGCCGCTGTCGTCGAAGCCGGGCAGGTGCCAGCCTTGGCGCTCGCCATGCAACCCGCCATTGTTGGTGACCCCGCGCACGGGATCAGCCAGATTTTCGCCGCCGCGCCGTCCCTGAATCCGCCACGCGATCGGCACCGCGAAACTGCGCCCCGCTACGGATTGCAGCGAGGCGTGGATCAGCCCCCGCGCCTCCTTGTGGAAATCGTCGGCATCGAGATCCCAGTTATGCCCATTGTTGCGCACCATGACGCTCAACACATGCTCCCCCGGCGCGCGCGCGGCCGTCGGCAGCGGGAACTCGGTCGAACCCAGCGTGATCGGCCGGGGTTGGGCGCTGGGGATTTCGTGCTGGCCGACGAACTTCCCGTCGAGCCAGAGCTGGACCATCCCCACCGCGCCGCCGCCATAGAAGAGCGACAGCTTTTCCGCCTCGCCCGTTCCCTGAAAGCGGCCGCGATACCAGACATCGCCCTCATGGAAGCCATAGGGGTCCATCACCAGCGTCGGCTGACCGTCGGCCCAGGCGGTGGTGGTACCCGCGCGGCGGCGGTCGATCGCCTGCCAGCCGCTGTCGTCGAAGCCGGGTTGCGCCTCGGGCGAGCCCGCCGCGATGCGCCAGCCGGTGAGCGCGGGCAAGGCAATGTCCGCCGGCCCGGCAAGCGGCGCCACCGCCGCGATGCTGCCGCGCGCCGTCGCGGCGATGCGCACGGCTCCACCGTTCCACTGCACCGAGCGGATCGCGCGCGGCGCCCAGACCTCGAGCGCGGCGTCGCCAGAAGTGTCGCCGGTCAGCGCCAGCACGCCGCCCTTGGCCGTTGCACTGCGGATCAATGCCGGACCCCGGGCAAGCACCTTCCCCGCCACTGTATCGGGCGTCCAATAGGCGCCGGCTTCGTCCTCGTCGGCGAGCAGCAGCAGAAGCGGCGGCCGGCCCGCGCCGGTGATCCGCACGACCGCGCGGCCGCGATGCGTGTAGTTGAGTCGGAGGTCGCCCTTCGCCGCATCGAACACCTGCTCGACCTCGCCCTCGACCACCTCGACCTTCGGCGCGCTCGTATAGCGCAGCACCGTCTCGCCCGGCTCACCCGCACGCCCGTACAGCAACAGCAGGTCGCGCCCGTCGAGGGTCAGCGCCGACTGAAGCTCGGAGGTCGAGTAAACGAGCCGCTGTCCGCCCAGATTGACCCCGGCGACCAGCCATTTGGCATCGAACCCGTTGAGCTGCATCGGAGCCCCCTGCGGAAAGCGATAGTGCCCGTCGGGCAGGTCGGCGGTAATCGTGAAGCGGTCGTCCGTCTGTCCGTTCGAGGGCTTGTGCGTCACCATCAGGAAGCGCGCGTCGGTCTGCGTGCTCCTGTTGTGATAGACCTGCACCTTGTCGGACGAAATCTGCGGCGTGCCCGCCGGGATCATCCCGGCAAGATCCGGCACGCTGGCGATCAGGCCACCGAGCTGCTTCATCTCGATTAGCTTCGGCCGTACCGCGCGCGCCTCTGAGATCGCCGCGCCATAGTCATAGCTGGTGAACACGACGGGCGCAGGCAGCCAGCCCCAGCTCGTGCCGCCATAGCCCATATAGAAGCTCTGGATGTTGATGCCGTTGGCCAGGTTGGTGCCGTAAAACACCCGCTGGAAGCGCTTGCCGCGCTGGATCGCGTTGCATTCATAGCCGCCGTTCGACCCCCAATAGTCAAACCAGCCGCCCCCGAACTCCGCGAGGAAACCTGGCGTGTTAGGCGAAGCCGAAGCGCCACCCTTCGCACCGCCGGCGCCGTAATAGCCCCAGTCGGGCGCCGCCGCTCCGCGCGTCGGCTTGCCCTCGACGGTGCAGGTGCCACCGGGATAGCCGTCGAACGCATAGAGATCGACCGGACCCGGCACGACATGCTCGACCTTGGAGTCCTCAGGGGTCCAGTATCCGTTGCGGCCCTGGTCGTTGTGGAAGATCGGCACGTTGATGCCGTCGGCGCGCGCCTTCTTGTAGAGATGGTCCATGTAGCGCCGCTGCGACGGCGTGGTGAGCGCCAGCTCGTTCTCGATCTGGTGCAGGATGACGGTGCCCGAATTACCCTTGCCGTCGCCGTTGATCTGGTGGCGCGCGATGATCCGGTTGACCTGCGTCAGCCATTCGTCCGCGGCGTCCATATATTCGGGCGCATCGGTGCGCGCGCGCGCGCGCTGGTTGACCAGCCAGCCCGGAAAGCCGCCGCGGGTCAGCTCGGCGTTCACATAGGGGCCGGCGCGGGTGATGACGTAGAGGCCCTCCTCCTTCGCCATTGTCAGCAGCCGGTCGATGTCGCGAATGCCGGAAAAGTCGTACACGCCCTGCTTCGGGCTGTGAAACCCCCAGTCGAAATAGAAAGCGACGGTGTTGAAGCCGTTGGCCTTCATCTTCTGGAGGATGTCACGCCACAGGTCCGGGCTCGGCAAGCGGAAGGCGTGGAATTCGCTCGACCAGATCACGGTGCGCTTGCCATCGATCATCAACGATCGGGAATCGAACGCGACGCGGCCGAACGTCTTCACCGGCGCCGCGAGATTCTGCGTCTCGCGCGCCTGCTGAGCCTGGACGGGCGCAAGCGCCGCCCCTGTCGCGGCAAGCGCAGCAATGATGGAAAAGGCCCGACGCGCCACTGCAATCCCCCCCAATTTATATGACAATATCCTTCGCCATCTCGGTAGCGGGGTCAAGTCTGATTTCCTACATTATGATATCATGACCCACCTTTTTGGATAGACGCCGGTGCGGAATGCCGTCAGTAGATCACACAGGAGGAGAATCGCCGGCCGTGCCCATCGACAAGCGCCTGTTGAAGCGCGCCCTCTTCGTGGCCGCCATCCTGGCCTCCCCGCACGCCAGTGCGGATGAGATCGCGCTCTTCAACGGCCAGCAGGTCGCGAACATCGTTCACGCCGAAGGACGCACCGCCACGCTGGCGGGGGAACTGCTCGCGCGCGACCTCAACCGGTTGACCGGGCGCACGCCCGGCGTATCGTCCGATCTTGCCAGTTGCGGGCGGTTGTGCGTCGTCATCGGCCCGCAGGATTCGGCATTGGTCCGTGCGGTGGCGCTGGACGCAGGCGTCGACCTTTCTGCCCTGCAGGGTCAATGGGAGCGCTATACACGCGTCGCCATACGCTCCAGGCGCGACCCGTCGCGGCGCTACCTGTTGATCGCAGGTTCGGACATGCGCGGCGCCGTCTGGGGCGTGATCGACCTGACGCGGGAGCTGGGCGTCTCAGCCTGGGAATGGTGGGCGGATGTCGCGCCACGCCGTGTGAGCCGGATCGCGATCAATGGCGCCCGGCGCCGTTCGGACACGCCGTCGGTCCGGTATCGCGGCATCTTCCTCAATGACGAGGATTGGGGGCTCCAGCCCTGGGCGGCGAAGACGTACGAGCCCGAGACCGGCGACATCGGCCCCAAAAGCTATGCGCGCATCTTCGAGCTGATGTGGCGGCTCAAGGCCAACATCATCTGGCCGGCGATGCACGATTCCACCAAACCCTTCTACCAGATCCCCGGCAATGCCGAGACGGCGCGCGACTATGGCATCGTCATCGGCACCTCCCACGCGGAGCCGATGATGCGCAACAATGTGCGCGAGTGGGACGAGAAGACGCGAGGGCCCTTCAACTTCTTCACCAATCGCGCGGCGATGGTCGACTATTGGGGCGAACGCGCCGAGCAGGTGAAGGGGTTCGAGAACGTCTATACGATCGGCCTGCGCGGCAAGCACGACAGCGCGATGGAAGGCGCCGATACCCCCGAAATGGCGCGCGCGGCGACGGCCGATGCGATGGCGGTCCAGCGCGACCTGCTCGCCAGGGCACAGGGCCGCCCCGCCACCAAGGTTCCACAGGTCCTGACCCTCTACAAGGAAGTGCTCGACGTCTATGCCGCCGGCCTCGACGTGCCCGACGACGTTACGCTCGTCTGGCCGGAGGACAATTACGGCTATCTCCACCAGCTTCCGAACCCCGCCGAACGGCGGCGCGGCGGCGGTTCCGGGATCTACTACCACATCTCCTATTGGGGACGGCCGCACGACTATCTCTGGCTCGGCACCACGCATCCGGCGCTGATCCGCGAGCAGCTCGACCGTGCGTGGCGGACGGACGCGCGCAAGATCTGGGTGATCAATGTCGGCGACATCAAGCCGGGCGAGTATCTGACGCAATATTTCCTCGACCTCGCCTTCGATCACCGCGCCATCGCAACGCCTGCGCGCGATCACCTGACGGATTGGGCCGCACGCCAGTTCGGCGCGTCGCTGGGCGACGAGATCGCTGCGATCATGACCGAATATTATGACCTCGCCTTCGAGCGGCGGCCCGAATTCATGGGCTTCGGCCAGACCGAGCCGACCCGGCCCAACCGGATCGGCGACCATGTCCGCACCGGCGGCGCGGAGGCACAGGTCCGCATCGACCGCTATCGCGCAATCGCCGCGCGCGCCGAAACGCTGGCGAGCCGCCTCCCCGCCGACCGCCGGGACGCCTTCTTCCAGCTCGTCCTCTATCCGGTGCGCGGCGCAGCGAGCCTCAATGAGCGCAACCTGCTGCTCGACCTCGCCGCGCTCCATGCGCGCCAGGGCCGGGGGAGCGTGAACGCCTATGCCAATCGCGCCCGCGCTGCGCATGCGCGGATCGTTGCCGACACCGCCGCCTACAACAGCCAGAACAACGGCAAGTGGCGCGGAATGATGGACATGGCGCCACGCCGCCTGCCGGTGTTCGACGAACCGCTCTTTCCGCACGCGACGCTCCCGAGCGGGCCGGGTTGCGCCGTCGACACGTCCGAACTGGTGTTCGTTGAAGGACGCCCGGCGAGCCATGCGCTCACGATCTACAGCCGCGGGCAGCCCGCTTCCTGGTCAGCGAACGGGCAGAAGGGCCTGACGCTCGCCGCCGCCTCCGGGCGGATCGAGAGCGCGAACGGCTTCGAGCAGCGGGTCGCCGTCAACTATGGCGGCCAGGGCACGGTTGACGGCGGGACGGTGGAATGCGGCGGCCGCGCGCTGCGCGTGGCGACGAAGTACGTCACGCCGACCGCACCGGACGCGCCGGTCGAGATCAATCGTACCATCTCGATCGCCGCTGCCAGCACCGCGAGCCCGGCATGGGAAGTCGTGCCGGGCCTCGGCTCGCGCGGCGCGGCGTTGCGCGCGCGGCTCGACCTTCCCTCACGCACCGGCATCGCGGGCGCCGAGCCGCTCGGCTATAGCTTCGAGGTCGCGGGCATGACCGACGCCGAACTGTGCCTGGTCGCGATCCCCGTCCACCCGCTCACCTCCGAAAACGGGCTGCGGCTGGCGGTCCAGCTCGATGACGGACCGGTCCAGACGCTCGACTTCCGGACCTTCGGCCGCAGCGAGGAGTGGAAACAGAATGTGCTCACCAACAGCGCCGTCCGCACGATCCCGCTGCGGCAGCTCACAAAGGGCGCGCATCGCCTGCGCGTCTACGCTCTCGATCCGGGCTTCATCCTCGACCGGATCGACGTGCGGCTCGACGGTGCGCCTGACTATTACGGCGCGCCACCGATCCAGTAGGGGCTATCGCCCCACCGGCTGAGCGCTGGTCGCGAGCACGGCTGCAGCCTGCTTCTCCGCCGGCGTCATCTGCCGCTCCAGTGCGGCCAGCGCGCGCGGGGCTGTCGGGTGGCCCAGCGTGGCGGCCCGGCGGAGGCCCGCCCAGGCGCGCGGCGAGGTTGAACACGCCGTCCGGGTCCGACTTGGCCGCCGCCGTCTCGAACCAGCGGCGCGCGGTCGCGTCGTCCTTCGGCACCTGCTTGCCCTCGTAGAAATAGGTGCCCATCGCCACCTGCGCTGCCGGATATCCGGCGAGCGCGGCAGCCTTGTACAGCACGATCGCCCGCTTCGGATCGGGCGCCACGTCCTCTCCCAGATCGAAGGCGCGCGCCAAGGCGTAGAGCGCCCGCGGATCCTCGGCCCGCGCGGCCGCCCCGTACCAGGCGAGCGCAGCCTTCCGGTCCCGCGCGACACCCTCGTCGCCGTCATACAGAATATCCGCCAGCGCGACCTGCGCCGGAACATAGCCGAACGCCGCGGCCTTGCGGTAATCGGACACCGCCTTCTTCACGTCCCGCGGCACGCCGGTCCCGCGATAGTGAAGGTCGCCCAGTGTCTTGGCTGCGGCGACGTGACCGACGTCATAGGCACGGACGAACCATTTTCGCGCGGCCTCCGGATCCCTGGCGATGCCGCGAAAACCATTCTGGTAGATATTGCCCAGCATGACCGCAGCCTCACCGACCGCCGTATTCCGTCCGGGCTGGCGGGGGTCGAACATCGGCGTTTCGGTCTCCGGGTTGAAGGGCGCGGTCGCCACCTTCTTCAGCCACTTCACGCCCTCGACCGGGTCGGACTTGTCGCCCAGTCCCTGAAGGTAGAGCTTGCCGACGAACAGCGTGGCTTCATCACCGCCGTCCAGGAACGGGAGCTTGTCCGCCGCCTTTCGGAACCATTCGAGCGATTCCGCATATCGCCCCTGATCGAACAGCGCGAAGGCCATCGGCAACGCCTCGTCACGCCGCGCGATCATGGCGCGGCCCGCCGAGCCGATGGTGCTACCGCCCCGGTTGTAGGTTGCGCGGCAGGCCCCGATCGCGCTTTCCAGGCTGGTCTGACCAACGGCCTCGGCCGCCCCGTCCGGCCGCATCTCGTTCGCCGCCGCAACCGCCTCTGCGACATCGGGAAATTCGGCGGCTGGGCTGCGTTCGTCATAGATCGGGTCGGCCACCCCGAACCGCGATCCGGACAGCGAGGGCAATGGCGATCCCGCAGGCACCGCAGGCGGTGCGCCATAGTCCGGGTTTCGCGGCATCCGGGTGGGAAGATACATGCGCGGTGTGATTCCGGCGGCAAGCTGCGCGCGGAAGAACGGGTCCCGCGCCATTGCCTCGCATGTCGCGGAGCGCGGCGCCTCCGCCCCCGGCATGCGCCTGCCAGTGATGGTCAGGTCGGCCTGCCCTGCCGGGTTGCCGGGCGGGGACGAAGCCGGCGGCGCAGTTTGCCCCCAACCCGGCACCGCCCAGACCATGGCACCGAACAATAGCGCTCCGGACAGCTTGAAACCCGGCATCGACATGCACTCCTCTCAAGACCAAGCGCCCGCCACCAAAGCGGCCATCCAGGCTCAACGCAGCGTCAGCACCACCACCGACGCGGGCGGTAAGGTGACGGACAGCTTCCCGCCGACAAGCGCCGCACCGGTGAATGTCGCCGGCTTCACCCGGTCCGGCGCGTCGAAGCGGTTATGCGCCTGGATCGCACCCGTCAGCACGTGTCCCTCGACCACGCTCGCGGTGACGCCCGAGAGCGCCGTCTCGACGGTTGCCGGGCGGTTCGGATCGACATTGGTCAGCGCGACCCGCACCAGCCCGTCGGTTCCGCGCGCGGCCGTGCCGCTTACCGCCGGAACCGTCCACTGGTCCTTGCTGTACCACGGGCTCTTGAGATCGAGCGGCAGGAAGGTCGCATCCTGGAACGGCAGATACATGTGGAAGACATGATAAGTCGGCGTCAGCACCATCTTCGGCCCGTCGGTCAGGATCATCGCCTGGAGCACGTTCAGCATCTGCGCGATGTTGGTCATGCGCACCCGATCGGCATAGCGGGTGAAGATGTTGATGTTCATCGCCGCCACGATCGCGTCGCGCATCGTGTTCTGCTGATGGAGGAACCCCGGGTTGGTGCCGGGCTCGGGCGAGTACCAGGTGCCCCATTCGTCCACCGCCAGATTGACCCGCTTGGCGGGGTCGTACTTGTCCATGATCGCCGCATGCTTGCGGACCAGCTCGTCCATCAGCAGCGCCTTGGAGAGCGTGCGGGCATATTCCTCTTCGTCGAACTGCGTCGCCGAGCCCTTTTTCCCCCAGCTGCCGGGCACGGTGTAGTAATGCACGCCGATGCCGTCGAACAATTTGCCCGCGTCGCGCATCATCACTTCGGTCCAGTTGTAATCGACCGAATTGGCGCCGCTGGCGATCTTCTGCACCTTCACGCCTTCGGGCACCTTGACGAAGGTCGAGTAACGGCGGGTGAGGTCGGCGGCATATTCAGGCCGCATGCTCCCCCCGCATCCCCACAGTTCATTGCCCAGCCCGAAATAGGGGAGCTTCCACGGCGCCTTGCGGCCGTTCTTCGCCCGCAGATCCGCCAGCGTGCCTGCGGGCGCTGTCATATACTCGACCCACTCGGCCATTTCCTGCGGCGTGCCGTTGCCGACATTGCCCGAGACATAGGCCTCGGCCCCGATCAGCTCGGCAAAGTCCATGAATTCATGCGTGCCGAACGCATTGTCCTCGGTCACGCCGCCCCAATGGGTGTTGACTTTCACCGGCCGCTGGTTGCGCGCGCCGATGCCCTCACGCCAGTGATATTCATCGGCGAAGCAGCCGCCGGGCCAGCGGACCACCGGCACCTTCAGATCCTTGAGCGCCGCGATCACGTCATTGCGATAGCCGCGCGTGTTCGGAATCTTCGAATTCGGCCCCACCCAGATGCCGCCATAGATGCCGGTGCCGAGATGCTCGGCGAACTGGCTGAAGATACGCCGGTCGATCTTCGCTCCCGGCTTGTCAGCCCGCAGAACCGCGGTCGGTGCGGTGGTCTGGGCGGATACGGTTAAGGCGGGCATCGCCGTGCAACAAAGAAGGGCGATCGCGGCGAAAGAGGACAGGCGCACGTATAACCTCCATTTTGGTCACATGAATGGGCGATCGACAAAATCGAGGCCGCCGGATCACGGCGGCCTCGAGTTGGGAGAGCCTAGAAGCGGACGTTGACGCCAACCGTCACGGTGCGGCCGACGCGGGTTTCGAACAGTGTGTCCTGGCGGGTGCTGTCGATGTAGAGGCGGTTCTGCTCGTCGGTCAGGTTCTGCGCCTCGACGATCAGCTTGATCTGATCGGTGATGTTGTACGAGGCGGATGCATCGACATAGAGCGTCGGCGCGTTGCCCTGAATGTCGCTGCCCTGCGAAGCGGGGATGCCGCGGATGAAGCGGTCGCGCCAATTGGCGGTGCCGCGAATGCTGAACTTGTCGTCCTCGTAATAGAGCGTGCCTGACGCGGTGTTCTTGGACAGGCCGACCAGGTCGTCCTTCACCGTGCGCGTGCAGGTGCCACCGGCGCTCGCCAGGCAATATTCGATCTCCGACACGACATGGGTATAGTTGGCCAGCACGCCGAAATTGCCGAAGAAGCCGCCAACGAAGCTGAAGGGCAGCTGCAGATTGACCTCGACCCCCTTGAGCGGGCCGCCCGGCGTATTGAACGGCCGCGAGATGTTGAACAGCTCGGTCGGCTGGGTGTTCGATCCGAACAGCAGCGCATCGGGCAGCCCCAGCGTGTTGAACGGCTCCTGGCTGTTGATGTTCTGGATGAAGCTCTTGATGTCCTTGTAGAAGAACGCTGCCGACAGTAGCGATCCCGGACGGAAATACCATTCCAGCGCCGCATCGAACGTGTTGGCGCGGATCGGATCGAGGAACGGGTTGTTGATGCTGCCGGTCCGGGTGATCGCATTGACCCCGCTGGTCGGTGCCAGCTGTCCGAGTTCCGGCCGCGCCATCACCTTGGCCGCGGACAGGCGCAACACCAGATTCTGTACCGGCTCGATCACCAGATTGGCGGAGGGAAGCCAGTCCTCATAGGCGTTGAACGCGACGGCGTATTGACCGACCAGGTTGGTGGGCGACGTCGTGCCGGCGGGCGGCGGCACCGTGATATAGCCCGACGATCGCATGTCCGTCCGCACATAGCGCACGCCGATATCGCCGCGCAGGCCCATGCCCATCTGGTCGCCCAGATCGAAGCTGCCCATGACATAGGCGCTCTTAATCGCCTCGTTCACGCGGGTATCGACGCCGCCGCACTCGGAACCGCAAAAACGCACGCCGTCGAAATTGAAGGTGGACGCCCATTTGTCGGGATCGACCGCCGCCCAGCTCGCCGGGGCGCCATTGGCCCACAATTTGTCGACGCCGGTGATCTGGCGCGTGATGCTGGCCAAGCTGGTCCCGGCGGGCAGTGCACGCACCACCAGATCGGCGTTGTACGGCCGCAGCGAGGTCAGGTGGAACCGGCTCTCGCGGTACTGGCCGCCGAACCGGACGGAGAAGGCGTCGCTCAACGTCCATTTGACGTTGACCTCACCCGTGAAATTGTCGGTCGTGTTCTTCTGCGGCCTGCCCTGGAAGCTGAAGCCGCCCAGCACCGTGCCGTCGGCGAGCGCCGGCGCGTAGGTGAAGTTGGCCGGATTCGAAACGTCGAAGCCAAAGCCGATCGTCGGCACGGTGCCCCCGCCTCGATAATCGATCGAGAACCCGTCCGCGTCGATGACATCCATAAAGGTCTGCAGGCGCTTCTTGCCGTCCCAGACCGATTGGTTGAGGCCGAAGACGCCGCTGATCTCAAGTGAGTCGTTGAGCCGCCGGCGGAAGTTCAGGTTCGCCTGCTTGAAATCCGAGACGAAATGGTCGACCAGCCCCTCCGAACGGACATCGACGCCGTCGAACAGGCCGTAGATCAGCGACCCGTTGCTGTCGAACTGGACGTCGCGGACCGACACCATCGGCTGGCCGTTGTTCGAAATTGACCGCGCGAAGGAGAGCCCGGCGATATAGTTGTCGCGGCGCTCGACCTCGAACCGCGAATAGAGCAGGTCGAGCGAGATGTCGGTGTCGTCGTCCGGCTTGTATTGCAGCGTCAGCGTGCCACCGATCCGCTCCTGATCCTGCTCGGAGTTCACATAGCGCGGGATGCGCGGGAAGAAGGCGCCGCTGCCCGGCGTGGTCAGCGCATCCGGGCGGCGCAGGTCGAGGATCTTCTGATAGGCGGTGACGGTGCTCGTGCGCGGGTTGTTGGTGCTGCACATTGTTGGCGTGGCACCGCGCAGCGCGTCGGTCGCCGGGTTCTGCGGGGTGTAGCCGATCGGCGAGCAGAAACCGCCATTGACGTTGGCGGGCAGCAGATCGACCGCGGCATAGCCGACCTCGCGCAGATGCCGCTTCTGATAGGCCCCTGACGCGAGCACGCCGAAACCATTGTCGAACTGCTTCGACACCAGCGCTGAGACGCGCGGATCGACCTTCTTGGCGACTTCGTTCCAGACGCCGCGCGCGGTGGCGGAGACCGCGAAGGCCTGCTTGCTGTCGAACGGCTTGGGCGCGGTCAGATCGACCGTTGCCCCAAGCGACCCTTCCTCCAAGTCTGCCGAGGGTGTCTTGCGCACGGTCAGCGCCGAGAAGATCTCGGTCGGGAAGACGTTGAAGTCGAAGCTGCGGCCGCTATTGCCGGCCCCGAAGATGTCGGACCCGCCGGTCTGGGACGTCCCTTCCATGCCGTTGATCCGCACCCGTGTGAACTGGGCACCGAGGCCGCGGACCGAGATATTGCGCCCCTCGCCGCCGTCGCCGCGGGCCAACGCCACGCCCGGGATGCGCTGCATCGATTCGGCCAGATTCGAATCCGGGAACTTGCCGATATCCTCCGCCAGGATGCTGTCGACCGCCGCGGTCTCGCTGCGCTTCTGGTTGAGCGCGTTGTTCAAGGATGCGCGAAAGCCGGTGACGGTCACCTCGCCTTCGACGGTCTCGGCGTTGTCAGGCGATCGTTCCTGAGCCGATGCCACTCCCGACGACACGCCCAGCACCACGGCAAGCGCCGACAGCGATCCGCCGCGGCGCGCAATGGTCCGAAATCCAGCCATATCATCCTCCCCAGGACAAAATGCATGCAGCGCTTCTTTGCACTTAGTCAGACAAATAGCATTAATCCGAAATCAGACAAGCTATTTAGGGATGCAGTTCCATATGTTAGGATGCCTCCCATTGCTCAGCCCGTATAATGTGATACGCGGTGTCATATCATCGGTATTTGTCGTATTAATTGATAGGCGGCACGCGTCCGCACAACGGGAGGAGCAAGGCATGGACAGGCGCATGTTTCTGTCGAGCAGCGCGGTCGCAACCGGTCTTCCCATCGATCTCACGCACGCATCGCGCCGCACCGCCTGGGATCTGCCGATGCCCCCGGCACACGATGATCCGGGCCTTCCCTACCCCGCCGAGGAACCGGGCCGCCTGCTGCTCGACCGCGGCTGGCGCTTCCACCTCGGCGACGTCCCGATGCCCGAGGTCAAGGGGCACCAGGCGAGCTACGAGAATGCCAAGGCCGGTGCCGCGCACGGTGCGGCCGCGCTGACTTTCGACGACAGCGACTGGCGCGAGGTCGATCTGCCGCACGACTGGGCGATCGAGGCCCCGGTCGATCGGGGCGCCAACATCGCCCAGGGCTATCGCCGTCGCGACACCGGCTGGTATCGCCGCACCATCCGGCTCGATCCCGCGCTGCAAGGCAAGTTCCTCGAGATCGACTTCGGCGCGATCGCCACCCACGCCACCATCTGGTTTAACGGCACGATCGTCGATCGCAACTGGAGCGGATACAATGGCGTGCAGGTGGATGTGACGCCCTATGCCCGCTTCGGAGACGAGCTGAACACCATCGCCATCCGCGTCGACGCCAACCCGATGGAAGGCTGGTGGTATGAGGGTGCCGGCATCTACCGCCACGTCTGGCTGGCCGTGCGCGAACCGGTCCACATCATCACGGACGGCGTCCATTGCGATCCGCGCCGCGCCGCGGACGGCAGCTGGTCCGTGCCCGTCGCCGTCGAGCTCGGCAATATCGCGACCGCACCACGCCGCGTCTCGGTCGAGGCCCGGCTTGGGGATTCCGAAGGCAAGCTCCCGGTCCGTCCCGTCAGCACGACGGTTGAGGTCCGGCCGCTCGTGGCGGCCACGGCACAGTTTGCCATCCCCGTCGTCAGCCCCAGGCTGTGGTCGCCCGACAGCCCGGCGCTCTATACGCTCCACGTCACCGTGCGCGACGGCGACAGGCTGCTCGACGAGCGCCGCATCAACATCGGCTTCCGCTGGTTCCGTTTCGACAGCCGCACCGGCTTCCACCTCAACGGCAAGCCGCTCAAGATCAAGGGCACCTGCAACCATCAGGATCACGCCGGGGTTGGCACCGCGATTCCCGATGCGCTGTGGGACTGGCGGGTGCGGCGATTGAAGGCGTTAGGCTCCAACGCGATCCGCATGTCACACAATGCCCCGCCCGTCGAACTGCTTGACGCCTGCGACCGTCATGGCTTGCTGGTGATGAACGAGAACCGCCAGTTCAACCCCAGCCCCGACTATATGGCGCAGCTCGAATGGCTGGTGCGCCGCGACCGCAACCGACCTTCGGTGTTCATGTGGTCGGTGTTCAACGAGGAACCGATGCAGGGCTCGCCCCAGGGCTATGAGATGGTCCGCCGCATGGCGGCGGCGGTGAAGGCGCTCGACGACAGCCGCCCCGTCACCGCCGCGATGAACGACGGGATGTTCACGCGGTCGAATGTCAGCCACGCCGTCGATGTGGTCGGGTTCAACTACCAGATCGCACAATATGACAAATATCACACCGCCTTCCCTGACAAGCCGCTGACCAGCTCGGAGGACACCAGCGCCTTCTCGACCCGCGGCGAATGGGCGACCGACAAGGCGCGCAACATCGTGACCAGCTATGACGACGAGGGTGCGCCGTGGGGCGCGACTCACGCCGCCGCATGGAAAGCGATCGCCGAACGCCGTTTCCTTGCGGGCGGGTTCGTCTGGACCGGGTTCGACTATCACGGGGAACCGACCCCGTTCGAGTGGCCGTCGACCTCGAGCTTCTTCGGCATCATGGACATTTGCGGCTTTCCCAAGCTCGCCTTCCACCAGCATCGCGCGCAATGGATCGACGGCGAGCCCGTCCTCGCGCTCCAGCCGCACTGGAACTGGCCTGGCAAGGAGGGGCAGCCGATCCGCGTCGTCGCGCTCACCAATGCAGAACGCGTCGTGCTGCTTCTCAACGGCAAGCGGGCGGGCGAGGCGGTGGTCGACCGGCTCGATATGCCGGAGTTCCAGATACCCTACGCCCCGGGGAAGCTCGAGGCGATCGGCTATCGCGGCGCCCGTGAGGTGGCGCGCACGCACATCGAGACCACCGGCACTCCAGTCGCGTTGCGGATCACAGCCGACCGCCGCGTCATGCTCGGCGACGGAGAGGACGCACAGCCATTCACGATCGACGCGATCGATCGCGCCGGCCGCCATGTCCCAACTGCCAATTTCCCGCTGCGCTTCTCCATCGACGGCGGCGCGATCATCGGTCTCGGCAATGGCAATCCGAACGATCACGATCCCGAGAAAGGCAACGCGAGAAAGCTGTTCAACGGCCTCGCGCAGGTGATCGTCCGGGCCACGCCCGGCCGCGGCAAACTGACGCTGCACGCCACCACCCAGGGCCTCAAACCGGCTGTGCTGACCATCGACCGGATCGCCGCGGCGCCGCGCAAACAGGTCGCCAATACCCGGCCGGAGATGCTGCTCAGCTTTTGGGCGCGCGCGCCGTTCGGCATCGCGCGGCCCGACCCCCTCGGGCAGATCGGCAGTGAGGACCGCTACGCCACGGC
>Ga0247822_10001305_pt1 | contig 15124 bp, 11 predicted proteins | sample 13C_Cellulose_Da_FD_192423 | JGI IMG/M metagenome (GOLD analysis project Ga0247822, IMG submission 192423) | Soil microbial communities from agricultural site in Penn Yan, New York, United States - 13C_Cellulose_Day30 | ecosystem: Environmental > Terrestrial > Soil > Agricultural land | place...
GTCGAGCGCGCGCCCAGCCATCGGCCATGCGCAGCAGCGCGCGCTCGACTCCGCCGCCCTTGAGCGTCTGGGCGAAGCTCAGGATATGCGCTGCGGCGGGGGTCTGATCGGGCACGGCGATCCGGGGTGGGGTTGAAGGCTGCCCAGCTAAAGCCCAAATCACTCCCGGAAGAAACCGTATTTTGCTGGCAGGGGCAGGCTGTGCGCGGCCCCTGACGGGGGAAACGTTGTAATCTGAGGTTCAGCCTGGATGCAGCTAAAGGCGCGCCAAGAACGTTACGCTTCCGGAGAAGGGCACCTAGTTTGGCCTATGTTGAACCACCGGGAGCGGAAGCTTCAATGAACACGTCTGTCGCAAATCCAGCCCCGATCGCGGCGGCGCCTCTCACGGCGCCCGATCTGGCTGGATTGGAGCCGATCCAGAAGATCAAGCGCCGCTGGCCCGCATTGCTGGGCGCGGCGCTGTCGCTGCTGATGATCGCGGGACTCGCGAACGAGCTGTTCGACAAGGGGCTGACCGGCCTGTCGCAGATGGCGCCGAGCAGCTGGGTCTTCTACCTGTTCTTCGCGCTCTTCTACCTCGGCCCGCCGACCTTCGACTATGTGATCTTCCGCAAGCTGTGGAAGATCCCCGCCTCGGGCATGGTCGCGCTGCACCGCAAGCGCATCGCGAACGAAGTGGTGCTCGGCTATTCGGGCGAGGCCTATTTCTACGCCTGGGCGCGGCAGCGCACCCAGATGGTGGCGGCCCCGTTCGGCGCGGTGAAGGACGTGTCGATCCTCTCGGCGATCGCCGGCAATGCGATCACGCTGGCGATGCTCGCGCTCGCGCTGCCGCTCGCCACCGAATTGCTGACCCCGGCGCAGTTCAACACCGCGCTCGTCTCGATCGCGATCATGATCGGCATGTCGGTGCCCTTCCTGATCTTTTCGAAGCGCGTCTTCTCGTTGCGGCGGAACACGCTCTGGTGGATCTTCGGCATTCATTCGCTGCGTCTGGTGGTGGGATCGATCCTGATCGCCTGCGCCTGGCATTTCGCGATGCCCGACGTGTCGATCGGGATGTGGCTGATCCTTGCCGCGGCGCGCATGCTGGTGTCGCGCCTGCCGTTCGTGCCCAATAAGGATCTTCTTTTCGCCAATTTCGCGATCATACTGATCGGTCAGGGCCAGGCCCTGTCGGAGCTGCTCGCCTTCACGGCGGCGCTCACCCTGCTGGTCCATGTCGTGCTGTTCGCCGGCTTCGGGCTGCTGGGGCTGATCAGGAAGGATATATGACCATTCGTTTCGCCGTTCCCGCCCTCTTCGCCGTCACCGCCCTCAGCTCCCCGGCTGCCGCGCAGCTGCTGGAGGGCTCAGCGGCCATGTGCAACGGTTCCAGCCCGTCGGTGCGCGTGAACATCTCCGGGCTCAAGGATCGCAGCGGACGGCTGAAGCTGGAACTCTATCCTGCGAACGAGGATGATTTCCTCAAGGACGACACCAAGCTCAAGAACGAGGGCAAGTTCTTTGCCCGGCTGTGGACGCCGACGCCCCAGACGGGCGCAGTCAGCCTGTGCATCCGTGCACCGCGCCCGGGCCGCTACGCGCTGCTGTTCACGCACGACCGGGACGGCAAGAACAAGTTCAACTTCTGGAAGGACGGCGCGGGATTCGCCAGCAACCGCAAGCTCGGCCGCAGCCGGCCGCAGCTCAGCGAGGCAGCCATCAGCGTCGGACCGGGCGTGACGACGATCGCGGTCCATGCCCAGTATCTGCGCGGTCTTTCGGGCTTCGCGCCCTATGATCCCAACGATTAGGGCCTGAGGCACGCGATGCGGATCGTCGACGTCAATGAATATTACTCGCCGACCGGCGGCGGCGTGCGCACCTATCTCGACCGCAAGATGCGCATCCTGGCCGAACTCGGCCATGAGCTGATCGTCATCGCGCCCTATGACGAGGACCGGATCGAGGACCGCCCCGATGGCGGACGCATCTACTGGGTCAAGGCGCCGCCGCTGATCGTCGATCGCAATTACTGGCTGTTCAAGGATATGGCGCCGGTCGTCCGCCTGCTCGACCAGCTCAAGCCCGACGTGGTCGAGAACAGCTCGCCCTGGCGCCCGGCCTGGGGCGTCGGCAGCTGGCAGGGCGATGCGCTCAAGGTCTTCTTCGCGCACAACGACAATATCGGCGCCTATCCGCAGCGCTGGCTTGCGCCCTTCGCGAACCCCGACCGGATCGAGCAGATGTTCGGCTGGTACACGCGCTACATGAACAAGTTTCTCGAAGGCTATGATGCCTTCGTCACCAACGGCCCGGCGCTGGCCAAGCGGTATCGCCGCCGGGGTATCCATGTCGATGCGGCGATGCCGCTGGGGATCGACCGCAACCATTTCTCCCCCGCGCTGCGCGACGAGGAGCTGCGCGCATCGATGCTCGCGCAGCTTGATCTGCCGCCCGAGGGGCATCTGCTGATCGGGCTTGGCCGCCATCATCGCGAAAAGCGCTGGCCGGTGGTGATCGACGCGGTCGAGCGCGCGGGCGCCAACATGCCCGTCGGCCTCATGCTGCTGGGCGACGGGATGCAGCGCGCGCAGCTCGAGCGCCAGATTGCGGGCAACACGCATATCCGGCTGTTCCGCCCGGTCTATGACCGCGAACGCTTCAGCCGCATCCTCGCCAGCGCGGACGCACTGATCCACGGATCGGACCAGGAACCGTTCGGGCTGGTCGCGTCGGAGGCGCTCGCATCGGGCCTGCCGCTGATCGTGCCCAATGACGGCGGCTGTGCCGAAGTGGCCGACCCGCTGTTCGCCGAAACCTATCAGGGCGGCGACTCCAAATCGGCCGCGGCGGCGATCCGGCGGCTGTTCGCGCGCGATCAGCCGATCCTGCGCGCCGCAGCGCGGCACGCGGCGGGACAGGTACTGTCGGATCGCGACCATGCGATCGCGCTGGTCGATCTCTACTCCGAACTGATCGCCGAGCGCGCCGGGGGCATCGCGCGCCGCCAGAGAGTGTAGCGCTCATTGCCCAGCGGCATCACGCCGATCTCATGATAGCCGTCACGCTTCACGCCTGACTGCATCCGCGCGCGGATCTCCGGCCGCTCGCCGCGATAGGGTTTGCGCATCACCACCCATTCGGGGCGCTGCCCGAGGATGCGGTCGATCTCGGCATCCTGATCCACCCCGATCGCGCCGCGCTCACGCGTGCGGCTCAAATGGCTGGGGAAGAGCCAGCGCGTGACCGCGCACCGCCCGGTCATCGGATAGAGCATCGTCGAACCCGAATAGACGTGCAGGCACCCCGGTCCGTGGCCGATGGTCTGGGCGATCGCCGCAATCTCGCCTGGCGTGCCGCGGGTCGAACGCTTGGCGAGCAGCAATATCTGTCCCCCGGCAAACGCCAGCAACAGCACCCAGAAGGCGAAGCGGCGATGCACGCCAAGGAAGGCCGCAGCACAGATCGCGAGCGGCGGGATCAGCGGCAGCGCATAGTGTTCGAAATAGGATCCGAAGACGAGCAGCCCGCCAATCGCAGCAAGCGCCCAGGCGAACAGGAACGGCGCCCCATCCGATTCACTGCGCTGCCGCCACCCGAGTGCCGCCGCGGCAAGCAGCGGCGAGAGGATCAGCACGATCGCGGCAAGGTTGGCAATCTGTGCAAGCGCGGGATCGGGGTTCCGGTCGAGGATCGATAGGAAGTTGGCATAAAGCCATGCCTCGCTTTGTCCCATCGCAGCATAGACGGCCCAGGCCGCCAGCGTCGGCAGCAGCGCGACGCCCGCCAGCGGTACGGCAGCGAGCGCCAGCCGCATCAGCCCGCGTCCCGCCCGCCATTCGCGCCAGAGCAGCCACAGGCCGAAGAACAGCCCTTCGAACACCGCTGCGTATTTGACCTGCAGCGCTAGGCCGACGAGCGCCATCGCCACGAACCCGCCAGCGAAACGCTTCCCCGCCGACGTCTCGCGCTCGCCGCGCACGATCAGCGCCGCGGCCGCGATCATCAGCAGATTGTAGAAGACCGGCGCCTGCCCGCCCTGCCCGTCGATCAGGTTGGGCCACAGGATCACGGCGATTCCCGCCGCCAGGGCGCCTCGGCCCCACCCCGCCCGGTCCGCCAGCCGCGCCGCGAGGATCGCGGTGGCGACGAGACAGGCGAGCGCCAGTGCCTGATAGGCCCAGACCCCCGCCGGATAGCCAAACGCCGCCGCCGGCGCGTAGATCAGGAACAGCCCGATCGGCTTGCGGTCCCACACGTCCACGAACGGCACCGCGCCGTCGAGCATCGCCCGGGCGGCGGTGAAGTAGAATTCTTCGTCGACATGCAGGATCGGATTGCCGAACGTGATCGCACGCGCCGCCAGGGCGACGGCGAGCAGGATCAGCCAGCGCGGCGCGTTGGAAATGCTCACACCTTGTTCGGGTAGACGGGCACGATATCGACCGGGATCGCCTTCATCGACGCGATCACAGAACGGGCATTGTCGTCGAGCACCGCCCATTTGGCCATGAACGCCTTGACCCCGTCATAGTCGCCATTGCCCTGCAGCACGATCATGTCGCGCAGCAGATCGCGCAGCCCCAGCTCGAACCGGGCGTCATCGATGCGGTACCGGCCGGCCTTCGCGTCCCACACGAACGCGCCCTTGGCCTTCAGATAACCGTACTGCATCGCCGCGCCCTTGCCGTGCGCTTCCTCGATCCCGAAGCGCATCGCGCGGAAGGTGCCGACAAGATAGGTGGCGAAGAGCTGCGGCTTTTCCGCCGCGGGCAGCTCGCCCTTCTGCATCATGAAGAGGATGTTCCATGCGCCCATGACGTCGGCCTTGGCTTCCTCCAGCCCCGACGCCTGGTCCTTGAGCGCCTCGCTCACCGTGGTGCGCTTGCCGTCGACCACGATCGTCCCCGGCCCAAGGCTGTGCGACAGCTCGTGGAACAGCGTTTCGAGCTGCATGTACTTCTTGGCGACCAGGCTCGCCTGATCGGGAACCAGCACCAAAGGCGCCATCGGGCTCAGGATCCGCTCATATTTGGCGCCCAGCACGTTGGAGAGGATCACCTTCTTCGCGCCCTTGGCCTCGCGCACGCGCTCGTCATTGGGCAGGTTGAAGGCGATCGTCTGGACGCCCGGGACGTTGTCGCCACCGCCGCGGATCTGCTCGGCCACCGCGATCGGCGATTCGAAGCCGCGCTGGAAATTCTTGTACTTGGCGGGGACCGGGAGGTTCGCCTCCATGTCGCGCAGGTAACGCTTGTACTTGGCGAGCGCGGCGGATTCGGCCGGGTCCTTGAGCGTCACGAAGCTTTCGAACGCGGTCTTCTGGCCGTGGAGCCGGTCGGTATAGACCTCATACGGCCCGATCGCGACCTCGATCGGCGTGCCCTCCAGATCCATCCATGCCAGTTCCGACTGGAAATAATCGTCGGTCAGGAAGGCCTGGGCGCGCAGCGTCAGGAACTTCTTGAGGCTGGCGTTGGTGGTGATCGCGGCGGCTTGCTCCAGCAGCTTCGCCGCCTCCGTCAGCTCGGTCTTGTAGGCGACCGAATAGGGGATCGCCTTCAGCTTCACCCCGTCGCGGACGACGACGGTGTAGGGGCTGGTGAGCGCGGTCTTCTCCGCCGGGTTCTTCGCGAGATAGGCGTCGAACTCCTCGCGCGTCAGGTCGGCGGGATAGAAGCCCGCGCCCTCGGGCATCTTGGCGCCGCCGCCGAACGGGTGCAGGTCCGCGACCTCGTCCCACGGGCCGAAATTGCGGTCGTACATCTCGAGCTTCAGCGCATCGCCCTGCTTCTCGATCCCTGCCCGCGTCGCCTGCCAGGTCGAATCACGTTGGGCGCGATAGATGGTCGACATGATGTCCGACGCCTGGATCAGCAGATTGACCACCTGCCGCTCCTCATCGGTGAGGAAGCTCGTGTCGGCCTTCATGTCGATCACCGCGAGCTTCGCCTTCTGCGCGGCGAGATCGTAGCTGTCGGCAGCGGCGGCCGTATCGTTGCCCGCGGGCGGCGCCTGGGTACAGGCGGCGGTGGCGAGAAGCAGCGCGGCGAGGGCGGATTTGCGCATCGGTAACTCCGGAAACCAGTCGGTTGCCGCCCGCTCTAAACCTGTCAGGATCGACTGTCACGAACCGGCCACATGCCGGCGCCAAGGACGCGGAGAGGGAGACCTGCCATGACCATCCGTATTGACCGCCGCGCCTTCGTCCTCACCGGCACGCTCGGCCTTGGCGCCTATGCCATCCCCGGCTTTGCGCAGGTGCCGGCGGCGGATGGCTTCACCCACAATGTCGCGAGCGGCGAGCCGGGGCCGACCTCGATGCTGCTCTGGACCCGCTATGCCGGCAAGGGCGATTCGGCGAAGATCAGGGTCGAGGTATCCGACAGCGCGGACTTCACCCGGATCGTGGCAGGCGGAGAGGCGATCACCGGACCGTGGCGCGACTGGACGACCAAGATCGTCGTGACCGGTCTCAAGCCCGCGACCCGTTACCACTACCGCTTCGTCGCGCCCGACGGCAGCTTCTCTCCGATGGGGCGGACGCGGACGCTGCCGCAGGGCGATGCGGCGCGCTTCGGCATCGCCATCTTCTCCTGCTCGAACCTCGGCTTCGGCTTCTTCAACGCCTATGCCCATGCTGCCGTGCGCGACGATATCGATCTCGCGGTGCATCTCGGCGACTATATCTACGAGTATCCGCAGGGGAATTATCCGGCGCTCGATCAGGTAGTGGCGAACCGGCTGCAGCTCCCCGCGACCGAGATCATCCACCTCGCCGACTATCGCCTGCGCTATGCCAGCTATCGCAGCGATCTCGATCTCCAGGCGCTCCACGCCGCCAAGCCGATGCTGATCCAGATGGACGATCACGAATCGGCGAACGACAGCTGGGAGGGCGGCGCGCAGAATCATACGCCCGACAAGGAAGGCGACTGGAACCTGCGCCGCGCCGCCGCGATGCAGGCCTGGCGCGAGTGGATGCCGGTCTCCGACGAGCCGTGGAAGTCCTATGAGATTGGCACGCTCGCCACGCTGTTCCGCACCGAAACGCGGCTGCTCGGGCGGACCAGGCCGTATAGCGCCGCGCCCTTCCTGACCGCGAATGATCCGATTGCGGCCTTGAAGGCGTTCCGCGACGGCGCGTGGCAGGACCCGGCGATGACGATGATGGGCTGGGAGCAGGAAGCGTGGGTCGCCGCCGAACTCAAGCGCTCGGTACGCGCCGGCACGCGCTGGCAGGTCGCCGGCTTCGGGACGATCATGGGCAAGCAGGTGGCCCCGAAACAGGCGATGGACTGGCTCAAGCCCGACGCACCGGAGGTCGCCAAGCGCTATGTGAAGGCAGGCGTCACGCTCGCCGCGCTCGGTCTGCCGTCGAACCTCGACAATTGGGGCGGCTATCCCGCTGCCCGCGCACGCTTCCTCAAGGCCGCGCAGGCCGCCAACGCCAACCTCGTCGTGATCTCGGGCGACAGCCATAATGCCTGGGCCTACGACCTGGCGCAGGACGGCAAGCCCGCCGGGGTCGAGTTCGCCGGACACGCGGTGACCTCGCCCGGCTATGAAAGCTCGACCGCGACCGACCCCAAAGTGATCGCGCGTGCGCTGGTCGAGACCAATACCGAGCTCAAATGGTGTGACACATCGCGCCGCGGCTATATGGCGCTGACGCTGATGCCCGATCAGGTGCGCAACGACTGGCTGTTCGCCGAGACAGTGCGGACGCGGACGCCGGCGGCGAGCATCGGCCACAGCGCGACGGTGCGCCGCGGCCGCAACCTGATGGCCTAACCCTCGAGGCTCTTGCTCACCTGCTCGGTCATGTCCTTCGACAGGCCGGACACCGCGAGGATGCGTTCCAGCTCGGCCCGCATCTTCGCCGCCCGCCCCTCGTCGAAGCGCTTCCAGCGGCCGAGCGGCGGGACCAGCTTGGCCGCGGTCTGCGGGTTGAGCTTGTCGAGCGCGATCAGCTGGTCTGCGACGAAGCGGTAGCCGCGTCCCTCGCCCGAATGGAAGGCGCGCTGGTTGATCGCGAACGCGCCGACCAGCGCGCGGGCGCGGTTGGGGTTGGCCAGCGTGAAGTCGCGATGCTTCGCCAGATCCTCGACTGCCTCCGCCGTGTCGGCACGCGTCGCCAGCGCCTGGGTCTGGAACCATTTGTCGAGCACCAGCGCATTGTCCGAATAGCGATGATAGAAGATGTCGAGCGCCGCTTCGCGCTTGTCCGACAGCCCGTTGACCAGCGTCATCAGCGCGCCCTGCCGGTCGGTCATATTGTCCGCGCCCTCGAACTGGCCAAAGGCAAGATCGGGGCCGTCCGCCGCGCCGCTTGCGTTGATATAGCCGAGCGACACCGTGCGCAGCCGCCGCGCGCCCTTGCCCGCCGGAGAATATTCGAAACGATTGGCCTTCACCGCGTCATGCGCGTCGCGCCATTGCTGCTCCAACGCCTTGCCGAGATCGCGGCGCAGCGCCTCACGCTTCTGGAAGATGAGTTCCGGATCGACGACGGCTAGCTGATCGCCGATGAAGCTGTCCGAGGGGAGCAGCACCGCTTCGGCGATGAACGCCCGGTCGAGCGCGGGATCCGCGAGCGTGTTGCCGACCGCCTCGATCACCGGGCCGTGGTCGGCACGCCCCTGCGTCACCGCCGCGACCAGCGTGTCGAGCATCAGCTGCTGCATCGCCTCGTATCGCGCAAAGGGATCGTCGTCATGCGCCGAGAGGAAAGCGAGATCGGCGGCGCTGCGGTTGGTGTCGACGATCACGGGGGCGGAGAAGCCGCGGTTGATCGACAATACCGGGCGCTCGCCGACGCCGTCGAACGCGATCTCCGCTTCCCCGTCCGACAGCAGGACAAGCTGCTCGGGCGCCACCGGCTTCGCGGTCTCGCCCCCGAACAGCCGCAGCTTGAGCGGAAGCACCATCGGTGCCTTTTCGGGCTGGCCGGGGGTCGGCGGCACCGCCTGCCGGATCGTCACGCGTGCACGGCCGTCTTCATGTTCCAGCGTCGCGCTGACGCGCGGCGTCCCCGCCTGCGAATACCAGAGGCGGAACTGCGTCAGATCGATGCCGCTTGCTTCCTCCATGCACGCGACGAAATCCTCGCACGTCGCGGCGGTGCCGTCGAAGCGCTGGAAATAGAGGTCGGTTCCCGCCCGGAACTTGTGCGGACCCAGGATCGTGGCCATCATGCGGATGACCTCGGCGCCCTTGTTGTAGATGGTCGCGGTGTAGAAGTTCGAGATTTCGAGATACGCGTCCGGGCGGACCGGATGCGCGAGCGGCCCGGCATCCTCGGGAAACTGCGCCGCGCGCAGGCCGCGGACATCCTCGATCCGCTTGACCGCGGCACTGCCCTGATCGGCCGAGAAGCTCTGGTCGCGAAAGACGGTGAAGCCCTCCTTGAGCGAGAGCTGGAACCAGTCGCGGCAGGTGACGCGGTTGCCCGACCAATTGTGGAAATATTCGTGCGCGACCACCGCGGCGACCGCGTCGTAATCATAGTCGGTGGCGGTGTCGGGATCGGCGAGAATGTAGCGGCTGTTGAAGATGTTCAGCCCCTTATTCTCCATTGCGCCGAAGTTGAAATCGTCGACCGCGACGATGTTGAACACGTCGAGATCGTACTCGCGGCCATAGACCTTCTCGTCCCACGCCATGCTGAGCTTGAGCGCATGGAGCGCATGATCGGTCTTGGGCAGATCCTTCTCGCGCACCCAGATGCCGAGCTGGACCTCGCGCCCCGACAGGGTGGTGAAGGTACCGCGATTGGCGGCAAGGTCGCCCGCGACCATCGCGAAGAGATAGCAGGGCTTGGGGAAGGGATCCTGCCATTCGGCCCAGTGCTTGCCGTCGGGCGCCTCGCCCGACGCCACCGGATCGCCATTCGCGAGCAGCACCGGGAAGCGCGCCGCGTCGGCGGTCATCTTCACCCGGTATCTGCTCAGCACGTCGGGCCGGTCGGGGAAGAAGGTGATGCGGCGGAAGCCCTCCGCCTCGCACTGGGTGCACAGGTTCCCGCCCGAGGCATAGAGGCCCATCAGCTGAGTGTTGCGCTCGGGCGCGATCTCGACCTGCGTCTCGACAACATGCGCGTAGCCCGGCAGTGCGATCACCAGCGCCGGCCCGTCCATCTCATAGGCCGCATCCACGCCATCGACCCTGACCGAAAGCGGTGTCAGCCCGTCGCCGTCGAGCCGCAGCACGCGATCGTGTGCGCCGTTCCGCTCGACGGTCAGCACCGCGGTCACGCGCGTCGCCGCCGGATCGAGATCGAAGTCGAGCGCGATCTCCGGCACCAGCCAGTCCGGAGCGCGATAGTCTTCGCGGCGGGTGATGTGTGGCGTTGCGGCGAGAGCGTCGATCATGGGACAAGCCTATAGGCGGTGCCGCCCGGGCGGCACCACGAAATTTCGTTGCGGTGTATAGCTGTGGTGCTACGCCTCAGCCCATCCTTTGTTCAACCGGAAGACCTAATAGATGCTGCGTCCGACGCTCACGCTTGCTCTTGTCAGCCTTGCCCTCCCGCTCGCCGCCCAGGAAGCCGCCCCTCAGGCCGCATCCGAAACCGCCAAGGCGCCGACCCCGGCCGAAACCAACGCCTTCGTCAACGCTGCCCTGCCCGCCGATCAGGCGGCGATGAAGGCGCACGTCATGTTCCTCGCGTCCGACGCGATGAAGGGTCGCGAGTCGGGCACCAACGAATATGAGATCGCCGCGCAATATGTCGCCGCGCAATTCTATGCAGCCGGCCTCAAGCCCGCAGGCGTCGATGGCTCCTATCTCCAGCCGGTCCCGCTGCTCAGCTTCCGCGCCGCCGACAAGGGCACGCTGACCGTCACCCGCAGCGGCGCGGCGCCGGTCAACCTCGTCTTTGGCGAGGATTATATTCCCGGCGGCAATCCCGAAAGGGAAAGCACGCTGATCGACGCCGGCGTGGTGTTTGCGGGCTATGGTATCGTCGCGCCGCAGTACAAGCGCGACGACTACAAGGGCGTCGACGTGAAGGGGAAGGTCGTCGCGATCTTCTCGGGCGCGCCGGGTGGCTTCGACGGTGAAGAGCGCGCGCATTTCGGCAGCAACGCCAACAAGGCAGCGATCGCGGCGGGCAAGGGCGCGGCCGGCGTCATCGTGCTCGAAAGCCCGAGCTCGGCCAAGGTCCGCCCCTTCTCGCGCCTCACCGAAGTGTGGGACGAATGGCGGATGACCTGGGCCGATGCGCAGGGCAACGGCCATCTGCCCGCCAAGGGCACGCCGACCATCGCCTCGATCAGCCTCAAGGGTGCGGGCAAGCTGTTCGGCAATGACAAGGGCTGGGCCGCGGCGGTCAAGGCGGCCGAAGCCGGCAAGACGGCGATCGCGCCCTTCGCGAGCAGCGGGACGCTCGCCGCCGCGCTCAAGACCGAGCGCAAGACGGTGGTGAGCAGCAACGTCGCCGGGATCATCCCGGGCAACGACCCCAAGCTCAAGGACGAGGTGGTCGTCCTCTCCGCGCATCTCGACCATGTCGGAATCGGCAAGGCCGATGCAAAGGGCGACACGATCCACAATGGCGCGATGGACAATGCGATGGGCATCGCCTCGCTGATCGAGGAGGCCAGGCGCTTCCAGGCATCGGGCAAGCCGCCCCGCCGCACCATCATGTTCCTCGCCGTCACCGCCGAGGAAAAGGGGCTGATCGGCGCCGACTATTTCGCGCACAACCCGACCGTGCCCAAGGCCAATCTGGTGGCGAACGTCAATCTCGACATGCCGGTGATCACCTACAAGTTCGAGGACATGATCGCGTTCGGCGCAGCGCGCTCGACGCTCGGTCCGATCGTCGCGCGCGCGACCGCCGCGGTGGGCGTCGGCGTCGGCAAGGATCCGATGCCCGAACAGGGCTTCTTCGTCCGGTCGGACCATTACCGCTTCGTCCAGCAGGGCATCCCCTCGGTCTTCCTGTGGCCGGGCATGGCGGGCCCGGGCAGCGAGGCGTTCAACCGCTTCCTCGCCACGCGCTATCACCGCCCGTCGGACGAGATCAGCAACCCCGAGATCAAATGGGATCAGGGCGTCCGCTTCATCGAGGCGAACTACGCCATCGCGCGCGAGATCGCCGACGCCGATGCGCGCCCGGCCTGGAACAAGGGTGATTTCTTCGGCGTGCTGTACAACGGATATGGCGCGAAGTGACGTGATCCTCCCCCGGCGGGGGAGGAACTAGATGCGCCTGTTCGTCTTCGGCCTCGGCTACGCCGCGTCGGCGATCGCGGCGCGGCTGCCGGACGCGCGGGTGGCGGCCACCGGAAGCGCGGGCAACATCGCGTTCGACGATGCGGATCGCGTGCGGTTCGAAATCGCGCAGGCGACGCATATCCTCTCCTCGGTGCCGCCGGGCGAAAACGACCCGGTGCTGGCTACCTATGGCGACGCGCTGGCCGCGACCGGGGCGTGGATCGGCTATCTCTCCTCGACCGGAGTCTATGGCGACACCGGCGGGGCGTGGGTGGACGAAACCGCGCCGACCGGCACCGGACGGCGCGGGGCGCGCGCGACCGCGGACGCCGCCTGGCTGGCGCTGGGTGCGCGCGTCTTCCGGCTGCCGGGCATCTACGGTCCCGGCCGCTCACCGCTCGACCGCATCCGCAGCGGCGAGGCGCGGCGGATCGACGTGCCGGGACAGGTATTCAGCCGCATCCATATCGATGACATCGCCGGCGGGGTGAGCGCGGGCTTCGACGCGCCGCCGGGCGCCTACAACCTCGCCGACGACGAACCCGCACCGCAGAGCGACGTCATCGCCTTTGGATGCCGGCTGCTGGGGCTGCCGGTGCCGCCGCTGGTGCCGCTCGACGAAGCGAACCTCTCGCCTGCTGCCCGCGCCTTCTATTCGGAGAACCGCCGCGTCGCGAACGGCAAGGCGAAACGCGTGCTGGGCTGGAAACCCGCTTTTCCCGATTACCGATTGGGCCTGCGCGCCCTCAGCGCCAGCACCAGCCCCGCGCCCGCGAGCAAGGCGCCCGCCGCGGCGAGCCACGACCAGCGATAACCCTCGAACAAGGTCGAGAGCAGCATCGCGAGCACCGGGATGATCACGCTCGAATAGGCCGCCTTGGCCGGGCCGATCTTGCGCAGCACGTTGAAATAGAGCGGGAAGGATACCGCCGAGCCGAAGATGCCGAGATAGAAGACTCCGGCGATATAGCTCAGCCGCGTGTCGAACACCGGCGGGCCGGTCGTGATCCACGCAAAGGTCGCGTCCATCGACGCGCCGAGCAGCATCGCCCAGCCGAGCATCGTCGCCATCGGATAGCGTTTCGCGGTCTCGGTCGCCTGCATGATGTTGGCGGTCGAGGCCGACAGCACGCCAAGGCAGGTCAAGCCGATGCCGAGCCAGATCTCACCGCTCGCCATCGGATCGCGGCGCAGCTCGTGCAGGAACAGCAGCCCCACGCCCGCCATCGCGATCAGCGATCCGATGATGAGCTGCCGCCCCATCTTCTGGCCGAGGAAGATGCGCGCGAAGATTGCGTTGGGAACCAGCAGCAGCGCGAATACCACCGCGACCAGGCCCGAGGTGACATGCCCCTCCGCGCGGTAGACGAAGTTGAAATTGAGCGCGAACTGGAAGGCGCCCATCAGCGCCGCGAACAGGATGCCGCGCGCGTCGAGCCGGAGCGATTCACGCGTGAACACCGCCCAGCCGAGCATCGCGACCCCGGCGATCAGGAAGCGATAGGTGACCGACCAGGTCGGCGGCACCACGCCGAGCTGCCCGGTGATGACGATCCAAGTCGACCCCCAGATCAGCGTCACCGCCGCGAACGGCAGCAGCACGGAAAGCCGTGTGGAGTTTGGCGCAGGCGCCGTGCTCACAAGCGCGCGATCGCGTCGGCCAGCGGACGGACCGCCGCCGCGTCCTGATCCCAGGAAACGACGATCCGGATTTCGCCCGGCGCCCAGTCGTAGAAGCCGAAGCCCTGCGCCCGGAGCGAGGCGGCTTCATCCGCGGTCACCTTGAGGAACAAGGCGTTCGATTCGACCGGATGCACAAGCCGCGGCCCCGCCACCTGAGCGAGCAGTGCCGCCCCAGCATTGGCAGCGCGCGCATTACGCAGCCACAGCTCGCCATCGAGCATCGCGTGCAGCTGCGCGGCGAGGAATCGGCCCTTGGACTGGAGGTGGCCCGCACGCTTGCGGCGGACGCGCGCGGCATCGGCGAGATCGGGGCGGAAGAACACCAAGGCCTCGGCGCCCATCCCGCCATTCTTGATGAAGCCGAAGCTCAGCGCATCGACCCCGGCGCGCCAGGTGAGCTCGGCGGGCGTGCAGCCGAGATGCATCAGCGCATTGGCGAAACGCGCGCCGTCGACATGGAAGTTCAGGCCGCGCTCCTTCGCGAGCGCGCCGATCGCCGCGGTTTCTTCGGGCGTATAGGCCAGGCCATATTCAGTGGCATTGGTGATCGAGATTGCGTGCGGCTGGGTCCAGTGGACGCCGGGCTTGATCCGGTCGATCACCGCGCGGATCGCATCGGGGGTCAGCTTCGCGCCCGGCCCCTCGGCGAGCAGCAGCTTGGCGCCATGGGTGAAGAATTCGGGCGCCCCTGCCTCATCGGCCTGGATATGCGCCTCGCGATGGCAGACCACGCCGCCATAGGGCGGGCAGAGCGACGCGAGCGCGAGGCAGTTGGCGGCTGTGCCGGTGGGCAGCCACAGCACCGCGACATCGGTGTCGAACAATTCGGAAAAGCGCGCATCGAGCGATTGGCTGAGCGCGTCGCCGTCATAGGCGGCGTCCTGCACATTCGCGGCCGTCAGTGCCGCGAGCAACTCGGGACAGGCGGGTGCGGCATTGTCGGAGAAGAAGCGCATGGCGCGCCACATGCGCCCTGCGATTCGCGCCGTCAATCGGACGCCCGCCGCACCGGGATCGTTACCCGTTTCCGCTTGCGGAGCGCGGCGGCGATGGTTCGCTGAAATCTTGCCGTCTGGCGATCCTCGAACCCTGAGGGAGGATCGGTTTCGGCCGGTACGGGGAGGCGGCAATCTCCCGCCCGGTCATCCCGGCCTGCCCGTTTCCCGGGGGCCGGGCCTGCGGGGCTCAGGCGATGATGCCCGAGCCCGGCACGGCGGTGGTGGTGAGGATC